>Ga0209233_1000213_pt1 | contig 109881 bp, 106 predicted proteins | sample AraplaCL_Cvi_mCL_FD_184269 | JGI IMG/M metagenome (GOLD analysis project Ga0209233, IMG submission 184269) | Arabidopsis root microbial communities from the University of North Carolina, USA - plate scrape CL_Cvi_mCL (SPAdes) (version 2) | ecosystem: Host-associated > Plants > Roots >...
CGCCACTCGCCAACTGCGGCGCCAGCGCCTCCACAAAACTGAACTGGCCTGTCGACTTTACCGCCATCTCATCCCTCCAGCCTCAGCCAACAGAGAATCAACTCACACCTAGTTTTGCAACAGTCCCCCTGTGGGAGAGGGAAGGGGCCCGCGCCGAAGGCGTGGGAAGGGTGAGGGGGACTATCTCTGGGTCAGCGCCCCCGAACCTCACTCCCCCTCATCCTTCCGTCGCTTCGCTCCTCCCTCCTTCTCCCACAGGGGGAGAAGGATTGGAGGCTCTCGAATGTGATGTGGGCATACCCTGGCTTGCGGAGAGGGGCTGCTTTGCCCCGCCCTCAGCCCGCCGCCAGCTTCATCGCGCGGTGAACCAGCGCGCTGTCGCCGGCCACGGCCGCAACCACGTCGAGCATCCCGTCGCCATCGGCGCGCGCCAGCAGCACGACATAGTCGCCCGCGGGCAGTCCGGTGTCGATCTCCAGGCTGGCCAGCACCGGCAGCGCCTCGAGCGCTGCGGTCGTATCGGCATGGGCCGTTGCCGTCGGCACCTTCGCCGCGCGCTCGGCCTTGACGACGCCCTTGATGCCGCCCTCATAGCCTTCGAGAAAGGCGTTCAGCCCGCCCGGGGCAACGCCCACGCGCCGGGCGTGCGAGAGCACTGCGGCATATTCGGTCAGCCGGGTCTTGTCGTAGTCGGCGCCGAAGACGAGCTTCACGATCGGCGTCATCGGCGCGCGCAGCTGCAGCGTGATGCCGGCATGGTGGAGCAGCGCCTCATAGGCCACGGGGTCGGCATCGGCGGCGGCGGCGAAGTCATGCGCGCGGGCGAGCGCGCGGTAGAGCGTGGTGCGGGTGCGGCTGTCGGCGGCGCGCACTGCGGCTGCGGTCTGCTGCGCGAGCAGCAGCTGGTCGGTCAGGCTGCCGGCGGGGCGGGAGACGGCGGCGACCAGTTCGTCGTCGGCGGGCTCCTCCTCCTCGATCCCCCCATGAACCTCATCATGGTGCGTGGCGACCCAGGCGTCGTCCTCGTCCTCGTCGGCCGGCTCGATCAGCGCGTGCAGATCCTCGCTGCCCACCAGCTCGGCGCTCGGCCCGTCGGCCCAGGCGGGCGCGGCCAGCACCAGCTTGGGCGTGGTGCGGACGGCGGCGTCGACCTCATTGTCCAGCTTCGCCTGGGTCTCGGCGTCGACCAGCTCCTTCCAGTTGATCACGCCATAGATGAAGTCGATCGTATCGCCGTTGGAGGAGAAGGGCATCAGGATGCCGCGATACATGGTGTTGTGGCCGCGCGTGCTGAAGAATTCGGCCTCGAAGCCGATCGGCGCCCGATTCGCGATGATCTGGAGATAATGGTCGGTCAGCCGCGACAGCAGCGAGCGACTCGGCACCTGGGAGATATGGGTGACGCTGTGGTCGAGCATGCACTCCTCGCGCAGCGCCCGGCCGAGAAAGGCGATCGCTGGGTCCTCGATGCCCTGGGAGAAATCGAGCAGCACGCTGTAGGGGCCGAAATCGGTGATATTGGCCGGCTCGAGATCGGCCAGCGACGGGTAGGGGCGGCCATAGAGCAGCGAGACCCAGTGGTTATAGGCCCGCACATGCATGCGTCGCTCGTCATTGCCGATATCGAGGCGCGCGTCGTCGACGCCGGTTTCGGCCGTATCGTGATCATAGATCCGATCGTCGTCGAAAGCGCGAGCGTTATCCATGCAAAGCTACCCTGTTTGGGCGTGCGCGCCCGTTACCTAAGCGTTCTGCACCGTGTGTGGTAAACGATGTGTAAAGGCGGGCACCGTGCAAGCTACGGATTGTGTGTGCTTGTCAGGGGCCTGGCTAGCTGATAAGCGCCGCGCCTTCGCGTTCGCCCAGCCACGGGCGATGCGGGGGAACGCCGCTTTAGCTCAGTTGGTAGAGCATCGCATTCGTAATGCGGGGGTCACAGGTTCGAGTCCTGTAAGCGGCACCAGTCTTCTCCCCTTCGCAAAATCCCCGCGCCGCACGAATCGCCGGACCTGCTCGTGCCCGCTTCGTCCCCGCGCGTGCCGGCAATCGACACGCCGAAGCCATGCCCCTCACACATTTTGCGACAATTGTGATGTTGACAGCGGCCCGCATTCAAGGCGGGAGAGCCAGCGGGGTGGCAGGCATTCGAAAGCAGAAGCGGAAGCGCCATGAGCGAAGTTGAAGAGTCGGCTAACCCCCAGGCAGACAATTGGGCAGGCGACCCGCCACACCGCTTCAGTTCGCGGGGCCGGACGATCAGCTGGATCGCCGGGATTGCCGGGTTGATCCTCCTTGTCCTCGGCGCCGTGTGGCTGTCGCATTCGAGCTCGGGCACCAGCGGCGGTGGGCAGCGCGGCGGTGCCGGCGGCGGCCGTCGGGGCGGCGGCTTTGGCGGTGGCGGCGGTGCGAACCAGCCGACCACGGTCGGCACGGTCAAGGCGGCGGCGGCCGATCTGCCGGTTGAGGTCGAGGCGCTCGGCACGGTCACCCCGGCCGCGACCGTCACGATCCGTCCGCAGGTTTCGGGCACCATCATCCGGCTGCTCTACCGCGAGGGCCAGCTGGTCCGGCGCGGCCAGACGCTCGCGATCATCGATCCGCGGCCTTATCAGGCGGCGCTGCTGCAGGCGCAGGGCGCGCTGGTGCGCGACCAGGCGCAGCTCGCCAATGCGCAGGTCCAGCTGAGCCGGTACAAGACATTGCTCGGCCAGGATTCGATCGCGCGGCAGGATGTCGATACCCAGGCGGCTTTGGCGCGGCAGCTTGCCGGCACGATCTCGATCGATCGCGGCCAGGTGCAGCAGGCGCAGATCAATCTCGGCTTCACGCGGGTGATCGCGCCGGTGAACGGGCGGGTCGGCCTCAAGGTGGTCGACGTCGGCAATTATATCGCGGCCGGCGACGCCAATGGCATTGCCGTGGTGACGACGATCCAGCCGATCGATGTCGAGTTCGCCATCCCGCAGGACCAGGCGCCGGCGATCGAGAAGCGGATGGCGCAGGGCGCCGACATTCCGGCGATCGCGCTCGACCGCACCCGGACGCAGACGCTCGACCAGGGCCATTTCTCGACGCTCAACAACCAGGTCGATCCGACCACCGGCACGATCAAGGGCAAGGCGCGCTTCGCCAATGGCGGCAACCAGCTTTACCCGAGCCAGTTCGTCAATGTGCGGCTGACCGTCGATACCGTTGCCAATGCGGTCACCGTGCCGCCCGCCGCGATCCGCTCCGGCCAGGACGGCAGCTTCGTCTGGCTGCTCAAGCCCGACCGCACCGTCACCCAGCGCAAGATCACGACCGGCGTCAGCACGGCCGACAAGGTTCAGGTGTCGAAGGGCCTCGCGCTCGGCGACACGGTCGTCACGGACGGCGGCGACCGGCTGAGCGAGGGCGCCAAGGTCGCGCTGCCGGGCGACCAGCCGGCCGCGAAACCGGGCGGAGGCGGCGGCAAGCATCGCAGGCGGGGCGGCGGCGGACAGGGCGGCTGAGGCGCCTGCCATGAGCCCCTCCCGCATCTTCATCCTCAGGCCGGTCGCGACGGCCCTGTTCATGGTCGGCATCGTGCTGGCCGGGCTGGTCGGCTTTCGCATGCTGTCGCTCTCGGCACTGCCCGAGGTCGATTATCCGACGATCGAGGTCACTACGCTCTATCCCGGCGGCAGCCCGGAGGTGATGAGCCAGACGGTGACCGCGCCGCTCGAACGTCAGTTCGGCGAAATGCCGGGGCTGACGCGGATGGCCTCGACCAGCTCGGCGGGTGCTTCGGTCATCACGCTGCAGTTCGGCCTGAGCGAAGGGCTCGATGTCGCCGAGCAGGAAGTCCAGGCGGCGATCAACGCCTCGGCGGCGCTGCTGCCGGCTGATCTGCCTGCGCCGCCGGTCTATGCCAAGGTCAACCCGGCTGACGCGCCGATCCTGACGATTGCGGTCAGCTCGAAGACGATGCCACTCACCCAGGTCCAGTCGATTGTCGACACGCGGCTTGCCCAGAAGATCAGCCAGATCAGCGGTGTCGGGCTGGTCAGCCTTGCGGGCGGGCAGAAGCCCGCGATGCGCATCCGCGCCGATACCCAGGCGCTGGCGAGCTATGGCTTGTCGCTGTCGCAGCTGCGCACCGCGATCGACAATGCCAATGCCAACAGCGCCAAGGGCAGTTTCGACGGGCCGGACCGCTCCTACCAGATCAACGCCAATGACCAGCTCGAGTCAGTCGACGATTACAAGAAGCTGATCGTAAGCTATCAGAACAACGCGCCGGTGCGGCTGTCCGATGTCGCGCAGGTGACCGAAGGGGCCGAGAATGCCCGGCTCGGTGCGCTCGCCAACGAGACGCCGGCGATCATCCTGAACGTCCAACGCCAGCCCGGCGCCAACGTCATCCAGACCACCGACGCGATCAAGGCGCAGCTGCCGGAGTTGCTCAAGAGCCTGCCGGCGGGTCTCAACGCCAAGGTGCTTGCCGATCGTACCACTGGCATCCGCGCCTCGGTCAGCGATGTCGAGTTCGAGCTGGTGCTGGCCGTGCTGCTCGTAGTGCTGGTGATCTTCTTCTTCCTGCACTCGGCGCGCGCGACCCTGGTCGCTGGCCTTGCGGTGCCGATCTCGCTGATCGGCACCTTCGGGGTGATGTATCTGCTGGGCTTCAGCCTCGACAATCTGTCGCTGATGGCGCTGACCATCGCGACCGGCTTCGTCGTCGACGATGCGATCGTGATGATCGAGAATATCCAGCGCCATATCGAGGACGGCATGGAGCCGTTCGAGGCGGCACTGAAGGGGGCCGGGGAGATCGGCTTCACGATCATCTCGCTGACCGTCTCGCTGATCGCGGTGCTGATCCCGCTCCTGTTCATGGGCGATATCGTCGGCCGGCTGTTCCGCGAATTCGCGGTGACCCTGGCGGTGACGATCCTCATCTCGGCGGTCGTGTCGCTGACGCTGACGCCGATGCTCTCGGCGCGCTGGCTGAAGCGGCCCGAGGACGAGAAGCCGAGCCGGATCGCGCAACGCTCGGCTGCCTTGTTCTCGCGCGTCGAGAAACAGTATGAGCGCGGGCTCGGCTATGTGCTCGACCGGCGTTTCGCGACGCTGATGGTCGCGATCGGCACGCTGGCGCTGACGGTCGTGCTGTATCTCGTCATTCCCAAGGGTCTGTTCCCGACCCAGGATACCGGCCAGCTCCAGGCACGGCTCGTCGCCTCGACCACGGTTTCCTATGACCGGATGGCGCAGCTGCAGGCGGATGCGGCGAAGGTGATCCTCGAGGATGGCGACGTTGCCTCGCTCTCGTCGTTCGTCGGCGTCGACGGGTCAGACAATGCGACGCTCAATTCGGGCACCATGTTCGTCAATCTGAAGACGAGCCACGACAACCAGAACACAGTGATGCAGCGGCTGAAGGACGCAGTCGACCGGATCCCCGGCCTGACCCTGTACCTCCAGCCGACCCAGGACCTGACGATCGATGCCGAGAGCGGACCGACCCAATTCCGCTTCTCGGTCGAGGGCTCGAACACGGCCGACGTCAATGCCGAGGCGCAGCGGATCACGGCTGCGCTGCAATCCGTCTCCAAGGTGCGCAACGTCACCACCGATGCCGGTGCGCAAGGCCCGGCCGCCTTTATCAATATCGATCGTGATACGGCGTCGCGCCTGAACATCACGGCGTCGAGCGTCGACGATGCGCTCTATTCGGCATTCGGCCAGCGGATCGTCTCGACGATCTTCACCGAGACGACGCAGTATCGGGTGATCCTCGAGGCAGCGCCGGGGCTACTGACTGACCCCGCCTCGCTCGGGCTGCTCCATCTCCAGGCATCGGGCGGCGCCACGCCGCTCAGCGCGATCGCGACGATCAAGGCGGGGACGTCGCCGCTCCAGATCACCCATGTCGCGCAATTCCCCGCAGCGACGATCGGCTTCGATACCGCGCCCGGCGTTTCGCTCGGCACTGCGGTCAACGCGGTGCAGAAGAAGATCGATGCGATCCATCTGAAGGCCGGAGTCTCGACCAGTTTCCTCGGTGCGGCCGGCGCCTTCTCCAACTCGCTCAGCAACCAGCTCTGGCTGATCCTGGCAGCGGTGGTGTGCGTCTATATCGTGCTGGGCGTCCTCTATGAGAGCTTCATCCATCCGGTGACGATCCTGTCGACCCTGCCTTCGGCTGCGGTCGGCGCGCTGTTCGCCTTGTGGATCACCGGGCATGACCTCGACGTGATCGGCATCATCGGTATCGTGCTGCTGATCGGCATCGTGAAGAAGAACGCGATCATGATGATCGACTTCGCGATCGCGGCAGAGCGCGATGAGGGCCTCAAGCCGGTCGAGGCGATCCGCCAGGCGGCGATCCTGCGCTTCAGGCCGATTCTGATGACGACGCTCGCCGCGCTGTTCGCGGCAGTGCCGCTGATGCTCGGCATGGGCGAGGGCGCTGAACTGCGCCGGCCGCTCGGCATCGCGATCTTCGGCGGCCTGCTGGTCAGCCAGCTGCTGACGATGTTCACGACGCCGATCGTCTATCTCTATTTCGATCGCGGCCAGCAATATTTCGCGCGGCGCGGCTGGGGCGCCAAGGCCCCGCCCGGCATCGGCCCCGAAGCCGAGCCATGAACCTCTCAGCCCCCTTCATCCGGCGGCCGATCGCGACCATTCTGCTGACGATCGGGCTTGCGCTGGCCGGGATCGCGGCCTTTTTCTCGCTGCCGGTCGCGCCGCTGCCCCAGGTCGATTTCCCGGTGATCAGCGTGTCGGCGAACCTCGCCGGCGCCAGCCCGGACGTGATGGCGCAGAGCATCGCCACACCGCTCGAACGGCGGCTCTCTACCATCTCCGGCGTCAACGAGATGACCTCGCAGAGCTCGCTCGGCTCGACCCGCATCACGCTGCAATTCGATCTGTCGAAGAATATCGACGGCGCCGCGCGCGAAGTGCAAGCGGCGATCAACGCCGCGCGCGTCGACCTGCCCGCGACGCTCCGCCAGAACCCGACTTATCGCAAGGCCAATCCCGCCAGCCAGCCGGTCGTGACGCTTGCGCTCACCTCCGACACGCGCAGCGCCGGCCAGATCTACGACGCCGTCTCGAACATCATCCAGCAGCGCATCTCGCAGATCCAGGGCGTCGGCGATGTCGAGCTGGGCGGCGGCTCGCTGCCGGCGGTGCGGGTCGCGGTGAACCCCTATGAGCTGAACAGCTATGGCATCGCGATGGAGGATGTCCGCGCCGCGATCGAGGCGTCGAACGCCAACCGGCCCAAGGGGCTGATCGAAGGCAAGGATGGCCGCTCCTGGCAGATTTATACCAATGCGGCCGGCAAGACCGCGGCCGATTACCGTCCGCTGGTGATCGCCTGGCGCGGGAATGCGGCAGTCAGGCTCGGCGATATCGCGACGGTGACGGACAGCGTCGCCGATACGCGCACGCTCGGCCTGTTCAACGGCAAGCGCGCGATCGTCGTCAACATCACCCAGCAGCCCGACGCGAACCTGATCAAGCTGGTCAACCAGATCCGCGCCGAGCTTCCCTCGCTCAGGGCGCAGCTGCCGTCCGACATCAAGCTCGAAGTGGCGATGGACCGGACCAATTCGATCCGCGCCTCGCTGCGCGAGATCGAGATCACCGTGCTGATTGCGCTGATCCTGGTGGTTGTCGTCGTCTTCGCCTTCCTGCGCGACGTGCGCGCGACGATGATCCCGGCGGCGGCGACACTGGTGTCGCTGCTCGGTACCTTCGGCATCATGTATTTCCTGGGCTTCTCGCTCAACAACCTCTCGCTGATGGCGATCACCGTCGCGACCGGCTTCGTCGTCGACGATGCGATCGTCGTGCTGGAGAATACGACCCGGCATCTCGAGCAGGGGATGGGGCGGTTCGAGGCGGCGTTGAAGGGCGCATCCGAGGTGGGCTTCACCGTGCTGTCGATGAGCATCAGCCTGGTGGCGGTGTTCATCCCGCTCTTGTTCATGGGCGGGATCGTCGGGCGGCTGTTCCGCGAATTCGCGGTCACGCTCTCGGCCTCGGTGCTGATCAGCCTCGTCCTGTCGCTCACCACCACGCCGATGCTCTGCGCCTGGTTCCTGAAACGGCGTGGCGAGGGTCCTGAGCCGGAACGCCGTCCCGGGCGAATCTCGCGCACGCTCGAGCGCGGCTATCAGAGGGTCGAGGGCATCTATGCCATGTCGCTCGACTGGGCACTGGCGATGAAGCCGCTCGTCCTGCTGCTGCTGATCGCGATCATCGGCCTGACCGCCTATCTCTATATCGTCGTGCCCAAGGGCTTTTTCCCGCAGCAGCAATCGCCCTTGCTGTTCGCCGGGGTCAGGGCCGATCAGAGCGTGTCGTTCCAGGCGATGCAGGACAAGCTGCAACAGGTCGTCGGCATCATCCACAAGGATCCGGCGGTCGACAGCGTGGTCGGCTTCACCGGCGGCAGCCGTGCCGGCAATGCCTTCATGATGGTCGCGCTCAAGCCGGCGGGAAAACGCCACGGCGTTGCCGAGCCGATGATTATCGCGAGGATCCAGCGGAAGCTGCAGCCGGTCGCCGGCATCCGCCTGTTCCTCAGCCCGGTACAGGATCTGCGGATCGGCGCGCGCCAGTCCAACTCGACCTATCAATATACGCTGGTGGCGGACTCAACCGCGGCGCTGAAGACCTGGTCGCAGAAGCTGACTGACGCGCTGCAGGACCGGAAGGAACTGAAGAATGTCGACAGCGACTTTGCCGAGAATGGCGTCGAGAGTTTCCTGACGATCGATCGCGACAGTGCGGCGCGGCTGGGGATCAGCCCGCTCGATGTCGACAATGCGCTGTACGACAGCTTCGGCCAGCGCAGCGTCGCAAACATCTATGAGGATGTGAACCAGTATAGCGTGATCCTCGGCTGGCCCGAGACGGCGACCACCGGGCCTCAGGCACTGCCCGATGTGCGCGTGCCGGCCAAGGCCGATGCGCCGATCGCGACCGGGCCGAACGCCACCGCGACCAATACGGGCGTGGCGCTCAATGGGACCAGCGCCACGACAAGCGCGGGCACCGCCACAACTTCAACTTCGGCCAGTGCCGCGGTGCCGACCAACCCTGCCCTGCGCAGCCCCTCGACCGGCACCGCGCTCAGCGACTCGCCACGCACCATGGTGCCGCTCAATGCCATTTCCTCGATGAGCCAGGCGGCGACGGCGGCGAGCGTGAACCATGATGGCACCGAGGTATCGACGACGATCTCGTTCGACCTTGCCCCGGGTGTTGCGCTGTCCGACGCGCAATCCGTGATCACGGCAACCGAAGCGCAGATCGCCATGCCGACCAGCGTCCATGGCCGTTTCTCGGGACAGGCCCAGACCTTCCAGCAGAACCAGGGCCAGCAGCCGCTGCTGATCCTCGCCGCGCTGGTGACGATCTATATCGTGCTCGGCATTCTCTATGAGAGCCTGATTCATCCGCTGACCGTGCTCTCGACCCTGCCCGCGGCGGGCGTCGGTGCTGTGCTGGCGCTGATGATCTTCGGCATGGATTTCTCGATCATCGCGCTGATCGGCGTTTTCCTGCTGCTCGGTATCGTGAAGAAGAACGCGATCCTCATCATCGATTTCGCGATCAACGCCCAGCGAACCCGCGGCATCAGCGCTGAAGAGGCGGCGCGCGAGGCGAGCCTGCTGCGCTTCCGCCCGATCCTGATGACCACGCTCGCCGCCGCACTCGGCGCACTGCCGCTGGCGATCGGCTTCGGCGAGGGTGCGGAACTGCGCCAGCCGCTCGGCGTCGCGATCATCGGCGGGCTCATCGCCAGCCAGTTGCTGACGCTCATCACCACGCCGGTCGTCTACGTCTATCTCGATCGCCTGACCTCACGCCGCCGCCGCGCCCGGCCGGCCGCCCTTCGCGAGCTTCCCGCATGACCAAGACAATGATCTGCCCCGCACTCCTTGCCCTGCTCGCCTCGGCCGCACTCGGGGGGTGCTCGCTCGCCCCGCCTTATGCGCGGCCCGCAGTGCAGGCGCCGACGCAGTGGAAGACGGTCGATGGCTGGCAACCCGCGCACCCGGCCGACGGGCTGCCGCGCGGCGACTGGTGGACCGCGTTCGGCGACTCGACCCTCAACGATCTCGTGGCCCGCGCCAACGCGCATAACCAGACGGTGGCACAGGCGGCGGCGGTGTGGCGCCAGGCGCGCGCGACGACCCAGGAGGCACGCGCAGCGCTGTTCCCGACCATCTCGGCCAGTGGTTCCGTCACCCATTCGGAATCAGGCGGATCGCGCACCATCGTGACCAACGGCGTGACCTCGACGGCCGGCTCGCGGGCATCGACCAGCTACAGCGTCGGGCTCGACGGCAGCTGGCAGCCCGATCTGTTCGGCAAGGTCGCCAACACAGTCTCCAATGCGCGGGCGACGGCGCAGGCACGCCAGGCCGATCTCGCCTCGGCGCAGCTTGCGGTCGATGGCGAGCTCGCGACCGACTATCTCGGCCTGCGCGCCGCCGACGCGCAGATCGCGAGCCTGACTGCGACGGTAGAGGCGTATCAAAAGTCGCTCACCATCGCGAGCAACCGCTATAATGCCGGCATCGTCGCGCACACCGATGTGTTCCAGGGCCAGTCGCAGCTCGCCTCGGCGCAGTCGGACCTCGAAGGCCAGAAGCGGACCCGCGCCCAGTTCGAGGATGCGATCGCCGTGCTGGTTGGCGAGAATGCAGCGTCGTTCACATTGCCCGCGGTAAGCAACTGGACGCCGGTGACGCCGGACATACCGGTCGACGTGCCCTCGACTCTGCTCGAACGCCGCCCCGACATCGCCGCTGCCGAGCGCGAGGTCGCCGCCGCCAATGCCCAGATCGGCGTCGATCGCGCTGCCTTCTTCCCGGTGCTGAGCCTGTCGGGCAGCGGCGGGTTCAACAACGGCACGCTGGCCGGCCTGTTCAGCTCGGCAGCCTCCTTGTGGTCGGTGGGCGCCTCGCTTGCGCAAACCCTGTTCGATGGCGGCGCGCGCAGCGCCCGGGTGCGGGCCGACCGGGCCGCCTATGATGCCGCTGTCGCCAACTACCGGCAGGTGACGCTTACCGCCTTTCAGGTCGTGCAGGACAATCTCGCCGCCACCGCGATCCTCGCCCGGCAGGAAGCGTTGCTGCGCCAGGCCTCGGTCGCGGCGGACCGCAGCGAAGCGTCGGTCCGCTTCCAGTATCAGTCGGGGATCGTCGTCTATACGGATGTGGTGACCGCACAGGCGACGGCCCTTGCCGCACGCCGAGCGCTCATCCAGATCCAGGCCGATCGCCAGACCACCGCGGTCGCGCTGGTCCAGGCCCTGGGCGGCGGCTGGCAGGCATCGGACCTGGCGGGCCGGTGATGCCCCTGCTCAGGCCTTCCAGCTGAGCGGCACGGTCTTCGGCCCGACCACGCCGCCCGGCCAATATTCGATCTTCGTGCCTGCCTTCAGCTCGAATTCGGGAATGCGGCGCAGGAACTCCTCGATGCAGATCCTGATCTCGAGCCGGGCGAGATGTGCGCCCATGCAGCTGTGCACGCCGCCGGCAAAGGCGAGGGTGGGCTTGCGTGGCCGGTGGAAATCGATCTCGCGCGGATTGGGGAAGATATCCGGATCGTAGTTGCAGGCGGGCAGGATGCTGGTGACTCGATCACCCTTCTTCATCTCGACCCCGCGCAGCTCGTAATCCTGAGTCAGCGTGCGGCCCGAAAAGGTGACGGTGAAGACGCGCAGCAGCTCCTCGACCGCATTGGCCATATTGTCCGGCTCCGCCATGATCTCGCGCCGCCGGTCGGGGTTTTTGGCGAGCCAGACAAAAATGTTGTTCAGCGTCGCGAACACGGTGTCGAGCCCGGCGATGAACAGGAAGAACACGAAGCCGAAAATCTCCTTCGCGCTCATCAGCTCGCCGCCGCCGGGGCGGCCATGGACGATCGCGCTTACCGCGCCGCCATCAGGGTTGGCCTTTTTCTCGGCGATCACGGTCTGGAGATAGGCCGTCACCTCGCCCATCACCTGCTGCGCGATCTGGCGATCCTGCGCGTGCAGCAGGCCCATCGCCCAGCGCACGAACTCGTCCATCATGTCGCGCGGCAGGCCCATGATGTCGAGGAACACGCCGACCGGCAGCGGGCGGCCGAAATCCCTGGCGAATTCGCACTCGCCCTTGTCGATGAACTGGTCGATCAGCTCGTTGGCGAGGCCGCGGATCGCACCCTCCATCGCCATGATCGCCTTGGGCGAGACAAGCGGATCGACGATGGCGCGGTATTTGCGGTGGTGCGGCGGCTCGATCTCGAGCGGGATGATGTTGAAATAATCGTCCGGGTCGCGCGGGAAGGGGCCGGAGCCGGCGCTGGTGAAGAACTCAGGGTGCCGCAGCACGAAAAAGGCGTCGTCATATTTGGTGAGCTGCCACGCCGATTTGTTCGTCACGCTCGGGCTGAAGAAGATCGGCGGATATTTGTCGTGCAGCTCGGCCATGAAGCGGTGCGGCGCCGCGAGGAATTCGGCGCTTTCTGTGATCCCCACCGCATGCACCAGGTCAGGCGGGACATGCGCCGGAATCTCGGCATTGGCGGTGGCGTCGAGGCTTGCGGGGGTTGGGGTCGACATGGTCACTCTCCTGCTGCCGGCCTCGCGGGCCGGCCCTTCTCAATATTGCGCTTCGGGCAGGTAGATGATGAGGCCGTCGAGCGCGGCGCTGACGGGGATCTGGCAGCTCAGCCGGCTGTTGGGGCGGCGCTCGGCGGCGACCGCTTCGAGCATATCGTCCTCGGCGCCTTCGGCCGTGCCGACGCGGCCGATCCAGGCCTCATCGACATAGCAATGGCAGGTCGCGCAGGCGAGGCCGCCGCCGCATTCGGCCGCGATCCCCTCGATGCCGTTATTGACCGCGCCCTGCATCACGCTGTCGTCGTCGGGCACGTCCACCGCGTGTCGCGTTCCGTCATGCTCGACATAGGTCACCGTCGTCATCATCGTCTCCAAAGCCGAGAACACTGTTCTCACTGTCCTTGTAGCACCGTCGTCGCTAGAGGTGAAGAACATTGTTCTCATGAGGGTCACGCGTCGCGAATGTCCGTCGAAAAGCCCCTGGATCTGGTGCGGGAGGATGATCTGCGCAGACGCGAGATCATCGAGATCGCCTATGACCTGCTCGAGCAGGGCGGACTGGAAGGCCTGACGATCCGGGCGATCCTGCAGCGCACCGGCCTTGCCCGCCGTGCCTTTTACGATCGGTTCAGCGGCAAGGACGATCTCGTGCTGGCGGTATTCGAATATACCATCCAGCGCGCCGCCGCGTATTTCGCGGAGCAGGTCGCCGGGATCGCCGACCCGCTCGATCAGCTCCAGCTGCTCGTCACGGCAATCGCTCTGGGCAGCGCGCCGTTCCAGAATGCCGAACCGCGTGCCGGTGCCGGTCGGCGCGGCGCAGCGATGACCCGGGAGCATCTCCGCCTCGCCGAGTCGCGACCCCGCGAGCTCGAATCGGCGCTGCGTCCGCTGCTCGATCTCATCGCCGATCTGCTGGCAAAGGGTATGGCCGCGGGCGTCGTGCGCCCGATGGCGCCGGCCACCATGGCAAGCCTGGTGTACAATCTGGTTTCCACGACCGTCCATGCTGAGCTGCTCGCCGAGGATCCCGGCTCAGCGGATCAGGCGCGGCGCGCGGCGCTGGCGAACGATCTCTGGGACTTTTGTCGGCGCGCGATCATCCCCTGAGATCGACGGTTTCAGGGGTGGCGGAATCGCCCGACCAGCCCCGAGGATCCCTTGGCATGCCCGGCCAGCTTCGGAAGCACCTCTTCGCGGGTCAGGCCGGCCGGCAGGGCATCGGGCTCGAGATCGGTCGCGACCACGACGAAGGTGTAATGATGCCAGGTCGTCCCGGGCGGCGTGCAGGGGCCCATATAATGGTCCAGCCCCTGAGTGCTCTTGCCGCCGGTGAAATCGGTTGGTGTTTTCGCGACTTCCCCTTCCGCGAAACTGCCACGCTCCGGGCGGATGCCGTATGCGACCCAGTGATTGACGCCGCCGCCGGCCCGGCCCTCGGGATCGATCATGAAGAACACCAGGCTCTTCGTGCCCTCCGGCACGTTCGACCAGGCAAGTTGCGGCGAGATGTTCTGGCCGACGCAATTCGGGTTCCCGGCGATATTGCCGGCGAATTTCTGCTGCAGGACCGCGCCATCCGCGAAGCTCGACGAGGAGAGGGTGAAGGGGCCCTGCGCGCCCATCGCGAGCAATAAAGGCGCGGCAAGCAGCAATCGCGAAATCAGCCGGGTCATGGCATTATCCTCCTCTGCATTGTCTCTCGTCGCAACCCAAAGCGGGCCCCGGGGCCGATCGATTCAAGGCTCTCCAGTCGATCCGGCAGGAATCTTCTGTGCCCGAGCCCCCTCGTCACGGTAAGACTGTCCGGGATGGTGGAGTCGCTCCGCGCACCATCCCGGGAAGTCGGGCAAGCCCCGCGTCCTGCCAGGCTCGGAAACGATAGCAGAAGGAGATGCTCCATGAACTATCCGACATCCATGATCCGATCGGCCGTGACGCCGCCTTATCATCTCCATGCCACCCTGTATCCGATCGATCGCAGCCACCGCGCGCCGATCGCCTTCCGGCAATTCCAGGTCCTGCCCGCATCGCGCACCCTGTTGCTCCGGGGCATGCCGGTGGAGATCGGCGGCCGCGCCTTCGATCTGCTGATGGTCCTGTTGCGGTCGCGCGGCGACATCGTCAGCCGGGAAGAGATCATGCGGCAGGTATGGCCCAAGACGATCGTCGATGAAGGCAATCTGCGTTTCCAGATGGCGATGCTGCGCAAGGCGCTCGGTACGGATCGCGACATGATCAAGACCGTCACGGGCAGGGGCTATCTGTTCGTCGCCGATGCCGATGCGGAGCGGGCGCCCGCTCGAACGCGGTTCGCGTTACACGCGGCCACACCGGCCTGAAAGCAGCGCTACGATCGGCCGCCGATCGGCTTGCTCATCAGATAGGGCAAGGTCGCCGAGGCGATCGACGAGCGGCGCCCGTCACCGTGGATTATGGTGACGCGGCCCAGGCCGGGCGATACCACCACCCCGGTCATCGCGTCGACCCAGGCGTGCAGTGCCGCCCGGGCATGCGCCAGTTCCGACCCGTCGACCGCGGCGACGCCCGAGGCCTCGACCTCCTCCTCGAGCTGGATCACGCGGTCGGCGGCTGCCCGTACGACATCCTCTGGTTCTTCGGTCATCGCGGCTCCTTCAGCATGGCGCCCCTCAGAACGGCAGGTTGTACAGCTTGACCGCGTTGGTCTCGAGCACCTTCTTGCGCACGCTGTCGTCATAGCCGCCCAGCGTATCCATGATGTGCGCCTGCACGCCCGGATAGAGCGACGTGGGGTGCGGGAAATCCGTCTCGAACAGTACCTTGTCCACGCCGATCGTCTCGAGCAGCAGCTTGGGGCCGATGCTCTCGAACCAGTAGGTGCACCAGAAATGGTCGCGGAAATATTCCCAGGGCCGGCGGTGCAGCATGCCGGTCTTGGAGGGGAGCATCTCGTTGAACTGATGCTCAAGCGCCTCGACCGCGAAGGGGATCCAGCCCAGGCCGCTCTCGATCAGGCCGATCTTGAGCTTGGTATGCTTGTCGAGCCGGCCGCTGACCATCCAGTTGCCGAGCGTCGCGACATTGCCGATCGAGAACATCGTCGCGACGACCGACAGAGTCTGCTCGAAGGCGAAGCCGTCCCAGGTCAGCGCGGTCGGGTCCATCGCTGCGTTGAGGTGGAAGTTGATCGGCGTGCCGGTGTCGTTGCAGAGATCGAGGAAATCGTCCCAATAGTCGCGCATATAGGAGGGCACGCCGACGCGCTCGGGCGTGTCGGGCAGGACGAAGCCCTTCAGCCCCATATCGATGCAGCGCCGCGCCTCCTTGTCCATCGCCGCCTTATCCCAGAGCGGGAGATGCGCCATGGTGAACAGGCGGTCGCCGCTCTCCTTCTGCCGGTCGACCGAGGCATCATTGTACATCTTGATGATTTCGATCGCGAGCTCGTTGTCGCCCAGCGACATCAGCGATCCGGCCTGGGTCACGCCCGAATTGTGATAGCAGATCTGGGCATAGACACCCATGTCGTCCATCGCCTGGAGGCGCGGCTTGACCTGATGGCCGCCGGGATGCGCCTCGTCGAGCGTCGGGAAGGCGAGCCGGCCGAGCAGCTTGTTGTTGTCCTTGCGGATGACGTTGCCGCCCATCGAGCCGAAATCGCGATCGCCGACGAACCAGCGGTCGACATCATTGACGCGGCGCACCTGGGGCACCTTGTCCTTGAATTTCGCCGCGGCGCGCGCGGTGAAGAGATCGGGCGCCTCGGTGACATGCGTGTCGCAATCGACGATCTTGATGCCCTTGAGCGCCGGATTCAGCCCGCCCGACTGCGAGGCATAATCGACCTCGCGCACCACGCCGCCGCGGGTATAGCCGTCCGCCGACCAATATTTGCGCGCGTCGCTCGCGAGATCCTTCGTGTCGTTGTCCGCCATGGCTTCCTCCATCTGTCCGCGGTCGCCGGGCGATCGCGTCGGTGTGCGCATGTCGCGCCACCGGAAAACTGTGCGGCGGTCATACGTCCATCGCGCGACGGGTATCCACCCAAAGTCACCCCGGGGATGCAAAGTCCGCCCCGGCGATGGAGCGAGGCGTTCAGCGGGGGGCGAGGCCGTTGGTGAGGATGTCGACCATCTGCGATGCGACGGCATCGGCGCTCATGCCGCCTTCGGCTCGGTGCCAGCGCGCCGGCCAGTTCAATGCGCCCGCGAGCGTGAAGGCGGTGAGACGGATATCGGACGCCTCGATCGAGCCGTCAGCCACGCCGTCGCTGATCATCGCCCGCAGCGCATCGTCGATCTCGCGCTTCAGTGCGCGAAACCGCGCCGCGCTCTCCGCCGACAGCGCCTCGTCCGCGGTGCGGATCACGCAGCGGCCGAAATCGTCCATGATGATCTCGGCATACAGGTGCAGGAAGCTGCGCAGCCGGTCGAGCCCCGTGCCCGGCACCGCCCGAACGGCATCGGCCGCCGCGTTCAGCTGCTCGAGGCCGCGCGTCACGCACTCGAACAGCACCTGATCCTTGTTGCCGAGATAATGATAGATGGTCGGCTTGCTGACGCCGAGGCTCGCCGCGACATCGTCGAGCGAGGTCGCGTGAAAGCCCTGCGCGTTGAACATCCGTACCGCCGCGCGCAGCACCGCTTCGCGTTTCTGCTCCCGCTCCGTCTTGCGTTCCTGCGCTGACCGAAACGGCGACAATTCGATTTCGCCCATGAATCCTGCCCCAGTTTTTCCATCGCGCGATTGACGCGGCAATCCCGCGCAACCACTATACCGACTGGTAAACTCTAGACCAAAGAGTTTGACGATTCCACCGGGATCGCAGCAAAACTGCAGCACGGCCCGCGGGCTGGACGGGACAACGCCATGACGATTACCCTCACCGATACCGCGCTGTTCCGCGAGCAATGCTTCATCGACGGCGCCTGGATCGGACAGGGCAGCATCGCGGTCGACGATCCCGCCACGGGCGAGCGGCTTGCCCTGGTTCCCGCGCTCGGCGCCGACGAGACCCGCGCCGCTATCGCGTCGGCCGAGGCGGCGCTGCCGGCATGGCGCGCCCGGACCGCCGGCGAGCGATCGCGCCTGCTGCGCCGCTGGTTCGAGCTGGTGATGGCCGCGCAGGAGGATCTGGCGATGATCCTCACCCGCGAACAGGGCAAGCCGCTCGCCGAGGCGCGGGGCGAGATCGCCTATGCCGCGGCGTTCATCGAATGGTTCGCTGAGGAAGCGAAGCGCATCTATGGCGAGATCATCCCGAGCCACCGCGCCGACAGCCGCATCGTCGTGCTCCGCCAGCCGGTCGGCGTGGTCGCGGCGATCACGCCGTGGAACTTCCCGGCGGCGATGATCACCCGCAAGGCAGCGCCTGCCCTGGCGGCGGGTTGCACCATGATCCTCAAGCCGGCGACCCAGACCCCGCTGACAGCGCTCGCGCTCGCGGTGTTGGCCGAGCGGGCGGGCATCCCGAAGGGCGTGTTCAATGTCGTCACCGGATCGTCGCGGGTGATCGGCGCCGAGCTCACCGGCAGCCCGGTGGTGCGCAAGCTGAGCTTCACCGGCTCGACCGAGGTCGGCAAGATTCTGATGGCGCAGTGCGCGCCGACGATGAAGAAGCTGTCGATGGAACTGGGCGGCAATGCGCCCTTCATCGTCTTCGCCGATGCCGATCTCGATGCCGCGGTCGAGGGCGCGATGGCCTCCAAATATCGCAACGCGGGCCAGACCTGCGTCTGCGTCAACCGCATGCTCGTGCAGCGCGACGTCGCCGATGCGTTCGAGGCGAAGCTGGCCGCGGCGGTGACGGCGCTCAAGGTCGGGCCGGGCATTGCTGACGGCGTGGCGCAGGGCCCGCTGATCGACGATGCGGCGGTTGCCAAGGTCGAGGCGCATATCGCCGACGCAGTCGCCAGGGGCGGCCGGGTGATTGCGGGCGGCAAGCGCCATGCGCTCGGCCGGAGCTTCTTCGAGCCGACCATCGTCTCGGGCTGCACGTCCGACATGGCGCTGGCCGGCGAGGAGACTTTCGGCCCGCTCGCCGCGATCTTCCGCTTCGACAGCGAGGAAGAGGCGGTGGCACTGGCCAATGATAGCGAGGTCGGGCTGGCGGGCTATTTCTACACCCGCGATCTGGCGCGCGCATGGCGGGTCGGCGAGGCGCTCGAGGTCGGCATGGTCGGGATCAACACCGGCCTGATCTCGACCGAAGTCGCGCCATTCGGCGGGATCAAGCAATCGGGCATGGGCCGCGAGGGCTCGCGGCACGGCATCGAGGATTATGTCGAGATGAAATATCTCTGCATGGCCGGGCTCTGAGCTGAAGTAACGACGTTGGAGGCTGCGACGATCGGGCAAATAGTCGCTGATTTTTGCGACCCATCCGCGAGAGGGCCGAAATCTCGCTCTATTGGTGGTTTGCGAGATTTGTGGTGCAATCCTTGCTATAGATGTTGGATGTTCAAGAAAAGTGGCGCGAAAATATCGACCACTGTTATTGCAAGAAATCTTGCGCATTTTCGCGATACGGATCGGATATAGTTTTGGCTGTATTTGCGAGTAGTCGCAGCGAGAAATCTTTATTGTCATCGTGCCGGCCCTTCGGATTCCCGGTGCACAGGACCGGGCGCTGCATGATATTCGATGGGGCGGGCGCTTGAATCAGGGCGCGGTGCGGAGGGGAGAAGAAATGTCGTCACGCCATCTTGTCGATCCGGAATTATGGGCGGGGCTGGAAATGATGCCGACGCTCGGCTTCTCGGAGGAGATGCTCGCGCCGACCCGGGCGATGATGGCGACGATGATCGCCGAGCGGGGCGCGGTCGAGCATCCGGATGTCGTTTCGGAGGAGCGGCGCATTGCCGGTCCTGACGGCAACGAGATTCTGCTGATGGTGCACCGGCCACGCGATGCGTCCGGGCCATTGCCGGCGGTGCTGCATATGCATGGCGGCGGCTATGTGATCGGTTCGGCGCCGATGTCGACGATGTCGAACCAGCGCACCGTGGTCGACGCCGAATGCGTGGTCGTGTCGGTGGATTATCGGCTTGCGCCGGAAACGCGGCATCCCGGGCCGGTCGAGGATTGCTGGGCGGCGCTGCGCTGGCTGCACGATCAGGCGGGCGCGCTGGGAGTGGATCCGGCGCGGATCGCTGTGATGGGGGAGAGCGCGGGCGGCGGCCTTGCCGCGGCGCTGGCGTTATTGGCGCGGGATCGTGGCGGTGCGCCGATCGCGCATCAGCACCTCATCTATCCGGCGATCGATGACCGCACCTGCACGCGCGAACCCAATCCTTATGTGGGCGAGTTCGTCTGGACACTGGAGTCGAACCGCTTCGGCTGGTCGTCGCTGCTGGGCCCGGATGCGGGAAGCGACACCGCTATCGACTATTATGGCGCGGCGGCGCGCGCGCCCGATCTGTCCGGGCTGCCATCGACCTATATCGCGGTCGGCGCGCTCGATCTCTTCGTCGACGAGGATATCGACTATGCCCAGCGCCTGATCCGGGCCGGCGTGCCGACCGAGCTTCACGTCTATCCGGGCGCATTCCATGGTTTCGACATCGCGGTCGACGCGACGGTGACGAAGACGGCGTACCGCAATTCGCTGGCAGCACTGCGGCGGGCGTTGCACCCCGACTGATATCTCTCTAATTCGGGGACACTATACTTATCTCCACGCTGCCGCATCAGCAGGCAAGCGCGATGCCTAATTAGTATAGTGTCCCCGAATTAGGTGATGCCTAATTAGTATAGTGTCCCCGAATTAGGGACTGCGGCGGGCGCTGCATCCGGATTAAGGAAGGAGCGGCGCGATCGCGGTGCGGTTCATGACGTCCGCCACTCTGGCGGCCGGCCAGGGATCGGGCTGGCGCAGCCACCAGGACAGGAGTTCGATGATCACCGCGACGGCAAGCGCAGTGCCGAGATCAGCGGGCAGTGATTGCGAAGGGGACCGCGCCACCGTCGCCGCGCGCGCCTGTTTCAGCATCTCCTCGCGCACGATCGGCGCTGCGCCGCCGGTCAGCAGCGCTGTCCACAAGGCGCGATGGCGCTCGACATAGCTGCACAGAGCGAGGCAGGCCGACGCGGGATCGCCGGAATCATAGATCGGCATCGCATGTTCGGTCAGCGACCGGATCTCGCCGGCGGCGATATCGTCGAGCAAGGCTTCCTTGCCGGGATAATGGCGGAAAAAGGTCGTGTAGCCGACCCCGGCCCGCGCTGCGATCTCGCGGATCGTGATTTCCTCGAACGTCCTGGATTCGAGGCATTCCAGCAGTGCCGCACGCAGGCCCTCGCGACTCCGCCGTATCCGCAGATCGATCATCGGGCTTGCCGGAGTGTCACGTTCTGGAATAGTGTGTTCCATATCTTTTGGCGGTGTATCCGAAAAATCAGGTTCGAGGGGAGAGGCGATCATGGCGATTTTCGTGCTCGTGCATGGCGGGGGCCATGGCGGCTGGTGTTATCAGAAACTGGCGCGGATGCTGCGCCAGGCCGGGCACGACGTCTATACCCCGACGCTGACCGGGCTGGGCGAGCGGGCGCATCTGGTGAGCGACGCTGTCGACCTCGATATGCATATCGCGGATGTCGTCGCCGTGCTGACTTATGAGGATCTGCGCGACGTGATCCTGGTCGGCCACAGCTATGGCGGCATGGTCATTACCGGCGTCGCCGACCGGGCATCGGAACGGATCGCCGAGCTGGTCTATCTCGATGCCGCGCATCCGAAGGACGGCGAATCGCTGGCGATCGTCGCGCCGGCGCAGATGGAGCCGACCTATGCCGGCGTGCGCGTCGTTGACGGGGTCGAGCTGGTCATGTGGCCGATGCCCGGCATGGCGCGCTTCTTCGGCATCACTGATCCCGACGATGCCGCCTGGACGGATACGAAGCTCACGCCGCAGCCCTGGAAATGCTTTTCCCAGCCGCTGCGCCTGATCAACGGCGATGCCGCCCGCCGGCTGCGCCGCACCAACATCAATTGCAGCGACGCCCTGCGCCACAGCCCGGACGAGGCGCGGGCGCGCCAGCTCGACGGCGATCGCAATTTCGAGATCGATACCGGCCATGATCTGATGATCACCGAGCCGCGCAAGGTGGCGGACATGCTTCTGGAAGTCGCCGGCGGCTGAAGACGGGAGCGGGCGGCGCACCAGGGTGCACCGCCCGTTGGGAGGGGATCAATTCAGCGTCAGCGCGAGGCGATCTTCTCGCCGACAGGGCCGCGCGCGGCGAGCTCCGCGCTCGGGAGCTTGGCGATCATCTGGCTGCTCAGCTGCTGCGTGCACCGCATGTTCGCCAGCGGATCCGTCGGGTTGTTGTCGTTGGAGCAGGCGCGCCAGGCTGCGCCCCGCATGCGCTTGATCACAGCCTGGCGGCCGGCCGGGGTCGTCAGTTCCTTGGGGTTGTAGCTGACGCGGGCGTCGACCGGGCCCTGGGCATGGACAGTGGACGAAACCGTGACCGTGGTGGCGAGGATGGCAGCGGCGGTGATGATGAAGTGACGAACGAACATGGGAACTTCCTTCTTCTGAAATGCAGCGGGCTTGCCGATGTTCAGAGAAGTATGCCGCCCGGGCAGTTCGATCCTGCGAAGGCCGTGGAAAGTTCCTGCCCCATGGTTTTTCCAGAATTGCCCGCGGAAGTCAGCGGGTTTGCGGGCCACCCGGCGGTCAGGGTGCGATCAACGGCGTGCCCTTGAGGCCATGCTCGGGCATATCCTCCCGGGAGAGGAAGCGGGTGATCCATTTCGGATAACCTTCCGGCGCCAGCACGATATCGGGCAGGCCGACCGGATCTTCGCCTGTCTCGACCCAACCCGCGCCGAAGCAATGGTCGCAGCTCTCGCGCTTGCAGCGGAAACTCACCAGGTCGATCTCGGTATTCCACTGCCCGTGCCCCCGGCAGATCTGGCATGGGGCATCAAGGGCGCCGTTGCACGGCTGAAGCGGGACATTGTCGAACGCGTGCGGGCTGTCCGGGCCGTCGCAGGTGATGACATTGCTGGCGTGGGGCATCGCGTCTCTTTTTTTCTGCCTGGCGTTAAACGGAAGGGCTCACAGATCGATCCAGCGCTCGAAGGTCGCCGCCTGGCCATTGACCCTGCCATGTGTGTCGATCAGGTTCCAGACCGTCGCCTGTTCGATGCGGAACCTGCGCCCCGTGACGGAGATGCGGATGCCGGCATAATCGTCGATGAAACCATGGCGCGTGACGCGATCGAGCAGGGCCTGGCGCTCCTCGCGCAGCATCGGCTCTGCCGACAGGCGCGACGGCGTGGCGGTGAATTGCTCCGGCGTCATCTCGAACCGGGCGAGCGCTGCGCGGTTGCCGAAGAAGAAGATCGGATCGGCCTCGATGCCATGCGCGACGATCGCGCGCGGCGCCGTCCAGAGCGCCTGTGCCGGATCGTCGGCGGGCGCCATGAGCTGGCGGCCGGTCAGCCGCTCATAGCTCGTAGCGATCAGCGCCAGCCGCGCGCGCATATCGCGCGTGTCGAAGTGCGGGGGCAGCGGCGCAGTCATCCTTGCCCGGTTAGCCTGTATCAGTGTGCGGACCAACCGGGCGCGATCCGGGGTGGATCATCTTGACAGTGATGCCGCCGGATAGCTACCGATGGGTAGATTTTATCCCAACAGGTACGGCTATTGGCCGTCAAAGAGGCGATGGCGATGGACTTGAACGGCGTAGCAGCGATTGTCACCGGCGGCGCATCGGGGCTCGGCAATGCGACCGCGAAGATGCTTGCAGGCCGCGGCGCGAAGGTCGCGATCTTCGATCTGAACGAAGAGGTCGGCGCCGCTGCGGCAGCCGAACTCGGCGACGCCTTCTTCAAGGTCAATGTCGCTGACGATGCCAGTGTCGCCGAGGCGCTCGAAGCGGCAGAGGCGCTGCATGGCCCGGCGCGGGTGCTGGTGAATTGCGCTGGCGTCGCGCCGGCGGTGCGGATCGTCAACAAGGAAGGCATTGCCCATTCGCTCGATGTCTATCGCAGGACGATCGAAGTGAATCTGATCGGCACCTTCAACATGATCTCGAAATTCGCCGCGCGGCTGATCGCGGCCGGGATCGCGGGCGAAGAGGCGGGCGTCATCGTCAACACCGCCTCGGTCGCCGCCTATGACGGGCAGATCGGCCAGGCTGCCTATGCCTCGTCCAAGGGCGGCGTGGTTGGCCTTACTTTGCCCGCGGCGCGCGACCTCGCGCAGCACCGAATCCGCGTGGTGACGATCGCGCCGGGCATCTTCCTGACGCCGATGCTGATGGGCCTGCCCCAGGCAGCGCAGGATTCGCTCGGCACCCAGGTTCCGCATCCAAGCCGGCTCGGCAAGCCCGCCGAATATGCGCTGCTGGTCGAATCGATCATCGCCAATCCGATGCTCAACGGCGAAGTCATCCGCCTCGATGGCGCGATCCGCATGGCGCCGCGCTGAGCCATGGCGGAGAGCGTCCTGTTCGAGCGCGAGGGCGGCGTCGCGCGGATCGTGCTGAACCGGCCCGAGATCGGCAACGCGCTCGATATCCCGATGGCGCGCGCCCTGATGGAAGCCGTGATCGCGTGCGACGAAGACCCTATAGTCCGCTGCGTGCTGCTGACCGGCGCCGGGCGGATGTTCTGTGCCGGCGGCGATGTCGCGAGCTTCGCCCAGGCTGGCGAGCGGCTGCCGCTGCTGCTCAAGGAGATCACTGCCTATCTCCATGCCGCCGTCGCGCGGCTGGCGCGGATGGACAAGCCGGTGGTGACGGCGATCAACGGCCCGGCGGCGGGCGCCGGTCTCGGGCTCGCGATCATCGGCGATATCGCGTTGGCTGATCCGCGCGCGCATTTCACCCTGGCCTATACCGGTATCGGACTCGCGCCGGACGGCGGCACGACCTGGCTGCTGCCGCGCCTGATCGGGCTGCGCCGCGCCCAGGAACTGTGCCTGCGCAATCGCCGCGTCGGTGCGGAAGAGGCCGAGGCGATCGGGCTGGTTACGCGGGTCGCCGCTGAGGGTGCGCTGCTCGACGAGGCCGGCGAGATCGCGCAGGAACTCGCACGCGGACCGACCCCCGCGCTCGGCGCGACGCGCCGGCTGCTGCTCGACAGCGCCACGGCCCCGCTCGAAACCCAGCTGGACGCCGAGAGCCGGGCCATCGCCGCGATGGGTCGCACGACCGAGGGCAAGGAAGGCATCGCCGCCTTTCTCGCAAAGCGCAAACCGGATTTCACCAAGGGATAGTGAGCATGGCCGAGGCCTATATCGTCGAATCGCTGCGCACCGCCGGCGGCCGCCGCAAGGGCGCGCTGGCCGGGGTCCATCCCGCTGATCTGGGCGCCGCGGTGCTCAATGCGCTGGTCGATCGCACCGGCATCGATCCGGCGGCGATCGAGGATGTGATCGTCGGCTGCGTCAGCCAGGCGGGCGAGCAGGCCTTCGCCTTTGGCCGCAACCTCGTCCTCGCCTCGCGCCTGCCCGACAGCGTGCCGGCGGTGACGATCGATCGCCAGTGCGGATCGTCGCAACAGGCGCTCCACTTCGCTGCGCAGGCCGTGATGTCGGGCACGCAGGATATGGTCATCGCCGCGGGTGCCGAGAGCATGACGCGGGTGCCGATGGGCTCCAACTTCACGCTGCATGCGCAGGCCGGGCTGGGCGAGGGGCCATGGCCGCGCTCGATCAGGAATCGCTACGGCGTGGCCGAGTTCAGCCAGTTCCACGGCGCGCAGGCGATCGCCGACAAATATGGCTTCACCCGCGAGATGATGGACGCATATGCGCTGGGCAGCCACCGCAAGGCGGCTGCCGCGATCGCCGCCGGCGCGTTCAGCGACGAGATCGTGTCCGTAGAAACGGTCGATGGCGTGTTCGCGCAAGATGAAGGCGTGCGTTCCGACAGCAGTCTCGAGGCGATGGCGGCGGTTAAGAGCATCGCCGAGGGCGGCACCATCACTGCTGCCAATGCCAGCCAGATCAGCGACGGCGCCTCGGGCGCGCTGGTGGTGAGCGAGGCGGCGCTCAAGCGCTTCAACCTCACGCCGATCGCACGGATCGTCGGACTGACGGTGACTGCGGGCGACCCGGTGATCATGCTCGAAGAGCCGATCCCGGCGACGCGCAAGGCGCTCGCCCGGGCGGGGATGAAGCTCGAGGATATCGACCTGTTCGAGGTCAACGAGGCGTTCGCCTCGGTGCCTATGGCGTGGCTGAAGGCGCTGGGTGCCGATCCGGCGAAGCTCAACGTCAATGGCGGGGCGATCGCACTCGGCCATCCGCTCGGCGCGAGCGGCACCAAGCTGATGGCGACCCTGCTCCATGCGCTGCAGGCGCGCGGCGGCCGCTATGGCCTGCAGACGATGTGCGAGGGCGGCGGCATCGCCAATGTGACGATCGTGGAGAGGCTCTGAAGGGTGCCCTAGCTGTTCCCCGGCGAAGGCCGGGGTCCAGTTGGAAAGGTCGATGTGGCGGCTCGGAGCATCAGCCACGATTGTCCCCCGACTGGGCCCCGGCCTTCGCCGGGGAACAGATGAGGGGAAAGGCCCAGGAGACCACTCCCCGACGCATCGCCCAGGCGCTAAGTGAGGCGAGGCGCGTTGCAGGTCTCGACCGACGCGCGGCGAAAGCGCGAGGAAGGGACTCCGTCGAGAGGAGCCCGAGATGAGTGACGACAGCAGCGCGACAATCGCCGTCGCACGCCGCGACTGGAAGACCGATCATCTCGGCATGTATCTCGATTCAGGCGGGGCCGAGGGGCATATCGTCGATGTCAGCGATATCGGTGGGCATATATTCACCACCACTTTGCTGCTCCGCTATGTCGGCCGGAAGAGCGGACGGACGCTGATCACGCCGCTGATTTATGGCGATATCGGCGGCGAGGTGGTGATCGTGGCGTCCAAGGGCGGCGCCGATCATCATCCAGCCTGGTACCTCAATATCCGCGAACTGGAGGAGGTCGATTTCCAGATCGCAACCCAGGCTTTCCGCGCCACCCTGCGCGAGCCCGAGGGCGAGGAGCGCGCCCGGGTGTGGGACTTCATGGCGGGCGTCTTCCCGCCGTACCGCAGCTATCAGGCATCGACCGACCGGGAGATTCCGCTGGTGATGCTGTCGGCGATCGCGCCGATCGAACCCTTCAAGCCATGACCCCGGCAACGGGCAACAGGAGAGAAAAATGACTGATCTCGTGATCGCCGATTACGGCATCCGCCAGCTGCATGCGCGCTTCGTCGATGCGGTCTGGCGCCAGGATGACGCAAGCTTCGCCGCCTGTTTCGCGGCTGAGGGCGAGTGGAAGATCGCCGGCTTCCATCTGCGCGGGCGCGAGGCGATCGCCGAGGGCTGCCGCAATCTGCTCGGCCGCTGCGAACGGATCCAGCTCGTCGTCGGCCAGCCGATCCTGGAGGTGGGCGAGGGCAGCGCGATCGGCCGGCTGCAGGTGACGGAATTCGCCAAGAAGAAGGACGGTACCAGCGCCATCACCTTCGGCACCTATTATGATCGCTATGTCGAGGGGGACGGCGCCTGGCGCTTCCAGTGGCGCCACTGGAGCATGGCCTATCACGGCCCGGTCGACATGAGCGGGACGTATATCGTGCCGCCCGATTACGGCGCCTTTCCGGGCATGCCGGGGCCGGAGGACCCGACCTTTGTGAGGAAGGTGCTTTAGGGCGCCGCAGCCCTAATGATCGCCGTCACCCTGAACTTGTTTCAGGGTCCAACGTGCCGCAACCGACGCCCCTTTCTGTTGCACGTTGGATGCTGAAACGAGTTCAGCATGACGCAAAATGACGGGGCTCAGTCGAACACCGGCACGCAGCGCGGGATCAAATTGTCCGGCCCGACCGGAGATTCATGTTCCTCGACGGTGACGACAGGATTGCTGTTGCTGGCGAACAGCTTCAGCTCGTCGGCCATGCGATGCTCCAGCATCGCCGGGTCGGCCAGGCCCTTCATCGCCGCCTCGAAATCCTCCCGGCTGTTCCACCAGATCTCCATGATGCAGTCATAGCCGGGATGGATCACCTCGCCGGTCAGCGGGTTCTTTTCCGGCGTGACATAGCGGCGCACATAGCGTTGCGCGTTCGGCAGGGCCGGCTTCGCGCCCATTTTCTTCGAGAGCTGCGAATGCTGGTTCTCATAATAGTCGATGAACTCTTCCATCGAGATATCGTCACGCTTCTTGAGGAAGACGACTTGCTTGATCATCCCGAAGGCCTCCGTTGCAGAGGCCCTGCATAGCGCGTTTCTCCCCGCCGACTCATCGCCCCCGCGAATTCTCGCTGGGCCCATGGCCAGCCGGGCAGCGCAATGGCTAGCGTCCGCTCCGACACCGCCCTAGAGCGCGCTAATAGACAGTCCTGTTGATTAGCGGGACGGCCAGAAAATGCAGGAGTGGACATGAGCTGCGAGCCGACCCGGACGCCACCGGCCGAGGAAGTCGATATCCCCGCGCTGCGCGAGAAATATCGGCACGAGCGCGACAAGCGCGTCCGTCGCGAGGGCCAGGAGCAATATGTTCGCCCCACCGGCGGCGTGGTCGAGGATTATGTCACGGATCCGCATATGCCGGTCGTGCCGCGCGATCCGATTTCCGAAGAGACCGATGTCATCATCCTCGGCGCCGGCTGGTCGGGGCTCATGGCAGCCTATCATCTCAGCCAGGCCGGGGTGACCAGCTTCCGCAACCTCGACAGCGCCGGCGATTTCGGCGGCGTCTGGTACTGGAACCGCTATCCCGGCATCCAGTGCGACAATGAATCCTATATCTATCTCCCGCTGCTCGAAGAGACCGGCTTCATGCCTTCGAAGAAGTTCGCGGACGGCTGGGAGATCCAGCAGTACAGCCGGCAGATCGCCGAGAAATACGGCTTTGCCGACAAGGCCCTGTTCCACACCCAGGCGAACGGCCTGCGCTGGGATGCGAGCATCGACCGGTGGCGGGTGACGACGAACCGGGGCGACGAGATCCTCGCCCGCTTCGTGATCATCGCCAGCGGCGTGCTCAACATGCCCAAGCTGCCGGGCGTCCCCGGCATCGAAAGCTTCAAGGGCAGGATGTTCCACACCGCGCGCTGGGATTTCGACTATACCGGCGGCGACTATCGGAATCCGGTGCTCGACAGGCTCGCGGACAAGCGTGTCGCGATCATCGGCACCGGGGCGACCGCGATCCAGGCAGTCCCGCATCTCGGCCGCCATGCCAAACAGCTTTATGTCGTGCAGCGCACGCCTTCGAGCGTCGACGAGCGACCCAACCCGCCGACAGACCCCGAATGGCTCAAATCGCTCGAGCCGGGCTGGCAAAAGGCACGCCAGGCCAATTTCCACCGCGCCGCGATGGAGGCCTTCGCGCCCGGCGAGCCCGATCTGATCTGCGACATCTGGACCGAGATCGCGCGCAATTTCCAGGCCGAGATGGAGGCCGAGGGCTGGCCGCAACTTTCGCTCGAGGAATATGTCGCGAAGCGCGAAATGGTCGATTACCGGGTGATGGAGCGCCTGCGTCGCCGCGTCGAGGCGCTGGTCGACGATCCCGAAACGGCCGAGGCGCTGAAGCCCTATTATCGTTTCCTGTGCAAGCGCCCGCTGTCGAGCGACGAATATTATCCGACCTTCAACCGCCCCAATGTCGAGCTGGTCGATGTGTCGGATACCAGGGGCGTCGAGCGGATCACCGAGAAGGGCTTCATCGCCAATGGCCGGGAATATGAGGTCGATTGCATCATCTTCGCCAGCGGCTTCGAAGTGACCAGCGACCTCGATCGCCGCTGGGGCATCGAGACGGTCGAGGGCCGGGACGGCCTCTCGATCTACCGGCATTGGGCCGATGGGCCGAAGACCTTCCACGGCGTGATGACTCATGGTTTCCCCAACCAATTCTATATGGGCTATATCCAGGGCGGCCTGAACGCCTCGGTGACCGAGCAGAATGGCCGGCAGGGCTATCATATCGCGCACATCATCAGCGAGGCGCTGAAGCGCGGCGCCCGGGTCGTCGAGCCGAGCCGGCAGGCGCAGGACGATTATGTCGCGCACTTCGAATCGATGGAGATCGATATCTCCGAATTCCAGCACGAGTGCACGCCGAGCTATTTCAACAATGAAGGCGAGGACAAGCCGAAATGGCGCCTGTTCCGCAGCTATGGGCCGGGCTGGGACGCCTTCCAGAAGCTGCTCGAGGACTGGCGCGCGCAGGGCGACATGCCGGGGCTCGAGCTGTCGAACTGAGCAGGGCGATGGCGGCGCGGCCGTTCAGATACCGCACGGGCGGTGAATGGCGGGAAGGGGCAGCTCGTTGTGGACTTCGCTATCCGTTTTCCGAAGAACGGACACGGCGGAAATGCCCAGGGCCCGCGACATGGGCCGGGGTTTCGCGCGCACCGGTCGCCGGGCAGCCCTTTGACAGGGAGTGGAGACGATGAACAAGCCGCTCAACATCGAGGTCGAGGATCTGGCGAAACCGCTGACCTATCCGGTCGAGGCGTTCCTCTCGCGTGATTATGCCGAGGCCGAGAAGGAGAAGCTCTGGCCCAAGGTCTGGCAGCTCGTCGAGCGGGTCGACGATTTCAGGGAGGTCGGCGACTTCGTCACCTATAATGTCGCCGACGATTCGATCATCATCCTCAAGACCGGCGACGGCACGTTCAACGCGTTCCATAATGTCTGCCCGCATCGCGGCCGCCAGCTGATCAACACGCCCGACGGCGTCCACAGCGTGCGCGGCAATCGCCGCAACTTCATCTGCGGCTTCCATGGCTGGACCTTCGATCGGGACGGCAACAACACCTATATCCTCGACCAGGAGGATTGGCAGGGCGCGCTGACGCCCGAGATGACCTGCCTCAGCAAGATCAAGGTCGAGAGCTATGGCGGCTGGGTCTGGATCAACATGGACCCGTCCGCCGAACCGCTTGCCGAGTTCCTCGGCCGGGCGGGCGAGATCCTGGCGCATTTCGAGCTCGACCGCATGTCGTACAAATGGCGGCAATGGGCAGTCTATCCGTGCAACTGGAAGACGGCGATCGAGGCGTTCATGGAGCCCTACCATGTCGCGGGGACGCATACCCAGCTGCTCGATTATGGCGACTATTATGCCTATAGCGTCGCCTATGACCGCCACGGCGTCAGCGGCTTCGACCAGAAGGGGCTGGCCGCCAAGATGGCGCAGGGCGGCTCGGTCTCCCGGGCCGGCAAAGGCGCTGACGCCCGTATCTCGACCTATGAGCTGGCCAATGAGAATTACACGACGCTGAACTTCACCGGCTCGACCGACACTCTGGTCAACGCCGCCAAAAGGCTCGTCGACGAGCTGCCCGAGGGCACGCCGGCCGGCGAGGTGATCGCGCACTGGATGAAGTCGGCCAAGGCCGACGATGCTGCGCGCGGCGTCGCCTGGCCCGAAATTCCGCCCGAGATCATGGCCGAGGCCGGGTTGGCGTGGAGCCTGTTCCCCAACGTCACGATCCTGCAGGGCGTGACCTTTGCGCTCTGCTACCGGACCCGGCCTTTCGGCAATGATCCCGACAAGTGCATTTTCGAGGCCTATGCGCTCGAGCGTTATCCGGACGGCGACGCGCCCGCGACTGAATGGGTCGAGTGCGAACCGACCGCCGAGAAATGGGGCTCGGTCCTCGCGCAGGACTTCGCGAACATGGAATGGGTGCAGAAGGGGATGAAGTCGCGCGGCTTCCGCGGCCCGCTCCCCAATCCCCACCAGGAACGCAAGATCACCAATTTCCACCGCAATCTGGCCCAGTTCATGGGCACGGGCGAACCGAGGTTACTCAAATGAGCTATGACGATCCCAAGCCGGCCCAAAAGCCGGCTACTGCCACCTCGGACCTGAAGCTGAAGGCGGGCGGCACGCCGGTCTACAAGCGCATCCTCGACCTGTTCGAGGCCGAAGGGATCAAGACGCTGTTCGGCATTCCCGATCCGAACTTCGTCCATCTCTGCCTCGAGGCAGAGGCGCGGGGCTGGACCGTCGTCTCGCCGCACCATGAGGCGGCCGCCGGCTTCATGGCCGAGGCCGCGTCGCGCATCACCGGCAAGCCGGCCCTGTGCTTCGGTACGCTCGGCCCGGGCCTGGCGAACATGATGCCCGCCATCCAGTGCTGCAAGGTCGAGAATTCGCCGGTCATCTTCCTCGGGGGCCAGCGCGCCCGCGTCACTGAGCGCCGCGTGCGCCGCGGTCGCATCCAGTTCGTCCGCCAGGAGCCGATGATCGAGGATTCAGTCAAATATTCGGGCGCGATCGAATATGCCGACCAGACCGACGAAGTGATCCGCGAGGCGATCCGCGTCGCGATGTCGGGCACGCCCGGGCCGACCTATGTCGAATATCCGAGCCATATCATCCTCGAAGAGCTCGACGTCCCGCCGGTGCTGCCGCCGCATCGCTATCGCCTCACCAACCAGGGCGCTGACGGCGACCGGATCGCCGAGGCGGCGAAGCTGATCCTGGCGGCGAAGAACCCGATCCTCCTCGTCGGCCATGCCGTGCACACCACCAAGTCGGGCGCTGCCGTCAGGGAGCTGGCCGAGCTGATGAACTGCCCGGTCATCCAGACCTCGGGCGGCACCAGCTATATCGAGGGCATCGAGGACCGTACCTTCCAGTATGTCTTCTCGGACGCGTCGATCGAGGCGGTCGAGGCATCGGACTGCGTCGTCGCACTCGCTACCGAACTGGGCGAGCCGGTGCATTTCGGCCGCTGGCGGCATTGGTATGCCGGCGAAGCGAACCGCAAATGGATCTATGTGCAGCAGGATCCAACCGCGATCGGCGTCAACCGCCCGATCGACGTGCCGCTGGTCGGCGACGTCCGTGCGGTCGTGCCCCAGCTCAGCCGCGCACTCGGCAAGGGGCGCCCGGCCGGCGAAGACCTGGCGAAGTTCATGAAGGATGGCCAGGCCGAGCTCGACCAGCTCGCCGTGGAAACGCTGAGCAAGAGCGACGGCACCGGCGATGTAGCGATCCACACCTCGCGCTTCATCGTGGAGGCGACCAGGGCCTTCCCGAAGGACGGGATCATGATCCGCGACGGCGGCGCCTCGGTGATCTTCGGCTGGACCTATAACCAGTGCAAGCCGAACGACGTGATCTGGAACCAGAATTACGGGCATATCGGCACCGGCCTGCCTTACGCCACCGGCGCGATGCTCGCCGACCAGGCCGAGACGGGCAAGTCGCGCCCGGGCATGCTGGTCACGTCGGATTCGTCCTTCCTGTTCCACATTGCCGAGCTCGAGGTCGCGGTGCGCCGCAACCTGCCGCTCGTCTGCGTCGTGGCGGTCGATTTCCAATGGGGCCTCGAAGTGGGCGTCTACAAGCGCACCTTCGGCCAGGGCACTGCCGAGACCGGCACGCACTGGAGCAACAAGGTGCGGTTCGACAAGATCGCCGAGGGGCTCGGCGCCAATGGCGAATATGTGACGACGGCTGACCAGATCGGCCCTGCGATCGAGCGCGCCTATGCGCGCATCGCCGAGGGCGGCGGCCCGACCGTCATCCATGTGCCGATCGACCCCAAGGCCAATTCGGAAGAGATGCCCAAATACGACAAGTTCCGCACCTGGTACGCCGAAGGCACGCAGTAACCGACCAAGCCCCTCCCCTTCGGGGGAGGGGTTGGGGTGGGTGACTCTATCACCGCTACGACGTTGCTTGAGGCACTGCCCCACCCCCAACCCCTCCCCTGAAGGGGAGGGGCTTAGAAAAGACGGAGAGACTCATGCGCGACTATCTGAAATTCTACATCGACGGTGCGTGGGTCGATCCGATCGAAGCGAAGACCGCAGACGTCATCAACCCCGCGACGGAGGCGGTTGCGGGCCGGATTTCGCTCGGCTCTGCCGCTGATGTCGACAAGGCGGTTGCAGCCGCGCGCAAGGCTTTCCCGAGCTGGTCGCAGACCACGCGCGAGCAAAGGCTCGATCTGCTTGGCGCGATCCAGGCCGAATATCAGAAGCGCCAGACCGAGCTCGGCGATGCCATCATCGAGGAGATGGGCGCGCCGTCATCGCTCGCCCATGGCTTCCATGTCGGCCTCGGCGCCGGCCATCTCCAGACCGCGATCGAAGTGCTCCGCGCGTTCAAGTTCGACGAACCACACGGCGCGACGGTGATCGCCAAGGAGCCGATCGGCGTCTGCGCGCTGATCACGCCGTGGAACTGGCCGATGAACCAGACCTGCGTGAAGATCTTCCCGGCGCTCGCCACCGGCTGCACCATGATCCTGAAGCCGCCCCAGCTCGCGCCTTTCTCGGCGCAGATCCTGGCCGAGATCCTCCACGCCGCCGGCGTCCCGGCCGGCGTGTTCAACATGGTCCAAGGCAGCGGCAGCGTGATCGGTACCGCGCTTTCCACCCATCAGGATGTCGACATGGTCTCCTTCACCGGCTCGGAGCCGGTCGGCGTCCAGATCCAGAAGGATGCGGCGGCCACGGTGAAGCGGGTCGCGCTCGAACTCGGCGGCAAGAGCCCGTTCATCGTCCTCGACGATGATGCGCTCGCCGCCAATGTGGCCGGCGCGACGGCGGGGATGATGGGCAATTCGGGCCAGACCTGCAGCGCAGGCTCGCGTCTGCTCGTTCCCGCGGCGCGGATGGACGAAGCCGTCGCCGCAGCGCGCGCCGCGGCCGAAGGCGTCACGGTCGGCGATCCCAGGGGCAATGTCGCCATGGGTCCGGTCGTCTCCAGGGCGCAGTACGATATCATCCAGGGCTACATCCAGCAGGGCCTCAATGAGGGCGCGACGCTGGTCGCCGGCGGCCTCGGCCGCCCGGACGGGTTCGACAAGGGCTGGTTCGTCAGGCCGACCGTGTTCGTCGGCACTAATGAGATGGTCATCGCGCGCGAGGAGATTTTCGGGCCGGTGCTGGTGATCATCGGCTATGACGATGTCGATCACGCCATCGAGATCGCCAACGACACCAGCTTCGGCCTCGCCGGCTATGTCAACGGCAGCGATATCGAGCAGTGCCGCGCGGTCGCGCGCCGGATGCGGACCGGCTGGATCAGCATCAATGGCGGCTTCGATTTCCATGCCCCGTTCGGCGGCTACAAGCGCAGCGGCAATGGCCGCGAATGGGGCGAATATGGCTTCCACGAATATCTCGAGGTGAAATCGCTGCTTGGGTACGGGGCGGCTTGAGGCACGCCAATTTCGTCATGCCGGACTTGTTCCGGCATCCACTGAGCCGGCGTCCCGAGCCTAAGAGACTGGGAGACTGGGGCCCGGTGGACCCCGGAACAAGTCCGGGGTGACGGCCTGATTATGGAATGAACGTCAGACTAGCGATCGAGAGGATTACCAATGGCGACCCAGCTCAGCCGCTACGCCGGTAGCCCCGCACAAACCGCCGAAGGCTGGACCCTCACCCGCCTGACTCCCCCGAGCCGCCTCTTCGGCGCCAACGGCCTCGCCACCGGCGCGGACGGGCGCATCTATGTTGCCCAGGTCCCCGGCAGCCAGGTCAGCGCGATCGATGTCGACAGCGGCGCGATCGAGACGATCAGCGCGATGGGCGGCGATATCGTCGCGCCCGACGATCTGGTGTTCGACGATCAGGGCAATCTCTACCTCACCGAGATCACCGAAGGCCGAGTGTGCATGCGCACGCCCGGCGGCCAGGTCCGTGTGATCCAGGGCGACATGCCGGTCGCCAACCCGATCACCTGGCACCAGGGCCGGTTGTTCGCCGGCGAATGCCGGGTCGGCGCCCGCATCATGGAGCTCGATCTCCACGGCGGCGCGCCCCGCGTCATCCTCGACAATGTCCCGATGGCCAATGCCTTCCAGGTCGGTCCCGACGGCAAGCTCTATTTCCCCGTGATGGGCACCAACGAGATCTGGCGGGTCGATCTCGCCGGTGGCGCGCCCGAAGTGGTCGCGGGCGATCTCGGCGTGCCCGATTCGGTCAAGTTCGACAGCAAGGGGCGGATCGTCACCACCCAGGTCGCGAGCGGCCAGGTGCTGCGGCTCGATCTCGTCAGCGGCACGCGCGAAGTGCTCGCCGATCTCGGCCCTGGCCTCGACAATGTCACCTTCATCGGCGACCGCATCTTCGTCTCGAGCATCCCCGGCGAGATCACCGAGATCCTCAGCCCCGGCAAGATCCGCCCGATCGTACCGCGCTCGCTGCAATGGCCGCTCGGCCTCGCGGTCGGTGTCGATGGCGCGATCTTCGTCGCAGACGGCGCCTTCGGCTACACGCTCCGCCCCGGCGGTGCGCTCGAACTCGCGGGGATGATCTTCTACCCCGGCTGTCCCGGCTATATGCGCGGCGTCGCGGCGGGGTCGCAGGCGGGCGAGTGGATCATCACGACCGGCCTCGGCGCCGTCGCGCGCTATCGCCCGGCCGCGGGCGAGAGCGACTTCCTCGCCACCGGCTATGACCAGATCATGGGCGTTGCCGTCGCGCCGGGCGACGCTGTGGTGTTCGCTGAATATGGCACCGGCCGCGTGCTGTCGGCCGAGAATGGCGCTGTCATCGAACTCGCGGCCGGTCTCGACAAGCCGATGGGCGTCGCGATCGCAGACGACGGGACGGTCTATGTCGCCGAAGCCGGCGCCGGGCGGATCGTGAAGCTGACGGGTGGCAAGGCTGAGCCGGTGCTCGAAGGCCTGCAGCGCCCCGAAGGCCTCGCCATCACCGGCGGGCGTCTCGTAACGGTCGACACCCTCGCCAAGCAACTGATCGCCTGCAGCCTCTCCGGCGGCGGTCGCGAGACGCTGGCCAGCGGACTGCCGGTCGGCGCACCGACGGGCGTCACCGCCAAATTCCTCGGCCCGATCGGCGACATGGCGGGCCCGATGATCAATTTCAGCGACGTTACCGCCGGGCCGGACGGCACACTCTGTGTCTCGGCCGATGCCGAGGGCAGCGTGCTCGCGCTACGGGCGCGGGGCTGAGGACAAGAAACGATAAGGGTGAGGACAGACCATGGATTTGCAGCTGAAAGGCCGTCGCGCCCTCGTCACCGGCAGCAGCAGCGGGATCGGCGAAGCCATAGCCCGCATGCTCGCCGAGGAAGGTGCCAGCGTGGTGGTCCATGGCCGGAATCGCGAGCGCGCCGAAAAGGTCGCGGCTGAAATCAAGGCGGCAGGCGTCGCCATCGGCGATCTGTCGAGCGACGAAGGCGCCGCCGCAGTCCATGCCGAGGCCGTGGCTGCGCTCGGCGGCACTATCGAGATCCTCGTCAACAATGCCGGCGGCAGCTCGACCGGCAACACCACCAAGACGCCGATCGAGATCAAGACTGACGACTGGATCTCGAATTACCACGCCAACGCGCTCTCCTCGGTGCGGCTGTGTCGCCTCGCCGTGCCGGACATGGTCGCCGCGACCTTCGGCAGGGTCATCAACGTGTCGAGCGCAGTCGCCATCCAGCCCAACAATCTGGGCGCGGATTATTCCGGCGCGAAATCGGCGCTGAACAATTTCACGGTCAGCCTCGCGGGCTCGCTGAAGGGCGTCGGCGTGACGGTCAACACGGTCTCGCCCGGGATCATCATGGTCGACGGCCTGCTGCGCTACGGACGCCACAAATATGGCGACGCCAACCTCACGATCGAGGAGGTCACACAGCGCCTCGCCGCCGACAAGGTGTTCGATCTGCCCCCGGCCGGGCGGCTGGGCACGCCACGGGATCTCGCGCTGGTCATCTGCATGCTCGCCAGCCCGATGTCGGGCTTCGTCACCGGTGCGAACTACCGGGTCGATGGCGGGCAGGTGCGCAGCCTCAACTGAGCCCTCTTACTTCAGCAATAAAGGCAGCCCCATGTCCGAGAAACGTTACCGCGTCATTCAATGGGCCACCGGCACGGTCGGCACGGCGGCGCTCCGGCATTTCATCGAAAACCCGGTGATCGAGCTTGTCGGCGTATGGGTCACCAGCCCCGAGAAGATCGGCAAGGACGCAGGCGACATTGTCGGCCTGCCCAAAACCGGCGTGATCGCCACCAACGATATGGAGGAGATCATCGCGCTTGACGCCGATTGCGTCCTCTTCTCGCCGCTCAACATGGCGGCGACCTCGGTCGATCTGGTCTGCCGCCTGCTCGCGTCCGGCAAGAATGTGGTCTCGCCGGCTGGCCCGTTCCTCCCGAACAAATTCTTTCCCGAAGTCACCCCGCAGATCGAGGCGGCATGCCGCGAGGGGAACACCTCGTTCCATGGCTGCGGCATCCATCCGGGTTTCGCGGGCGATATCCTGCCGCTCACCCTGACCCGGCTGATGAACCGGGTCGATTGCATCGAGATCACCGAGATCATCGACAAGCTGCGCAACCCGATGATCTACACCGAGCTCATGGGGTTCGGCGCCGATCCGGAAGAGCTGCTCGCCAACCCGCGCCGCTCGCCGACCACCTATCAATATTTCTATTCCTCGATGGACATGATCGCCAAGGGTCTGGGCAAGGAGATCGACGAGGTCACGGTCAAGTTCGAAGTCTCGAAGGCCAAGAACGACATCGTCCACCCGCACGGCGTGGTGAAGAAGGGTATGGTCGGCGGCCAGCATTATGAATGGACCGCCTGGGTCGAGGGCGCGCCGCTGATCGTCTATCATTTCTACTGGCAGCTGGGCGAGGATCTCGATCCTTTGTGGCATGTCGGCGAAGCGCGCTACAATGTGCTGATCAAGGGCGATCCGGCGCTCGAGGTCCAACTGATGGGCGCTGAAGCGGCCGATGGACGCCGGCCTTTCCTGGGCTTGCCCTGGACCGGCCTGGTCGGCGCCACCGCCGTGCCTGCGGTGTGCGATGCCAGGCCGGGCGTGATCAGCCATATCGATCTGGGCGTGGTCCAGCCGCATGGGCTGGTGCGGCGTTAGTCGCTCGGCTTATGTGAAGGGCTCCCCTTCAATCATGGCCAAGAACTCAGCCTCGGTGAGGTGGGCGCCATAGAGACTTACCATGCCAAATTTAGTGCCAAGCAGGGTCGCACCTGACCACGTAGTTGCCTCCATGGCGGCCTCTCTAAAATCGGCATCGGTAAGATTTGCTCCCGTGAAATCGCAGCACTTTACGTTTGCACGCCTGAACGTCGTCGCCTTCAGGCTGGCGCCGCGAAACGATGTGTCGAACCAGCATCCAGAGAAATCCGCGCCGTCCAGGACGGCGCCTGCCAAATCGACGATGCCCTCAGGAGGCAAGCCCAGATCCAACTCCGCTCCGACGAAGTGTCTTTCGCCTGCAGCATATCGCGCCACAAGTTCGTCCAGGGATTTTGGCGGAAAGTAGGTCATGTCGCGGAAGGTTTAGGCTGGCTACGATGCTATCGGCAACTTCTGCGACACGCGACACGCGCTAGGCGCCCTTCGGCGGCACCCCACGCTTCGTAGTGGTAGCGGCCATCAGGATGCGCTCGATTCAAATCGGAGGAGGAGTGTCGCATGAGGTAGCCGGACTGGACCCTCACCGGGCCCGGCCTGCTCTTTGCCATGACTATCATCATGTTGAACGCCGGGCATTCGCGCCACGGCGAAGCCTTCCCTGTTATGGCGGGTCGCTTCGCTGTTAATCGCGAAACGCTTCCCTGTTATTTCCAACAGCTTCCCTGTTCCTGGATAACAGGGAAACGCTAATCAAGACCCTGATTTACAATGGAGATACCGGCGAAAATCGCCGCCGAAACGTCGAAAATAAAAATCTTTCCCTGTTCTTTCCCTGTTATTTGCTCGGAACAGCGTAAATTCGGCCCTCAGCCGCCACTCATCTGCGTTGAAACTGTCCGCCCGGCTACCACCAGCGCGTCGCCCAGCGCCTCCAGACCTCGCTTTTTCACTGCGCTGCCGATGCCAATCGCGACCAGCGCATGGCTCGGCTTGCCCGGCGCTTTCCAGACCGGGGCGGCGAGCACGGCGACGCCGGCGATATAATTGCCGTCATCGACCGCAAAGCCCTGCGCGCGGGTTTCGGCGACCTGTGCCCGCCACGCCTCGAAGCTCGGCGGCTCGTCCCAGCGCAGCGCCTTGAACCGCCGGGCGAGTTCGGTCTCGGGATAGTCGCCGAACGCGGCGATGCACCGCCCGGTGGCGCTGATCAGCGCGGGGAAGCGGCTGCCGACCTGGGTGCTGAGCTGGATCGTGTTCCCGAAGCGTGAGACGGCGACGACGATGATATGATCGAGCCCGACGATCTGTACGCCGAGCATCGTCACGCCGAACTCCTCGGCGATCCGGTCGAGCACCGGCTGCGCCAGATCGGGGAACTGGTTCCGCCGCAACCATTGCCGTGCGAGCGTCAGCACGCCGGCATCGAGCGCATAGCGTTTGGTGTTCGGATCGAACGCGATCAACTCCTCCTCGGCCAGCGCGCGCAGCACATAGAGGCAGGTGCTCGGCACCAGCCCCAGTTCGCGGGCGATTGCCTGGACGCCGAGCGGGGTATCGCTCTTGCCGAGCAGGCGCAGGATCGCCGCCGCCCGCGCGATCGCGGGCGCCTTGCTCGGGGACGTGAGGGATTCCGCCATTTCATCTCCCTGCATCGCCACGGCGATGCTTCATCATTCAATATACAGAACACTATTCGATATATGCAACAGTTTTGGAGCGTGACATAGATTTGGCAGGTGAGGAGCTGATCGAGGATTCGCTCCCGCGATGCGGAAGACTGGCGCGCGATGAAGCTGACTGACTACACAGACTATGCCGATGCGATCGCCCACGCGGACACCAACGCGCCCTGGGCGCTGTTCGACGGTGACCGTGACAGGTTCAACATCGCGCATGAGTGCATCGCCCGCCACGCCGACGGCAGCGGCCGTCCGGCCGTCCGCCTCGCCCATGCGCCCGACAAAGACGGAAACGCTCGCGACGAAATCCTCAGCTTCGACCAGATCTCGGCCGGCGCAGCGCAGTTCGCGCACTGGCTCGACGCGAACGGCATCGCCCCCGGCGACCGCATCGCCTTCATGCTCGAGCCGTCATTGCCCTTCTATGTCTGCCTGTTCGGCGCGATGCAGTCGGGTGCGATCAGCGTGCCGCTCTTCACCTTGTTCGGCCTCGACGGGCTCCGCCTCCGCATCGACGATTGCAAGCCAAGGCTGCTGATCACCAACCGCGAAAAGGCCGAGCTCGCCCGCCAGATCGAAGGCGTCACGGTTGTCGTCGCTGATGACGGACTGCTCGACGAGATCGCGACATTCCCCGCCACCTACACGCCGCAGACCAAGGCGACTGATCTCGCCGTCTTCCAATATACCTCGGGCACCACCCGCGAGTTGCCCGAAGCGGTCAAGCACACCCACCGCGCGCTGGTGACGCTGATGTTCGCCGCGCTCTACGGCACCGGCATCCGCCCCGGCGACGACTTCTTCTGCCCGTCATCGCCCGCCTGGGGCCACGGCCTGTGGCACGGCACGCTGGCGCCGCTCGGGCTCGGCGTCTCGACCGGCACCTTTGTCGGCCGCTTCGATGCGGTCAGGCTGATGAAGGCGCTGCAGGACTATCGCATCACCAACATGTCGGCGGCCGCCACCCATTATCGGATGATGAAGAACAGCGGCAAGGCGGCCGACTTCAGTTTCTCGATCAAAAAGCTCTCCTACACCGGCGAGCCGATCGATCCCGCCACACTCGACTTCATCGAAGAGACATTCCACGTCCCCGCCTGCAGCATGTACGGCACCACCGAGATCGGTGTGGTGCTGGTCAATTTCCCCGGCGCCGAGGATTTCGCGGTCAAGCCCGGCTCGCTCGGCAAGGCAGTCCCCGGCCAGCGCCTTCAGGTCCAGAATCCCGACGGCTCGCCCACTGAGCCCGGCGTGGTCGGCGAGCTGATGCTGTGGCGCCGCGACCGCTGGGAAACGACCAAGGATTTGGCGAAGATCGACGCAGACGGCTATTTTTACCACTGCGGCCGCGCCGACGACGTGATCATCTCCGCCGGCTGGACGATGAGCGCGGTCGAGATCGAAAACACCCTGCTCAAGCACGCCGACGTCCGGGAATGTGCGGTGATTGGCGCGCCCGACCCGACGCGCGGCCTGGTCGTGAAGGCCTTCGTCGTCAGCAACCGCGCGCCGAGCGATGCCTTCGTCACCGAGCTGCAGAACTTCACGCGCGAGCGGCTCGCCCAGCATGAATTTCCGCGCCTCGTCGCGTTCGTCGACGAGCTTCCCAAGACGCCTGCGGGGAAGGTCCACCGCAAGATCCTGCGCGACCGCGAAGCAGCGGCCGCCCTCGCCCTCGCCAACTGAATTCAGGAGAAAAATATGGCTACCGTCCTCGAAAAACCCGAAAACCGCTTTCCCAAGATCACCGAGGAAGGTCTCGACGATCTGCGCAAGCGCATCGGCGTCAAGATCGAGAACACGATCGAGCCGTGGAACTATGAAGCCACGCGCGACGCGATCCGCCATTATGCGCACGGCATCGGCGACGATAACCCGCTGTGGAACGATCCGGCCTATGCCGAGAAGACCAAATACGGCACGATCGTCGCACTGCCGAGCTTCCTGTTCACCACCAGCCGGATCATCTCGGGCTATTGCGGCGGCCTGTCGGGCGTCCATGCCATGTGGGCGGGGGCCGACTGGACCTGGCACAAGCCGGTGCTGCGCAACGACACGATCCGCACCGAGGCCTATCTGAAGGATCTGGTCGAGCATCAGACCAGGTTCGCCGGGCGCAGCTTCCAGCAGATCTACCATGTCGATTTCTTCAACCAGGGCGGCGACAAGGTTGCCGAAGCCGATAGCTGGGTGTTCCGCACCGATCGCGACGAAGCGCGCGAGCGTGGCACGAAATATACCGAGGCGCGCGGCCGGGTCGAGCAGTATACCGAGGAAGAGCTCGCCGAGTTCACCCGCCTGTATCAGGCCGAGGAAATCCGTGGCGCCACGCCGCGCTATTGGGAAGACGTCACCGTCGGCGATCAGCTGCCGCGCATGATGAAGGGCCCGATGACGGTCACCGGCTTCATCTGCTACGCGCAGGGCTGGGGCGGGCTCTATATCCGCGCCAACAAGCTCGCCAACCAGATGCAGCAGGCGCATCCCGGCCTCGGCATCCGCAACCGCTTCAACGTGCCGGATTGCCCCGAGCGGGTGCATTGGGACGAAGCCTTCGCGCTCGAAGTCGGCGCGCCGGGTGCCTATGATTACGGCCCCGAGCGCTGCTCGTGGCTGACCCATCATGTCACCAACTGGATCGGCGATGACGGCTTTCTGGTGAAGTCGAAATGCCAGATCCGCCGCCACAATCCGGATGGCGACGCGCTCTATATCGACGGTTCGGTGATCCGGAAGTTCGAGGAGAACGGCAGGAAATTTGTCGAGATCCAGCAACAGGCGGTCACCCATCGCGGCGAGAATTCAGCCTTCGGCACCGCGATCGCCGAACTGCCGAGCCGGGCTGGAAAGTAACAAACCCTCTTTTCCCTCTCCCCTTGTGGGAGAGGGAAGGGGCCCGCGCCGAAGGCGTGGGAAGGGTGAGGGGGACAATCGTTGGATCGGCGTTGCCGAACCTCACTCCCCCTCATCCGGCCCTTCGGGCCACCTTCTCCCACAGGGGGAGAAGGATTCTCCGCGCGAACGCGACTTTTGGATACTGGGCCTGAAATTCGATTATAGCCCACGGGTGGCCTCGCATGACAGATAAAGACGCCCCGACCTGGCCCGGCCCGCTCACCGGCGTTCGCGTGCTTGATTTCACGCGCGTGCTCGCCGGCCCGGCGGCGTCGCTGGCCTTGGCCGATCTCGGCGCCGAGGTGTTCAAGATCGAGCCGCCCGGCACCGGCGACGAGACCCGCACCTTCCCGCCGCACCGCGACGGCGAGAGCCATTATTTCCTGAGCGTCAATCGCGGCAAGAAGAGCATCGTGATCGATCTGAAGGCGCCGGCCGGCATCGCGCTGGTCAGGGACCTGGCGGCGAAGTGCGACATCCTGGTCGAGAATTACCGGCCCGGCGTGATGGATCGGCTCGGGCTCGGCTATGAAGCGCTGTCAGCGATCAACCCGCGCCTGATCTATTGCTCGATCTCGGGCTATGGGCTGACCGGCCCGCTCAAGGATCGGCCGAGTTTCGATATCGTTTTGCAGGCCATGTCGGGCGCACTCAGCGTCAATGGCGAGCCGGACGGCCTGCCGACCAAGATGGGCATCCCGCTCGGCGATCTGGTCGGCGGGATCAATGGGCCGATCGGCATTCTTGCTGCACTGTACGAGCGCAGCATGAGCGGGCGGGGGCGCCATATCGATGTCAGCCTGATGGACGGGCTTGCCGGCATGCTCGGCTATCTCGCCCAGCTCTCTTTCTTCACCGGCGAAGACCCGCAGCGCCAGGGATCGCAGCATCCCAACCTTGTGCCCTACGGTATCTTCCCCGCGCTGGACGGGTCGATCGTCGTCGCCTGCCTGACCAATGCGTTCTGGGAACGGGTCTGCGCAGCGATAGGCAGGCCCGAACTGGTGAGCGATCCGCGCTTCGACGCGATCGAGAGAAGGCGCGACAACCGGGCCGAGGTCAACGAACTGGTCTCGGCCTTCACCCGCGCAAGAAGCATGGACGATCTCCAGGACCTGTTCACCGAGCATCAGGTCCCGCACGCGCCGATCCTCGGCGTGAAGGAAGCGCTGTCCCAGCCCCAGGCCGTTGCGCGCGACCTGGTGGTGGAGACCGAGCATCCGGTGCTGGGAAGGATTCCGATCGTCAACCGGCCGATCAAATTCCCGGGTGACCCCCAGCCGGTGCCGAGTGCGCCGCCGGTTCTGGGCCAGCATACGGGCGAGATCCTCGGGGATTTTCTGGGACTGACGGCAGAACAGATCGAGGAACTACGGGCCGCAAAGGTAGTGTGCTGACCCATCCCTCCCGTTCGCCCTGAGCCTGTCGAAGGGCGGCCCTCCCATTTCGCGACGGGAGAGGCAGAAGGGGGGCTTCGACGGGCTCAGCCCGAACGGGATGTGAGGGTGTTACTCCGCCGCAGCCGGAAGCGCCCGGTACAATGCCAGCACCCTGTCCGCCAGTTCGGGCCTGCAGATCAGCAGGTCCGGCAGATAGGTGTTCTCGCAATTATACACGAGCGGCGACCCATCCGCACGGCTGACGTGCAGCCCGGCCGCCTGCGCCACCGCGGCGGGCGCGCAATTGTCCCACTCATATTGGCCGCCGGTGTGGAGATAGATATCCGCCTCGCCGCGCACCACCGCCATTGCCTTCGCCCCGGCCGAGCCCATCGGCAGCAGTTCGGCGCCCATGCCTTCCGCCACTGCCACCGCCTCCGCGGCCGGGCGGGTCCGGCTGACCAGCATTCGCAACGGGACATTGGCCGGCGCCAGCGGCTTCGGCGCGCCCGAGGTCAGGGTCAGGTCAAGCCCGGGCAGCGCCACCGCCCCGACCGTGGCCACGCCGTTGATGGCGAGCGCGACATGAACCGCCCAGTCGGTCCGGGCTTCGCCATATTCGCGGGTGCCGTCGAGCGGATCGATGATCCACACCCGGGACTTGGCGAGGCGGACGCCGTCGCATTCGGTCTCCTCGGAGAGCAGGCCGTCGTCCGGCCGCGCGGCCCGCAGCGCCCGCATCAGATAGGTGTTGGCCGCCTCGTCGCCGGCCTTGCCGAGCTCCTTGCCGGTCAGCCCGCTCGACCGCTGCAGGCTGAGCAGGATCTCGCCCGCCTCGGTCGCGAGCCGTTCGGCGAGACGGACATCGCTCTCCTCGACGCTCACGGGATGATCCGATCGACGATCATGTCGGCCGCCTGTTCAGGCGTCATCGCGGCAGTGTCGATATGGACCTCGGGGCTGTCCGGCCGTTCATAGGGGCTGTCGATGCCGGTGAAGTTCTTGAGCTCGCCGGACCGCGCCTTCTTGTACAGCCCCTTCACGTCGCGCCGCTCGGCCTCGGCCAGCGCGGTATCGATAAAGACCTCGATGAACTCGCCTTCGGGCAGCATCGATCGCACCATGTCGCGCTCGGCCCGGAAGGGCGAGATGAAGGCAGTGATCACGATCAGCCCGCTATCCGCCATCAGCTTCGCCACCTCGCCGACGCGCCGGATATTCTCGATCCGGTCGGCCTCGGTAAAGCCCAGGTCCTTGTTGAGCCCATGCCGCACATTGTCGCCGTCGAGCAGGAAGGTGTGGCGGTTCATCCGGTGAAGCTTCTTCTCGACCAGATTGGCGATGGTCGATTTGCCCGAGCCCGAAAGCCCGGTGAACCACAGCACCGCCGGCTTCTGGTTCTTGAGCCTGGCGTGCATGTCGCGGGTGATGTCGACTGCCTGCCAATGGACATTCTGGGCCCTGCGCAGCGAGAAGTGCAGCATGCCGGCAGCAACGGTCGCATTGGTGATCTTGTCGATCAGGATGAACCCGCCAAGCGTCCGGTTCTCGGCATAGGGCTCGAACACGATGGCACGGTCAGTCGTCACCTCGGCCACGCCGATCGCGTTGAGCTCGAGCGTCTTCGCCGCGAGATGCTCCATCGTGTTGACGTTGACCTGGTATTTCGGCTCGTGAACGGTCGCCGAGACCATCTGCGTGCCGAGCTTCAGCCAGTATGACCGGCCGACATGCAGCGGCGCATCGTCCATCCAGACGATCGTCGCCTCGAACTGGTCAGCCGCCTCGGGTGGGTTGTCAGCCGCCGCGATGACGTTGCCGCGCGAGCAATCGATCTCGTCGGCGAAGCAGAGCGTGACGGACTCGCCGGCCACAGCCTCGTCGAGATCGCCGGCGAGGGTGGCGATGCGGCTGATGGTCGAGGTCTTGCCGCCGGGCAATACCCGGATCGCATCGCCGGGCTTGACCGAGCCGCTCGCGATCTGGCCGGAAAAGCCCCGGAAATCGAGATTGGGGCGATTGACCCATTGCACCGCCATGCGGAACGGCCTGGCCTGGTCAGTCTCCAGATTCACCTCGACCGTCTCGAGATGCTCCATCAGCGTCGGGCCGCTGTACCAGGGCATCGCCTCTGACCTCAGCGAGATATTGTCGCCCTTGAAGCCGGAGATCGGCATCGGCGTGAACGCGGTGATGCCGATGCTGTTCGCGAAGGCCGTATAGTCGGCGACGATCTCGTCATAGCGCGCCTGATCGTAACCGATCAGGTCCATCTTGTTCACCGCCAGTACCAGATTCTGGATGCCGATCAGATGCGCGAGATAGGAGTGGCGCCGTGTCTGGGTGAGCACGCCCTTGCGCGCATCGATCAGGATCACGGCGAGGTCGGCAGTCGAGGCGCCGGTCACCATGTTGCGGGTGTACTGCTCATGCCCCGGCGTATCGGCGACGATGAACTTGCGCTTCTCGGTCGAGAAGAAGCGGTAGGCGACATCGATCGTGATGCCCTGCTCGCGTTCGGCGGCAAGGCCGTCGACGAGGAGGGCGAAGTCGATCTCCTGGCCCTGGGTGCCGACCCGCTTGCTGTCGGCCTCGAGCGCCGCGAGCTGATCCTCGAAGATCATCTTGCTGTCGTAGAGCAGCCGCCCGATCAGCGTCGACTTGCCGTCATCGACCGAGCCGCAGGTGATGAAGCGCAGCATCGTCTTGTACTGATGCTGGTCGAGATAGGCGTCGATATCCTCAGCGATGAGGGCTTCGGTTTGATATCTGCTTTCCTCCCCTCCCGCTTGCGGGAGGGGATTGAGGGGTGGGCTCGCGCTATCCGCGAGCGTTCCGTCAGTTGAAGCCGGGAGCCCACCCCCGGCCCCTCCCGCAAGCGGGAGGGGGGAAGAAGGGGCGCCTGATGTGAAATCCGAGCCCATCAGAAATACCCCTCCTGCTTTTTCTTCTCCATGCCGGCACCGCCCGCATCCTTGTCGATCGCCCGACCCTGACGCTCCGAGGTCGTGGTAAGGAGCGTCTCCTGGATGATCTCCGACAAGGTCGATGCCGTGCTCTCGACCGCCCCGGTCAGCGGATAGCAGCCGAGCGTCCGGAAGCGGATCGAGCGCTCCACCGGCACTTCGCCGGGGCGCAAGGGAAAGCGGTCGTCATCGACCATCAGCAGCATGCCGTCGCGCTCCACCGTCGGGCGCTTCCCTGCAAAATAGAGCGGCACGATCGGCACGTCGTTCAGCTGGATATATTGCCACACATCGAGCTCGGTCCAGTTCGAGATCGGGAACACCCTGATGCTCTCGCCCTTGTTCTTGCGGGCATTGTAGAGGTTCCACAGCTCAGGCCGCTGTTTCTTCGGGTCCCAGCCATGGGTCGCGGTGCGGAACGAGAAGATGCGCTCCTTGGCCCGGCTCTTCTCCTCGTCGCGACGCGCACCGCCGAACGCAGCGTCGAAGCCATATTTGTCGAGCGCCTGTTTCAGCCCCTCGGTCTTCCACATGTCGGTATGGAGCGCGCCATGGTCGAACGGGTTGATCCCGCGCTCCTGCGCCTCGGGGTTGTGATAGACGAGCAGCTCCATGCCGCTCTCCTTCGCCATCCGGTCGCGCAGCTTGTACATCTCCTGGAACTTCCAGGTCGTGTCGACATGGAGCAAAGGAAAGGGCGGCGGCGAGGGATAGAAGGCCTTGCGCGCCAGATGCAGCATCACCGCTGAATCCTTGCCGACCGAGTACAGCATCACCGGCCGCTCGGTCTCGGCCACTACCTCGCGCATGATGTGGATCGCCTCGGCTTCGAGCCGTTCCAGATGAGTCAGTGTTTTCGCCATGTCTTCAATGTCTCCGCCGGCTGCCTGCCCGGAATCGGGCGGCGTCGGCAAACAATCCCTTCTTGGCAGGCCTAAGCCTGGATCAACCGCCCTGGCTCGCTGTCAGCTTGCCGTCGATGTCGGCGATCTCGGCCTTCAGCCACATCGTCTCGCTGAGATTCGATCCGCTGCTGGCGGCGACCAGTTGTTCGAGCGCTGCCTTCCGCACCGTCAGCGCATCGGCATTGGCCGGTTCGGCCGCCAGTGCGATCTCGACCAGATGAAGCGCTTCGAGCGGCCGGCCCTGTTCGCTATGCGCCCGCGCCCTTGCAGCAAGGGGTGCAGCACCGCCCGCCAGTTCGACGAGATCCGTATCCACGGCTGCACGTCGCGATCCGAACAGGGCGGTCGTGCCGTCCTCATAATGGAACCAGCCGGCATTCTCTTCCCAGATGGCGCGCACCACCCAGCTCGTCTTGCCGTGGAATTCGCCGATCTTCAGTTCTTCCGGGAGCGTGATGCTCCGCATCAATTCCTGGACTGTCTTGCCGGCATTCATCCCGGCGATCGTCTCGCGTTCCAGATACGACACGGCGTCATGCATAGTGTCGAGATCGGCGCGGATCTTGGCGGCGCCGCGAACCGGCTCGCCATGCCCGGTGATGAGCAGCTCGGGCTCGAGCGCGCGAACCTGCTCCACCGAAAGGAGATAGGCACGGACGAGCCGCGGCCGGTCGCCCCTGATGGTGACGAGGTTGGGCATCGCCCGCCACACCGGGCCGAACAGATTGCCGGTGAAGATGGTGCGTTCCTCGGGCATCCAGACGAACACCGAGCACAGGGTTTCCCCGCCCGGCGTCTTCACCACCTCGAAGCGGCGACCGCCCTGCTCGAACGCATAGGTACCGGCAGTCGTGATGTCCGGCACGACGACCGGCGGCACGGGCGGCGGGCCATTGCGGCGGGTCATCGACGCCCAGAGCTTGCCCGAGCGCCGCCCAAGGAACGGCGCGAGCTTGTCGAAGAAGTTGCAGGTTTCGCTGAAACCATCCCCGGCGATCACCTCGGTGCCATCCTCGATCAGGCCCGGCAGCGCGCCATAATGATCGGCATGGGCCTGGGTGAAGATGACCCGGCGCAGCGGCCCGGTGCGGTGCGGCGCGAACAGCACCTTGTTGCGCTCGCCATTGCCGATGAAGCCGGTGTTGACGAGCAGATCGCCGTCAGCGGTGGTCACCAGATAGGCGTTGGAGATGTCCTTCACCATGAAGATGGTGTCGGTGATCGCCTCCGCTTCGGTCTGGCCCTGGCCGGCCATGACCAGCGCACCGAGCGGCGTCTGCTTGTCGTCGCTCATTTGGCGGCATCCTCGAACGCGATCATCACCTTGGCCGATTGCGGCGTGGCGGCGATCTCGAACCCTTCCAACACCCGGTCGAACGGCAGGGTATGGCTGATCAGCGCCGCGATCTTGTCGCGCAGCCGCGGCATGGCGGCGATCACATCGGGCATCTCGGTGGGATAGCCCACCGCGGTCGTGATCGTCATTTCAGAGGTCAGCATCTGGCCGGCGGGAAGCTCGATCGGCTTCATATAGGCCGCCGTGATGACGTGCCGCGCATGGCGCTTGGCCAGCCCCACCACATCGGCGAGGATCGAAGGCGCCCCCGCTGCATCGATATAGGCATCGGTGCTGGCCCGCTCGCGCCCGAAATACATTTCCTTGCCGTGGATCTCCTTGATCCGCGCACCGAGATCCTCGCGCGAGGGATTGATCGTATGGGCGCCGAGCGCACGGGCGCGCTCAAGCCGCTCCTCGGCGAGATCGACCGCGATCACATCCGTGCAGCCGCGATCCACTGCCCAGAGCACCATGCCGAGCCCGATCGGCCCGCAGCCGAAGATGACGATCCTGTCGCCCGCCTTGGCTTCGGCGCGGTTGACGCCGTGCATCGCGACCGACAACGGCTCGCACATCGCGGCCACCTCGAACGGAATGCCCTCGGGAATCGGCAGCAGATTGTCGTTGAGCCGCCCGCCGCGCACCAGCAATTCCTCGGTGAACGCGCCCTCGGGCCCGCCGCTGCCGATGAAGCTCGACGTGTTCATCGGGTTGATGATCACTGCCTGGCCGACTTCGAGGCCCTCGACTTCGCTGCCCACCATCATCACCTCGCCGGCACCTTCATGGCCGAGCGCGGTGACGCCGTCGGGCTTGCGGTTGATCCCGCCGACCTTGATGTAGGAAAGGTCGCTGCCGCAGATGCCGCAGGCCTTCATCTTGACGACGACATCCTTGGGGCCGGCTTCCGGGCGGTCATAGGGATCGAGCCGGACATCGCCGACGCCATGGATGTTCAGAACGTGCATTGGCTGCTTCCCTTCCATTACATCGGCCTGACCATATAGCCGCCGTCGATCGTGATCGTTTCGCCCGACACGAAGGACGAGGCGTCGCTGGCCAGGAAAGCGCCGATCCCCTCGAAATCCTCGGGCCTGCCGGCGCGCTGCAACGGCGTGCGCTGGGCGAACATCTGCTCGACCTGCTCCATGCCGCCGCCGCCGATCCCGGTCAGGATGAAGCCCGGCGCGATGGTGTTGGCACGGATGCCATATTTGCCGAACTCGACCGCCATGCCGCGGATGATCGCGCCGAGCGCGCCCTTCGACGCGGCATAATTCTGCCGTCCGGCCAGGCCCTGGAACATCGAGAGACTGCCGCAGCCGACCAGGCTGCCGCCGCGATCGCCTGCCTCGGCACGCTTCACCATCGCCCGCGCGCCTTCGCGCAGCGTGTAGAAGGTGCCGTGGAGATTGAGGTTGAGCAGGTCGTGCCATTCCTCGGTCGGCATATCGAGCAGCGCATGCTGCTTGGCCGAGCGGCCCGAATTGGCGAAGACGCAATCGACCCGGCCCATATCGGCGATCAGCCGCTCATAGCCGGCCACGACCTGCTCTTCGGAGCTGACGTCGACCTGATAGGTCTCGACCCGACCCGCGCCGCAATCGCGCAGTTCCTGCGCGGCCGCTGCGTTCTTCTCCGCATTGCGCGCCCAGATCGCGATATCGCCACCGACCTTGGCGACGCCGCGCGCAAAGCCGAGGCCGATGCCGCTATTGCCGCCGGTGACGAGGGTCACCTTGCCGGTGCAATCGAAAAGTGCCTGTGTCATCCGCTCTCCCGTCGCACCTTCTGCCGGCGCGATCCTGCCTATTGATGTCGAGCAGAGCGGGGCCGGCGGCAATTGGCCTGACTATCGATTACGGGCCTTTTTATTGACGACGGGCCAGAGTCGGACCAAGTCGAGCCGGGACAGGAGGGAAGGCAGTGCAGCCCGACACATTCGGTGAAACCATCTTCGAGGCGGAACTGCCGTTGCCGCAAGGGACCGCCCGTATCCTGCGTTTCCATGTCGATCAGCCGACCAACCATATATTTCGGCGCGACGGCCATTACTGGCTCGACATGTGCCTCACGCCGCGCCCGGAAAAGGCGCGGGGCTGCTATTTCGAGCGCTGGGGCCCGCATCGCTTCGAGAAGCTGGGCGAGATCTTCCTGATGCCGCCGGGCGAGGCGCTCCATGTCCGGACTGAAAGCGGCGGCGACCAGGCGTCGATCGTCTGCGAGATCCAGGCCGAAGCGGTCGACCGCTGGCTCGAGCACGGTCTTGAATGGAGCGACCGTCGGCTGGAGGGCGGGCTCGATATCGTCCACCCCTATATCCGCTCTTGCCTCTCCCGGCTCGCCGAGGAGACGCGCCACGGCGGCACCGGCAGCCTCGAGCTCGCCGCAATGATCGCCGGGCAACTCGCGATCGAGCTCGCGCGCTATTGCGAGGCGATTGCCGAGGGGCCGATCAGTGGTGGGCTCGCCTCCTGGCGGTTGCGGCTGATCGACGAACGGCTCCACCAGACCGGGCCGACGCCGACGCTCGGCGAACTGGCGGAACTGTGCAGCCTGTCGATCCGCCAGCTGACGCGTGGCTTCCGCTCGAGCCGGGGCTGCACGATCGGCGACCATATCGCCCAGACCCGCATCGAGATGGCCAAGCGCTTGCTGGCCTCGGAAGACAGCATCAAGTCGATCGCCTTCGCGCTCGGCTTCGCCTCTCCTTCGAGTTTCTCCTACGCGTTCGGGCGCGCGACCGGCATCACGCCGCTGCGATTCCGCCAGCGGCACCTGCGAAAGCATATCTGAGGGCGTTGTGGCCTGATCTCGATAAAGCGTCCGGATTACGAAACCCATCCGCATTGGCGCGTGCCGATGCGCCCCGCATGATCCCACGAAACAGAATGTGGGAGAGACTGAAATGAGCGCACCGCTCGTTGCCGACGCGCTGATCGAACAGGCCATCGAGGCAACCGGCCTCGACCGGTTCGATTCCAATACCTGGCGCGAGGGGCTCGACGTCCTGCTCGCCGACTATAACCGGAGCGAGCATCCCGAGCCGCTGCTCGAACGCATGCGCGGCAATCTCGTCCAGATGCTCGGCGACCGTCTGCGCACCACTGGCTATCTCGCCGGGCGCCCCGAGCTGCTCGACCGCCCGGTCGAGCGCCCGCTCTTCGTGTTCGGCATGCCGCGCACTGGTACCACCCTGCTCAGCAACCTGCTCGCCTGCGATCCCGGACGCCGCTCAGCGCTGACCTGGGAGATCGAACAGCCCGTCCCCCCCGCGACGACCGCGACGCTCAAGACTGATCCGCGCGCCATCGCCAAGCTGGCGCAGGAAAAGGCGATGCTCGCGGCGCGGCCGGAGATGGGCAAATATTACCGCAACTCGGCGGTCTATCCGAACGAGTGCATGTTCTTCATGATGCACGACTTCAAAGGCTTGGCCTATGAATCGCGCGGCAAGCTCCCGGCCTATCGCGACTGGCTGCTCTCGACCGACATGAGCTCGGCCTATGCCTATCACAAGCGCTTCCTCCAGCTGCTGCAGGCGGACGCGCCGGGTGCCTGGAACCTCAAGATGCCGAGCCACGGCCTGTGGCTCGAAACGCTGCTCGAAACCTATCCCGACGCTCGACTGGTCTGGGCACATCGCGACCCGTTCACCGCGACCAGCTCCTTCTGCAGCATCCTGTCGATGGCGCATATGGGTTATACCGGGAAGATCGATCACGCATGGCTGGGCGAGGATTGCTCCTACCAGGCAGTGCTGCATCTCGATAGGATCATGGATACGCGCGATAAGCTGGGCCATGACCGGATGGTCGATGTCCATTATGCCGATGTCACGCGCGATCCGATGGGTGCGATCCGCAAGCTCTATGCCGATCTGGGCGACACGCTGACGCCCGAAGCCGAGGCGGCGATGCAGGCCTGGCTCGACGACAACCCGCAGGGCAAATTCGGGAAGCACGAATATCAGCTCGATCAATATGGACTCTCGGTCGAGGCGCTCGCGCCGCGCTTCGAGCGCTATCTGTCGAGCTACGATATCGCGCGGGAGGGCTGAGCCATGCTCACTGGCCGCCATTATCAGAACGCCTATGTCACCCGGAACATCGACAAGGCAGTCGACGCGTTCAAACAGAATGCCGAGATCCGCAAGCTGATCGAGATCGAGGTTCCGGTCCAGCTCTGGACGCCGCAGGGCGAGGGCAGGGGCGTGCAGAAGCTCGCCTTCATCTGGATCGAAGATCTGCAATGCGAGCTGATCCAGCCCGGCGAAGGCGATGTGCTCGCGCTTTATCGCGACGCGCTGCCGGACGATGACCGTCTCGTCTTCCATCACATCTGCCAGCGGGTCGATGACTGGGGCGCCTTCATGGCGAGCGTCGACACCGAGAAATTCCCGGTCGTGCTGCGGGGCGGCACGTCCGGCCTGCTCGAATTCGTTTATCTCGATACGCGCGCATGGCTCGGCCATTATACCGAATATGTCTGGATGGTCCCGGATCGCTGGGCCGGGATGGGCGGGCGGTGAGCTTCAGCGAGAAATACGGCCCCTGGGCGATCGTCTCGGGGGCGTCCGAAGGCGTCGGGCGCGAGCTGGCCCGAAAGATCGCGGAGGAGGGCGTGCACTGCATGCTGATCGCACGACGGCCGGCGCCGCTCGATGCGCTGGCCGGGGAGATCAGGCGGGAATTCGGCGTCGAGTGCGTCACTGCCTCGATAGACCTTGCAGCGCCCGACGCGGCCGAGCAGATCAAGGCGGCCGCGGGCGACCGCGAGATCGGCCTCTATGTCAGCAACGCCGGCGGCGATCCCGAAGGGGCGAAGTTCCTCGATCTGCCGCTGGAGAACTGGGCCGCCCAGGTCCAGCGCGGCATCTCGACCGTGATGGGCTGCTGCCATCATTTTGGCCGCGCGATGCGCGCGCGGGGCAAGGGCGGGTTGCTGCTGATCGGTTCGGGCAGTTGCTGGGGCGGCAGTGCGTTCATGGCGGCCTATTCGGGGATCAAGGCCTTCGACCTCAATTTCGCTGAATCGCTCTGGGCCGAGCTGCGGCCCCATGATGTCGATGTGCTCTATATGGTGCTCGGCACGACTGACACGCCCGAGCTCCGTCGCCTGCTGGCGGCCAGGGGACTGCCGCTCGTCTCCGGCCTCGCCGACCCCGCCGATGTGGCGCAGGTGTCCCTCGCCCGGCTCGCGCAGGGGCCTCTTTACAATTGGGGGCTAGAAGATGACGCGACCGGGCATCTGCCCGCGTCCGCCGCCACGCGCCGCGCCCGCGTGCTGGCGATCGGCGAGGCGACGAAACGGATTTTCGGGGGGTGAACATGTTCGAACCACGGTCACTGGCCGATCGGAACGCGATCACGGATCTGATCTATCTCTATTGCCGCGCGGTCGACCGGCTCGATCACAAGCTGGGCTATTCGATCTGGCATGACGACGGCACCGCCGATTATGGCGCGGGCGTCTACAGGGGCAGCGGCCACGGGTTCATCGATTTCGTCATCGAACAGCATGGCAAGACGCTCGGCCATTCGCACCAGGTGACCAACATCGTCCTCGAGCTGGACGGCGAACGGGCCGCGACGGAATCCTACCATATCGCCGCGCTGCGGATCCTGCGCGACGATCAGCCCCATGAGATCACCGTTCGCGGCCGCTATCTCGATCGCTGGTCGAAGCGGGACGGGCGCTGGGGGATCGATCACCGCATCACCATCCGGGATTTCGACGATATGCGCCCGGTCACGCCGCTCAGCGTCACCACGGGCAGCCGCGACCGGAACGACCCGTCCTATGCGATCCTGTACAACCCTGCGCACAGACCCGGCTTGAGATGAAGGCTGCCTATATCCAGCATGGCACAGTCCATGTCGGCGAGATGCCCGATCCCGTGCCGGATACGGGCCAGGTGCTGGTGCGGACCCATAGCTGCGGCATGTGCGCGTCCGAGGCGCATTTCCTGCACAGCGGCCAGCACGTGATCGATCTCTCGCGCAAGTTCGGCGGTGCCTATGCCGGCCTCGACATGACGCGCCCCTTCGTTCCGGGCCATGAATATGTCGGCGAGGTGGTGGACTACGGCCCGGGCAGCCGACGTACCGTCAAGCCGGGGCGCCGGGTGACGTCGGTCCCGGTCATGCGCCAGTCGGGCCGGCATGCCGTGATCGGCTTCAGCCATGAGTGCCCCGGCGGTTTCGGCGAATATATGCTGCTCGACGAGGCAAGCATCATGGAAGTGCCGTCGGATCTGGACGACGATCTCGCCGCGATGACCGAGCCGCTCGCGGTCGGGCTCGAACATGCCCGTCGCGGCCATCCGACCAGGGACGATGTCGCGCTCGTCGTCGGCTGCGGCGCGATCGGGCTTGGTGTGATCGCCGGGCTGAAGATCGCCGGGATCGCGCCGATCGTGGCCGCCGATTTCCATCCGGCGCGCCGCGAGATGGCGCTTCGGATGGGCGCCGATATCGCGGTCGATCCGCGCGAAATCTCGCCTTATGCCCCGATCCCCGATCTGGGCGGGCGCCAGGTCAATCTCGTTTATGAATGCGTCGGCCTGCCCGGCCTGTTGCAGCAGATCATCGAATCCGTCGGCTTCGGCGCGCGGATCGTGATGGGCGGCTATTGCATGGCGCCCGAGCAGCTTTACGTCTTCGCCGCGCAGAACAAGCGGCTGACCGTCCATTTCGCCGGGGGCGAGGAAGCGCAGGACATGGAGCTCGCGCTGCGCTCGATCGCCGATGGGACGATCGACATCGCTCCCTGGGTCGGCGCGCGGATCGGCCTGTCGGGCGTGAGCGCCGCGCTCGATGCGATGTCGGGTCCGACCGCGCCGGTGCGGACCGTGATCGATCCCCGGAAATTCTAAGCATGAACCGGCTCGGCATCGAGCTCCTGAGCGTCTTCGGCATGAGCCCGGTCGAACAGGTCGGGCTCGCCGCCGATCTGGGCTGCGGCCATATCTCGAGCGGCCTCACGCAATTCCAGGTCAATCCGCACGGCTATGCGCCCTGGTCGCTGAAGGACGATCGGGCGCTGCGGCGCGAGATGATCGCCGCGATGCGCGATCGGAACGTGTCGCTCTCGCTCGGCGAGGGCTTCGCGGTGCGGCCCGGTATCGATGTCAGGGACCGTGCCGATGAGCTCGACATCATGGCCGAGCTCGGTGCGCGCTGTCTGGGCGGTGTAGCGATGGAGCCTGATGCCGCGCGGCTGATCGATCAGTTCGCGACGCTGGTCGAGATGGCCGAGGCACGCGGCCTGAAGGTGACGATCGAATTCGCGCCCGTGCTTCCGGTCGCCAATCTGGATCAGGCACTGGCCCTGGTCGCGGCGGTGAACCGGCCCGATTTCCGCGTGCTGGTCGATGCGATGCATTTCTTCAGGTCGGGTGGCGCCCTCACAGCATTGGCGGCGCTCGATTCAAACCTGATCGGCTATGCGCAACTATGTGATGCGCCGCTGGTCGCGAAGGAGTCGGATTATATGCGCGAAGCGACGTTCGAGCGACGCGCACCGGGCGCGGGCGAATTGCCGCTCGCCGCTTTCGCCGCGGCACTGCCCGACACTGTCGTGATCAGCCTCGAGGTGCCGATGCTGGCCGCGGCGGAAGCGGGCGTGTCGCCGATCGCCCGGCTTCGCCCCGCAGTCGAGGCTGCCCGACGCCTGATCGAAACCAAAGGAGAAAGACCATGCTGACCGTCGGCCGATACGGCACGCGCGATCTGGCGCGCGCGCGGATCTTCTACGATGCGATCGCTGACATGGTCGGCGCACGCCTTGTGCTCGATCGGCCCGATCTCGCCGGCTACAAGGGCGCGGACGGCGGCATGTTCCTGATCGGGGTGCCGTTCGCGGGAGAGGCCACGGTCGGTAACGGTACCCAGATCGGCTTCGCCGTTTCCTCCCGTGCCGCGGTCGACGCGATCCACGCCAGGGCGCTCGAGCTGGGCGGGGTGAGCGAGGGCGCACCGGGTGTCCGTGGCCCTGATCCCGATGGCTTTTACGGCGCGTATTTCCGCGATCTCGACGGTAACAAGCTGGTCGCCTTTCGTTTCGGGCCAGCCTGAAGATCAGGCTTCACTATCTGGAGTAAAAAGGATCTAAATAAAGGTCCGATCCGGTATAATAACCTCCCTTAGAAGACAATCGCGGCGGCGATATGTCCGACATCAGGCCGGGCGGGGCTTCTGTCTGGCCCGCATCGGTCATAATGTCCAAAAAAACGCCCCAGTAGTGATGCTGCACATCAGTAGCCTCGTACAAATTGGGGATCACAAGGGAGGATAATCATGCGTTCCTGTTCGAACACGATTTTGCTTGGCGTGAGCTTCGCCGCGCTCATGGCCCCCGCTTCGGCAATGGCGCAAAGCGCGCCCGTTGCGGCTCCCACTGATGATGAACAGGTTGCCGGCAGCACCGAGAAAGATATCGTCGTTGTTGGCACGCTGATCCGCGGCACGACAGCGGTCGGCTCGCAGACCCTCAGCGTCGATTCAAAGGCGATCGCCGACAAGGGTTCGACGTCGACGAACGAACTTCTTGCCCTCATCCCCCAGATCGCGAACACGTTCAACGGCCGCTTCGAAGGTGATCCGCGCGGCGTTTCCGCCGGCATCTCGATCAACAAGCCGAACCTGCGCGGTCTTCCGTCCGCCAACACCTCGTCCAGCGCCACCACCCTGGTCCTGCTGAACGGCATGCGCCTCACGCCGGTTGGCGTTAATCAGGCAGCGGTCGATGCCGATATCATCCCTGCCGCCGTGTTGGAGGGTGTGGACGCGCTGACTGATGGCGGGTCATCGCTCTACGGTGCGGACGCGGTCGCCGGCGTGCTCAACTTCCGCACCATGCGGAAATTCGACGGGGTCAAGGTCGACGGCAATTTCGGCCTGGGCACGACGATCAAGGGTTTCCACGAGTGGGACGCGTCGATTACTGCCGGCAAGAGCTGGAAAACCGGCAATGCCTATATTTCGGTCGGCCATTCCGAGCGTGACCTGATCCTCAACGGCCAGACCAAATGGGCGAACGGCACGGTCTACAATGCCGCCGGCACCCCCAGCCTGACCTACACCCAATGTTACAGCCCCGTCGGCACCCAGACTCGCTGGTTTCGCTATGGCGCTGGACCCGCCGATTTCACGAACAATCCCCTGGCTCCTGGTGCCGGTACCTTCCCGGTCGGCTCGGCATGCGACCAGGTTTCATCGGAAACCTATTCGCCCGGGCAGAAACGCACGAACGTGTTCGCCTCCCTGTCGCAGGAGGTGGCCGACAATGTCGACCTGGTCGTGACCGCCTATTGGACCAAGCGCGACACCGAGCTCCTGGGCTATCCGCGTGGATTTACCTCGGCGGGAAGCCCCCTTACGACCGGGGCCTTGGTCGGAGCTGCGTTTCCGGGTGCAGCCATTGGTAGTATAACTGTGGTCCCGGGCGGCACCGGCTTCTCGTTCGCCCCCAATGCGGCCTATGTGAACACGCCGACGCGGCTCGGTTTCGAGACCTGGGGCGTCACGCCGGAGCTGACGATCAAGCTCGGCGGCAGCTGGCAGCTGCGCAACAGCGTGCATTTCGGCCGCTCGACCAACTATCAGCGTTTTCCTGGCGTCAACACCATCCTGGCCCAGAGCTATGTCAATTCGGGTCAGCTCAATCCGTTGAATGTTGCCGCGGCAAGCGCCTCCGTGATCAACGACATCACCAATTACGAAGATGCCCAGGATACCAACCAGCAGCTCTTCGTACTGCGCTCGGTTGCTGACGGCTCGCTTTTCGCGCTCCCCGGCGGCGACGCCAAGCTGGCGGTGGGTATCGAGTTTCAGGATAACAGCGCCAGCAGCAGGCTGGCGTCCGGTCAGGTCGGCTCGGTGGCTGCTCTCCCCTACATGAAGGCGGAGCGCAACGCGAAGTCGGTCTTCGCCGAACTCTCGCTGCCGGTGGCCTCGTTCGCCGATGTCTCGGCCTCGGTACGCTATGACAATTACAGCGATTTCGGCGCGACCACCAATCCCAATATCGGCGTGACATTGAAGCCGACGTCATGGCTCAAAGTCTATGGTCACTGGAATACGTCGTTCAACGCGCCGACAGCTCTGGATGATCTGAATATCGGCACTGGCCGCTTTGTTTGCGGCATTTACGTCGCCGGGGGCACGCCCTCGCAAAGGCCTACCGATCCGCTGAGTCGAGATACCAGCAAGCAGGGCACCTGCGCCATGGTCCTGCAGGGCTCGTCTCCGGGTCTGGAGCCGCAGACAGCCAAGAGCTGGGCGGTCGGTTTCGAGGCCAAGCCGCTTGCCGGCCTGCGCTTCGGCGGCGAGTTCTACTCGATCGACTTCACGAACGTCCTTGGTACGCTCGACCCCTCGAATATCTCGACCTACACGACCAATCCGAACCTCTACACCTATAATGTGTCGGACAGCGCATCGAGCAATCCCTATACCTACAAGCAGATCCTGGCGCAGCTCACCAACGGGGCTGCACTCGCTCTGCAGCAACCCAACGCGTCCAACATCGCGATCGTGGTCGACACCAGGACGACGAACCTGAACGCTGCAAAGGTGGAAGGTGTCGATTTCCACGTCTTCTACGATGTGGATACCAGCCTGGGCCACCTCGCACTGGGTCTCAGCGGCACCCAGAACACCAAGGCGCTCATCACCAAGGGCGGAGCGGCGGCCGACGAGCTCGGTCATGGCAGCCCGCGCTTCTTCGTCACCTCCTATGTGGGCCTGGATACGGGGCCGGTGTCCGCCAGAGTCACCGTCAATTACAGCGGCAAGTTCCACGATATCGCCACTAACAATCTCGGCGTGTCTGAAGAGGTCAACCCGTTCGTCGTGGCCAACCTGTTCCTCGGGTACAAATTCACCAACGCGGGTGGCCCGTTGAGCGGAACCTCGCTGCGCCTGCTCGTCGACAATGTCTTCGATGAGTCGCCGCAGACGATCCGGCGGCTCAACACGAACAACACGAGCTACAACAACTGGACGTTGGGGCGTGTGATCAAGTTCGGTATCAGCAAGCAATTCTGAACCGCGGGCTCACCCGAAGTTGAAATCGGTCCGGCCAGTATGATGTCATACTGGCCGGACTCTATAGTCGGCAGCCAGGTGCCGGCCGGTACTGCCGGCCGCAGGCGGGCCGCTCCCTTGAACTTGATCGACTGTCGGGGCTTTTCCTTGGCCGCACGATTGGGCAAGAAGACGATCTCGAAGGGCTCGCAATGGTCGTAAAACTGTGCGGTTTCAGCATATTGCTTTCGCGGAGGCGAATGCAGCTGGTAATTGCCGCCGGCGGGCGCGTTTCGAGCAGCGGGGAAAAGGCATGATGACAGCGCGCAAACGACGTCCCCGCGATCCTGTCGCGACGCGCGAAGTGATCCTGGAAGCGGCGCGGGCGCTGCTCGCACGGGACGGGCCGGAGGGGCTGAGCGTCTCGGCGGTCGCGGCCCTGGCGGGTGTCAACCGCGGCACCGCCTATCAGCATTTCGAGACGCGCGAGAAGCTGGCCGAGGCGACGACCAAGTCAGTGTCCGACCAGCTGTTCCACGCCGCCTTTGGCGATCCCGAGACGGCGCGGGAGCGGCGCGTCGAGGAAGTCGATGTGTGGAAGCTGACGACCACGCTCGCCGATTTCGCGGTCGACAATCCGGTGCTGTGCCGCATCTGGTTCCTGCAATTGCTCGCCTCGGACGAGCCGGCGCAGGATCCCTTCTGGCGCGAATATGTCGGGTCGCTGCACCGCTTCGCCCAGACCGATCTGGCCAAGCCGGGGATCGACACCGATGTCATGTCGATGCTGATGCTGGCCGGCAATTTCCTGTGGCCGGTCTGGGCCAAGACGCATGAGAAGGACGAGGCGGAGCGCCGCATCCTGGCCCGCCGCTTCTCCACGGAATGCCTGCGCCTGTCGCTGCACGGATCGATGAAGGCGGAACATTTCCCCGATATCGTCGAGCAGCTCGAGGCGCTGCACCGGGATCGTCAAGAGACGAAGCGCCCCCTGCGCGCCGTGTAACGGCTGGGCGATGAATCGAGCCCGGCCCGTCATTTTGATGGCCAAGCCAGGCAATGTTCGGAATGTGCGAACCTGGATTCGCAACGATAGTCGCCCTGCCGATGCGGGGTGCGATCACGCAGCACCAAGGGAAGCACGATGTTCTCAGCCATTTTGATCGACAAGACTGACGCAGGCCAGACGGTATCCGTCACCCAGGTCGACGAGGCCAGCCTGCCGGACGGCGATGTGACGATCGACGTCGCCTTCTCGACGCTCAACTACAAGGATGGCCTGGCCATCACCGGCCGGGGGCCGGTCGTGCGCAAATTCCCGATGGTGCCGGGGATCGATCTGGTCGGCACGGTACGCAGCTCCGATCATGCCGACTGGAAGGCCGGCGACAAGGTCGTGCTCAATGGCTGGGGCGTGGGCGAAACGCATTGGGGTGGCCTCGCTCAGGTCGCACGGCTGAAGGGAGACTGGCTGGTGCCGCTCCCGTCCGCGTTCACGGAAAAGCAGGCGATGGCGATCGGCACGGCGGGCTATACCGCGGCGCTCTGCGTCGAGGCGCTGGTCAAGGCCGGCGTGACGCCGGATCAGGGCGAAATCCTGGTAACGGGCGCGACCGGCGGTGTCGGCAGCGTCGCGGTGGCGCTGCTGAAAAAGGCGGGCTTCACCGTTGTCGGCTCGACCGGCAAGGCGTCCGAGGCGGACTATCTGAAGGAACTTGGCGCTGACAGCGTGATCGACCGGAACGAGCTCTCCACCCCGGGCAAACCGTTCCAGAAGGAGCGCTGGGCCGGTGCAGTCGATTCCGTCGGCAGCGCGACGCTCGCCAATGTCTGCGCGCAGATGCGCTATGGCGGCGCGGTCGCCGCCTGCGGCCTGGCGCAGGGCGCTGACTTCCCCGCGACCGTCATGCCCTTCATCCTGCGCGGCGTGCGCCTGCTCGGGGTCGACAGCGTGATGGCGCCCAAAGCGTCGCGCCTGGTGGCATGGGAGCGGCTCGCGCGCGATCTCGATCCGTCGGTCCTCGATGTGATCGCGAGCGAGATCGGCCTGGGCGAGGCGATCGCGGCTGCCGCGGATCTGCTCGACGGCAAGGTGCGCGGCCGCATCCTCGTCGACGTCAATCGCTGAGCCGGCTGCCCCGGGCATGAGCGACCGGCCGCTTTCGATCATCGCGGGCCCGCCCTTGTCCGAGGAGGCGGGGCTGGGCGCGCTTACCCTGGGCGGCTGGCTGCGCGAGGTGACCGAACGCTTCGGCCCGCGCGAGGCCCTGGTCTGGCACGGCCCGGACGGCGTAGTCCGCTGGACCTATGACGCGCTGTGGAACCGCGCGCAGGAAGTGGCCCGGGCGCTGCTCGCCTGCGGCGTGGGCAAGGGCACGCGCGTCGGCGTGCTCATGACCAACCGGCCGGAGTTCCTGTCCGCGGTGTTCGGCACTGCGCTCGCCGGTGGTGTCGCGACGACGCTCAGTACCTTTTCGACCCAGGCCGAGCTTGAGCATATGCTCCAGCTGTCGGCCGTCTCGGTGCTGTTGCTCGAGCGCAGGATCCTCAAAAAGGATTTCGCCGGGATGGTGACGGCGATCGAACCCGCCATCGCCACGGCGGGGCCGGGCCGGCTCGCTGCACCGAAGCTGCCCTTCCTGCGCCATATCGCATCGATCGGCGGCGGCGATGGCGCGATCGAGGATTGGCAGGCCTTTCTGTCGCGCGGGCGCGACGTCGCGCCGGAACTTGTAGATGCGACGGCCGCAACCGTGCGGCCGGCCGATCCCGGCGTGATCTTCTTCTCGTCCGGCTCGACCGCCCGGCCCAAGGGCATCCTCAGCGCGCATCGCGGCGTCACGCTCCAGCTCTGGCGCTGGCCGCGCTTCTACGCCGTGGCGGACGATGTCCGCATCTGGTCGGCCAACGGCTTCTTCTGGTCGGGCAATTTCGGCATCGCGCTCGGTACTGCCCTGTCGAGCGGCGGGGCGCTTATACTCCAGTCCTATTTCCAGCCCGAAGAGGCGCTGGCATTGATGGAAACGGAGAAGGCGACCAAGGCCTTTGCCTGGCCGCACCAATGGGCCCAGCTCGAGGCTGCGTCCAACTGGCGCGACGTCGACCTTTCCGCGCTCAAATATGTCGATGCCCAGTCGCCGCTCGGGCGCCATCCGACGGTCCATACCGACTGGCGCGAACCTTCCGCCGCCTATGGCAATACCGAGACCTTCACGATCAGCGCGATCTTTCCCTCGGGCACGCCGTCTGAGCGTATCGCCGGCAGCCATGGCGAGCCGCAGCCGGGCGGCGTGTTCAAGATCGTCGACCCCCTCTCGGGCGAGATCCTGCCGATGGGCGAGCGCGGCGAGATCGCGGTCAAGGGCCCGACCCTGATGCTCGGCTATCTCGGCACGCCGCTGGACGAGACGCTGGACAGCGAGGGCTTCTTCCGCACCGGCGATGGCGGCTATGTCGACGCGACCGGGCGGCTGTTCTGGCAGGGCCGGCTCAATGACATCATCAAGACCGGCGGGGCGAATGTATCGCCGATCGAGATCGACACGATCCTGAGGCAATGCCCCGGCGTGAAGGTCACCCAGACGGTCGGGGTGCCGCACGACACGCTCGGCGAACTGGTCGTTGCCTGCATCGTGCCGCATGAGGGCGCGACGCTCGACGAAGAGCAGGTGCGCAGCTTCGCCCGGCAGGATCTGGCCAGCTACAAGGTGCCACGCCGGGTCCTGTTCTTTACCGAAGACGAGCTCGCAACGACGGGCACCGCAAAGATCAAGACGGCCGATCTGAGGGCACTCGTCGCCAGGCGGCTGGAGAGCGAAGCGCAGTGAGCGAGGCCGCGGAACACGCGCTCGCCATCGCCAACCTGAAAGCGCGCTATTGCCGCGCCGCCGATACCGCCGCTGGCGATCCCGACGCGGCCCAGGCGCTGTTCGCTGACATCTTCACTGAGGATTTCGTCGGCGATTACGGCTTCGCGCCGATGCACGGGCCCCAGGCGATCGTCGATTTCCTGTGCACCGCGATTGCCGGCAACAGCGCATGGATGATCCATATGCTCCACTCGCCCCGGATCGAGGTCGCGGACGATCAGGCCGCAGGCGACTGGACCATCCTGGTCCATTCGCGCCGCCGCGAAAGCGGGGAGGTGATGGTCGTGCTCGGCCGTTACTCGGATGTGTTCCGGTTGACGCCCGATGGCTGGCGGATCGCCCGCATCACCTTCTGGCGGCCGGCCTGACAAGAACGCTCGTGCGATGAGTGAGGCCGGGCGCTTGTTTTTTTGGCCCCGCACCCGGACAGCAAACCGACATTTTCGATCTCGCATCGTCTGGAGCACCCAATGAGCACCCCCATTCTCGATTGTTCAGATCTCGACAATTATATGGGCAAGCCGATGCAGCCGGCGCGCATGGTCGATCCGTTCGCCAATAACGACATTCGCCGTTGGGTGCAGGCGATGCACTATCCCAATCGGCTCCATTATGATGCGATGTATGCGATGCAGAGCCGCTTCGGCGAGCTGATCGCGCCGCAATCCTTCCCGGTCACGATGGATGACGGCCATGGCTCGGCACCGTCCTGCATCGGCTCGATCCCGAATTCGCACATGCTGTTCGGCGGCGACGAATGGTGGTTCTACGGCCCGCGCATCATCGGCGGGGACCGCATCTGGAACGAGCGCATCCCGTTCGACTACACCGTCAAGGAAACCAAGTTCGCCGGCCCGACCTGCTTCCAGCGCGGCGACAATTTCTACTATAATCAGCATGGCGATCTCGTCGCCAAGCAGCGTTCCACCTCGATCCGCTATGGCCAGGCAGCGGGCAAGGAAAACACGCCAACCGACAACCAGGACGATCCCGTCTGGAGCGACGACGAGCTGGAATCGCTCGAGGACCGCAAGTTCACCTGGATCCAGATGCTCCACGATCTCGGGCACAGCCCGCGCTACTGGGACACGGTCAAGGTCGGCGATGTGCTGCCCGAGCGCGTGTTCGGTCCGCATTCGATCGTCAGCTTCACCACGGAATGGCGCTCCTACACCTTCACGCAATGGGGCAGCATGCACCGCCGCACGGATCTGGACATGGAACAGCTCGGCTTCGTCAAGGAAATGGCCGGCAAGGAGCAGGATCCGGTCCATGAGGCGATCAACCCCGAACAGACTGACGGCGCCTATATCGGCCCGTCGCGCGGCCATCTCTTCCCGCGCTGGGCGCGCTTCATCGGCATGCCGCGCGGCTATGGCTATGGCGCCTCGATGGGGGCGTGGATCACGGATTATCTCGCCGGCTGGGCGGGCGAATGGGGCATGGTCCGTCACAGCAACTGCAATTATCGCAGCCCCGCGCTGACCGGCGACATCACGATCCAGACCGGCAGCGTGACCGACGTCTTCATTGATGCTGATGGCCGCCATATGGTGCAGATCGAAACCCGGATGCAGAACCAGCTGGGCGCCGTGCTGGCAACGGCGAAGGCCGAAGTGGAACTGCCGGCGCGTCCGGCCTGAAGCCGGTTCAATCAGGGAGTAGCGGGCAATGGCAGGCAAATTCGCGGGCAAGACCGTGCTGGTGACCGGCTCGGCGGGCGGGCTCGGCCGGGCCTATGCGCTGGCGTTCGGCCGCGAGAGCGCGCAGCTGATCCTCGCCGACATCAACGAGGCCGGGCTCGCCGAGAGCAAGCGCCTGGTCGAGGAAGTGGGCGGCACAGCCTCGGTGCACCGCGTCGACATGGCCGTGGAGGCCGATATCGAGGCGTTCGGGCGCGAGGTGCTTGCCGCGCACGAAACGCTCGATGTGCTGATCAACAATGCCGGGCTGCACATGGGCGAAATCGCGCGCGGTTTCTTCGGGCTCGGCCAGGCGAAGTGGCAATATTTCTTCGCGGTCAACACGATCGGCCCGATGCTGCTGGCTGAAGCGGTGCGCCCGGCACTCGCGAAAGCAAAGGGCGTGATCATCAACAAGTCGTCGATGGCAAGCTATAATCCGGCGACGGCGTACGGCATCACCAAGGCGTCGCTCAACATCTTCACCCATGCGATGGCGATGCAGTTCGGTGCCGACGAGATCCGCTGCGTAGCGATCGCGCCGGGCCTGATGCAGACCGAGGCGGCGCGCACCGGCGTCGCTGACGATAATTGGGAGCGGCTCAAGGGCATGCAGTCAGTCAAGCGCCAGGGCACCGCGGAAGATATCGCCAATCTCGGCGTCTTCCTCGCGTCAGACGAGGGCAGCTTCATCAACAACCAGGTCATCCTCTGCGACGGCGGCAACCAGATGCGCGGTTTCCGCATCTGACGATCCTGCAGTTCCCCGGCGAAGGCCGGGGAGCAAGAAGGGGCAGCGAGCGTCTCTACCGCCTCCCGAACACCATCCCCGAAGGCGGCGCTTCCTCATCCCACCCCTCGCGGTACTGCGCCACCCGCTCCACCGTCTTGGTCCAGATCGCGGGATTGTCCGCCAGCAATCTGATGTCGAAACTGTTCGATCCCCGGAACTCCAGCACCTCGGCGCCATCCGGCCCCGGCACATAGCTGTACGGCACGTCCGCCCCGACGAAGAAGCCATCCCCGCGTCCCAGCTCCTCGGTCCCGATCCGCAGCGAGCCGGCGATGATATAATAGAGGCAATCGACATTATGGCTGTGCCGCGGCAGCGGAAAGCCGCTCTTGAACCACGCATGAGTCAGGCTGAGCCCCGGCAGCTCGAACAACAGCCGCACCCTGGTGCCGTCGAGCATTCCCGCTTCGACCGCAGCGATCGAACCGGCAATCTCGGTCTCGGTCGGCATCTGCGTGGACATGATGCCGCTTTCCTCGAAATCCCGGGAATCCTTTGCGCGGAACAGGGCGAAGCGGGTTTCGATCGGACGACTCCTGCGAAAAACGGCCCTCCAGACGTGCGACGCGGCGACCGGCCGGTCAACACCGCACGGGCGATATGGCTTTGGCGGCCAGGGGAGCTAGGCAGGGAAAAGGTGATGCGCGATGTGAATCGCGGTCAGAGGAGAGCGGCATGAGCCTGTACACGACCATCCATCTGCACAATGTCCCCGCCGGCCGCGAGGCGGACTATGCCTCCTGGTTCGACGGCAAGCACCGCGAGGATCTCGCCCGGCTGCGCGGCTTGCGCTCAGCCGATCGCTATGAGGTAACCCCGCAGCAGATCATGCCCGACATTCCGCAGCCCTGGCGGTTCATGAGCGTCTATGAATTCGACTATGCCGCGCCCGAGATCGACCTGCCCGCGCTGGGCCCGTTGCTCGCCGAGGCGCGTGACGCCGGGCTGATCGATCCCAGCGGCGAGACCGAGCGCATCCACAGCTATGCGATGTATTCGGACTGGGTCTCGAGCCCCAACCACCAGCGGGACAAGCCCTTTTCCGGCGTCAGCATCATCCTCGCCAATTTCGTGGCCGGCCGCGAAGCCGAATATCATACATGGTACAATGAAGTGCACGGCCCGGAGGTCACGCGCGTGCCCGGCAAGGTAGCGATGAAGCGCGGCCGTCTGTCCGACCTCCAGATCGCGCCGAAGCATTATTGCCCGGGCAGCGATCTCGTCTTCTGCGCGCAGCAGACCGACGATCTGCTCTTCACCGTCAAGGATTTCAGCGCCCGCGCGCGCGGCGTCAGCCCAAGCGGCGTAGCCTTCCAGGAGCGCTCCTCGGCCGGCTCCACCGCCCGCACGGTGCATTATTTCCGGAAGATCAGCGGCACGGAGTTCTGGCCCGGCGGTGTTGCCTATGACGGCGATCTCTCGGTCTATCCGGCCGATTTCGCCCGGCCGGCTGGCTAAGGGTTTGAACCCCGGATCGAACCATCGCGTCCGCGATACGGTCCCCCCTTGTGGCGGGCAGGGCGGCGGGCGCACTTAGCAAATCTGATTTCTTCAACACATCGCGGGGCCTGTGGTGGCAAAGACTATCGTTATTACTGGGGCAGGCGACGGGCTGGGGCGTGCGCTCGCGCGCCGCTTCGCCGCTGATGGCGAAACCGTGATCCTGCTCGGCCGCACCCTCGCCAAGGTGCAGGCGATCGCCGATGAACTCGGCGCGCCGCATTTCGCGGTGGAGTGCGATGTCGGCAATCCCGAGTCAGTCCGCGCTGCCTTCGCGACGATCGCCGGGCGCCATCCGAAGATCGATGTGCTGATCAACAATGCCGGCATCTTCGAGCCCTTCACTCTGGCTGAAGCGGGCGACGCCCAGATCATGGCCGCACTGACGACCAACCTCGCCGGCCCGATCTACTGCGCCCGCTCAGCCCTGCCGCTGTTCGGCGGCAGCGGGCATATCATCAACGTCACAAGCGAATCCGCCCATGTGCGGATGCCGATGCTGTGGATGTACGCCGGCACCAAGACCGGCCTCGAGTTCGTGTCCGACATGTGGTCGCGCGAGCTGGAGGGCGATGGGGTACGCGTGACGGTGGTGCGCGCCGGGCAGATGTTCGACGAGACCAAGACCGCCCCGAACTGGCCGATGGATGTCGCGATACGCTTCGCCCAGGAGAATGCGAAGGTCGGGCTCAATCTGCGCGAGCGCCCGATCTCGCACTATAATTCCGTCACCGACGCCTTCCGTGCCGTGCTCGACATGCCGGCCGATCTGCATGTCGGCATGGTCACGCTCAGCGGTAGCCGGCGCTGATCCTCCCTTTACCGCGACACAGGAACCATCCCCATGACGACCCTCCCCGACGCCAGGCTCTTCATCGACGGCGAACTGCGTGACGCCGAAGACGGCAGAACCTTCGACGTCATCGGCCCCTGGACGGGCGAGGTCGTCGGCAAGGCAGCGGATGCCTCGGCGGCGGATGTCGAGGCGGCGATCGTCGCTGCGCGCCGCGCCTTCGACGAGACTGACTGGTCGACCAACATCGAAAAGCGCGTCGCCCTGGTGACGAAGCTGCGCGCCCTGTTCGAGGCCAACAAGGATCGCCTGTCCGATCTCGCCCGCATCGAGGCGGGTGCCGCCTGGGGCGCGGTCGGCCGCGCGCATGTCGACATGGCGCTGGATGGCTGGGACGACTATCTCAAGGTCTTCCCCCAGGTGCGCTGGGAAAAGGATTACGGCTCGCGCACCGGTTATGGCTTCGAGACCGTGCGCAAGGCGGTCTATGAGCCGGTCGGCGTCGTCGCCGCGATCACGCCCTGGAACGTGCCGCTCTACGTCAATGTCGGCAAGGTCGTGGCGGCCTTGCTCGCCGGCTGCACGGTGATCCTGAAGCCCGCGCCCGACACGCCGGGCATGGGCGCGATCTTCGGCGAGCTGGCGCTGGAAGCGGGCTTCCCGGCCGGCGTGATCAACGTCATCTTCGGCAGCGATCCGGCGCTCGCCGGCGAGATGATGGTCAAGGATCCGCGCGTCGACCTGATCTCCTTCACCGGCTCGACCGGGGTCGGCAAGCGGATCATGGAGCAGGGTGCCGCCACGCTGAAGCGCGTGTTCCTCGAACTCGGCGGCAAGTCAGCCAAGATCGTGCTCGACGATGCGCCGAACTTCGCGATGGACGTCGCCTCGACGATGCTCGTCTTCCATGCGGGCCAGGGCTGCGCGGTGCATTCGCGCCTGCTCGTGCCGAAGAGCCGTTACGAGGAGGCAAAGGCGATCCTCAAGCACGGCTATGCCAGCTTCGGCGACAATTGGGGCGTGTTCGACGACCCGAAGCACATCATGGGCCCGGTCATCTCGAAGCGGCAGATGGAGCGGGTGCTGTCCTATATCGAGCTCGGCCAGCAGGAGGGCGCGACCCTGCTCGCCGGCGGCAAGGCGCGGCCGGACAAGGGCGGCGGCTATTTCATCGAGCCGACCTGCTTCGTCGACGTCACCAACGACATGCGGATCGCGCAGGAAGAGATATTCGGGCCGGTGCTGGTGGTCATTCCGTTCGAGGATGACGAGGATGCCATCCGCATCGCCAATGAAAGCCTGTACGGCCTGTCGGGCGGCGTCGCCTCGGGCGATCTCGATCGCGCCATGCATATCGCGAAGCGCGTCCGCAGCGGCACGATCAGCGTCAATGGCGGCATGTGCATCGCGGGCGACTTGCCGTTTGGCGGCTACAAGGCTAGCGGCATCGGTCGCGAATGGGGGCTCGATGGCATCGAGGAGTTCCTCGAAACCAAGCTCATCGCATGGCGCGCCGCATAGGCAGGAACGGGATTTGAGCGTGGATGCAGTCCAGACCACGGAAAAGGTGAAGACGCGACGCGGGGCCGCAGTTCCCGCCAAGCCGGTCAGCCACAATCTCAACGGCCAGCGGCTCGGCCGCAAGGGGCGCGACACGCGCGCGCGCATCCTCGCCGCGACCAACGAATTGCTGGCCAATTCGATCGATGTCCCCATTTCGCTGAGCGCGGTGGCGCGCGAGGCGTCGCTCGGGATGACCTCGCTCTATCTCTATTTCACGGACCTGACCGAGCTGCTGCTCGCCGTGCTCGAGCCGGTGATGGCGGAGGCCGAGGACGCCTATCTCAAGCATCTGCGCGAGCGCTGGCCGGACGAGACGCTGAACGCGCATTGCCTCGAATGCGTGACGGCGATCCACGCCTTCTGGCACAAGAATTCGATGATCCTCCATCTGCGCAACAGCATGTCGGATCAGCGCGACAAGCGCATGGCGGCGAACCGGGTCAATTCGGCGCGGCCGGTCATCGCGATGCTGGTGCAGCAGATGGACCATGATCCCGGCGATCATGAATCACCCGCCAACGGCATGGCGACCGTGCTCTACACCGGCATCGAACGCGTCGTCACCGTGGCGACCGACCGCGTCCTGCCGACGGTGCTCCCGGGCGATTTCGCCCCGAACGTGCGCAATTTCCTGCGCTCGGAAGCGCGGTTGCTCGAACTCGGCATCCGCGATTTCCGTGCGCTGGCCGCGGAGAAGGCGGGGTAGGCCTGCCGAGGATTTGATGATCAGGATTGGGCATCCTCGATAGAGACGATCATCCCCTCCGCGATCCAGCTGCCGAGCAACTGGCCGGCGCGGGCGACGCCCTGTTCCTCGCCGAGCGATTCGACCAGCGCGCGACAAAGATCCGGAAACGGGGTGCCCGTACGCGCGCGCAGCAGACTATCGAGTTCCGCGCGTTCAACCGCTCGAAATCGCGACACAAGCCCGTGCCGCCAGACCAGCATGGCACCAGGCTCTGCCAGGATTTCAGCGGCTGGTGGCGCCTCGCCGCCGTCCATCGCGGCCCACAGAGCGGGGGCATTGGTCGTCAGCGGCGCGTGATCGAGCGTCGGGGTGAAGTGCAGCACGGCGCTGTCCCAATCGATCGCGCTGATCCGGGCTGGAGTCAGCACCCCGGCATCCGGGCCGACAAATGCCTCGGCAAGGGCCTGCTCGATCCAGGCCAGTTCAGCCACTTCGGGATCGCCGGGATAGAGCATCGCCAGTGTGGCGGGGAAGTCGCGTGGATAGGCATCGAGCGTCCAGCTGCTCGGCGGCACGCGCTCGATATGCGCGACCATCGCTTCGTGGAATCCCTCGCCGCCAAGCCAGTCGCGCGTGTGCGGGAATGCCTCGTCCAGGCAAGCGATCAACTGGGCCCGATAATTATTCTGGTACACAAGCAGGCCGGGTGCGGCTCGCTCGCCGATCCGCGCTGCCGCGAACGTGTCGCCATGGTCGAGCCAAAGGCGAAAATTGCGCTGCATCGCCAGCACGCTCATGCCGCCACCCGCATCGCGATGTCGCTGATCCGCCGGGCGATCGCGAGTTCGTCGAGCAGGTCGCCCAGCGGCGGAATGTCGTCGTCGCGTTCGATCATCGTCGCGACGGCGCCCAGTTTCGGCATGACATGCGCGTAAAGATCCCAGACCGATGCCGGCACCGGCCTGTCATGGGTGTCGATCAGCAATTCCGTGCCAAGGCTGTGCCCCGCGAGGTGTATCTGGCGGACCCGGTCGTGCGGCACGCCGTCGAGATACGCGATTGCGTCGAAGCCGTGGTTGCTCGCGCTGACGAACACATTGTTGACGTCGAGCAGCAAGCCGCAGCCGGTCCGCTGCGCCATCGCGTCGAGGAATTGCCATTCGCTCATGTCGGCGCGCACGAAGTCGATATAGGTCGACGGGTTCTCGATCAGCATCGCCCGGCCCATCGCGTCCTGCGCGCGGGCGACATTGGCGCAGACCAGGTCGAGCGCCTCGATGGTATAGGGCAGCGGCAACAGATCGTGCGAATTGAACCCCTCGATCCGCGACCAGCTGAGATGGTCGGACACGAACAGCGGCTCGATCTCGTCGACCAGCGCGCGCAGCCGCTTCAGATAGGCGCCGTCGAGCCCGTCGGCCGATCCGATCGACATCGACACGCCGTGCAGCGCGACGGGATAGCGCTCGCGGACGTCGCGCAGGATCTGGCTCGGCCTGCCGCCATCGACCATGAAATTTTCCGAGATCACCTCGACGAAATCCACCTCGACGCGGGTATCGAGGAAGTCGGCATAATGCGGCTTGCGCAGGCCGAGGCCGAAACCGGCAAAGCAGGGAAGAGACATGGACGATCTCGCTTGAAGGGGTCGGCCCGGCCACCGTGACGTGGCCGGGCCGTATCGGGGTCAGTTCGGGGCGGTCAGGCTGCCGCCGGCTGCCTTGCATGCCTTGGTCGAGAGAGCCTTGAAGCCCTGGCCCTTGCAGTCGTTCATGCCCTTGCAGTCATGGTTGCCGGACTTGCAGTCCGACGTGCCCTTGCAGGTGTTGACGCCATAGCAATGAACCGTGGCGCTGCCCTTGGCGATTGCGACGGTGGGGGCGGTCGCGCTGATGGCGATGACGGCGGCTGCGGCAGCGAAGCTGACGCCGGTGCGGACGGTGATCATGATGTTTCTCCGGAAAAGGGTTGAAGCCTTGATGGCTCCAGCAATTCGCGGGGGCGGCGCGGGCGGTTACACCCCGCGCAAAAATATCACCAGCGCATCAGGCGCGGACCGACCAGCGCGCCGACCGACGCCGCCAGCACGATGCCGAGCGAATACCAGGTCAGAACGAAGATCGCCGAGACTTCCGGACAATGCAGGCAATAGACGCTGGCCGCGAAGGCTCCGGCCGCGAGGCCGGCGACGGCCCCGGCTGCGCGCAAGCGCGTCGGCGCCAGGGTGCGGAACGACCAGAGCAGCCCGACGAAGATCGGCATCGACAGGGCCAGCACGATCCACGGGCACACCGTCCAGCTGTGCCCCAGCCACATCTTGAGCCATTCGGTCTGCGGCGTCCGGATCAGTTCGCCGACGCCGACCAGCGCGAGCAGGGCGACCGGGATCGCCGTCAGCCACAACCAGCGTGCCCGCCCGGCGTCCGGCCGGGCCAGCGTCGCAGTCGCGCCGATCGCGACAAGTGACAGCGAGATCGTGTAGCTCCATTTCATCCAGAAGGAGAAACCATGCATCGCGGTGCCGAGGTCGGGCCGAACGCCCAGCCCGAACACTACCAGGATGCCCGAGACGGCCAGTCCCAGCGCCAGGCCGATCGCGAGGCGCCGCCCGATCGCGCCGGGGGGCACCCGCGGCACGTCGCGCGAAAGCTCGGCGATCAGTTGCTCCGTGTTCATCGGCTGCCTCCCTGCACGCGGGCGATCAGCATCTTCAAGCCACGATGGACCGATACCTTGACGTCGGACTCGCCGATCCGCTCCCGCTCGGCTGCCTCGGCGGTGCTCAGCCCGTCGATCCGGGTCGCACGGATCATCCGCGCCTGCTTGTCGGGCAAGGTCTCGAGCAGCTGGTCGACATCCAGCCGTGCACCGCTCGCATCCTCGAACCCTTCGATGACGAGAATCTCCTCCAGGCCCTCCATGGGAACCATCCCCCGGCCGCGCCGGAAATGGTCGATCATCTTGTAGCGCGCGATGGCGAACAACCATGCGGTGAAGGGCCGCGCGCGGTCATAGGTGCCGCGGCGCGTGTGCACCGCGATCAGCGTCTCCTGCACCAGATCGTCGATATCGCTATCGGGCGAGCGCCGCCGGTAGAAACCGGTCAGCAGCGGAACGAGCGCGCGCAGCAGGGCAGCGTGGTCGCCGGCATTGCCGTCGAGCCCGCTCATCATCAATGCCCGCAATTCTTCCTCGCTCGTTCGCATTCGCGCTCCTGCGGGACATTCGGATGGTCGCGCGCCTTGGTTACAGCATCGGCGGACATGCGCGAAAAATATTCCCGGGCAATTCTTCTGTAACCGCGGCCGCGCGGCACCCGAATGGGCAATGTGATCTGGTTTCCCAGCCTCCTTGCCGGATCGCCGCGCGGCTCGACGGGCATCCGTCGGGCCGCGTGAGAGGCTTGAAATCGAATCGAAGGATCACCTCATGCGTACTTCTCACGCCGCACTCGCCGCCAGCCTCGCCATCGCCGTTACCGGCGCGGCACTCACCGCCCCGGCTTCGGCGCAGACCAAGCCGGCGATGGAAAAATGCTACGGCGTCGCGCTCGCCGGCAAGAATGACTGCAAGGCCGGTGCCGGCACCAGCTGCGCCGGTACGTCGAAGGCGAACTACCAGGGCAACGCCTGGAAGCTGGTCAAGGCCGGTACCTGCGAAATGATCAAGACGCCCAAGGGCAATGGCTCGCTGACCCCGAAAGCCTGATGCCTCCGGCCGGGGCGATCCTGCCCCCGGATCGTCCCGGCCACACTCTCTTCAATTGGAGATCCCGCAATGACGTCGCTCGTCGCGCTTTACGATCATACCGTTCGCCGCCTCGGCGCGGTGGTGCCCGACGCCTTCCTGCTGCTGGTCGCGCGGCTCGGCATCGCGGCGGTATTCTTCCTGTCGGGCCGCACCAAGGTCGATGGCATCCTGCACATCACTGACGGTACCTATGAGCTGTTCCGCACCGAATATGCCTTGCCGCTGGTGCCGCCGGAGATCGCCGCGGTCGCTGCGACTTATTCGGAGCATATCTTCTCGATCCTGCTGGTGCTCGGACTGGCGACACGCTTTTCAGCGCTGGCGTTGTTCATGATGACGCTGACGATCGAGATCTTCGTCTATCCGGACGCCTGGCCGACGCATCTCAGCTGGGCCGCGATTCTGCTGCCGCTGATGTTCCGCGGCGGCGGCGCCTGGTCCATCGACGGCCTGCTGCGACGCGGCATCGAGATGCGGAGATGAGCGGAACGGCTCGAACCATCCTGGTGCGTGCCGCGCGCGCAGCCGACGTTGCGGCGATGCCGGCCCTCGAACAGGCGGCTGGCGAGCTGTTTCGGACCATTCCGGACCTGGCTCATATAGCGGATGGTGGGAATCGCGGCGAGCAATGTTATCGAACACTGGTCGCTGGCGGCTGGTGCCGGATCGCCGAGGATGGCCAGCGCGATATGTGCGGTTTCATCTGCGCGGAACGGCATGGTGCCGAGTTGAACATATGGGAATTGGCCGTGCGCCTCGAGCGGCAGCGGCTCGGCATCGGCAGCCGACTCCTGGCCGTGACGATCCAGGCGGCGGCGCGCTGCCACGTCGAATCCGTCACGCTGACGACCTTCAGCGACGTCGCCTGGAACGCGCCATTCTATGAGCGTCTGGGATTTCGTCGCGTGCCCCGCCGTAACCTGGATGCGCGATTGCGCGCCATCCTGCGCAGCGAGGCCGAGGCGGGGCTGCCGATCAGGCGGCGATGCGCGATGCGCCTGACCCTGGCCTCGTTCGACAAGGATATGGGAAATGGAACAGAATAACGGCTTCCCGGTCACCGACGCGCCGGCCGCCGCCGACCTGTCCGACCTGGATGACCGCATCAACGAGTTCAATGCGGACCGGACCGGGATTCGCGACGCCCGCTATCTGAGCATAATGCTGCGGTCCGCTGACGGCGAACTTTATGCTGGCCTGCATGGCCATAGCTGGGGCGGGTGCTGCGAAATCAAGCTGTTATGGATCAGCGAAAATCGCCGGGGAAAGGGCCTAGGGTCACTGCTGCTGCGGGCGGCGGAAGGCGAAGCAGTCCGGCGCGGATGTCGCATGATCCTGCTTGCGACGCACAGCTTCCAGGCACCCGGCTTTTATGAGCGCCACGGTTTCTCGCATATCGCGACCCTGGAGGGATATCCCGCGGGGCACGCCGAAATCTTCATGACGAAGGACCTTCGGCCTGAAATGTGACGTGTACGGAATGGAAAGCGGAGAGATGCGCCCGCGCGCGGAGTTTGAGGTGATTGCAGTGCCACGTACAACAACCACTTGACCCTGCTGCTCCGGAATTGGCGGTAATGACACGTGGCACCGCAATTCTGCTGCATCAGTCGCGCGATATAGACAGCCCCGCGAGAAGCGGCGCGTACGCGGCAAGCCTGCGGGATGCGAACTCGGTAAAGAGCTGCACGCGCTTCGTCTTGCGTGTCTCCCCCTGTGTAAGAAGCCAGAGCGTTCCGTACAGGTGAAGGTCGGAGCCCGGCACCCTCGCCAACAGGGGGTCCGCATCTCCGACAAAGCATGGCAGCGTCGCGATCCCCAGCCCTTGCCGCAGGGCGGCGATCTGCGCCCCGGCGTCCGTCGTCCTGAAGGGAACCCCAGTGGTGCGAACCTCACCTTCGCTGGCCCATTCGGGAATTCCATGCGCGCTGATGACAATCCACCGGAGGGGCTCACGCGCGCCCGCGCGCCATGCGGCCAGCCGATCACGGGACATATAGACACCGCCGAACAACTCCGGACCCTTCAGCCCGTGAAGATTGAGCGGCAGGGTCTTGCGGTCATAGACGACGCGGATCGCCACATCGGCCTCCCGGTTGGTCAGGTTCGCCAGCTCGCCGAACGACAATATATCCATCTCGATGTCCGGATGCAGACGCGCGAAATCGGCGAAGTCGGGCATGAGCAGGTGTGTCGCGAGGATCGGCGTCACCGTCACGCGCAGAAGCCCGCGCACGCTTTGGTCGAGACCGAAGACGCGCGTCTCGAGCTGGCGCGACGATGCCTCCATCTGGTTCGCCAGATCGACGACCTCCTCACCCGCCGCGGTCAAGCGATAGCCCGAGGGCAGTTTTTCGAACATCTGCGCCCCAAGGCGCTCCTCGAGCTGCGCGATGCGCCGCAGCACGGTCGCGTGATTGACCCCGAGGCGCGCGGCGGCAGCCCGCACTGAACCGCCGCGCGCGACGGCGAGAAAATAGCGAACGTCATCCCAGTCGATCATGGTGCAATCCCGCACCGCGGGGTGCGCCTTCCAAAGCTCTGACTCCTCGTACAGCAATAGGGGCAGTCGGCATACCATAGGCAACCAGCGCAGTGTCACGGTGGGTGGTAAAGCGTTACCGGATCGTTTTTGCACCACCGATGTGCGCGCTTCCGCACTGATCGCCGGACGTCCGCGGACCCATATCCTGAGCCTAGCGGGGCCCGAATGACCGGGCGCGAGCCTGGAAGGAAGCACGACATGACCAGACTGAGTGGAAAGACCGCCGTGATCACCGGCGGCGCGACCGGCATCGGCCTCGCCGCCGCAAGGCGCTTCATTGAGGAAGGCGCCTTCGTCTTCCTCTTCGGGCGCCGGCAGGAAGCGCTCGACGCAGCGGTGGCCGAGCTCGGGCCCAATGCCCGCGCTGTGAAGGGCTCGGTCTCCGACGAGGTTGACCTCGACCGGCTCTATGCGGCGGTGAAGGCCGAGCGCGGCACCCTCGACATCGTCTTCGCCAATGCCGGGGTGGGAAGCCAGCTCAAGCTCGGCGAGATCACTGCCGAGCACATCGATGAAACTTTCGACGTCAATGTGAAGGGTACGATCTTCACGGTCCAGAAGGCGCTGCCGCTGATGGGCCAGGGCGGTTCGATCATCCTGACCGGATCGAGCGCCGGCACCACCGGCGCCCCGGCCTTCACTGCCTATAGCGCAAGCAAGGCTGCCGTGCGCAACCTCGCCCGGACATGGGCTGTGGATCTGAAGGGCACCGGCATCCGCGTAAACGTGCTGTCGCCCGGGGCGATAGCGACCGAACTCGCGACCGAAGCGCTCGGCGAGGCGGGCCTGAAGGCCTACGGCGCGATGACTGCATTCCAGCGCATGGGCGATCCGGCTGAGCTCGGGGCGGCGGCTGCCTTTCTCGCATCGTCAGACAGCAGCTTCATGACCGCCAGCGAAGTCGCCGTCGATGGCGGTCTGGCGCAGCTCTGACCGCGGCGCGGTCCCATACCTCACTCACACACAAGGATAAAGACGATGAAAAAGCTTGAGAATAAGATCGCCGTCATCACCGGTGGCAGCAGCGGAATCGGCCTGGCCACGGCCAGGCGCTTCTTGGAAGAAGGCGCGCACGTCGTGATCACCGGGCGACGCGAGAAAGAACTGAAGGAGGCCGCAGCCTCACTCGGGGGAAACGTTACGACGGTCATGGGCGACGTGTCGCGCCTGGAGGATCTGGACCGGCTCTACGCCGTCGTGAAAGAGAAACATGGCCACATCGACATTCTCTTCGCGAACGCGGGCGCCGGGATGATCGCACCGCTCGCGGCGGCAACCGAGGCCCATTTCGACCAGACCTTCGATGTGAACGTGAAGGGGCTGTTTTTCACGGTGCAGAAGGCGCTTCCCCTCTTCAGGGACGGCGGGTCGATCATCCTGACCTCATCGGTTTCCAATGTGTTGGGGTTGCCGGGATTCAGCGCCTATGCCGCGAGCAAGGCGGCGGTGCGCAACTTCGCGCGCGCCTGGACGCTTGAGCTGAAAGACCGCAACATCCGCGTGAATTGCATGAGCCCCGGCGCAATCGATACCCCGGCCCTGGCGACGACGACGGGTCTTACGGCTGAACAGGTCGAGCAGGCGGTCGCACAGTTCACCACGCAGATTCCGATGGGTCGCAGGGGCAAACCCGAGGAAATCGCGGATGCCGTTACCTTCCTCGCTTCCGATGAAAGTTCTTACATCACCGGCGTGGATCTCGCTGTCGATGGCGGCATGGCGCAGGTCTGACCACAGCCCCGAGTCCGAAGTCCGTGTCACTATAGAAACAGCGTCATGCTGAAATGCCCAGCAGTAATGGAGATTTCCGATGTACGACCAATCCACACAATCCGAGTTGATCCGGTTCGCACGCGTAGAGGCAGGCTCCACCGTCATCGACATTTACCCGGGTAACGGCGACTGGACCCGCCTCTTCTCCGACGTGGTTGGACCCGAAGGGCGGGTCTACAGCTTCGTGCCGGCCGAAGTCGCCCACTTCAAGAACGACCCGGTCGGCAAGATGCAGGCGCTGGCGAAGGAGCCGGGCCGGGAGAATGTCGAAGCCGTCTCGGCCGACCTCGTCGCGATTGCGGAGGCCACGCAGGCAGCGGATGTGGTGTGGCTGCACCTGTTCTACCACGATCTCCACACCGCGCTGATCCAGTCCAGGGGCGCGACCGCGGCCGACTTCAATCGAGCCGTCTATGCGCGGCTTAAGCCGGGCGGGTTCTACGTCATCGTCGATCACGCCGCCGCTACAGGGTCGGGCACGAGCGATACGCAGTCGCTGCATCGGATCGACCCGGCGTCCGTCCGTGAGGAGGTGGAGGCGGCGGGCTTCGTGCTGGAGGCGCAAAGCACCATGCTCGCGAACGGGGACGATCCGCACTCGATCAAGGTGTTCGATCCTTCGATGAAGGACAAGACCGATCGCTTCGTTTACCGCTTCGTGAAGCCCTGAGGCTCCACTAGCGGGCCAAGGAGGAAACGTGACGAGGCTGAACTCGCGCTACAAAACGAGGTGGCGCCTTGTTGCACCTCGGATGCTGAAACCCGTTCAGCACGACGGACATTGTACAATGTTCTGTACAAGTAGGAAATGTCAGTACCTCGCATGACATTGCCAACACCAGCGCTTGATTCAACTGCATCGGAACCTGCGCTATCCGGCATCATCGTAGCGGAAAGCGCTGCGTCTTTCTCATCGCCGGTAACGAATGCAGCCGCCGCTATTCTTCCTTCGAGCCCAGCTTCTTGATGTAGCGCTCGATCCCCTCGAGATAGGCAGGGTTGAGCATCAGCGCGCTGTTGGCCATGCGCTCGACATGCCGGCCCATCTCGGGCCCGAGCTCGGCGGCCATTTCAATCGCGATCTTGGCCGCGCCCATCTGCTCGCCATTCTGCTTGGTGAGATGCCGGCAGAAATCGAGCGCGGCATCGTCGAAGCCCTCGTCCGGCATCACGTCATGGACCAGCCCCATGATCAGCGCGCGGTCGGCATCGGCCTTCTGGTTGGCCATGATCAGCCAGCGCGCCCAGTGCGGTCCGCACAGCCGGGTCAACCGGCTCACCCCGTTCGAGGCGGGCAGCACGCCGAACAGGCCTTCCGGAAAGCCGAAGCTTGCGCTCTTCGCCGCCAGCCGGAAGTCGCAGGACATGGCAAGCTCGAGCCCACCGCCCAGGCAGGGCGCATGGATGGCCGAGACTATCGGTTTCTCGATATGCTCCATCTCGTCATAGATGCGGTGCATGCCGTGCAGGCCGCGTCGATGGTTCTCGCGGATGCCGCTGGCGGTGCGCGGCGGGCTGGAGGGAGAGCCGCTGCGCATATCGGCGCCGGCGCAGAAATAACGGCCGGTGGCGCGGATCAGCAGCACCCTGATCTCGGGCGTATCGCGAAACCGGTGCAGCGCCTGTTCGAACAGCTGCATCGTCTCGCCCGAAAGCGCATTGAGCTTGTCGGGACGGTTGAGCGTCGCGATCAGGATGCCGTCCTGTTCTTCGGTCAGGAGATGCGGTGCGTCCGTCATGTGTTTTCCTTACGCGCGGGTGCGCGGCAGGCCGAGACCACGCTCGGCGATCATCGAACGATGGACCTCGCTGGTGCCGCCGTAAATGGTCGCGCCCTGGGCGTGGCGATAGAACATGTTGAGCTCCGCCGCCGCGCCCTTGCGCTTCGACAGCGACAGCGGCGCCGTCAGGTCGAGCAGGTCGCGCGCGTCGGTCAGGAACTTCTCGGACGAGTACATCTTGGCCATCGGGCCATACGCCAGGTTGGTCTTCTTCTCGGCGATCACCCAGGTCGCGCGATAGGTGAGCAGTTCCGAAACCCAGACATTGGCGGTGGTCCGCGCCAGCCGCGCCTGTGCCGATATATCCTCGATCAGCGGCCTGCCCTGATAGACGACCTCGCGGCACAGCCGCTCGCCCGCATCAAGCATCGCGCGCTGATATTTGGCGAAGCCGCCGCCATGTTCGAGCTCGAGGCTCGCGCTCATCGTCTTCACGCCGCCATCGACCTCGCCCAGCCGGTAGCCGTCGGGGATCTTCACGCCGTCATAGAAGGTGATGTTGGTCCGCTCGTCCTGGAAGGTATAGACCGGCTGGATCGTCACGCCCTCGGTCTTCAGGGGAACGATGAACATCGTCAGCCCCTTGTGCTTGGGCACCTCGGTATTGGTGCGCGCGAGCAGCAGGACATAGCTGGCGAGGTTGGCGCCGCTGGTGAACATCTTGGTGCCGTCGATCCGCCAGCCATTGCCGTCCGGCGTCGCGCGGCATTGCGCAGCGAACACGTCGGAGCCCGATGACGGTTCGGAATAGCCGAGGCTGCAGATCACCTCGCCCGACATGATCCGGGGCAGGACGTCCTGCTTCAGCTCGTCCGTGCCGAAGCGCTGGATGATCAGCGACACCATCTGCGACACGCCGGCGGCGGGGTTGTTGTACCCCTGGGTCTCGAACACATCCATCGCCGCGATCTTGGCATAGGGCGAAAGGCCGCGGCCGCCGACATCCCTGGGCAGGCCGAGATAGAGCAGGTTCGCCGCGGCGAGCTTCCGGTTGAGCTCGGGGTTATAGCCCTCCCAGCTGTAATGGAATTTCTCGCGCATCTCCGGCGTGACATGCTCGGCGAAGAAGGCGTTGATCTCCTCGGTGATCGCGCGGGCGTCTTCACCGAGATCGAAGTTGATCGGGCTTTCACCGGCATCCGGCAGCGAGGCCGTCTCGCCCGCATAAAGGCGGCGGCCGGCTTCATCGAGCAGCCGCTTCGGGTCGCCCAGCACCAGCGGCCAGGCCTTGGCGCGCAGGTTGAAGAGGTGGATGTCATATTCGGTCGTGAGGCCATAGCCGCCGAAGGTGTGGAGCGACTGGGCGACGGCGCGGGCGGCGGCATTGGCGTTCCACCACGCCGCGGCGGAGATCACCGCGCCCGCATCCTTCGTCCCGTCAGCGATGTTGCGGATCGCTTTCCAGACGAGGAACTTGCCGCCATCGACTTCGCAGATCAGATCGGCGAGCGGGTGCGAGATCGCCTGGAACTGGCCGATATACTGCCCGAACTGCTTGCGCTCGCTGGCATAGGCTGCAGCCAGCTTCAGCGCCTCCCGGCCGAGCCCGGCCAAGGCCGCGGAGATCAGCAGCTTCCACTCTTCCACACCAGCCGCGAAGGTGGCGAGGGCGGCGTCGCCCGAGGCAAGCACTGTCTGCGACAAGGCGCCGAGATCGATCTCCGCAAGCGGGGTCGATGCAAGGTTCTCCTCGGCAATCCGCGCGCTTTCCGGCACGGATACGAGCACCACGTCTTCACCCTTGCGCGCGATGACGCCCTCGGCGACCAGGCCGCCCGCAAGCCATTGGCGCGGCTGGGCGGCGATGTCCTGGAACGCGAAGGTCACGACGGCCTCGCCGGCCAGCGCCCGCCCCAGAAGATCGGCAGCCTGATCCCCGCCGAGCTCGGCGAGAAGCCGCGTCGCGACCAGCGCCTCGGCCAGCGGACCCGAGGCAAGCGTGCGGCCCGCCTCTTCCATCAGCACCGCGGCGTCGATCAGGCCGAGCCCGAGCCCGCCGGCTGCTTCCGGAACTCGGATCGCAAGCGCACCCTGCTCGGCGAGCCCTTTCCACAGCGCCGCGTCGAAGCCGGACGGGGCGGCCGCGCGGACGCGGACCATCGAGCTGTTCTCATCCAGGAAGCGCGCGAACATGTCGCGCATCATTTCCTGGTCGTCAGTCAGTTCGAAATTCATTGCCTGTTTTCCGTTCTCAAGACTGACGGCGCCGCATCATGACGCTGAGATCGACCTGGCCAGTCGCCACCCCGCCCATGAAGCCGCCATCGACCGGGAAGACCACGCCGTTGACGATGCTCGCCAGCGCGCTGTTGATCAGCACCAGCCCGCCGGCCTGCTCGGCGGCGGTCGAATAGCGGCCCATCGGCTGGGTCGCGGCTTCGACCACCTCCTTGCCGGAGGTCGCCTCGAACGCGTCCATCATCGGCGTCTGGGTGGGGGAGGGCAGGGTGCAGTTGATGCGGATGCCCTGCTTGATCAGGTGCGCGCCCATGAACTGAGTCCAGACGATCACATTCTCCTTGGAGAAGCTGTACCCTTCCGCGACCACGTCCATATGCGCCTCGCACCAGTCGACTGCCGCCTGGAAGCCCTTGGTCGCGATGATCTCCATGCTGGTCGGGATACGCCGGCTCCAGCCGAGCCCGCCCGTCGAGGCGATGCTGGCGATCGCGCCGCCCGGGCCCATCAGGGGCACGACCTGCTCGGTCAGATGGCGCGTGCCGATGAAGTTGACCTTCATCACGTCGAGCGCCGGGAAGGATTGCGGCAGCCCGGCACAGTTGAACAGCGCATCGACCTTGCCGCCGATCGCCGCCACGCCGGCTTCGATCGAAGCGGGGTCGCGCAGGTCGACATTGTTGAACGAGGCGAGGAGAAGCGTGCTGTCCTTGTAGTCGAGCCCATGGACCTCGGCGCCGAGCTCGAGCAGCAGCTTCGCGGTCGCCTCGCCCATGCCCGAGAAGCAGCCGGTGACGATGACGCGCTTGCCGTTATAGCCCAGGATATCGTTCATTTCTTGCTCCGTGCGGGAATTGGGATCAGGTGCGCTTCGCGGGCGGCCAGGAGATGCTGCCGTCGTCTTCCTCGACGAAGATGATGCGTTCGGGGCAGGCACGGGCACCGTTCCGCGCGAGCTTCTCCATGCCTTCCGGCACGTCGAAACCCTCGGTGGCGATGTAGCCGTCCTCATCCAGCGGAAAGAGCGTTTCGGAGACCGCGGCGCAGCGGGCATTGCCCACACAGGCTGCCTTTTCGATACGAATCCTCATGCCCTCTCTCCACGCTTCTGCGGCGATCCTAGAACGGAGAAAGGGCCTGCGATCAACCATCGGCGCCGGTCATCGCTCATGCGATGCCGGCCTCATCATCGCGTTCGCGGGCAATCGCCCGGGCGGTATTGCCCCGGGCCATCGCCCGCCCGGCATTGCCATTGCCGGGGGTACGCGCGACATCGGTTGCCACACGTCGCGCCGCGTCCGCGCAGACAGACACAGCGTCTTTACCGGAGAGAATGATGGCTAGCCTGAGTCCCGCTGTCCCCAAGCCGGATCATGTGCCGGACTCGGTCGTGTTCGATTTCGATCTCCATGGCGACCCGGCGATGCTGAAGGACGCGCATGCCCGCATCCTCGAAATCGCCCGGACCGCGCCGCCGATCTTCTGGACGCCGCGCAATGGCGGCCAATGGGTGCTGCGTGGCCATGAGGCGGTCTACAAGGCGTCGCGCGACCCCGTGATCTTCAGCAATGCGCCGATGCCCTATGAGATGCTGGCGCACATGAACGAGAATTTGCCGGATGAGCGCAAGATGCTCATCCCGCTGCCGATCACGGTCGATCCGCCGCACCACACCTATTATCGCGGACCGCTGCAAAAGCCCTTCTCGCCCAAGTCGATGCTGGCGCTGAAGGACAATATCCGCGCGCTCGCCGCGGAGCTCGTCGCCAAGGTCAGGCCGGATGGCGGCTGCGAGTTCATGGCCGCGATCGCCGAGCCGCTGCCGGTCACGATCTTCCTCCTGCTGTTTGGCCTGCCGGTCGAGAAGCAGCGCATCTACCGCGATCTCGTCGAGGAGCATCTGCATTCGCCGATGAAGGATTCGGGCGAGATACAAAGGCGCCTGCGCAAGGTCGCCGACGCGATGAACGAGACCATCCTCGAGCGCCGCGACAGCCCGCAGGACGACATCATCTCGATGCTCTGGCAGTCCGAATATAACGGCAAGCCGGCGACGCTCCATGATATCGAGAATTATGCGGTGATGCTGTTCATCGCGGGCCTCGATACGGTGATGAACGGCATGGGCCTCGGCGTGCGCCATCTGGCGATGCACCCCGAGCTCCAGCAGCAGCTGCGCGACAATCTGGCGCTGGTGCCGGAGGCGGGCGAGGAGCTGCTGCGCCGCTATACCTTCACCGTGCCGCCGCGCTTTCTCGGCAGCGATGCCGAGTTCGAAGGGCTGCAGATGAAGAAGGGCGAGGTGGCGTTGCTCTTCCTGCCCGCTGCCGATCTCGATCCCGCCGAGTTCAAGAACCCGGAAGAGTATAATCTCGCCCGCGACAACAAGGTGCATATCGCTTTCGGCACTGGCCCGCACCGCTGCCTCGGCTCGCACCTTGCCCGGATCGAGCTTCAGGTGCTCTATGAGGAGATGCTGAAGGGCCTGCCCGAATTCCGGCTCGATCCGGACAAGCCGGTCACCTTCCATGGCGGCCATGTGATCGGCCCCGATCAGCTCCATCTGCTCTGGGACGCCTGATGGTCTGGCAACGCTCCCGCCCGCGTCTCGACAAGGACAACCGGGCCTTCTGGACCGGCGGCGCCGAAGGCAAGCTCAACATCGCCAGATGCGGTGATTGCGGCGGGTTCATCCATCCGCCGCGCGAGATCTGCCGCTTCTGCCTGTCCGAGAATGTCGCGCCTTTCGCCGTCTCGGGCGCGGGCGTGGTCGACACCTATACCGTCAACCATCAGGCCTGGGCCAAGGACATGGAAGTGCCCTTCGTCATCGCCCGGGTGCGGCTGGACGATGCGCCGGGCGTGTATCTCACCACCAATATCGTGAACTGCCCGGTCGACGCGGTCGATATCGACGATCCGGTGCAGGTCGTGTTCGAGGAACAGGACGGCATCTGGTTCCCGCTGTTCGAAAAGGTGGCCTGAGCCATGGCACAGGAAGCCTATATCACCGGGCTCGGCATGTCGGAGGTCGGCGTCCGGCTCGCCCGCTCGCCGCTCGGCCTGACGGTCGATGCGGTCAGGGAAGCGATTGCCGATGCCGGGCTGACGCTGGACCAGATCGACGGCGTCGCGACCTATCCCGGCAAGATGCAGTCCTTTCTCGGCTTCTCGCCGATCAGCTCGGACGATCTGATCGAAACGCTCGGACTGAAGACGCGCTGGCATATCGGCGCGGCCGAGGCGACCGCGCAGCTCGGCGCGATCGCCGAGGCCGCCAATGCGGTGAAGGCCGGGCTCGCCCGCCATATCCTCTGCTTTCGCACTGTCTATGAAGCCGGTGCGTTGGCGCGGCCCGAGGAATTCCCGCCGCTCGAACGCCGCAAGGATGTGACCGGCAACTCGCAATGGGTCTCACCCTTCGGCGCCTTCTCTGCCGCCAACTGGACGGCGCAGTTCGCGATGCGCCACATGAAGCGCTACGGCCTGACCCGCGAGCAGCTCGCCCAGGTTGCGCTCAACGATCACGCCAATGCAGCGCTCAACCCGCGCGCGATCGTCAAGAAGCCGCTGACGATGGACGACTATATGTCGGCGCGGATGATCTCGACGCCCTTCTGCCTCTATGATTGCGATCGCTTTACGGATTGCTCGACGGTGGTGATTGTGTCGGCCGGCGATGCGCTCGACGAGATCAAGACAGTGCCGATCCGCCTCGCCGCCTCGGCCGGCTCAGTCGAGCGCTACAGCTGGGATCAGGCCGAATGGGCGAGCGCCTATCCTACCGGCCGCGATCTGTGGAAGAACACCGACTATAAAGCGAAGGACGTCGACACCGTCCAATTCTATGATGGGTTCGCGTTCCAGCCGATCACCTGGTTGGAAGGGCTGGGTTTCTGCGATGTCGGCGAGGGCGGTCGCTTCCTTGAAGGCGGTAAACGGATCGCGCGGGATGGCGAATTGCCGATGAACACCGGCGGCGGCCAGCTTGGCTGGGGGCGCCTGCACGGTTTCGGCTTTGCCTATGAGGCCGTGGTGCAGCTCCGCGGCGAAGGCGGCGCGCGCCAGATTCCGGGCGATCCCAAGGTTGCGATCGCCACCTCCGGGGGCGGGCCGATGGCGGCCGCCTTGCTGCTGACGAAGGATTGAACCGGTGGCGCATGCGCCTGCCTTTCATCGCCATGTCCTCATCACACCCGCCGCTGACTCAGTGAGCGCTTGGGTCGAGGACGATTATCACCATATGGGCGTGGCCCTCCATCATGACGGCGAGACCATCGTCCGCGTCGCGGCGGACATGGTGCGCGCGCCCTGGTCGACCTGCCCGGGTGCGGTGGAGCAACTTGCGGCGACCTTCACTGGCGTCAGGCTGGCGGATGCGGCGAAGCGCGGGGAGAAGCAGCTCAACTGCACCCATCTCCACGATATGGCGGTAATCGCAGCCGGCCATGCGCGCGATGCGGTTCCGATCCGCTATGAAATCACCGTGACCGACAGTGTCGACGCTGTCCGCATCGCCGAAATCACCCGCGACGGCGCGCTCCCGCTGCGCATCGTCGAGCGCGACGGCATGATCGAGGAACCGGCCGAGGCAGCAGGCAAGACCCTGTTCCAGCTCGGCGACTGGATCGCATCGCTCGACCGGCAGGAGCAGGAAGCCGCCCGCCTGCTGCGCTGGGGCGCGATCATCGCGCACGGCCGGGCGATCCCGATGGAGAATCAATCGGACGCCACCCGCATGGCGCCCAATTGCTTCACCTTCCAGGAAAGCCGCAAGGGCAAGGCGAAGCGGGTGGGCGAGGTGGTGGATTTCTCCACCGGATCAAGGCAGCCTCTGGGCGCATAAAAAAAGACCCGCCATCACTGCCGGGTCATTGTTTTCATGCTCGGCGAAACGCACCCTTATTGGTGCGGACGCTCGCCCGGCAATGCCGCGAGGCGGGCTGACATGATCTGCGCCGGCGCCGGCATCCTGGTCGGCAAACGGCTCGCCGCAGGCTGAAGGCCGGAGGCCTCGAACAGCGGCTGGACGATGGCGGGCATGGCGGCCTGGCCTTCGACGCAACGCGCCACGGCGTCAGTCAGCGTCTGCAGCAGCGCCGACGGATCGATCTGCTCGCTCTGCTCGTACACGAAACCGATCGCCAGCGGCTGGTTGCGCGGCAGGTCGGGGAACAGTACCGCGGCCATATGCGCGTTCGTTTCGAAGCCGGCCGTGCCGGTTACAGTGCGCTGCTCGGCGCACTGCTGAAGCCGTGCCGCCAGATCGGAGAAGCAGAATTTCCGCTCCTGCGGAACCTCGGCGTTCAGGCGGCGCAGCACGCCTTCGCGGCGGGGCTGGGCGACCGTCGACAGCAGCAACAGGCCGACGGCTGAATCGGAGAGATATTCCTTCTGTCCGCCGCTCATCGCGAAGGGATTGGCGGTGCGCAGTGCGCGCTGTCCGCCGCGCCAGTTATAGACCTGGACCTTCAGCCCGACCATGCCGAACACGCCGACACCAAGCCCGGTCTGGGCGGTCAGCCGATCGATCAGACCGGTCAGGCGGCCGTCGCGAACCATGTCGGGCTGCGCAGCGCACCCGAGCATCGCCGCGCGCGGGGTCGGCGAATAAGAGCGGGAGTGGGGATCCTTGTAGAGCAGGCCCACCTCAACCAGGCTGCAGAGCAGCTCTGAGGTGCTGGACTGAGGGCGATCGAAGCGGCGGACAATGTCCATCACCGTCGCCTGGGGATGCTCCTCGTCGAAGAATTCAAGCACCTCGATCACCCGCTTGGCAATCTTGGCTTTGTTCGACCCGTTCGCCGCCATGCTCCATCTCCTAGTTTTTTATAATAGACAGGGTTGTTCAATAAGCGGCCGGCCTTGTCAACAAAAACGAGAGCCTCTCTGTTTTTTCTTGTGGCCGAAATATCACAGCAGGGCCGCTCGCCCGAGGGCGCACGAGGACGACAACGAAGGTCAATTTTCGGGCGCTGGGCAGCCGCGACGCTGCCCGTTTGACCGGAATCAAAGCGTGAATCGGCAGGATGTGCCCGCGATCGCCCAACGACTCGGGGGCCGAGTCGCGCCAGCCCTGGTGTTCCACCGTACGCTTCCGCTGTCGCGAAAAGCTGTCTCAGGGAATCAGGCGATGGCGCCCTTGGCCTTCAATTCCTCGATCCGGTCCCACTCGACGCCCAATTCCATCAGCACCAGCTCAGTGTGCTCGGATGCCTGGGGTGAACGCGTGGTCTGAAGCGGCGCGCCGTCGAACTGCACCGGCCCGCGGACGAGGCGAAGCGGCGCGCCGCCATCGGCGCCTTCCACTTCGACGATCATGTCGTTTGCCACCGCCTGCTCATCCGTCAGCAGATCCTCGAAGCTCTGGATCGGCGCCCATTGGCCCTTCATCGTCTTCAGATGCTGCCGCCAATAGGCGAAGGGCTTCGCACCGAACGCCTTGACCGCGATGTCGCTGGCGGCGCCGGCATTCTCGATCAGCGACGGCACGTCCTTGAAACGGGGGTCGTCGGCAGCCTCGGGCACGCCGAGATGCGCGAACGTATCCGCGATCAGGCCGGTCGGGCTGACCACGCACAGATTGATCGTGCCGCCGTCCGACGTGCGGAAATTGCCCATGAAGGGGTTGCGCAGCGATCCGCCCGAGGTCGGCATGGGGTTGCGGCTGACGATGCCGGTTTCCATCACCTGCGACACCAGGGCGCCCGATGCCCACCAGGCAGTGCTCAGCAGCGACACATCCAGCTCGGTGCCTTCGCCCGTCTTCTCGCGATTGTACAAGGCCGCGGAGATGCCGCCGGCAATGAACATGCCGCCGATCGAATCCCCGAAAGCCGGGATGCCCTGAGTTAGCGGTCCTTCCAGCTCCTCGGGCGTCATCGAATAGGCGACGCCGCTGCGCGACCAGAAACAGGTGCCGTCGAAGCCACCGATCTCGCGCTCCGGCCCCTTGTTGCCCAGGGCGCTGCCCCGCGCATAGATGATCTTCGGATTGACCGCGCGGATATGCTCGACGTCGAATTTGTTCTTCTGACGGACCTGCGGAAGATAGTTGGTCAGGAACACATCGGCCGTCTTGGCGAGCTCGTAGAGCACTTCCTGCCCTTCCGGCGTCGAGATATCGATGCCGACGCTGCGCTTGCCGCGATTGGGGTGTTCGAACAGGGTATGGCGCAGTGGATCCAGCGTGACCCCGCCCATGTTGAGAAAGCCGCGCTGCGTGTCGCCGCGCACCGGATGCTCGATCTTGATGACGTCCGCGCCCCAGTCGGCAAGAATTGCCCCCGCCGCCGGCACGAAGGTAAACTGGGCCACTTCCAGTACCCGCACGCCCTTCATGACCTGAGTCATACTCACCCCTGTTCCTGTCGCGTTGAAAACGCGCCGATACTTCCGCTGCAAGACTAGAAGCTGGCGCGAGGGCGACAACCCAAGAGCCGGGTTGCCGATGCGGCTATCGCTAGCGCGATACGGGATTTCGCCCTAACGCCACGGCGATATCCTGCGGGTTCAGTGCGGCACATGTTGAGAAACCGGGCGCCGGTGGTGATAGCCACCACGAACAGGGCCTGGGAGACATGGCATGAAAATCGACTCTGCGCTTTCAGCCGTCGTCACGGGTGGCGCTTCGGGCCTGGGTCTCGCGACCGTCAGGGCGCTGCTCGCGGCCGGCGTGAAGGTCGCGATTTTCGACATCAATGAAGAGAATGGCCAGAAGATCGCCGATGAGGCTGGCGCGCTGTTCTGCAAGGTCGACATCATGTCGGAAGAGAGCGTGCTCGCCGGTTTCGAGAAGGCACGCGCTGCCCATGGTCAGGAACGGGTGCTGGTCCACTGCGCCGTCTTCGCCAAGGGCGGCAAGACGGTCAGCAGGGACAAGGAGACCGGCGGCTTCAAGCGGCTGTCGACCGAGGACTATGCGATTTCTGCCCAGGGCATCCTGGTCGCCAGCTATCGCATGGCGTCGATCGCGGCACTGGGCATGGCCGGTACCGAACCGCTCGAGGACGGCGAACGCGGCACGATCATCCTGACCTCGAGCGCGGCCGCGCAGGACGGGCAGATCGGCCAGGTCGCCTATGGGTCGCTGAAGGCCGGCGTCAACGGGCTGGTGCTGCCGATGGCGCGCGACCTGATGGATCTGGGCATCCGTGTGAATGCGATCATGCCCGGCATTTTCGCCACGCCGCCGATGCTGCGGTTCAAGGACATGAACCCGGCCATGTGGGAGGGCCTCAACCAGTCGGTCCCCTTCCCGAAGCGCCTCGGCAAGCCGGAGGAATTCGGCAGCCTGGTGATGGAGCTGGTGCGCAACAGCTATTTCAACGCCCAGACCATCCGCCTCGACGGTGCGATCCGGATGCCGCCGCGATAAGACCTGCTGCGCCGCCCGCGCGCCTGGAATTTCCAGCGGCCTGGTCGATCCTCGACCGGGCCGCTTTTTTTTGTGCGCTGCAGCGCAAATCGGCTTGACATCGGAAATTACTAACCTAGTTTAGCATTATTGAGAAACGCCCCCGAATCAGTCGTCAACACGGAGTATGATCGTGAAGAATCCTGGCCTCATCCTCGCGCTCGCCCTTGCGCCGGCTGCGATGCTCGTCAGCGTCGCCGCCAACGCAACTGACCCCGCCGCGACCGCAACCGCCGCCACCCCCGTCGTCGGCAAGATGCTCTACGGCGCTGACGGCAAGAAGCTGGCGGCGATCTACCGGCTCGATGCCAGCGGCGCCCCGCAGGTGCTGCTCGAAGGCAAGCTGGTCACGATCCCGGCCTCGTCGCTGAGTGAAGTCGATGGCCGCATCACGACCAACCTCACCAAGAAGGATATCCTCACCCGCTGATCGGCAGGTGAAGGATCGCGCCTGAAAAGGGTCGCAACGCGGGTTGCGGCCCTTTTCGCGTCTCAGTCCGAAGCCGCTGAATTGGCCGCCATCAGGTCGAGATAAGCATCGAGCCGCTCAAGGTCATCGGGGCTGAACCCTTCGAAGACGGCATTTTCATGCTCCACGGCGATCGCGGATATCGTCTCGAGGATCTCGCGAGCGCTGTCGGTAAGGTGGATGCAGTGCGCGCGCCGGTCATCCTCTTTCGGCCGCCGCATCAGCAGCCCGTCCGCGAGCAGGCGGTCGATCAACCGGCCGGCCGATGCTTCCGACATTTCCAGCCGCTCGGCGACCTGGCGCTGCGTGGCCCCCGGATAGCGCGAGATCACCGCGATCATCGTCCATTGCGAGCGGGTGACGCCGATGCTGGCCACCCGCTGGTCGAAGCGTTTGTGCAACTGGCGGGTGAGCACCGTCAGCTTGAGCGATATCGCCCGCTTGCGGTTCACCGGTTCGTCAGTGCGGTCTTTCCCCATGCCCTGGTCAGAGTCGCTCGATGATGATGGCCGGCGCCATGCCGCCCGCGGCGCACATCGTGATGAGACCATAGCGCCCGCCCGAGCGCTCGAGCTCGTCGAGCGCGGTGCCGATCAGGACCGCGCCGGTCGCGCCGATCGGATGGCCGAGCGCGATCGATCCGCCATTGGGATTGACCTTGGCCCGGTCGAGATCGAGATCGCGGATGAACTTCTCGACGACCACGGCAAAGGCCTCGTTGACCTCGAAGACATCGATATCGTCCTTGGTCAGCCCGGCCTTTTCCAGCACTTTCTTCGCCGCGGGCACCGGGCCGTTGAGCATCAGCGTGGGATCGTCGCCGACATTGGCAGTCGCGACGATCCGCGCCCGCGGCGTCCAGCCTTGCTTCTCGGCATAGTCCTTCGACGCCAGCAGGATCGCCGCCGCGCCGTCGACCACGCCCGACGATGTGCCGACATGGTGCACGGGCTCGAATTCCAGATCCGGATATTTCTGGTTGATCAGCTGCTTGAAGGTCGGGCCGCCCGGGCTCGACGGCAGGTCGTAGAACATCCCGAAGGCCGGCTTGAGCTGGGCCAGTCCTTCGGCGGTGGTGTCGGGGCGGGGATATTCCTCATGGTCGAGGATCACATTGCCCGCGTCATCGGTCACCGCGATGGTCGATTTGTCGAAGCGGCCTTCCTTGATTGCGATCGCGGCGCGGCGCTGGCTCTCGACGCCGAACGCCTCCAGCTCCGCGCGGCTGATCCCCTCCATCGCGGCGATCGCGTCGGCGGCCACGCCCTGGTTGGTCTGCGGATGCTTGGCCTGGAGGCGCATATTGCCGGTGCCGAGGCCGCCCGCGATATGCACCTTCGCCTCGCGCAGCTTCATGCCGTAATCCATGACATGGCTCATCATCTCGGTCCCGCCGGCGATGACGAGATCCTCCATGCCCGACATGATCTGGCCGGCGGCGAGATTGGTCGCGGTGATGCCGGAGCCGCAGAAGCGGTCGAGCGTCACGCCGCTCGCCCTGGTGTCATAGCCCGCATCGAGCGCTGCCATCCGGCCCATATCGCCGCCTTGCAGCCCCATCTGCGCGCTGGTGCCCCAGATGATGTCGTCGACCTCTTCGGTCTTGAGGCCGTTGCGCTCCTTGAGCGCGGCAAGCACCGCGGCGGCGATATGCTGCGGATGCATCGTCGAAAGCGCACCCTTGCCGAGCTTGCCGATGCTGCGGGGAGTCCGGACGGCATCGATGATATAGGCCTCGGCCATCTTTTCTCTCCAGCTGCAGCACGTCGCGCAGGCGACCTTTGGTGGCGATATCGCATGGAGCATAGGGCCGCGCCACCCTCGCCCCTATCGCGGCAGCGATCGATCGCGCAGCCGGGCCGGTTCGCTTCCCACTTATGGCCTTCACCGATAGGACCTTGGGGACAGAGGCAATATTCGAGGTGCATCCGGCGTGGGAACGGAGGGCGGCGTTGAGCAGGTGCGGCGCGGCGGTGCCTTTGAGCCGCTGCGCGAACCCGTGTTCCGCCGCATCTGGACCGCCAGCGTCCTGTCCAATTTCGGCCAGCTGATCCTCGGCGTCGGCGCGGCATGGGAGATGACCCGGCTGACCTCGTCCGCCGGCATGGTGGCCTTGGTCCAGACCGCGCTGATGCTGCCGCTGATGCTGGTCGCGGTGCCGGCGGGCGCGATCGCCGACATGTTCGACCGACGCAGGATCGCGATGAGCGGCCTCGGTTTTTCCATGGCATGCGGCGCGCTCCTCACCTTGCTTGCCTGGGCGGGGCTGACCACGCCTTGGATATTGCTCGCCTTTTGCTCGCTGATCGGCGCCGGCGTGGCGCTCTACAGCCCGTCCTGGCAGGCCTCGATCAGCGAACAGGTGCCGCACGCCCAGCTTCCCGCCGCGATCGCGCTGGGATCGATCAGCTATAATTTCGCGCGCAGCTTCGGGCCGGCGGTGGGCGGTCTGATCGTGTTGGCGGCAGGGGCGAAGACTGCCTTTGCCGTCAATGCACTGTGCTACGGCCCGCTGCTGATCGCCTTCTTCCTGTGGCAGCGGCGCCATGTCTCGTCACGGCTCCCGCCCGAGCGGATCGACCGCGCCATCGTCTCGGGTGCGCGCTACGCCTTTCATTCCGGGCCGGTCCGCGTCGTTCTGGTGCGCGCCTTCCTGTTCGGGCTCGCCGGCGCCTCGGCATCGGCGCTGGGACCGCTCATCGCCAAGGAGCTGCTGTCGGGCGATGCCAGCACCTATGGAATCCTGCTCGGATCGAGCGGGGTGGGTGCAGTTGTCGGCGCGTTCCTGGTCAGCCGGGTTCGCGATAGGCTGAGCAACGAGGCGGCGGCCCGCCTCCTCGCGCTGATCAGCGGCGCGGCATTGATGGTCGTTGGGGTCAGCCACTCGGTGCCGCTCACCTGCGCGGCGCTTTTCCTGGCCGGCGCCGCCAATATCCTGGTCATCGCGCTGTTCAACATCTCGGTCCAGCTCGCCGCGCCGCGATGGGTCACTGCCCGCTCGCTCTCGCTCTACTCGTCCGCGCTCACTGGCGGAATCGCGATCGGTGCGGTGCTGTGGGGCATGGTCGCGAACAGCTGGTCGGTGGAGATCGCGATCGTCGCTTCGGGTATCGCGCTTGGCCTGACGCCGTTGCTCGCCTTCCTTTTCCCGCTGCCTGAATCGGGCGTGTCGGCGGTCGAGCTTGTGTCCATCGACCATGAACCCGAAGTCGCGATGGAGCTTACCCTGCGCTCCGGACCGGTGGTGATCGAGGTGGATTACCGCATCCATCCCGAGCAGGCGCGGTCCTATTATGATGCGATGCTGAAGGTGCAGCGCACCCGGCTGCGCAATGGCGGTTTCAACTGGTCGATCTCGCGCGACATCGCCGATCCGTCACTCTGGACCGAGCGCTATCAATTCCCGACCTGGGGCGATTATCTGCGGATGCGGGATCGCTTCACCAAGGACGATCTCGATGCCCAGTCGGCGGTGGAAGCCTTCACCATCGAAGGCGAACCGAAGCGCGTCCGGCGCAGGCTCGAACGGCCTTTCGGCTCGGTGCGCTGGCGGGCCGACACGCCCGATCCCCGCGAGGAAACATTGGGATATCTCGGCCCCTGAAGGGCGCGGCGAACCAGGCAAGAACACAGAACAATACGCACAGGAGAGTTGATCGTGGCGGGACCGTATCGTGTCATTCAATGGGCAACCGGCAATATCGGCGCACGCGCTCTGCGCGCCGTCATCGAGCATCCCGAGCTCGAGCTGGCCGGCCTCTGGGTCAGCTCCCCGGCCAAGGCGGGCATGGACGCTGGCGAGCTCGCCGGCACCGCGCCCTGCGAGATCATCGCCACCAATTCCGTCGACGAGATGGTCGCGACCGAAGCCGATTGCGTTCTCTATATGCGGCAGGGGACTGATATCGACGAGGTCTGCCGCCTGCTCGCATCGGGCAAGAACATCGTCACCACCCGCGGCGATTTCCATCATCCCGGTTCGATGGACCGGGAGGTGCGCGCGCGTGTCGAACAGGCCTGCACGCAGGGCAACAGCTCGATCTACAGCACCGGCTCCAGTCCCGGTTTCGTGACCGAAGCGCTCTCGCTTCCCTTGCTCTCGCTCTCGCGCCGGCTCGATTGCCTGACGATCGAGGAATTCGCCGACATGGAGAGCCGCAACTCGCCCGAGCTGCTGTTCCAGGTCATGGGCTATGGCGTGCCGCTCGGCGATTTCGATCAGCGCAAGGTCGACTATGTGAAGCATGATTTCGCTGCCTCACTGGCCCAGATCGCTGAGGCCATCGGCATCGAGATCGACGCATGGACCGGGGTCGGCGAGAATTCGGCGGCGCGGAACCGGGTAGAGATCGCGGCGGGCACGATCGAGGCGGGGACGGTGGCCGCCCAGCGCATCACCATATCCGGCATGCGGAACGGCAAGCCGGTGCTGCGCTTCCGTGCCAACTGGTATTGCTCGCGTGACATCGAGCATACCGACTGGGAGCTCCGGGAATCAGGCTGGCGCATCCGCGTCGAGGGCGACACGCCGCTCGATGTCAGCATCGTCTTCCCGGTGAAGCCGGAAGACTATGCCGCCTTCACGCCGGGCCTGACCGGGCACCGGGCGGTCAATGCGGTTGCGGCGGTATGCGAGGCGCCGCCGGGCATCCGCACCACGGTCGATCTGCCCCAGGTAGTCGCGCGCTTCTAATAGCCCGCAACGAGCGTCTCGCTGACCTCCCACAGTCGGCGCGCCGCGTCGTCGTCCTGCGCGGCGGCGGACGGGGAGAGCGCCTGCTTCTGGTGGAAATAAAGGCCGTTGGTCTCGCCCGGTTCCGCCGCGCTGGCCAGCCAGACCAATGTCTCCGCGGCCTCTTCGGGGGTGACGGATCGATCCCTGATCGATTCCATATAGGCCTTCATCGGCGCGTCGCAGTGGTTCGCGAAATTGCTGTCCACTACGCCCGGATGCATGGCGTGCGAGACGATCCCGTCCGGCCCTGCACGCCGCGCCAGTTCGCGGGCGAACAGCACATTGGCGAGCTTGGCGTGGCAATAGGCCGAGCCGCCGACAAAGCCTTCGGCAAAGGTCAGATCGTCCCATTGGATGCCGGGGCAATGCTCATGCCCGGTCGAGGACACGCCGGCCACGCGCACCATGCCCGGCCCGGCCGATGCCGCAGTCTCGCGCAGCAAGGGCATCAGCTTCTGCGTCAACAGGAAGGGCGCGAGATGATTGGCGGCAAAGGTCGCTTCATGGCCTTCGGGGGTAACGACCCGCTCCGCGCGCACCCCGCCCGCATTGTTGAGGAGCGCGTCGACCCGCGGTGTCAGCTCCGTGATCCTGTCCGCCACACGGGCGGTTTCGGCGAGTAGCGAGAGATCCGCCTGCAGCATGACGAAGTCGGCATCCGGGAACGCTCCGATCTCGGCTAAGGCGGCCGCGCACCGATCAGGGTCGCGGCCGATGCCGATCACCCGCCAGCCCATCGCGACCAGCGCCTTTGCCGCGGCCTTGCCGACGCCCGCGCTTGCTCCGGTGACGATTGCGGTGCGTTTGCTCATGGCCCCTATCCCTTTCGACGGCTTCCGGGATGCTCCCGCCACGGCGCATTTGTCCACGGGAGGGGCGAAGAGGTCGCCTGAGCGATATCTGGCGGCAATCGCGCCGGGCGGATCGGAAATCGCTCGACCTGCGTCGGGGCGCCGCGCAGTCATGCCCGATCCAGACCGGGAATCGGTGAGGAGAGGATATGTCGCTCATGTTGTCGGGCAAGGTCGCGCTGGTCACCGGCGCATCGTCGGGGATCGGCGAAGCGGCGGCGCTTGCGCTGGCGGCGGCCGGCGCGACGGTCGCGGTCTCGGCCAGGCGTGCCGACCGGCTGCAGGATCTGGTGGCCCGGATCGAGGCCGCGGGCGGCAAGGCGCTGGCGCTGCAAAGCGACGTCGCGGTGGAGGGTGAGGCGATCCGGGCAGTCGAGGATACGGTCGCCCAATTCGGCCGCATCGATATCCTCGTCAATTCGGCCGGCGTCATCCAGTCGGGCGGCGTCGAGAGCCTGCCCCTCGACGAATGGCGCCGCGTCATCGACATCAACCTGCTCGGCACGCTCTACAGCTGCAAGGCGGCGATCGGCCCGATGAAGGCGCAAGGCGCAGGCGACATCATCAACATCTCCTCGACCGCGGGGCGCCGCGCGGCGGGCGTGTTCGGCCCCTATTCGACCAGCAAGTTCGGGCTGACCGGCTTCACCGAGGGCTTGCGGCAGGAAGTGGGCGGTGCCGGCATCCGCGTCAGCATCGTCGAGCCGGGCGCCACCGAGACCGAGGTGGCGGGCGGCATCAGCGACCCGGCCATGCGCGCGGCGATGACCCAGCATGTCTCCAAGGGCGGCGCGATGCAGCCCTCCGATATCGCGGACGCAATCCTCTTCATCGTCTCGCTGCCCCGGCGCGCGAACGTCTCGCAGATCCTGATACGACCGACGATCGATACGGCGGCGATGTAGCAAAGCATGAGCGCGGGAGAGTGACAGTGGCGAGCATCATCAAGTCCGAACGGCTGGCGACCTTGCCACGTGAGGCGCTGCCGGGGCTCGCCTACCGGTCCTATTTCCTGCTCATCATGGTGCTGGTGTCGGCCTCGGTCGTCTCCGAGCATTATATCCTGTTCGTGCTGGTCGAGCCGATCCGCAAGGACCTCCATCTCAGCGATTTCCAGATCGGGCTGGTGAAGGATTTCGCCATCGCCCTGATCTATATCGTCGCCGTCATCCCGCTCGCCCGTCTGTCCGATACCTGGTCGCGCAAGAGGATCGTCGCCATCGCGGCATTCGGGTGGAGCCTCTCCGTCATCCTCTGCTCCAACGCCAAGGGCTTCTGGCTGATGTTGATCGGGCGTGCCGGCATCGGCATGGGCGAGGGCGCCTTCACCCCGCCATCCCAGGCATGGATCGCTGACCTGTTCCCGCCCAGGCATCGCGGCACGGCGCTGTCGATCTTCCTGGTCGGGGCGTCGCTCGGCAATCTGGCCGGGCCGGCGCTGGGCGGATGGGCGGCGCATGAATATGGCTGGCGCACCACCTTGTTGCTGGCGAGCATCCCCGGCTTCATCCTCGCGCCGATTGTCTGGTTCACCTTGCGGGATACGCGGCCCGGCCTCGCCGACGGCAATGTCGGGGGAAGCGTTGAGCGCCAGGCCTTCCTGGCGGTGATCCGGGAGCTGATGGCGATCAGGACACTCCCGCTGCTGATCCTTGCCTCGGCGCTCAATGCGCTGCTCACCATGGGGCTGATCAGCTGGGCCCCCGCCTTCATGGAACGCACCCATGGCATGCTCGCCCGCGATGCCGGTGTGCAGATGGGCGGCGCGCTCTTCATCGGATCGCTGATCGGCCATCTTTGCGGCGGTCCGCTCGCCGACGCGCTCGGCCGCCGCAACATACGCTGGTATCTCTGGCTGCCGATGGCGAGCGCCGGGTGCGCAACCATCGTCGGCCTGCTGATCCTGACCGGGCCGGGCGGCCGCGTCTTCCCGTTGTTCGGGTTGCAATTGCTGCTCGGCGGGCTTTCCGCGGCACCGTTGATGGCGGTCGTGACCGGGCTGGCGCCGGTGACGTCGCGCGCCACCGCGGTCGCTGTGCTGATGGTGACGATCAACGTGATCGGCCTGGGCGGCGGTCCTGCGCTGGTCGGGCTGCTGAGCGATCTGCTGCATCCGGCTTATGGCGAGGCATCGCTCGGCATCGCGATGCGGTGGTCGCTGCTGGCGGGCATCCCGAGCACGATCCTCGCCTATCTCGCGAGCCGCACCTACAAGGCCGACAATGAAGCGGCGCGGGCGCGGCTGGTCCGGGAATCGTCGAACCCGCTTGGCCACTGACACAGGATATCCGATGCCCGCTTATATGCTCTTCATCCGCGAGGGTGCCGTTATCGATCCGGTGGAGATCGCAACCTACAGCGCTGCGAACCGGAGCAACGCCGGCACTTTTGTCGAGAAGTACAAACTCCGCCCGCTCTCGGTGTACGGCGCGATCGAGGCGTTCGAGGGCGATGCGCCCGACGGCGTGGTGCTGCTCGAATTTCCGACGACCGAGGATGCACGTGCCTGGTACGACAGCCCGGAATATCAGGCGGCGATTCCGCACCGGAAAAAGGGCGCGCACTACCGCGCGCTGCTGATCGAGGGGCTCTAGGATATGCGCTTCGCCATTGTCGCGGTCGTGATGATTGCTGCCGTGAGCGGTCCGACGATCGGGCAGCAGGCAGCGCCGCCAAGGCTCGCCACGGGCTATCTCGCGAACGCCGCGCCGCCGGAAAGCCTGGCCTTGTCGCCCGCACCGCCGGCGCCGGGATCGGCGGCCGAGGCGCGCGACACCGACGCTTCGAAGGCGGCGCTGGCGCTCGCGGGCAGCGCGCGCTGGGATCTGGCGACGCGCGATGCCGACCTGTTCACGCCTGCGGTCACCGGCACCTTCTCTTGCGCGGCGGGGGTGGAGCTCAGCCCGCAATCGACGCCGGCCACGGACAGGCTGTTGCACAGGACGCTTGCCGATCTCGGCCTGTCGACCTCGGCTATCAAGCGCAAATACCAGCGCCCGCGTCCCTTCATGGTCAATGGCCGCCCGACTTGCGCGCCCGCGATGGAGCCGATGCTGCGCCGTGATGGTTCCTATCCCTCGGGGCACAGCGCGATCGGCTATGGCTGGGGGTTGATCCTCGCCGAGCTTCTGCCGAACCGCGCCAACCAGATCGTCGCGCGCGGCCGTGCCTTTGGCGACAGCCGCCGGGTCTGCAATGCGCACTGGCTGAGCGATATCGAGGAAGGCCGCATCGTCGCGTCCGCGATGGTCGCACGGCTGCATGCCGACCCCCGGTTCCGCGCGGATCTGGAAGCTGCCCGGACCGAACTCGCCAGGCCGGGTAACACACCGCCGACCCGCGATTGCACTGCCGAAGCCGCCGCGCTCGACCTCACCCGATAGACACCCGGAGATAGCATGACCGACATCAAGCCCCGCATCCCGCCCCTGCCGCGCGACGAATGGACGGATGATTCCCGCGAAGTCTTCGCCTTCTGGGGCGAGCCCAATTCCTGGGAGGAGGGATCCAAGACCAACATCATCATGACGATGGGCACCCATCCCGATCTCGGCAAAGCCTATAATGTCTGGGGCAAGCACCTGCTGATGTCGAACACGCTGCCGGTGCGGTATCTCGAGCTGATCATCCTGCGCGTCGCATGGCTCGTGAAGTCGGCTTATGAATGGCACAACCATGTCGGCTATGGCCTCAACGCTGGCCTGACGCTCGACGAGATCGCCGCGATCCGCGATTTTCCGGAAGGGGGCAACTGGACCGAGCAGGAGGCGGTCGTCCTGCGCTCGGTCGGCGAGCTGATCGACAAGGGCGTTCTGAGCGACGCGACCTGGGAGACGCTCGGCACCTATTTCGACACGCGCCAGAAGATGGATCTGGTCTTCTCGATCGGCCATTATGTGATGACGAGCTGGGCGATGGCGACCTTCGGCGTCGAGATCGAGGGCGGCGCGGACCAGATCGGCTTCGACCTCAAGACCGCGTCGGGCAAGATCCCGCACAAGTCCTGGAAGCCCGGCGAGAATGAGGACTGGATCGATACGCGCGGCTATTAGAGGCGGGGCGGCATCGCGTTGACGATATCGGGCTTGCCCGATTGCCCCGCGTCGCCCGCACGCTAGGCAGACAGTGAAACCTTTCTGCCCTTTCCGAGGAAAGCGACCATGGCTACCCAGATCCTCCTTCCCAAGCTCGGCTTTTCGATGACCGAGGCCCAGATCGCCGAGTGGCTCGTCGCGGATGGCGGGCAGGTGACCGAGGGCGAGCCGCTCTATCTGCTCGAAGCGGACAAATCGACCAACGAGGTCGAGGCGCCGGCGAGCGGCACGCTGCGCATCCTCGCCGAGCCGGGCGAGACCTATGAAGTGGGCACCGTGCTCGGCACGATCGAGTAGAGCATGGTCCTCCGCGTCGGGATCGTAAGCGCGGCATGGGGCGGCTTCGCGCATCTGCCGGCCTGGCGCGCGATCCCGGGCGTCGAGGTGACGGCGATCTGCACCTCGCGGCGGGAAACGGCCGAGGCCGCCGCAGCCCGGCTGGGCATCGCGCGACCCTTCTGGGATGCCGAGGCGATGTGTGCCGATCCCGATATCGACATTATCGATTGCGGCACGCGGCCCTCGATACGCAAGCCGATGGTGCTGGCGGCGCTGGCCAACGGCAAGCATGTCTATAATGCCAGCCCGCATGCGCCCGACTGGCAGGGCGCGAAAGAGATCGACGCGGCGTGGCGCGCGGGCGGGAGCGTGGGCGTGGTCGACGCCTTCAGCGAATGGATCCCGGCGCATCGCCAGATGAAGGCGATGCTGGATGCTGGCTATCTTGGCCGGCCGCTTGGTGGCAGCTGCCATTTCAGCATCTCGCTGTTCAACACGCCCGACAAGCGCTTCCCCTATAACTGGTTCGCGCAAGGCGGGCAGGGCGTGTCGGCGGTGCGCAACAATGGGAGCCACGCGCTCTATATGTTGCTGCATCTGTTCGGGTCGGTCGAGGAACTGGTCGCGGACGACAGCCAGGCCTTGCGCGAATGGGTGTTCGCGGATGGCGACAAGATCCTTCCCGAGACCAATGATCTCGCCAATGTCATCCTGCGCTTTGCGAACGGCCTGACGATGCAGATGCAGATCAGCTGGAGCATGCCGTTGCATGTGGGTTGGCTGCTCGACGTGTCTGGTGAGAAGGGGCGGTTGATTGCCTCGTCACCGACTTTTCCGACGGCGCGCGATTGTGTGCTGCGGGGTGGGCAGCTTGGTGGTTCGATCGAGACCATCGCAATTCCCGACGCCTTCAAACACGCGCCCGATATCGCGCTCGATTGGCTGAGCGAGCCGCAGCCGAGTTTCCCGATGGCGCTTTCGATGCAGCGCATGGTCGATGCGATCCGTGGCGGTGACCAGCCTTCGCCGGATTTCGCCGATGCGCTGGAGATCGAGCGTATCCAGGAAGCGATCCGGGTATCGAGCGCTGAGCGTCGTTGGGTGCGGCCTGCGGATATCATCTGACGCCCGCCTAAAGCGGAATGCGGTTGCTTTGAATCAAACGCAATCGACCCGCTCCCTTCGTCATGCCGGACTTGTTCCGGCATCCATGTTTCCGCAGGAGCTTCAGGCGTTGTGTACGCGGGACGATGGACCCCGGAACAAGTCCGGGGTGACGGGAGGGAGTGTTCAGCGTCCCGTGAAGTTCGGCTTCCGCTTTTCCTTGAGCGCGGCGATCCCCTCGCGATGGTCGGCACTGCGGACGCTCACCGCTTCATAGGCGATCCCCGCCTCCATCACCGCACCGGCGATGCGCTTCAGCTCCATATTGGTCAGCGCCTTGGTCCAGCGGATCGCGTTGGGCGCGCCTTCGAGCAGGCGCTGGCAGAAGGCGTCGACCGCGGCGTCGAGCTGGTCGGCGGGCAGGCAATGGTTAATCAGCCCGATCTCGGCGGCCTTTTGCGCGGGGAGGAGTTCGCCGGTCAGCAGATATTCCTTGGCGCGGGTCAGGCCGATGCGCTGCGCCCAGATCACCGCGCCACCGTCACCCGCGACCAGCCCGATGCCGACATGGGGATCGCCGATCTTCGCGCCCTCGGCGGCGAAGATCACGTCGCACAGCAGGGCGATCGTCGCGCCGAGGCCGACGGCATGACCGTTCATGCGACAGACGACGGGCTTCTCGATATCGAGCAGTGCGAAGACCGTGCGCTTTGCCTGGCGCGCTTCATGGTCGAACAGATGCGGGTTGGCGGCGTTGTGCTCCATATGCGCGATGTCGCCGCCGGCCGAGAAGGCCTTGCCCGCGCCGGTCAGCAGGATGACATCCGAACCCGCATCCTGCCCGGCAAAGGTCAGCGCCTCGGGGAGCTCGTCATGCAGTTCGAGATTGACCGCGTTGAGCGCCTCCGGACGGTTGAGCGTCACCGCCAGCAGGCGGCCGCGGCGCTCGAGTAGGATGGTGCGGAACACGGGCAAATCGGGCATCATGGGCGAAGGCCTCCTCAGCGCAGCGCATAACACGCCCGGGCGATATGAGAACGCCGCGGGGGCGATAGCTATTGTGCGGGCACCCGGGCGGGGCTCTTATTTTTCCGATGAAGAGGAGAGGCGCCTGTGGCCGCATGTGACGAGATGTTCGACTGGGTGGTCGTGGGCAGCGGGGCGGGCTCGATGGCCTCTGCGCTGGTCATGCGCCAGGCCGGCAAATCCGTGGTCATCCTGGAGAAAGAGCCCTTTATCGGCGGCACCACGGCCAAGTCGGGCGGGGTGATGTGGGTGCCGAACAACCGTTTCATGCGGGAGGCCGGCATAGCCGACAGCGCCGAGGCGGCGATCACCTATCTCGACGCGGTGGTGGCCGGCGAAGGCGGCGATACCCCCGGCAGCAGCCATGAAAAGCGGCTCGCTTATGTCAATGAAGCGCCGAAGCTGATCGACTTTCTGGTCGAACAGGGCGTCGCACTGGAGCGTGGCTCCGATTTCTGGCCTGACTATTATGACGAGCTGCCGGGCGGGTGCAAAACCAGCCGGACGGTCGTGGCCGTGCCGTTCGACAAGAAGGAGCTGGGGCCCTGGACGAAGCGGCTGCGCAAGGGCTTCGCGGAATTTCCGGTGCGGCTAAGCGACGGCATGAAACTCGCTTATATCCGGCGCGATCCCGCGCTGAAGAAATTGAGCCTGCGTATCGTTCTGCGCACCATCGGCACGCGGCTGATCGGCAAACATTATGTCACGGCCGGCGCCGCGCTGCAGGGGCGCATGCTGAAGGCGTCGCTCGCGGCCGGGGTCGACCTCCGCACCGAAAGCCCGGTCTCCGAACTGATCGTCGAGGATGGCAAGGTGACGGGCGTCGTCACGCAGCGGGACGGGAAGCCCTGGCGTGTCGGCGGACGGCTGGGCGTCCTGGTCAATGCGGGGGGCTTTGCCCAGAACCAGGCTATGCGCGACCGATACATGCCGGGCACGCGGGCGGCATGGTCGCAGACGCCCGAGGGCGATACCGGCGAGATGATCGTTGAGCTGGAGCGCATCGGCGGCGTGCTCGCCCAGATGGACCAGATGGTCGGATACCAGACGACCCCGGCGCCCGGCTGGGAAAAGATGTACGTCATGCCGCCCGGCCAGAGCCTGACCGGCAAGCCGCACGCGATCCTGATCGACCAGTCCGGCGTGCGCTATATGAACGAAGGCGGCTCCTACGAACTCTATTGCGAGACCATGCTGAAACGCAACGCGAGCGTCCCGGCGGTGCCGAGCTGGGCGATCCTCGATGCGAACTATGTCGCCCATTACAAGGTCGCCGATACATGGATCGACAAGAAGATCCCGGAGGGCTGGATCGAGCAGGGCTATCTGCACAAGGCCGACAGCGTCGAAGGGCTGGCGACGAGCATCGGGGTCGATCCCGCGAAACTGGCGGCGACGGTGGAGCGCTGGAACGGCTTCGTCGCGGCGGGTGTGGACGAGGATTTCCACCGCGGCGAGCGCGAATATGACGCCTGGCTGGGCGACCCCTATCACGGCCCCAACCGGGCGCTGGGCTCGATTGCGCAGGCGCCCTTTTATGCCGTGCCGGTCGTGCCCGGCGACGTCAGCACCTATGGCGGCGCAGTGACGGATGCGAGCGGGCGGGTCGTGCGCGCCGACGGCTCGCCGATCGAGGGCCTGTACGCGACCGGCGTTTCGACGGCATCCGTCATGGGCAATGCCTATCCAGGCGCCGGCGCCAGTATCGGCCCCTCGCTGACCTTCGGCTATATCGCCGCCAAGCATGCCGCGGGGCTGGGCAACCAGTTGTGACCATCGATGCGGCACAGCTCGAGGCCGAGGGCTGGACATGCATGTCCGGCACGCATTTCAACGAGACCGCCGGCCCCTATTGGGTGCGCGGCGGGCGTGGAGATCGGATGATTGGGCTGCTCGGCGAGGAGCGGCACGGCAATGGCCATGTCGGCACGATCCATGGCGGCGTGCTGATGACCTTTGCCGATATCGCGCTCGGCATGGGTGTGGTCGATGCGGCGGACACGCGCGACTGCGTGACCCTGCAGCTGCAGATGCAGTTCACCGCGACCGCGCCGATCGGCAGCTTCATCACCTGCCGGCCCGAGCTGGTGCGGCGCACCTCGCAGATCATATTCATGCGCGGGCTGCTCCTGGCCGGCGAGCGCACCGTCGCCTCGGCCGACGGGATGTGGAAGCTGGTCGGCGCCGAGAAGCTCGCGGCGATCCGGGGAGGCTGACGCGCTCCGGGCAAATATCGCCGGGGCGTGCTTGATCTGGCTGGCCCGAACGCCGATCGCTTGGCCCGTCCAAAATCCCGTTGAGGAAGTCATGGCAGAGCAAAGCAACAGTCCGGCCCCGAGCCCGGAAACGCTGGTCGATATCTATCGGCGGATGATCCGCATCGAGCGGAACGACGACACGATCCGCAAGGCGATGCGGCAGGGCAAGCTGGTCATGCCCTATTACTCCGCGCGCGGGCAGGAGGTCATCCCCTCGGCCATCTCGACTCAGCTGAGCAACGAGGACACGATCTGCACCATCTATCGCGGCATCCACGATATGGTCGCGAAGGACATGCCACTCCGCCCGCTCTGGGCCGAGATTGCCGGCCGGGTCGACGGTACCTGCAAGGGCAAGGGCGGGCCGATGCACCTGACGCATCCGGAGACCGGGGTGATGGTCACCACCGGGATCGTCGGCTCCTCGATGCCGATCGCCAATGGGCTGGCCTGGGCAGCGCAGCTCGACGGCAGCAAGCGGGTGAGCATCGCCTATTTCGGCGACGGCGCCTCGAATATCGGCGCCTTTCATGAGTCGCTGAACCTGGCGTCCTTGTGGAAGCTGCCGGTGATCTTCGTCTGCCAGAATAACGGCTTTGCCGAGCACACCCGCTATGAGAACGGCACCTCGGTCGACTTCATTTCGAAGCGCGCGGCCGGTTACGGGATGCCGGGCTATACGGTCGACGGCAATGATCCCTGGGCGATGTATGCCGCCGCGCATCAGGCGATCAGCCGCGCCCGCGACGGCGAGGGGCCGACCCTGCTCGAGTGCAAGACCTTCCGCTTCATGGGCCATGTGCTGGGCGACGACGACAAATACATGACGAAGGAAGAGAAGGCCGAGGCGATGGCGAAGGATCCGTTGCCGGCCTTCCGCGCGCGGCTGATCGCCGAGGGTCATGCGACCGAGGATCAGCTGGTCAAGATGCAGGCCGATATCCAGGCCGAAGTCGATGATGCGATGGCCTTCGGGCTGGCGAGCGCGTTCCCCTCAGTCGACGAACTGCGCCGCGATGTGTTTGCCGAGGAGATCCCCGCATGAGCGAGACCACCAAGATGCATGCGTTCCAGGCCGTGAACGCAGCGCTCCACCAGGCAATGGCAGCGGACCCCAAGGTCCTCGTGTTCGGCGAGGACATTGCCGACCGCGAGGGCGGCGGCGTGACCGGCGCGACCATCGGGCTCTCCACCAAGTTCGGCGATGCGCGGGTGAAGTCGACGCCGATTTCGGAACAGGCGATCATCGGTGCCGCGATCGGCGCCGCGCTGGCCGGCTACAAGCCGGTCGCCGAGATCATGCTGATGAACTTCACCACCGTCGCGATGGACATGATCTTCAACCATGCGGCGAAGCTGCGCTTCATGTCGGGCGGGCAGAGCACGGTGCCGATCACCATCCGCACGCTGACCGGCGCCGGCTGGCAGACCGCGGGCCAGCATGCCGACCATCTCGAAGGCTGGTTCGCCCATGCCGCCGGGATCAAGGTCGTCGCGCCTTCCACGCCGGCGGAATATGGCGGCCTGTTGCTGTCGTGCATTCAGGATCCCGATCCGTGCATCATCATCGAGTCCGCGGGCACCTTGTTCATTCCGGGCGATGTTGCGGTCGAGCAGGAACCCATTCCGCTGGGCAAGGCGCGGATCGTTCAGGAGGGGACCGATGTGACGATCGTCTCCTGGTCGTCGATGGTGATCCGCAGCATGCAGGCGCTGGCGCCGCTCGCCGAGGCGGGGATTTCGGCCGAGCTTGTCGATCTCCGGACAGTGTCGCCCTGGGACCGGGAGACGGTGCTCAAGTCAGTCGCCAAGACCGGCCGGCTGGTCGTCGTCCATGAGGCGGTACGCAATTTCGGCCCGGGTGCCGAGATCGCGGCGACCGTCAATGAGGAGCTGTTCGGGCAGCTGAAGGCCCCGGTCCGCCGGCTCGGCGCGCCCTATTCGCCGGTGCCTTTCGCCAAGGTGCTGGAGGATGCCTATCTGGTCTCGGTCGACTCGATCGTGGCGGCGGTGACTGAGGTAGCGGGCAAGGGCTGAGGCTGGGTTTCTCCCTGTTATCGGCGGATAACAGGGAGGGAACAGGGAGAGATTTTTCTTTCTGCCTGTTCTGGGCTGAGTCTCGGGGATAATTTCCGTTTGATTACAGATGCCTGCCGGGCAGCCTCCCTGTTATTGAAGAACAGGGAGGTGTCCGCTCGGAACAGGGAGAGCGCTTGCCCGTAACAGGGAGCGCGGCCGCCGGAACAGGGAGCGGCAATCCTTTCGATTTTCCAGTCATGTCAAAGAGCGCGGCGGGGCGTGGCGAGCGCCCCGTCCGGCGCGACCTTTGCGCTACGTGGCGTTCGGGTTGAATCAAGCTGGGTTGTCGCTCGATACGTCAGTTCGATGGGTCTCAAGCCACGCAAGCGAGGGCCGGTGGATCAAGTTTAGTATAGTGTCCCCGAAACTATTAGTGTCCCCGAAACTACCATGGCTTAGGCGCGGTCAGGACGACTAGCCGCCTCCTTCAATCCAGAGACCAAACCCCCCGGAGCCGCAGAAAAGATCGATTACCGCTTGTCTCGTTATCGAGACCGGTGGAAAAGGGGTGCGGGTAGGAAGACTCTGCGCGCGTCCTTTTGGAAGGGACAGCGACCTTTGCCGGGAACGTCTTCCTACCCGCCTTCACCTCACCTTGGACCGGTTTCGGCGAAGAGAGTTCGGGGGCTAACCCCCCAAGAACTCAACCCGCACACACTGTATGACCGTGCGAACAAATAGCCAACCATGAAGGCAGGCCATTTCCATCCATTGGTTTGCGTCGAATTCCGCTTTGAGCGTTGCGGCGCAGGCCTCCCGTGGCTTTTCGCTGGATCAAAAATTATTGGGGCTGGCATAGATAAGGCGGTGGATGTTCAGCTGAACCACCATTGGGTGAGCGCCTTGTGCATATTCGCGATGGGTCGATAATTGAAGCGCCACTCGCATTCTTTGATGAACAGGTGGAAGTGGCGTCTGGGGATGCCGTTGTAGGAGCGCAGGTGCCGCTTTGCCTGGTTCCAGAAGTTTTCGATGCCGTTGATGTGGTTGCGCTGGTCGGCGAACAGTTTCGAGTGATTGATCCGCATGTGATGGAATTCCGA
>Ga0209233_1000214_pt1 | contig 108975 bp, 117 predicted proteins | sample AraplaCL_Cvi_mCL_FD_184269 | JGI IMG/M metagenome (GOLD analysis project Ga0209233, IMG submission 184269) | Arabidopsis root microbial communities from the University of North Carolina, USA - plate scrape CL_Cvi_mCL (SPAdes) (version 2) | ecosystem: Host-associated > Plants > Roots >...
GCACGACTTCGTCATGCGAAAACGGCAGGATGAAGCGCTCGCTATAGGCATAGATCATGCCGAAGGTCATCGAGCCATGATGATACTTTCGATAGACCGGATCGTCGGACATGTAATGGAGCGTGTCGTGCATCCATCCCATGTTCCACTTCATGTCGAAGCCGAGCCCGCCTTCCGCTGTGGGTTTTGTGATATTCGGAAAAGCGGTCGACTCCTCGGCGATCATCAGTGCATGCGGACAGCGTTGGTGAACGATGCTGTTCAGATGCTTGAAGAATTCGATGGCTTCCAGATTTTCGCGCCCGCCATAGCGGTTCGGGATCCATTCGCCTTCCGGGCGGCTATAGTCGCGATAGAGCATGGAGGCGACGGCATCGACGCGCAATCCGTCCACATGATAGCGCTCAAGCCATTCGAGCGCGCTCGCGATCAAGAAGCCTTTGACCTCGTTGCGGCCAAGATTATAGATCAGCGTGTTCCAGTCGCGATGGAAACCCTCCCGCGGATCCTCATGCTCATAGAGCGGGGTGCCGTCAAAACGCGCCAGTCCCCACACATCCGTCGGAAAATGCGCCGGCACCCAATCCAGGATGACACCGAGCCCTTCCTGATGGCAGCGATCGACGAAATATGCGAAATCTTCAGGCGTGCCATGGCGCCCGGTCGGTGCAAACAGACCGAGTGGCTGATAGCCCCACGATCCGCCAAAAGGATGCTCCATGATCGGCAGCAGCTCGATATGGGTGAAACCCATTTCGCTGACATAGGGAATGAGCCGCTGCGAGAGTTCGATCCAATCGAGCGCGCGACCGCCATCTTCCATGTCGCGCAGCCAAGAGCCGGCATGAACCTCGTAAATCGAAAGCGCCTTGGCGAAATGATCGGCGTTTCGGCAATTGTCCATCCAGGTATGATCGTTCCAGCGGAAGGGCTCGGACGACGCCACCACGGACGCCGTCGATGGCGCGGGCTCCGCTGCCCGCGCGACCGGATCGGCCTTCTGCGGAAGCAGGTTGCCGACCCGGTCGACAATCTCGAACTTGTAGCGTTCGCCGACCGTGATATGCGGAATGAATATCTCCCAGACACCCGCCTGCAGCCGGAGCCTCATCGGATGGCGACGTCCGTCCCAAGCGTTGAAGTCGCCGGCCACCGATACGCGGCGTGCATTCGGCGCCCAAACCGCGAAACGCACGCCCGCGACACCGTCGACCGTCATGGGATTGGCGCCGAGAGCCTTGCTCAGGTTGTAATGCGTGCCTTGCGAGATCAGATGGAGATCCAGATCGCCAAGCAACGGCGCGAAGCTGTAGGGATCGGCCGTCACCTGGACTGCATCGGGCCATTGAATTCTCAGATAATAGGCGTTGCGTTCGGCAAGTGTCGCGCCAAACAGGCCGGCCGGATGGATGAGACCGGCCAATGCCAGAACGCGATTACTATCTCGATCGAGGATTTCGACGCGCAAGGCCCCCGGCAGATAGGCCCTGACGCTGTGACGGCCGTCCACACCTTGGTGCATACCGAGGATCGAAAAGGGATCTCCATGCCGCCCCTCCACCAGGGCATGCATGGAACCCGCATCCACTCCGCTGAGAATGTCGGCAACATCGCTCATGAGCGGCTCTCCGAAAGTCGAGCTATGATGGCGGCAAGTCCGTTCAGCGGGATCGGAAGCCACTTTGGACGGTTTCGGGCCTCATAGGCGATCTCATAGGCGGCCTTCTCCAGAAGAAAGATATCGATGATCCGCCGCACCTCGGCGGGCGTTTTCGGCAAATCGGGCGAAGCCGCCAATGCTTCGATATAGGACGTCAGAAAAATGCGTTCCGCATTTTCTGCGAAGCGCCGGATCACCTCGCGGCGGCGGGCATCGTGGTGATCAGAAATGGCGTCGTTTTCGAGCATGGCGGATGCTGAGAGATAGTCGAGCGATCGCAGCAGGCCGGCAGCGTCGCGCAACGGGCTCGTCTTGGCGCGGCGTTCGGCAAGATTGCGCGCCGGCTCGCCCTCGAAATCGATGATAACGGCATCGCCTTCCGTCACCAGGATCTGGCCAAGATGGAAATCGCCATGCGCACGCGTCAACAAGGTTCCTTTCGCTTCGCCCGCCACCGCGCTTGCAAGCGCGATGATCCTGTTGCGTTCGGCTAGTAGCAAGGACATCTGCTCCGCGATCTCAGGTTCGACATTGTCTTCGAGGTCGGTCAGCTTGGAAAAAGCATAGGTAATTTCGCCTGTTACGGTTTTGCGAATGCCGGCGACATCGCGTGCGTCCGCTCGACGCGGCGCGAAGGCTTCGTTGTCGGTCGGCTGCGCCAGCAAGACATGCAGCTCTCCGAGACGCTCGCCGACCATGGAAATGAAATGCAGAAGCGGCTGCAGCTGCTCATCGGCCGCCTCGACGGCGGACTCCGTGATAACGATCTCGTCGGCAGTGCGGCGCAGGTTGGACAGCATCCAATTCCAAGCATCACCCTGGTTGCGGATCGCCCCTTGCACGATGATCAGCGTCGATCGGCGACCTTCGCCGTCCGTCCGAGCCACCTCACCCAGAAGAGGGGCAGTATGCTCATAGCCTTGTTCCGTCAAATAGCGCGTCATCTCGACTTCCGGATGAACACCGACGAAGACATGGCGGATCAACTTGATCATCGCCAGGTCGCCGACGAGCAACGAACTGTTGGATTGTTCAGCCGAAAGCCAGCGGATCGGCATATCCTCGGTCAACGCCAGGCAATCGAGTCGATCGGTGCCGATGAATTCGATCATGCCGGTGCGCCCGCTGACCGTCGAGCGGTCGCACAGGCCTTGAAGGATGCCGCGTGCCATCATCTCCACGGCAAATCCGTCAGTCAGGAACCCAACCCGCCTGCCCTGCCGGATGCGGGCAAGGGAGAGCTGCTGAGCGAGCACGTTGGTCGCCGTATCGTCCCATTCGGCTGCGAGCGGTAATTGATAGCTCTCCACATGATCCGGTAGCACAACCTCGATCTCTCCGAGCACGACGCCGTCGGCAAAGGGTATCGGCGTCGCGGAAACGAGCCTCGCCTCCTGCAGGGCCTGGTCCTTAGCGCCGAACCAACGGCGCTTCGCAAGATAGGCCGGCAGGATATCCCTGCTCAGCACCGCAGTGTGATGCGGCATCTCGGCAAGCTCCGTCAGGCTGCGTCTGACAACGATCGTCACCAAATCGATAAGTTGCTCGGGCGGTGCCGTGCGCCAGGCTGGTCCGTCAGTCTCGGCATTAAGCTGGAACCAGAAGAAGCCATAAGGGGGCAATGTGAGCAGGTAGGTGAGTTGCCCAATCGGCGGAAACGGCGACATGCCCGTCAACTCCACCGGAATCCGCCCTTCGAATTGCTGCAGATCGAGCTCGACCGCCTGGGGAACGCGCGACAGGTTTGCAACGCAAAGAATGACCTCGTCACCATATTCGCGCAAATAGGCGAGAATCCGCCGATTGGCCGGCGTCAGAAAGCGCATTGACCCCCGCCCGAAGGCGCTGTGGCGACCGCGCAACGCCAGCATTCGCCGTGTCCAGTTCAACAGCGAATGGGCATCCGACACCTGTGCCTCGACGTTCAATGCCTCGAAGCCATAGAGGGGATCGGCAACCGGCGGCAATACGAGCCGTGCCGGATCTGCGCGCGAAAAGCCGCCGTTGCGATCGGGGGACCATTGCATCGGGGTGCGTACCCCGTCCCGGTCGCCGAGATAAATATTGTCTCCCATGCCGATCTCGTCGCCGTAATAGACGATGGGCGTTCCCGGCATGGACAGCAGCAACGCATTCATGAGTTCGATACGGCGGCGGTCGCGCTCCATCAATGGCGCCAGCCGGCGGCGGATGCCAAGGTTGATGCGGGCGCGCTTGTCGGAGGCGTAGGTCTCCCACAGATAATCGCGTTCAGCGTCGGTGACCATTTCGAGCGTCAACTCGTCATGATTTCTGAGGAAGATCGCCCATTGGCAGATTTCGGGGATCTCCGGCGTTTGACGTATGATGTCGGTGATCGGGAAGCGGTCCTCCTTGGCAATCGCCATGTACATGCGCGGCATCAGGGGAAAATGAAACGCCATGTGGCATTCGTCGCCGTCGCCGAAATATTCGCGCGTGTCCTCCGGCCACTGGTTTGCCTCGGCAAGGAGCAGCACGCCGGAATGTGTCGCATCGAGCGCCGCGCGGATCTGTTTGAGGATCAGATGGGTTTCCGGCAGGTTTTCGTTGTTGGTGCCTTCGCGCTCGACAAGATAGGGGATCGCATCGAGCCGGAAGCCGTCGATGCCGGTCTCAAGCCAGAAGCGCATGACATCGATGATTTCCTTCATGACCAGCGGATTATCGAAATTGAGATCTGGCTGGTGCGAATAGAAGCGGTGCCAGTAATAGGCGCCCGCCACGGGATCGAATGTCCAGTTCGACTTTTCCGTATCGAGAAAAATGATGCGGGTCTCGGGAAATTTCAGGTCGGTGTCCGACCAGACGTAGAAGTCTCGCTCGGGGCTTCCGGCAGGCGATTGCCGCGCGCGCTGGAACCAGGGATGCTGGTCCGACGTGTGATTGATGACAAGCTCGATAATGACGCGGATATTATGTTCATGCGCGGCCGCCACGAACTTCCGGAAATCCTCGAGCGTCCCGTAGTCCGGGCTGACGTTGCGATAATCGGCAATATCATAGCCGTCATCGCGCCGCGGCGAGGGAAAGAACGGCAGGAGCCAAATGGCATTGACGCCAAGCGCAGCAATATAATCGAGCTTCTGGTACAGGCCTTCGAAGTCGCCGATGCCATCGCCATTGGCATCGTAAAAGGACTTGATATGCAGCTGATAGATGATGGCATCCTTATACCATAGCGGGTCGTCGGCCAGTTTATCGCTCTCGGCCATGTGAACGGTATCCATCTCAGACCTCTCCTGCCCTGACGCGCCAGATGGCAAAGGGCAAATGAGCTGGATCAAGCCTGATCATCTGCCACTTCCCGGCACGGCTAAATCTTTGGCCGCTGACGAGATCCTCGAAAGCGAGTGTGCCATCGTCTGCCAGGCCGAACCGCCAGAGAGGAAATTCGAGATCGCTTTCCTCCATCGCGTGCGGATTGAGCGTCACGGCGACAAACAGAACGTTGTGGCGTCCGACGCTTGCCTTCTCGAAAAACATGACGTTTGGGTTCGACGAGGGCAGAAAGGTCAGGCCGAGATGCGAATGCAGCGCTGAATTGTTCTTGCGAATGCGGTTGAGCATCGAGATTTCCGCCTTGATGTTGCCCGGCCGGTCGTAATCCCAGGCGCGGATCTCGTATTTTTCACTGTCGGCATATTCCTTGCGCTTGGCATCCGGCCGTCCCTCGCAAAGCTCAAAGCCGTTATAGACGCCCCAAAGGCCGGAGAGCGTTGCGGCCAGCGCGGCCCGAATGAGATAGGCAGAGCGCGGCGCGTTCTGCAGGAAGTCCGGGTTGATATCGTGCGTGTTGACGAAGAAATGCGGGCGAAAGAATTCGGTGACCTCACCTCGAGTAAGCTCGGTCAGATATTCCTCCAGCTCCGCTCTTGTGTTGCGCCAGGTGAAGTAGGTGTAGGACTGGGAGAAGCCGACCTTTGCCAGCCGGTACATCACCTTCGGCCTTGTAAAGGCTTCCGAAAGGAACACGACCTTCGGATGACGCGCGCGGATATCGCCGATCAGCCACTCCCAGAAAGGAAAAGGCTTGGTATGGGGATTGTCGACGCGGAAGATGTTTACCCCTTCCTCGATCCACATTTCGACGATGTCGCGCAGTTCGGCCCAAAGCGCCGGTACCGCATCGGGTGCGTAGAAATCGACATTGACGATGTCTTCGTATTTCTTCGGCGGATTTTCCGCATAGCGGATCGTGCCGTCGGGGCGCCAATCGAACCAGCCCGGATGTTCCTTTAGCCACGGGTGGTCGGGAGAGGCTTGAATCGCTAAGTCGAGCGCAATCTCCAATCCGAACCGCCCTGCTTCCGAAATCAGATGCTCAAAGTCATCGAATTGTCCAAGGAGGGGGTGGATTGCCTCATGTCCACCGGCTTCCGAACCAATCGCATAGGGACTGCCCGGATCAGTTGGAGCGGCGATGAGAGAATTGTTGCGGCCCTTGCGGTTGGTGTGGCCGATCGGGTGGATCGGTGGAAAATAAAGCACGTCGAAGCCCATATCCCGGATGGCCGGCAAGCGGGCGATGACATCCTCGAAAGTGCCGTGGCGATTGGGGTCACCGCTCTGCGAACGGGGAAAGATCTGATACCAGCTCGCAAAGGCCGCCTCGCAGCGTTCGGCTTCGACACCATAGATCCGCGAGTGCGAGGTGAAGGGACGGCGGTCGGCGAGCGCCATCAGCTCGTTTGTACGTGTGGCAAGGAGCAATTCAAGCTTGCCCGGCCCGTCGCGCCTTTCGAGCTCGGCAAGCAGCGTCGCAAGCTCCGCCCTGTCCTCATTCCTCATCGGTATGCCGCCACCGGCTGCAGCATCGCGGATCAACTCTTCGCCTTCGATCAATTCCAGCCGCAGATCGCGCCGCGCCTCGCTCTTCTTGAGAAGCTCGTAGCGGAAGATGGCGAAGGGATTTTTCCAGGCTTCCACCATGAAATCGAAGCGCCCGACGCGATCGAGAAGGAAGGACCCCTGCCAGCGATCATTTTCGGAAAGGATCATTTTGGTTCGACGCCAATCCAGCTCATCGCTGCCGCGGTAAAGGAGGGCGGCCGACAGTAGATCATGGCCATCGGCGAAGATGTCCGCCTTGACGACCACGGTATCGCCGACGATACGCTTGACCGCAAAACGTCCATCGTCGACCTGCGGCGTAACATCCTCGATGGCGATGCGCGGAAAGGCTGTCGCTTCAGCGAGGGACAATTCCCCTCCGTCAGCCATGACGGCGGAGCGGACCTCCGTTGTAACAACATATACCTCGCCTGGAGCGATCCTCCGGCGACTGGCCATCGCCTCTATGGGCAGGAAGGGCGAAGCCAAGCGATGCATGATGTCATCAGGCAGTTCCGCGGCACGACGCAGATCTCTGTTGACAGCGAGAAGCCGCGCCTGCGTTGCACCCCGTAATGCGGGCCGATCAGCCTGGGCAGTCACCGTCACTTGGCTCGTTGTTTCACATTGAAGAAGCATCCATTGAGTGGGCGCGCGTGAAGCAGAATTCAGGTCGCGTATATCGGCCGAGATATCGTAGGCTCCCTCAGCCTTGAGGACACGCAGACCCTGTCCATGACCATATATCGGATCAAGCGGCAGGGTGGCGCCAAATTCGAAACCCATTGGTACCAGCAATCCGTCGCCGAGTTCGGCCGCAAGATGGAGGGCGCGGCGTGATTTTCGCTCGCGGATTTCCCTACTTTCGGTACCATGCGCCAAGCGCCTTCCAAACGGCACCTCCGGAAAGGCGATCTGTGGTCCGAAAGGAAGCTGCAGGCGATATTCCTCAAGGAGCCAGCTTTCGCGCATATCCCACCAGGCAAGCGAGGAAAAGGCGCCATCGAAGCCGCAGTTCTCTAATGCCGAGCGCAGAGCGAAATCGGTTCCCGGCGTGTACGCAAAAAACCTGGTTCCCGGTCGTGCCGTCTTCGCGCTGGTCATCAAGCGCCGCCACCCATCGGCAGGCACGCCGCCAAGGCCAAGGACCCGGTATCCGGCGATCCCCCAGGACGCGAACTCCGCCAGCCGCGCTTCCCACTCGTCGATTACCGCGCCCGGCGATAGCGCTGCGGGCTTAGTAGAAGAGAAAGGCGACCGCCTTGGATCGAGCGGGTTAAGGGCGCCTGCGGTTCCCGCATCAAGCGCGCTAACCACAAGGTCCAGCATGAGTTCGATCCCCGATGCTCGCGCCTCCAGCGCCAGCATGGAAAGAGCCTCTTTTGCATCTCCTTCCAACTCGAGCGTCGGATCCAGATGCTCGTAATTGTCCGTGGAAAAAAGACCCGCGCCTGCCTTTTTGCGAAAGGGCGGAGCCGAGAGCACGATGTCGAAGCCGAGCGTGCTCGCGTGATCAAATACCTCGCTCCATCGATCTCGCGCCGCCAGCAGCAATGGATTCACGTAGTAGATCCGCGGATGGTTGAGTGCGGTATCCGACTGAGCTGCGAGCGGCATCAGGTAATTCTCCATGCGTCACGCGGACATGAACTATTGTTTCAGAAATCACCGAGTCTAACCTGCAGGCAGCTTAGTTGTTCCAATGCGAGCAACCTGCACTTGAGTGAATAGCTTGCTCTTCGAGATCGCAAAAAGGACCCGCACTCCGGCAGTAATCGCCGCCCGATCTGCTGGCTAGTTCACGCGGTAACAGGGATGGGACGGCGGCAAGAGCCCGAAGCCGATGGCCGCCGCGAGGAGGTAGTTCAGCCCGGAGATATAGAGTCGGCAGCGACCCGGCGAACGGGATGCCGAACCCGAACAAGGCCACCAGGAGGATCGTCGATACCTGAGTGATGTCGACGATCATCCAGGGGATGGCCTTGGTGAAGGTCGACACGTTCGTACAGGCTGGAGGAATTGCCAATGCGGTCGGTCGATGATCTCCGAAGGTTCCGTGATCCGCTTTCCCGCGGTCGAGTAGTCGAGACATACCTGATTTTAACCTGACAGTTCCATCGCATTGACGCAGTGAATTTTGCAGCAACGGGGTCCGCTCGGCATGGCTGAAGCTTTTACTCAGGACGCTTGGCTGCCGCGGATCGTTGCGTCGCGGCCACTCCTTTGGCCGGAAACAAGTATGCCGATTTCTGACTCGAAGTTTCCCGTTGCTCTAGCGGCGACCAAAGATGGCACTTAGCGCTTGCTTCAAGGTACCTTTGACCGCGCCGCTTTCCTCGGGGTCCCCTTTCAGCAAGGCGGCGCTCAAGTTGCGCATCTGCTCGAAGGTGATGTGCGGCGGTATCGGCGGCACTTCCGGATCGGTCTTGACCTCGAGGGCCACGGGTTGCTGGGCGGCGAGTGCCTCGTCCCAGGCCGCACCAAGTGTCTCCGGCCGATCGACGAAGATGCCACGCAGGCCGATCATTTCGGCAAAGCGATGATAGGGAACATCGGGAATGCGTTGCGACGCATCGAATTTAGGATCGCCTTCCATGACACGCTGCTCCCAGGTCACCTGGTTGAGGTCCTCGTTGTTGAAGACGCAGACGACCATGCGGGGATCGGACCAATTGCGCCAATACTTGGCGACGGTGATCAGTTCGGCCATGTTGTTCACCTGCATGGCGCCGTCAGCAACCAGCGCGACGACTGGCCGATCGGGATGCGCGACTTTCGCGGCGATCGCGTAGGGCACCGCCGCTCCCATAGATGCGAGACCACCCGACAGGGACGCCATCATACCGCGCCCCATGCGCGGATCGCGCGCATACCAGTTGGCGCAGGAGCCGGAATCGCTTGTCACGATGACGCCGTCAGGCAGACGCGGCGAAAGCTCCCAGGTGACACGTTGCGGATTGACGGGATCGGCTTCGGCATGCGCCCGCGTTTCCAGCGTTCGCCATCATTCGCCGACCCTCGTCTCGATCTGCTTGCGCCAGGCAAAGTCCTGCTTCTGCTTGAGAAGCGGCAGGAGTGCCTGCAAAGTCTCCCGGGCGTCGCCGACAAGGTTGACCTCCATGGGATAACGCAGGGAGAGCATGTCAGGCCGGATATCGATCTGGACCCCTTTCGCATCGCCCTCCTCGGGCAGGAACTCCGAATAGGGAAAACCAGATCCGACAACGAACAGGGTGTCGCAATCCCGCATCAGGTCCCAGGACGGTTCGGTACCCAGAAGGCCAATGGAGCCGGTGACCCAGGCCAGGTCGTCCGGTAAAGCGGCCTTGCCGAGAAGGGCCTTCGCTGCCCCTGCCCCCAGTCGGCCGGCGACCGCGATCACCTCGTCGGTCGCACCCAGCGCGCCGGCGCCGACCAGCATCGCAACCTTCTTGCCCGCATTCAGGACCGAGGCGGCGCGCTTCAGATCGATCTCATGCGGTACGGTCCTCGGTGCCACATAGCCGACGCCCGACATTACGGAGCCATGCTTGCGTGGCGGGGTCTCATATGGCATCTCCTGCAAGTCGTTGGGCAGGATGACCGCGGTCACCGTCTTGTTCGCCAGCGCGATGCGCGCCGCCCGATCGACCAGATGGCGCACCTGCGCGGGCGCCGATGCCTGATGGACGAAATCGCCTGCGACATCCTTGAAAAGCGACGGGAGATCGACTTCCTGTTGGTAATGACCGCCGAGCGCCCGACGCGCCTGCTGTCCGACAAGCGCCAGCACCGGTTGGTGGTCCAGCCGCGCATCATAGAGCCCGGTGACCAAATGCGTGGCACCCGGTCCCGATGTCGCAATGCACACGCCAAGCTCGCCGGAGAATTTCGCATAGGCAGAGGCCATGAATGCAGCCATTTCCTCGTGACGAGCCTGGATGAATTCTATTTTTCCGCCGGCCCGGTTCAAGGCTCCGAAGAGGCCGTTGATGCCATCGCCGGGATAGCCGAACATCCGCCGCACGCCCCAGTCGTACAGCCGCTCGACAATAAAATCGCCAACCGTCTTTGCCATGATCCATCTCCGCTTGCTGGGCATCGGTAGTGCTGAGAAATCTCCAAGCCCAACAAGCAAGATGTGCTATGTTCCCGATCCGGGCAGGCACGGTCAGACGAGAGCACGTCCAGCGGTCGATGCAACAGAAGCTGGCGATATGAAGGGTCAGGCAGCTGCGGCAGGGGGGAGATTCGGAACAATAGGCTTCGTCGGCGGTTCCCTGGCAGACGCGACATCGCGGCGAAATATCAAACGCTCCACGGAGGCCGAGAGTGAAACATCAGCAACCCGAGGATGGTGCCCCAGGAGCGACCGATCAGTCGCCGAGATGGGAAGGCCCCAGCGGATCGAAGCCCGCCGGCTACGTGCCGGCAAAGGACGGTGGAGAGAAGGCCCGAGACGCACATGGCGAAAACATTGATCATCCCCGCAAGCGTCGAGTTTCCGACGCGCTGAAGCAGAAGGGCGATGATTAGGATCTGTTCAGGATGTGTGTTCGATCACGCAGCCCCATGAGCAGCCTTCGCAGAAGCACAAGCTGTCTCATCGTGAATACCTTGCTGGTATAATTCGATGATCATAGCGGCGCTTGTTCCGCCATTTCGCTATCTTTGGCGATGTTTCGCTCGGCAAGGAAGCTTTCAAAAGTGCGCTGGCACAAATCAAACTCGCTGGCGTTCAGGAAATGACCGCGGCGGCCCAAGGAATTCCGAACCATTGCGTTCTATTTCCTTTTTGACGGTGTTGGACGCTGTGAAAGTGTCCGATTCGCAAAATTGCGGTAAAAATGACGTAAATCGACGGTCTTCCCGCTGCTCGTTTCGCTCCATAGGCTCGATCTCTCGTAGAGGCCGCGTCAGCGCCACCAACAGCCCGATGCCGCTTTCGACTGAGACTACGATGCGCGGGCGAGTGATGGCGCTGCGCGTCGGTATCGCGCACGGTGACACGCCGATCGGAGCGCCCATAGTCGGCTGGGTGGCCGACCACGAAGGTCCGCGCTGGGCGATGGCGATAGTGGCGGCATCCGGGATCATCGCGGCGACGATCGGCGTCTTTGCCAGGCGGGAAATAGGTGGGAAACAGGTGGGAACGAGGCCGATCGACCGAGCCGGGAACAAAATCTCTCTAGCATTACAGTTGGTGCGCCGGGAGACCGGCAAGGAGTAAGTGGTGAAAGTCCATTGCGATGAAGGATTAGCGACCCACATCGGCCCCGAGCCGTGCGCAGAGATCCGCGAGGGTATCTGCGAAGCGTCGGTAGGGGAGCATATAGGCCAGCCATCGAGCCGCGAAAGAGTGTTATCCCGGGTGCCGACGCTGCCAACTGCGCGGAAGGCAACACGGGCGGATGCGCAACCGCGAGCATTCGTCCGACCCGGCGTGGTCGCAGACCCTGGCATGTATGGAAGCTCCCTGCACGGGAACCGGGAGATCTCCGGGTTGACCATGTCCCTTGGGTACAGGGTCCGCTGCGGGAAGGCGAGGAGCCATAGCCGCTGATGCACGACACGGAGAAGTCTGACTTCGGCATAGTAGCGATGAGACCGACGAACAAAGCCGGGTCGCCGGCGGCGGAGTTGGTGGAGCCAAGGCCGGAGACCAAGGGGAATGTGGACTCTCGTCTTTCTAGGGGTATCGGCGTCTTCCTCTGTCTTCGGGGCGATTGCCAATGTCGGGCTGCCTTCGGCGAGTACTTATCGACTGATATTCGCTTCCACAGCATTGACGCTCGGGATTTCACTAGCGATTTACGCCATTTTTGGTCAGGTGACCGACTCTGCTCCGAGAATCTCGAAAGCTAGCGAATAGTGCCATTGATCGTCGCCGCTCCGCGACGTGAACTGGCGGCTTATTGAAATGCGAAATGGAAAGATCTAGCTTTTCAGGGATTTCCCTTTTCCATGTTCAAGGAGATAGCGAGGGTGGTCTTTAGATACTCTCGTACCAGAGATGTTTCCCTGGATGCTCAAGCGCTTGACATCTGTCAACGAGCATTTGATTCGATTCTCGTCGAATTGGGTATCGACCGCGAGCACGAGAAAGCTGAGGACATCGCGGCTTTTGTCATCAAGCTATATCAGCAGGGCGTTCATGACGAGAGGAAGCTCTACGAACTCGCGATGGCTGGCGCTAGTAATCTCAGACAGTAAACAGATCTACGATGTTCTACCTACGTCTTCGGCGATCTTGGAGCCAGAGGCTGGCCTCCGTCGCCATCCGGCCGGGTCCCCCGCAAAAAATCCTGTGAAAGCGCGCAGCATGTAGGGAAGCTCGTGGGTGAGATGGGATACGGGGGTCAAGATCGCTCCGGCATACCATGCATTCCTCGCCGGACAGACCCTGGATTATGATCTTAGGTTCCGCGGCGGAACCAACAAGCCCGAGTACTGCCAGTCACGGCGGATCTCCGCACCCAACGCACTGACGAGCCCTCTTTCGAGCCACCTGCCAAACCCTCCTCTGTCGACGAGCGATTGTCAGCTTCCTCGGCCATGATTGCGGTTGGTGTGCCGAAACAGCTCCAACTTTTCTGCGAGTTCGGTCTCGGCCACTGGTTTCCCGATAATTGCAAGCACCACCTGAGAATACTCCGCCGCGATCGCCTCCTGACCTGTGACGAAGATGCTCGGAATTCCCTGCTGGAAAAGCCAGGTCGCCGCATCGGGACCCGTACGCCCATCAGCAAGATCGATATCCACCAGCACTCCGTCGATTTGGTCGAAATCCTGCCTTTTGACAAGGTCGGTGAAGCTTATGGCGGAGCCTGCAAATATGTGACCCAGATCCTCAATCATGGCCTCAATTTGAAAGATGATCAGTGGGTTGTCTTCAAGACAGAATATTCGCAACGGAAACGCCGAAGATGACATGGCTAAAAGGCCTCCTGGAGGTCATGGGTTCTTCGGTGACACGCGCGCAAGGGGGCCGATTTGAGTACAGCTTAGTCCCTGTGGATGGAACAGGATGGTGGGCGGCGTGCCAAAGAGGTTGTATAACGCCGAGCGGATGTAGCGTGTTCCATATCCGCTCCTTTTCGGTTCCGATACTGGCGGACCTCCTCTCTCAAGCCATTCCAGATCCAGGTTCCCATCTCGTGAGACGGACCATTTTAGACTGATCCGGCCCTCTGGTTTTGAGAGGGCACCGTATTTAAGTGCATTTGTCGCAAGCTCATGAAAGCACAAGGCAAGCGTCGTCGCGGCTTCGGCACTCAGCAAAATCTCCGGCCCCGCGAAACTAATGCGAGCAGCACCTTTCCCCCGATATGGGCTGAAGGTCAATTCGGCAATATGAGAGAACTCGGCTCCATCGCCGTTCACCTGAAACACTGCGGAATGCACATTGGCAAGAGCGGCAAGCCGACCGGCGAAATCGTCGGCGAACTCATCCAGCGAAACTGCACGCCGCCGCGTCATCTGGAAGATTGAAGAAATGCTAGAAAGAATGTTCTTTACCCGATGGTTGAGCTCCCGCCGAAGCTCGCGCTCGCGCTCGATGTGATCACGAACGTCTCGCTGGCGCAGCCGCGCAAGGAGGCTCGATTGAACGCCACTCAGCAATTCGAGCGCCGTTACGGGTCGTTGATAGTAGATCTGCCGCGAGCGCGGCCAAGCGCCTGACAGCTCAGCCTGAACGAGGGTCGGAGAAACCACCCGATCTAACAGAATGAGGATAGGCATCTCGGACCATTCTGGCTGCTCGACAAGGTGCCGACCGATCGCCTTCTGCACCTCCGGATGAAGTGCCTCTTGGGTGGCGACAAGGACGCCAGGTGTTTGCGCCAAGAGCTCCGTCAATTGCTCTAAGCCCTTTGCCCGCCGGACAGTTACCCCATTCTGAGCGAGCAGCGTCTCCAAATGTTCGGCGTCGCGCCGATAAGGCGCGATTACCAATACCCAGTCGAGATGACTGTCATTCGCGGGCACGAGCGATCAGGCCTCCGGAATCGGGTTATATGAGACCACCGTAACGCCGGAGCTTTGAATGAACAATTCCCGTACGTCGAGATCATGCGGTCCGTGCCGCTTCTTCACGACCGTTATGCTGCGTCGCAGTCTGCCTTCGTGCTCGGTAATTCGCAGTAGCAGCACCGTGTCGCCGAGAAAGCTTACATCGACATCAATACCGACCCCTTGGCCAAGTAGTCCGTGCTGCGCGACGATAAGGATGGTAAGCACACCCGCTCGTGCAAGAAACTTCAGGAGCGATTGGATGTCTCGGACCGCCTTCTCACGATGCGGCAATGAATTCAGATATCCAGTGAAGCTATCGATGACGACAACCTTCACCCTGTCATTGCTCACCGCTTGCTGGACGATCTGGCCGAATTCACCCGGCGATATCTCATTGGGGTTGAAATCCCGAATGATCAGCTGGCCATCCTCGTGGAATTGACGCAGATCCATGCCCAGCCCCTCAGAACGCCGGAAGAAGGTCTCTATTCGTTCTTCAAACAGGAAGAGGCCTACGCTCTCGCCTCGCTTGAGAGCCGCAGTCGCATAGAGCGAGGCCATGGTTGATTTACCGGTCCCGGCCTGACCTATGACGAGGGTGGTGGTTCCTGCTTCCTGCCCGCCGCCGAACATGTCATCGAGGGTATCCACCCCGGACTTGATCAACTGAGGCTCGATGGTTCTCGCCACGGCACCCGGTATGATCCGCGGAAATACGACCACGCCCGCGCCTTCGCGGATCGCCATGTCGTGATAGCCGTCAGCGACAGGCACACCGCGCATCTTGCTGACCTCGATGCGGCGGCGAACCGCGCCATATTCCTCAAGCGATTTGTCGAGACGAATGACGCCGTGAGCAATGCCATCGACCTCTTCGCCAGTTCGATCGACCTCTGGTGTTTGGGTGTCAAGCAGCAGAGCCACGATGTCGCGTTTGGCAAGAAACGCCTTGAAAGCGATCAACTCACGACGAAAGCGGGGTGAATCGCCGGTGATCAACCGTATTTCCAGCAGTGAGTCATAGACCAATCGGCTCGGTTTGTGTTCCTCGATTGCGCTTTCGATCATTTTCCGCGTCTCGTCCAGACGGAGTTCGGCCGTCTGAAAAATCGACTGATCGGTCCCTCCCTTGATCGAATCGGAAGCCGCGAGCTCTTCCACGCGGATCCCCTCGAGCGTCCAGCCGTGGGACAGGGCGATCGCTTCCAGCTCCGCCCTGGTCTGAGACAGGCTGACATAAATGCAGCGCTCTCCGTTCGCGGCACCGGCACGGAGGAATTGTAAAGCTGCGGTCGTCTTGCCCGACCCTGGCGCACCCTGAACGATATACAGATTTGATGCGGGCAAACCGCCGCGAAGAATTTCGTCCAGCCCGGGGATGCCGGAACTGACCTTTGTCAGCTTCTTGCTCTCAACCACGTTCACCTCTCACGTACACCAAATTGACGACGTACAACGCCCGATCACGATATCGAGTTCCTGGCTGTGCAATAACTATGCGCGCAGACCGCCTGCGGTCCGAAGTCTGGTCAACGCAAATCGCTGTTTCTAAGAGAAGCGGACACTCGGCTTTTTTACTTCCGTGCGTAGAAGACGCCGCCTTTTCGCGCGCATGAAGGTAGCGATAATTTGGCCGAGGCGGGAGCGATGAAATCGAAAATGAAGCGGAGCCGAACCTGACACGTCCTGCCAGGGAGATGCACGACAATTATGATCTCAGGTTCGTCAACGGAATGCTAAGCAGAACCTGCAAGCCCGATGGTTGCCAGTCACGCTGGATCTCCGCACCCAAAGCATTGACGATCCCCCGTTCGAGCCGACTGCCAAATCCTCCCCTGTCGACGAGCGATGGTTCTGGGCCGTTCCTCTCGATCCAACTCAGGTAAGCGATATCCTCCTGGCTCCAAACCCTTACATCGAGGCTGCCTTCCGGCACTGACAAGGATCCATATTTCGCCGCGTTCGTGGCTAGCTCATGCAAGATCAGAGCCATGTTCGAAATCGCCTTTCTGCCGACCTGCGGATCTTCCCCCTCGATCTTGATCCGTCCGCCAGATTCGTAAGGATCTAGAATCGTGTGGATCAACGCAAGCAGTCTCGTTTCCGATTCGCCGGTATGATCTTCCGGTTTGACCGCCATGGTCAGCTCATGAGCACGCGCCAGAGATGCCAATCGAGATTGAATGGTTTGCAGCACATCGTCAGCAGTCGCGGCCGACCGTGCACTGATCGATACGATCGAACCCGCTAGCGCGAACAAATTCTTCACGCGATGGCGCATTTCCGCCATCAAAAGCTCCTGCCGCTCCTGCGCAAGGCGCCGTTCCGTTATGTCACGCGCTATCTTGGATGCGCCGACAATGTCGCCTTTCGCATTGCGGATGGGTGAAATCACCAGCGATATATCGACGAGCGTTCCATCCTTGCGGCGGCGACGCGTCTCGAAATGGTCGACGCGCTCGCCTCGCTGTATGCGCGAGAGGATAACCGGTTCCTCGTCTAGCCTGTCTTCGGGGATTAGGATCGTGATCGACTTGCCCAGCACTTCCTCCGCCGAATAGCCAAACAAGCGCGACGCACCACCATTCCAGCTTTGAATAATGCCGTTCAGATCCTTGCTGATGATCGCGTCATCCGATCCATGAATGATTGCCGCGAGCCAGTCACGTGGTTCAGGGGCATCCTCATCCGCTGGCTTTTTCCAGAAAACCGGAGCGTTTCGCGGCTGAACGCTCCGCAAATGAACTTGCGACGGCTGACCGGCGGCATCCCTGTCGTAGTGCCTATCCTCTATTGACACGCCTGGCTCCCATTAATCGGCGAGGTTTCGCCTAAATGTCCCCGCATGTATCCTAATGCGGAATATCGCCTCAGTCGCTAGACATCAGGCCATGACGACTCACAGATAGCAATCGCTTTTACAAAGGCAATGCCCCGGCCGGGTTCTTTGCCTGAGGGGTATGATCGCGGCGACGTCCTCGCTCAACCGACAAACCTGCTGCAATTTCGCGGCTCTGCTGTTTTAATCATGGATGATATCGCGTGGGAAATTCGTGCAAAGACGCCCGCTGCCGCGGACGCCCTCTTACCTTAGAACGGTCGTGCTTTTCAGAGCCGGTTCATGCGATATCGCTGGCGCTCGGCTTCGATCTGCTCAGGCGTATAGGGCTCGGCCGCCTCGTCGAAACGGGTCCAGCCCTCTTCCGCATAGAGCGCCCGTCGGGATGCTATGTCGACCGGCCGCGACCGGTCGAGGATCGACTGGGCCTGCGGCACATTTGCCTCGTCAACCCGTGCGGTCACAACCGAACCTCCACGCCGGATGCCTTCGGCGTAGACATGCGCCTCGTCTTCCGGGACACCTTCGCTGATCATCGCGCCGACGATACCTCCAACGGCACCGCCAGCCACTGCCCCGGCCACCGCTCCCGCGGCCGTGGCTGCTAGCCAGCCTGCCGCGACAACCGGGCCGACGCCGGGGATCGCCAGCATACCAAGGCCAGCCAAAAGTCCACCAGCACCGCCGGCCACGGCTCCGACGCCAGCACCTGTTCCTGCCCCCTCGGCTGCGTAAGTGCCCTGCCCTTCGACGTCGACGCCATTAGCCTTATTGGTAACGATGCTGATGTCGTTGGACGGGATGCCTGCATCCTCGAGAGATTTCACCGCAGCTTTGGCGTCGTCATAACTGTCATAAAGTCCGGTAATGGTGCGCATATCGCGTCTCCTTGTTCTCAATTTGTTACTTGGCCATCGTGACATTGCCCTGAAAGTCCAGAGACACGCCTGTGTCCTTGCCGTCCTTCTTGGCAGTCGCTCGCCACACGCCTTGGTCATCCAGTTTAAGCCCCGTGACGTCGGTATAGCCTGCGGCTTCGATGCGGGATTTGGCTTGGTCCTCCGTGAAACTGTTCTTGCCAGCAACCGGCGCTCCCGGGTTCTGACCGGTATTGACTGCTGGAGTTGTTTGGGATGTTGACGGGGTTTGGCTTTGGGCCAACGCTGCCGTCGCCGAAAGAAGAAGTGTGGCGGCGAAGATGGATCTCTTCATGGAAGTTTCCTCCTGTTACGTTAGTCGAACAAGCGAAAGCTCAATTTGTTCCGCGCTTTATGATGACAGGCTGCTCTAAGGACGAAAGCCGCGACGAGTTCCAAGGGCAGCCTGATCGGAACCACGCGCCCGTAAAGGATTAAGCAGCGCGGCCACGCGATAAGTAGATCAACAGAGCCACTGGCAAATTGTCTCTACAGTCAGACATGCCGCTAGCGTAACGCTCGAGCCACGCTGATCTTTGAGGGTGCACAATATTTCGTCCTCAAAGGAACTTTCAGCTCATCGATCGAGTTGCTTCAATCGGAATTAGGAGGATGATCCGATATGGAAATAAAACGGTCTTTCGAACGGCGCCGGCCGATAAGAGGCGCCTCCTATTGTTTAGCGGATTTCCAGAGGAAATACGGGCTTGATGACGCGACGGCCGAGGACCTGTTTGTTCGGTTCGGTCCTTCCTCGATCGAGCTTGATTTGCTTATGGCAGCAAAGTTGAAAGCGTTTTCCTTCGATGACCTCACAAAGGAAATGCTCGTACAATCTGCTTGCCCGAAAGAAACCCGTCGGTCTTTGGCTACAGGGAGAAACTTCAATGGCCGACAATAGGGAAAACGATGACGAAAAACGCTGTGAGCGTGCCTACAGTATTTGGGAAGAAGAAGGAAGGATAGAGGGGACGCCATCTCGACCATTGGCAACGAGCGGAGGATCAGCACGAGGAAACGGAACGATAGGCCGATGCTTACACCAGGGTGGAAGCCCGCTCGTCACGACAGGACAATCATCAACGGAATTAGCACAGTGGTCAAACAATTCATACGGCACAGCGGTGCTGTGCTTTTTCAATGATCTGACATTCCCACCAATGCCGCCAAGCTTTTGAGCACCTACAGAATTTTGGTCAAAACCTCGAAATTCTCCGCTCTGCGCCTGCAAATTCCCGAGCGTCGTGTTTCGTGGATCATATCTGTAGCCTCCAACTGAGACGACCGCGTCATCGAGGAAATGAGGGCTGCAGCTTCCTTGTCGTCGTAAATTCCCGATTGAAGCTCAATCGTTCCGCCTGTTCGCACTGCAATGCTAACGCTCAGCATCTCCGGCCCATCCAATTGTCGATACCGCGGCATAAACGCCCGAGCAAACGACACGTTCCAAAGCCTTTGAAATGTCTGACGCAATGTATATTTCGGTACAGCTTAATCGAATACCCAGTGAAAAGGGTGCCGCTCCCTCGACATGCAGCCGCATTCTCAACCGACTGAGGGACCAGACCCTCATCTGCCGTGCAGCTCGGCTCCGACACTGCTGTGGTGCCTTGCGGCACACCCTCGTCCAGATGCCACACGTCATTCGGGCTGGGCGCTTTCGGCCGCAAGCGGGCGGCATAGTCGGGGCCGAACTTCTTTGCCCAGCATCGGATCGTTTCATACGAAACGACGATGCCGCGCTCCAACAGCATTTCCTCGATCAGGCGCAGGCTCAACGCAAATCGGAAGTACTGCCAAACTGCATGGGCAATCAGAGACGGCGGAAAGCGATGACGCTTTGGGCTCTGGCCCATCACCGCGAGATAGCCCCAAAATCTTTCAGCTCCAGTTAACCTGATATCGCCGTCGCGGGCGCACCGCGATGTTAGAAGCGCTACAAATCTGTCTCTCTGGCGAGACCGTGGACGAAATCATCGCCGACAAGTTGGCTCGCAACACGCGATTAATACAATTCAAGCAGCGGGACCAGTGAGCGCGGCGTGCGATGCCACAGCATCAGTTTTGCGTTCCATCGCGACTCGGCTGGGCCGGCGTACTCTTCGTTCCCTGTTGATTGTTCTCCGTGCGATCGGTCGGCGCCGGCTGGACCGATTGCCCGGCGGGAGGGGTATTGTCGACCGTACCGGCCTGCGGCTGCCCGCTGGAGGAGCTTATCGTCGGCGCCGCGTTATGGTGTTTGTTTGGCTCGATATAACGACCCCAAACTTCCACACCACCCCAAACGATTGCCGCCAGAACCAGTGCCACGACCAATATAGCGAACAGGTGTGTACCACGTACGCCCTGCCGGGCGTCAGTCGCGGACAACGACACCTTATCTTCCGATGTCTTCTTCGGTTCGTGGAATGTCATTGCAAACCTCCGTTTCTCAGGAATGCCATGCTAGCCTAACCGAGACACCGGGATATGGTTCCATCGAGGAGCGACCACATCCGATTGGCATCGAACCGGAACAATGCATAAAGCTCGGCGTTAGCCCTACGAGGTTGCAGATCGTGCCAAGCGGGCGCGATGGTGCTGAAGAATATGGAGATTTTTCCGCTTTCTCTCCATAGCCAACGAAACGGCAGGCGAGCTTCCTACCCATCCGATCCGCAGCCTTTCCAACATCTCAAGGAGATTGACGATGGCTGAGCCCCTTAAACTTTATCGCCTGGTGCCGATTGCTGCTGACGACGACCCCAATTGGCTAAATGCCAAATCACATGGTGAGGTTTTGGTTGCCGCGCGCACCTCCGGGGACGCTCGTATCGTCGCGTCCGAAAGGGAGCTGGATTTCATGGACATCGACGCGGCACCGGCAGAAGACAAAACGACCAACATGGCAAGCGTCTTTCGTAATGAGAAACTCTATACCGTCATCGAGGTGGACAATGGCAAGGAATATCATCACCGTGGCGTCGTCGATGGAACTATCAGCGTCGACACCATCATCTCCACACAGGTCTGATCGCCCACGCCGTTCGCGTGGGTTGGGCCTGAGTAAATGCGGCCGCTTCCTGCTGATGGCGGCGACAGCAGCCGCCATGTCATCGAATTTTGTATTCGCACAGCAACAACCGAACGACGACCGATGCAAGGCCGAGGACGCCAACCGGCCGACCGACAACAAGCAGGTCGAGAGCGGACAGGCATCTCCGGCGCCGGACGGGAATCCCAGCCAGAAACTGGCCGACTGCGGCGGCGTGCTAAAACCGCCGGCCGTCGGCGACAACAAGATGGAAAAACCCGCGCCAAAGGTCGGAAACACGCCCGTCATAAAGCCTGGAGATCAGCAGAAAGAACAACAGAACGGTCAACAGCCGGACAAATAATACCGATCTCTCAAGGCTTCGGCTCGGGTTGTTCGATCGGGCCGTACGCTACGGCGCGGGAGTCTCGACCGTCGCTTCACGTAAACGGCTTGATGACGAGGATCGCCAGAATGGATGCGATGATCAGGCCGAAGATCACAAGCAACAACATTCGCATGTCGAAATCCTCATCTTATGAGGATTTACGCACGGTGAGATTGCTGTCAGGCGCGACTATGCGGCTGGCTTGCCACGAGATAGCCTCCGCGCGCTGCTTGGCCTCATGATTTTCGACCGACCCTTCGACAATCACGCGCCCGCGACTGACGGTCACGAAGATGCTCTCCTGCTTGAGCAATCGATCGGCCTTCAGCCGGCCTTCGATTTCCGTGCGAATTTCTCCATCCATTCTGGCCTGCATCCGTGCCGAGGGAGCTAGGAAATGATCCTCAGGCACTGCATCCTCATCGCTCTCGTTCAATCCGGGAGCTGTCCTGATGTCGGAAATCCTGGCGGAGACTTTATCGGCCGTTTGCCTGCGCTGCAGATCGCGTTCGGCTGAATCTTCGCAGCGCGCGTCGTCGGTCCCGTGGTCGGGTCGGATCTCCGCTGTATATGCCTGTTCTCCTTGCACAGACGCGATGTTCCCCGAACCGCCGGCTGCCTGATCGAGCGCCTGCAACGTGCAGATATCGTTGCGATCCGGAGGATCTGACACTGGCTCGTTCTTGATCTCAATCATCGCTTTCTCCCATAGCTCGCGGATTTACTCGCTTCTCATGGGAGCACAAACCAAGAAGAACCCAGCAAGTTCGGCGGAGCATCCGCCTGCAGGCCCGCATGCGGAGGAACATCTGATCGACGAGACAAGACACCAGGCGCAGGCACGCTGCCGGAGGCTGGTGAGGAAAGTGTGGACCCTGGCTCTGGTTGATGTTGATCGAGCCGAGCTTCGCTCTCGTGGCCGCGTCGCGGATCGCAAAGTTCTTCAATCGTCGGCAGTCACCAACGTGCAACCTCTGTACTTGCAGGGATGGTCCGCGAGAAGCTCCTCGACCACGTCCGCGAATATGGAGTCCGGTAATATCTTCCAAGGAAACCCGCCTTGGTCGAGCTATCGGCTGCCGGGTGCTTTAGGGCGAAGGCGCCGTTTAGCCGTTTGTCACGCCGAACAGGATATCTAGCCCGCGTTGATATTTCTCAGGGTTCATGCCGGTCTGCTCTGCCTGCCACAAATTATCTTCGAGATCCGCTCGCTTGACGGGCAGCGCAAGCGGATTTGATGCTGCCCGTCTCACGAACTCATCATCTGTTTCCCCCATCCGTCGCGTCATTGCATCTACAGCCGACACAATCGTTGGCGGAAAGCCTTCTTCCCTCAGGCGGTCGAGCGTCCAACCTCTTCCCTTCTCGACGACGTCATGAAGATATGCGACCGTCCGAGCTTCACTGCCGGAAACGACAAGCGCTATCCGCTGACAATGCTCAAAGAACGGCCGGCCTGTCTTGTCGACCTGTCCCTCATGGGCCTCGAGTGCGATTTGGATCGCGTGGTCAAGATGTTGCATGACGATCAATGCCCTGCGGTCTTTTTACGCGTCCGGTTTGACGACGCTTCGCCGGAGGCATGAAGAAGGGCTTCAGCGTCATGATCGTCCGCATCTAGCAGGTCTTGCAATGTCTCGTGCTCATTGTCCTCCTCCAGTTCATCGCAGGCTTGCAGCCAATGGCGCAACGCAGCGCCATCGGGGCGACCCTCGTTCTCCCAGATTTCGGGAGCGCGGCGGCGGATTTGTTCATGTTTGTCAGTAGCCATAATTCCCCGTGACCCAATTGGCAATTCGCGCACCGCAAGGATTGAACGTGTTTCGCAACTTCTCTTGTTTGGTGCCGTTGCCTCGTGACTAACTCAATTTGTGGAGCATTGTTCCGATTGTGCTCGCCGACCCCAAAAGCTTTCGATCACTCCGCGGACGACTGGCGCAGACATGCTGTATTTGGAGGGATGTCCTGATGGCGACACCTCTGACGAGATCATCGGCCGATCTGTTCCAGCGGAAGGGCGAAAAGAACCCGGTCTTCGTCCGCTCCTTATCTGCAGATCGATCGCATCAAGGGCTTGGCCGCCATCGCCCAGATCGGTGGTGTCGAGCTTCATCCTTGGAATTGCGAGCCGAAACTCCCTGAAGTTCCGGGTCGCCTGATCTTCGATCTCGATCCGGGTCCGGACGTCCCCTTCTCCACCGTCGTCGAAGCCGCCCGCGAGATGCGTGACCGGCTGGAGGAACTCGGCCTCGTCAGTTTTTGCAAGACCACCGGCGGCAAGGGCCTTCACGTCGTCACGCCGGTCGCCGTGGCCAAGGGTAAGAAGCTGGCGTGGCCCGAGGCAAAGAGTTTTGCGCACGACGTCTGCCTGCAAATGGCGCGCGAGAACCCGGAACTCTATCTGATCAAGATGGCGAAGAACCTGCGCAACGGCCGCATCTTCCTCGACTATCTGCGCAATGACCGCTTGGCGACGGCTGTTGCGCCTTTATCTACGCGTGCCCGTCCCGATGCCACCGTATCGATGCCGCTGACATGGGCCCAAGTGAAGACGGATCTCGATCCGAAGCGGTTCACGATCCGCACGGTGCCGGCTCTTCTTGAGAAGACGAGCGCCTGGCAGGATTATTGGGACGGACAGCGCTCGCTGGAGCAGGCAATCAAGCGGCTCGCCAAGTCGATGAAGCAGGCAGCCTGAACGCGCCAGCCATCAAAAACCGTAGCGCCGATCGAATGCGCGGTGTCCCGGTTTGAGGCCGGCCACTCGGAAAGATGCCGGTAGGCGTCCATTACGCTGCGAACCTCTGCCAGAAAGCCGAGGCCGACAAGAATTGAAACAGGCTGTCTGAACATATCGGGTTTCATCGTTCTCTCCTTCCCAACCCGGAATGTCGATGGGCGCCGTCGCGACGACGCCCCTGTTGAGGGACAGTGTCGATTAAGCCGCCTGCTGCGCTTCGATCTGTGCCGGAGGTGCAGATGCCAAAGCTGGGGCGCTTTCGATGGTAATTTTTCGCGGCTTTAGTGCCTCCGGGATCTCGCGAACCAGATCAATCGACAGTAGACCGTTGCTCAGGTCCGCTCCGTTTACCCGGACATGGTCGGCAAGTTCGAACCGGTGTTCGAATGGACGGCCGGCAATACCGCGATGCAGATAGCCGTCAGCAGCCGCCTCCTGCTTCTTGCCCGTGACGGTCAGAAGGTTGGACTGGAAGGTGATGTCGAGATCGTCCTGGGCAAAGCCTGCCACAGCGATAGAGATCCGGTAGGTATCATCGCCCGTCTTGACGATGTCATAGGGCGGCCAGTCACTGAACGAGCGGGCGCGCTGGGCATTTTCCAGAAGGTTGAAGACCCGGTCGAAGCCGACGCTCGAGCGGAAGAGAGGTGCATAGTCGTAAGATGTTGCCATAGCCATATCCTCCTTGAAGCAACATGGGTACAGAAGCGCCGAAAGCGGCGCTCCCAGCAAGGCCAGCCCTGTCATCAGCGGCTGGCGGCAAAAGATTTGGTTTTGGAGAATTTGCGATTCAAGAGCGGACAGAGAAAAAATTCGGCACTTTTTTCGTCACCAACACTGGCTCAATCAAGCTCATGGACTGCGGCATTATCCTGGACCTCGCGCAAGCCCTTGTAGGACGCATGCCGAAGGTTGCCGTCGTCGGTCCAGCCGCGGAATTCGATCTCGGCGATCAGCGTCGGCTGCGCGAAGACATAGTTCTTGCCTTTCAGCGGAACGACCGGCGTCCTCGTTTTCAGCATGTCGAGCGTCTTCTTCAAATAGGTGGCGTCCTTTTCCTTGAAGCCTGTGCCGACGGCACCGACATAGATCCAATCATGGCCGCGCCGGGCAGCCAGCAGCAGGCTGCCGATCCCGCCGCGTGCAACGGCTGACTGTTCGTAGCCGACGATCATGAAGCTTTCACTCTGAATACATTTGATCTTCAGCCAGTCGCCGGTCCTGCCCGAGCGGTAGGGACGATCCCGGTGCTTGGCGATGATGCCCTCCAACCCAAGCGAGCGAGCGTTCTCCAGGAGCTCGGCGCCGTCACCCTGCACCTCCTCGGAAAGCTGTATCGCGCCAACGGCTCCGTCGAGCAGATCTGTCAGGAGATGCCGGCGGACAGAGAGTTCGGTCTTCGTCAGATCATGTCCGTCGAAATACAGGAGATCGAAAGCAAAGAGAACGGACTCGGTAGAGGTTCGTTTACCGCCACGTCCGCCGAGCGGAAGTCGGAGCGGCCTTGCGCATTGAGCACGACGGCTTCTCCATCGAGAATCGCGGTTCCAACCCCGAGCTCTTTGGCAGCTGCCGCAATCGCGGGAAAGCGATGTGTCCAGTCATGGCCGCCCCGCGTGATGATCCGCACGCCCTTCGGCTCGATGTGGATCGCCAGACGGTACCCGTCCCACTTTATCTCGTAGACCCAATCCGGTCCGACCGGTGGAGCTGCCTTTAGCAAGGCCAGGCATGGCTCAACCCGATCGGGCATCGGATCGAAGGGAAGGTTCGGCTGCGCCGGATCGCGCTTTCGACGCGGCTGCGATTTGGCGGAAAGACTGTCGTCCTGCAGGAGGGGCTTGGAGGGTCTTTTCATTTGCCCGTCCGGGCTTCAGCGGCGACCGACTTCTTCAAGGCATCCATGATGTTGATGACGTTACTCGGGGCGGGCGCCGAGGCCGGTGCTTTCGCCTTGGCCTTCGATGGCTTCTTCAGCGCCTTCTTCTTATCGGCAATGATATCGAGCAACCGATCCTGCACCGGATCGATCACCATCTTCGGATTCCAATGCTGGGTCTGCTTTTTGATCAACTGCTGCACCAAGGGCATCATCTCGCTGTCTGCCGTCTCATCACCGATCCCTCCAAAATAGGTGTCCTCGTCACGGACTTCATCCCCATAACGTAGCGTCCAGAGAACGATACCCTTGCCGCGTGGCTCCAGCATGACGGCGCGCTCCCGGCGGGTGATGACCAGCCGGGAGATGCCCACCATGTCCTGGGACTCCATTGCATCGCGAATGACCGAGAACGCCTCCTGACCAACCGGATCATTCGGGGACAAATAATAGGGAGTGTCCAGCCAAATCCACTCGATGCTGTCTCTCGGTGTGAAGGTGGAAATATCGATGGTCTTGGTGCTGTCGAGAGCGACGTTTTCGAGCTCCTCGTCTTCCAGCATGACATAGTCGTTCTCGCCGCGCTGGTAGCCCTTGACTTCGTCCTCGTCCTTGACCTCTTTGCCGGTCACGGAATCCACGTAATGGCTGACCACGCGATTTTGAGTTTCCCGATTGAGGGTATGGAAGCGAACCTTCTCGTTTTCGGAGGTCGCCGGCATCATCTGCACCGGGCAGGTGACCAGCGATAGCTTGAGATAGCCTTTCCAGTAGGGACGGACAGCCATGGTATCCTCCGATCAGCCGGCGCGGCGGGTTGGCGCAACGGCCTGTTTCGCCTTGGCCGCGGCAGCAGGCTTTGTCGCCTTCTGCCGGCCAGCACCCTTGTTGACGTTGGCGGCTGTGGGCTTCGATCCCACCTTGCCGCCGATACCGGCGCTCTCGCGCAGGGCCTGGAGCAGATCGCTCTGTTTGGAAACCGCCGGCGCCTTTTTCTTGGGAAGCGACCGACCCTCGATCTTGGCCTTCACTAATTCCGCGACGGCGGCCTCATAGCGGTCATCGAAGGTGCTGGCATCGAAGCTTCCCGTCTTGGTGCCAATGATATGCTGGGCAAGCTCCAGCATTTCGCCTTCGATCTTGAGGTCGGGCAGTTCCTCGAAGGCCTCCTGAGAGGAGCGAACTTCATAATCGAAGTTGAGCGTCGTGGCGATCAGACCTTTGCCGTGCGGCCGGATCAACACTGTGCGCATGCGGCGAAAGAGTACTGTGCGCGCGATCGCCGCGACCTTGGCCTTCTTCATGCCGTCGCGCAAAAGCACAAAGGCATCGGTGCCCATCTTGTCCGGCGCTAGGTAGTAAGGCTTGTCGAAGTATACCCCATCGATTTCGTTGCAGGGGATGAAGGCGTCGATCTTCAGCGTCTTGTCGCTGTCAGGAACGGCGGCCGCAACCTCGTCCGGCTCGAGGATGATGTACTGGCCGTTTTCGATCTCGTAGCCTTTGACCTGGTCGTCGCGCTCGACGGGATCGCCGGTCTCGCCGTCGACGAACTCGCGCTTCACCCGATTGCCGGTTTTGCGATTGAGCGTGTTGAACGCGATGCGTTCCGACGAGGATGCCGCGGTGTAGAGCGTCACCGGACAGGCGACCTCTCCGAACTTGATGAAACCCTTCCAATTCGCACGCGGGGCAACCATGACGCAGACTCCTGACACAACCAATGCGATTCAAGCGAATCGACATGTAATTGTTCCGAGTCGAAACGAATCATTTTTCAATGACTTAGCTCCTCGGTCGCACCCGTTTTGAGAGTCTTCCCTAGAGTCCTGATTCACATGCATCTTTTGGTGAAGACGCGCGTTTGTTCCAGCAGCAATCACAAAGGAGTCCTGCCATGACTAAGCGCGAACTGATCGATACCGGTACCGACAAACGTTACGTCCGCCGCGATGAAGAGGGTAAGTTCAAGGAAAGCGTCGACGTTTCGCGGTCACTATCGGACGATGCTCGGCATGACGCCAAGCATGATGCGAAACTCGGCCAGGGCGACAAGGGCGATCACAAGCGCCGGTAAAAAGCGGTGAAGCTAGCCACCTACAACGTCAATGGCATCAATGGCCGCCTCGAGGTGCTGCTGCGCTGGCTTGCCGAGGCAAAGCCTGACGTCGTCTGCCTGCAGGAGTTGAAGGCGCCGGACGAGAAGTTTCCTCGCCGCGAGATCGAGCGCGCCGGGTACGGTGCTATCTGGCACGGCCAGAAAGCCTGGAACGGCGTGGCCATCCTCGCCCGCGATCAAGAGCCGCGCGAGACACGTCGCGGGCTTCCCGGCGATCCCGACGACAGCCACAGTCGCTACATCGAAGCGGCGATCGACGGAATGGTGATCGGGTGCCTGTACCTCCCGAATGGCAACCCAGCGCCTGGCCCGAAATTCGATTACAAGCTTCGCTGGTTCGAGCGGCTGCACGCCTATGCTGCCGAGCTGTTCGAACTCGAGGTGCCGGTCGCCCTTGTCGGCGATTTCAACGTCATGCCGACGGATCTCGATGTCTACGCGCCGGAACGCTGGCGGGACGACGCCCTGTTCCGGCCAGAAGTACGCGCTGCCTATGCCGAGCTCATCGCCATGGGCTGGACCGATGCTATCCGATCACTGCATCCCGACGAGCGGATTTATACTTTCTGGAAATATTTCCGGAACGCCTTCGCTCGTGATGCCGGTCTGCGCATCGACCATTTCCTGCTCAGTCCTTCCCTGCGTGAACGGTTGCAGATCTGCGGCGTCGACAAGTTCGCCCGCGGCTGGGAGCACACCAGCGATCATGCGCCAGTCTGGATTGAACTCGATGACGACTAAGTCGTTATCGCCGAGAGCATGTTTGCACATGAGGAACCAAAACGCCATGGCCGAGCGACAGGATTTCGATGCAGCGGACTTCGCGGACAACCTTTCAATGATGACGGATGAGGAGCTGTTTGCTCTCATGCAAACGCTCGAACAGGAGAGCGAGGACGTCGCGGTCGATGTCCGGGAGACAAGCGATGTGTTTTCCAAGATCGCGCTCGTCGAGACCGCGATCGAAGATCGCTTTCCCGGTCAGTTGCTGGCACCTTACAAGGAATGGCAACAACGGCGAACCACGGTTTGAAAGGGGCGGTCCATGACCAACGATCCTGACACCTCGGAACGACTGTTCAAACAACTCGACGATCTCGTGGCCGATGTCATTGACCGCTTCGCCAGCGAGGGACATGGGACGGCCGTGGTGATCGAGACCCTTCAGGACGTGCTGGCAAAGCGCCTGCTTGCTTATGATCGTGATCCCGACCCAGCGGAAGATTCAATTAATGAGCCCTCTAATGACTGGCCCGCCGCCGATCGGCGTCCCGACCAGAAGGAATGATCGCTTGCTTCACCCCGAACACCCGAACACGAGCGAAACACTCAAAACCCTCACCCGGGCACAACGGGAAGCACTTGAGGCGATCGCCATTTTCCGCCGGCAGCGCAAAGCCGGCAGGGGCTGGTTGGTCGGCGACAAGCGGCTGTCCGAAAGGGTTGTCGAGCGTCTGGAGAAGATGCAGCTTGTCGAAGAGAGCTTCCTCGGTGGCGAACCGAGGTTGCAGCTTACGATCGTCGGTCAGGCGATTGAGGCGAAGATGCAGTGAGTTAACGCACCACTCCTGTCCTTAGCCCATCTCGCGCAGTTCGCGCATTGCACCCGCGAACACGGTCGGGACTTCCCGTGGCACGTTGTGACCGACACGCGGCAGCACACGACGCATGTATGGCCCCGTGAAATGCTTGGCCTCCTCGTCTTGTGAGGGCGGAGGATCCACGCCGTCGTCTGCACCGAGCAGCACGATGGTCGGAACCGAGATCGGCGGCTGCGTCGCTAATAGCGCTTCGAGGGCCGCGTAAGCGGGATCACCCGGCACCACGCCGTAACGGTGCCGGTACGAATGGATCACCACGTCAACAAAGTCAGGATTATTAAAGGAAGCCGCGCTTTGCTCGAATGCGTCCACTTCGAAATGCCAAGATGGCGACCATGTCTGCCAGAGAAGCCGGGCTATCTCGCTTCGCCTTTGCTCAAGGCCCTTCCGCCCTCGAGCGGTATGGAAATAGTACTGGTACCAGTCCCGCGCCTCCTGATCCGGCGAACCCGGATTCGCGGCGCCGGCGATATCCTGGATGTTATAGATCGCCCCGGCGCTGACCAGCCCCAACACCCTTTCCGGCCGTAAGGCGGCAACGATGCAGGCAGCACGTCCGCCCCAGTCGTATCCTCCGAGGATCGCCTTTTCGATCGACAGGCTGTCCATCAACGCCAGCAGATCGGCGCCCAGCGCCGCCTGCTCCCCCGAACGCGGCGTTTCCGCCGCGAGAAAGCGCGTCGGACCATAACCACGCAAAAAAGGCACGATGCAATGGTGACCTGTCGCGGCAAGGTCGACTGCGACCTCGTCATAGGCGTGAGCATCATAGGGAAAGCCATGCAGTAGGATCGTTGGGACACCGTCCGCGGGACCTGACTCGTAATAGGCAATATTCAGGACGCCCGCGGAAACATGTTTCAGAGTTGGTTCTAGCGACATGGTCAACCCGTAAAGTCGGTCCGATCAGGCGACGCCCTTGCCGCCGGTGACACCATAAACCTCGCCGTTTATGAAGCTGGCCTCCTGCGACGCAAGCAGGACGAAGACCGGAGCCAGCTCGACCGGCTGGCCGGGACGACCGAAATCGCTGTCCTTGCCGAAGTTCTTCACCTTCTCGTTTGGCTGCCCGCCACTCGGCTGCAGCACCGTCCAGACCGGTCCGGGTGCGACGACATTGGAGCGAATGCCGCGCTCGATCAGTTGCTTGGCGAGCGCCTTGGTGTAGGCGACGATACCAGCCTTGGTCGTGGCATAATCGAGCAGGATCGGCGACGGCTGATACGCCTGGATGGAGGCGGTCGTTATCACGGCAGATCCCGCCGGCATATGGGGCACAGCGGCTTGAGCGATCCAATGTAGCGCATAGAGATTGGTCTTCATCGTCTTGTCGAAATCTTCGGTCGACAACTCTTCGATCGTTTCGCGATATTGCTGCCGGCCGGCATTGATGACGAGAATATCGAGACCGCCAAGGCCGGAAACGGCTTTCTCGACCAGTTCGCGGCACCAAGTTTCGTCTTTGATGTCGCCCGGGAGCGCAACGGCCTTGCGCCCCTCGGCTTCGATAAGACCGATCACTTCTTTGGCGTCGGCTTCTTCGTCAGGGAGGTAGGCGATGGCGACATCGGCGCCCTCGCGAGCAAAAGCGATGGCGGCGGCGCGGCCGATACCGGAATCTCCGCCGGTGATGAGCGCCTTGCGGCCAGTGAGCCTTGCCGACCCGCGATAGCTTTGCTCACCGTGATCCGGGACGGGATCCATTTTGCGAGCGAGACCGGGCGCAGGCTGTGGTTGGTCGGGAAAAGGCGGCGCGGGATAGAGCTTGCGAGGATCGTTCAAGGATGTTTTGTCGTGCATGGTGACACCCAATGGTTTCGCGGTTGCGTGAAATGCATGTTTGCGAACGCCCGCTTCCTACCATTGTTCCTCGAAGCCTGTTGCCGAATGGATTTTCTGAGCCGTTACGCTCGTCCTGGCTTCGACAAAGGCGGAATGTCATGTCCGCATAGTCAAGCAGGAACCCACACGCCGCCACATTGGCGAAAAACTCTGAAGACCGCAGCGGTTAAGCAAGGAGGCCGAAGACCGAGCATGCCTGCTAGGCGGCGAGAAAATGCAGTAAACCCGGAGCAGTGCGGAAGTCGCCACGTACTAGCCTACCAACAGCGGACATTCGATTCCCGGCGAGGTCACAAGGCGCCAGCGTGCGGTCGGCCCCGCATAAGTGAGTCTCAGGAGTAACACGAAGCGAAAACAATATGTGGAAGGATGGAAGTGGAATGGCGCGCCTGCATCTAACCCGGAGCACTTCCTCAGGCCAATCCTTCTGCGATCTTATACGTTCGAAGGATCCAAAGGAACTTCGACGCGCCATGGGTGTTATTCGGGTCCCCACTCTCGAAATTGTGATCGGAGCCCACCATGGCCACTGAAAAGACCCTGAGCGATCTCTTCCTCGACACTCTGAAAGACATCTACTTCGCCGAAAAGCAGATCCTGAAGGCTCTGCCGAAGATGGCCCGCGCCGCCCAGTCAGAAGAAGGCAAAGCAGGTTTCCTGCAGCACCGCGACGAAACCCAGGGGCAGATCGAACGTCTCGAACAGATCTTCGAACTCCTCGGCAAGCCGGCTCGCGGCAAGACCTGTGAAGCGATCCAGGGCATCCTCGCCGAGGGCGAGGAGATCATGGAGGAATATAAGGGCACCGCGGCGCTCGACGCCGGCCTGATCTCATCGGCTCAGGCCGTCGAGCATTACGAGATCGCCCGTTACGGCACCCTGAAGTCCTGGGCGAAGCAGCTGGGCATGAAGGAAGCCGTCGCTCTGCTAGATGCCACCTTGCAGGAAGAAATCGCCACTGACCAGAAGCTGACGGCACTCGGTGAAAGTTCAGCCAACGCCAAGGGCGAAGGTTCGACCAGCGCCAAGGGTGCAATGAAAAAGGCCAGTTAAACTGTCCGCGTAAATGATCAGGCCGCCTTTCGAGGCGGCCTTTTTGCATTGAGCGTCCCGAACGAACCCCGCCGCACTGAGGAGCCCATCCCATGGCCAAGAAACCAGCTACCGCCTCGTCCGCGCCGAAACTTGCGACAGCGACCATCCATGACCAGAAGCTCCAGCGCGGCGCTGGAGGAGAACTTCACCAGTTTGCGGAAGGCGAGACGCCCGTCCTGACGACCGCCCAGGGCGGGCCGGTGGCCGATGACCAGAATTCGCTGCGTGTCGGGCCGCGCGGTCCGCTTGTCGTAGACGACTTCCATTTCCGCGAGAAAATCTTTCACTTCGACCACGAGCGCATTCCAGAACGCGTCGTGCATGCGCGCGGCTACGGCGCCCATGGGTATTTCGAGACCTATGAATCGCTGGCGAAATACACCAGGGCCGACGTTTTCCAGCGTCCGGGCGAGAAGACGCCCGCCTTCGTGCGCTTTTCCACGGTCGCCGGCAACAAGGGATCGGCCGATCTGGCCCGCGACGTCCGCGGCTTCGCCGTCAAGATCTATACGCAGGAGGGCAACTGGGATCTCGTCGGTAACAACATCCCGGTCTTCTTCATTCAGGACGCCATCAAGTTCCCCGACCTGATCCATGCCGCCAAGCAGGAACCGGATCGGGCTTTCCCGCAGGCGCAGACAGCGCACGACAATTTCTGGGATTTCATCAGCCTGACGCCGGAAAGCATGAACATGGTCATGTGGATCATGTCGGACCGCACCATCCCGCGCTCGCTTCGCTTCATGGAAGGCTTCGGTGTCCACACCTTCCGATTCGTCAACGCCAGGGACGAATCCACCTTCGTCAAGTTCCATTGGAAACCAAAGCTCGGTCTTCAGTCGGTTGCCTGGAACGAAGCAGTCAAGATCAACGGCGCCGATCCGGATTTCCATCGCCGTGACCTTTGGAACGCAATCCAGTCAGGCAATTTCCCTGAATGGGAGCTGCAGGTCCAGCTCTTCGACCAGGCTTTCGCCGACAGTTTCGACTTCGACGTGCTCGATCCGACCAAGATCATCCCCGAGGAAGTCCTGGCGCCGATCGCAATCGGCCGGCTGGTGCTCGATCGCATGCCCGACAATTTCTTCGCGGAAACCGAGCAGGTAGCGTTCATGACCCAGAACGTGCCGCCGGGCATTGATTTCAGCAACGATCCACTGCTGCAGGGCCGCAACTTCTCCTATCTCGACACGCAGCTGAAGCGGCTGGGTGGTCCGAACTTCACCCATCTGCCGATCAATGCCCCGAAGTGTCCCATGCACAACTTCCAGCAGGACGGCCATATGGCGATGCGCAATCCCGTCGGCCGAACCAATTATCAACCGAATTCGCGCAACGAGGGACCGCGCGAGTCGCCGATGCAGGGCTATCGCCATTTTCCGGCCCAGGAACAGGGCACCAAGGCACGCCTGCGTCCGGAAAGCTTTGCCGACCATTACAGCCAGGCACGGCAGTTCTACATTAGCCAAACCGGCGCAGAGCAACGCCACATCGCATCTGCTTTGACCTTCGAACTGAGCAAGGTCGAAGCACTCGTTATCCGCGAGCGCATGGTCTCGCATCTCCTAAATATCGATGAAACTTTGGCAACCACGGTTGCGCAAAAGCTCGGCTTCAAGTCCATGCCCAAGGCGGCCGATGCGGCGATGCCGACCCGCCAGGATCTAGAACCGTCGCCGGCGCTCAGCATCGTCGAACGCGGTCCCAAACGCTTCGAAGGGCGCAAGCTCGGCATTCTGATCACCGATGGTGTGGATGCCAAGCTGTTGAAGGGGTTGACCGACGCCATCACCAAGGAGAAAGCAGTCTTCGAACTGATCGCGCCGAAGGTCGGCGGCGTGACGGCGTCTGACGGTACATTGATAGCGGCACATCATATGATCGATGGCGGTCCCTCGGTTTTGTTCGATGCTGTTGCCATCCTGACTTCGGCCTCTGGCATAGAGGATCTCGTAAACGAGGCGGCGGCGCGCGACTTCGTGGCGGACGCCTTCCAGCACTGCAAATTCATCGGCTACGATCACTCAGCAGTCCCGCTGTTGGAGAAGGCCGGGATTGCCGATTCACTTGATGAGGGCGTTCGTTCCCTGCCGGGGGAAGAAGGACTTTCCACCTTCGTTGCCGAACTTGGCAAATTGCGTGTCTGGGGCAGGGAGCCGTCGGTCAAGCTCGGCAAGACATCGCCCCCGATCAAATAACATTGAAACAGTGCGTGGGAGCAATTTCCACGCGCTTTCACCTCTCAGATCACCGTTTTAATGCTGAAAAACGCCTCGGCAGCGCGCTTGATGAGCCGGTACCCATGGTCGATACCTAGCTGGGCCGTATTTCGAGCGTGACCGCCAGGCTGTCGTCTCGCCAATCGCGGGTAATGGAGCCTCGGAGTTGTTTTTCGATGAGCGCTCCAACGATAATGGTTCCGAAGCCTTTGATTAGCTCCTGCGGCCTGGGAGCACCCCCACTTTCGGTCCATATCAAGATGAGGCGACCGTCCTCCGGGCTTGGCTCCCACGCTATCGCGAGACGTCCGTGACCGTGCCGTGACAGAGCTCCATGGGTTACGGCGTTGACCGCGAGCTCGTGGATGACCAGCGAAAGCGGCTGGACGGCTTCGGGAACAACGAGATACCCTGGTCCACTCATTGTGATGTGGCTGCCTGGATAGCGTGAGATCTGCGCCTCGATGACATTTCGTATGTCGATCGCCTTCCAGGAGTTCTCGGACAGGAGCGCGTGCGCCCGCGCCAGCGATTGAACACGCTCCTGTACGGCGGAGGCGTATGCCGCAGGATTATCAGCGTTGCTGAGCCGCACGATACTGTCGACGATCGCGAGAACATTTTTGGCTCGATGGTCGACTTCCATCAGCAGCCGATGTTCAGAGGCTTCCAGCGCCTGGACTTTTCGGTACTTCGTCACGTCGATCTGAGACGCGAAGAAATAAGCGACTTCTCCGTCGTCGTCGAGGATAGGGCTAACGTGGAGCTGGTTCCAAAACGAAGACCCGTCCTTCTTGTAATTCAGAAGCTCTACATCCACGCCCTTGCCGGCCGTCAACGCGTAACGGACTTCGGCCACTGCAGCAGGCGAGGTCCCCGTCCCTTGCAGGAACCTGCAGTTACGACCGACGATCTCGTCCGCTGCATAACCTGTCAGATCGAGGAATGCCTGGTTGGCGAGAACGATCGGATATTCGGGTTGTCTTGCGTCGGCAACGACCATCGGCATCCTGGTGCGCTCGAACGCTGCCGCGCTAAGCTCCTTGTGATCCCGCTGGCCCGTAGGGGATGCGACGTTCGGCTGATCACCGTGGACCGGGGTCTCTGATACTGCCAACTGCTTACCTCATTGTCTCGGTGAGCAGGTAACATCTTTGTCGGGTAAAGGTTTCACTGTGCAGATGAATGGCGATCCGGCTTGGGAATAGTCGACGCCGTAATATGCCCGCTGCACGCCGACCTCATCCCGCGCTGTTTAGTTCGCGGAAGGTGATCGAATAACGAAGCTGATCGACCGGCGGGATAGAATGCTCCCAAAGGGTCCTGGCCTCGCCGGCCATCACATAGGCCGATCCTGGTTCGACTATGACCGAGCTGCGCTGCCACTTGCCGCCCTGGCGCCGCCTTAGTCTGAACGTGCAGGGTGAGAGAAGCGAAATACCGACCACGCGACCGAAGACGAATTTGTCTTTGTGCCAACCGATCGGAGCGCCGGGACCATATTCGGTCACCAAGGCCTGTTCCAACCGGTTGGGGTCGATTCCAGCGAAACTGCCTGCCATCGCGCGGACGGGAAAAAGAAACGGCGGGATGTCTTCGCCTTTTCGGACACGCTCCGTATCGAAGTCGTATTTCCAGCCATATGAAACTGTCCTGCGTTTGCCCTCGAAACCGTGGAAATCGAAAGCTTTAAACGGCAGCCCGGGCATCTTTTCGAGAAGGGCCTGCTGCAGATCGTCGGGGATGACATCGGGTGCATAGCGAAAACCGTCCGGAAATGCCGGCTCGATCGCGCCGAAGAGGTCATGCTGTTCCATCTCGCACATATCTGGTTCTCAAGCTGCCTGTCGTCTCAATGGACGCTCGGCGTTTTCATCACGGTCGCAAAGTCCTCGGCGACCAGTTCGCTGACGGCAATCAGGATTTCTTCGCGCGAGAAACCCGCCCGCAGCGCATCCCGGATCAAATCCTGCAATTCAGGTTCGATGACGTCACGACAATCCTCCAGACGCTCTTCGGAAATTGTTATGCTGGTGAGCTCTTCCATCTTTTACCCTTCACGGAATGCCGCTCCGCCCATGGCGGAGCGATTTCTAAAGTACTAACGCACGGATGCTTTCCGCTTTGGTGTGGCGATGAGGCCTTCACGCTGCATCTTCTTACGTGCGGCCTTTCGGTGGCGGCTGATTGCCTGCGCCTTTTCGCGAACGCGGCGCTCAGACGGCTTTTCGTAAGCGCGCCGTTCCTTCATTTCTCGGAACAGCCCTTCGCGTTGCATTTTCTTCTTCAGCACCCTGAGGGCTTGGTCGACATTGTTGTCTCTGACGAGCACTTGCATCGAATTCTCCTTTTTTTGATCCAGTCTTCTCCCGTCAGCCGAGCTGCTCAGCGATCAGCTCCTGCAGTTCACGACGGGTGAGGAGACAGGGAGAGATTTTCCTATTCTTAGTCGGCCGAGTAACGGCCTCATCGCGCTCGCGCGGCTTCGCCGCCGCGGGCGCGGAAGCGATGTTTATTTTTTTCAATGGGTTTCCTTTGCCGGCCAGTCGGCTGGCATCAATTTGATTGGGATTCGCCCGTCACAAAACATGGAGGGTAAGCGTTTGCTGCCGCAGGCAAACTCTGCAGTCAAACCCTAGGGTTTGCTCAGCAAGTCCCGCATATGGGGATTCGCAATGGCGATTACAATCTTCCGAGGAATGTAGTACTAGCGAAAGCAGAGGAGAGCCTCACTCAGGTGGGGCCCTCAATAGCACCAGACCTCCCGAAGCCGAGCAGTGGTGTCTGCTCAGTTCTTTGCCGTTCCCGGCGCCGCCATCTTCGCATGCTGAGCCGCCAGAACTGACGCCGGCGTGACGTTGGCCATCGCCGCCTGGAATTTGTTCTTCCAACCGGCGACCACATCGCCCTCCCCATCCATCATGGCATCGAATCCGACCTTGGCAACGTCGGCCGGATCGTCCTTCTCGGCCTGGCCGACGTCGGTATCCAGCATGTTGGCGCGCTCGAAGAAGCGCGTGTCCGTCGGGCCCGGCATCAGGCACGAGACGGTCACGCCGGTATCCTGAAGCTCGTTGCGAAGGGCAAACGAGAAGCTGTTGAGGAAAGCCTTGCTGCCGTTATAGACGGCTTGATAACTGCCCGGAATGAACCCGGCGATCGATCCGGTGATGAGGATTTTACCCGCGCCCCTTGCCCGCATCTGGTTGCCGATCTGCTGGATCAGATAGACCGTACCGACGACGTTCGTATCGATGACCTTGCGAGCCTCTGCGAAGTCCTGGTCGAGGAAGCCCTTGCCCAGCCCGCGCCCGGCATTTGCCAGCAGCAGATCGACAGAGCGGCCGTCGGCCTCGATGCTTTCGGCAAGCCGATCGACGCCTTCGACAGTCGAGAGGTCCGTGACGACAGCATCGACGTTTGCTCCCATCCGGCGGAGTTCGGCGGCCGCGTCATTGATCTCCTCCTCGTCGGCAGCAATGATCAGATCGTAACCCTTCGATGCAGCAATCTTTGCGAGTTCAAAACCGATACCACTCGAGGCGCCGGTGACGACGGCGAGGCCGGTTTTCTGTTGTGCGCTTCCCATGATCATGCTCCTCTTCCTCAGGGTTTCAGAACGACCTTGATGCAGCCGTCCTTTTTCTCAAGAAACGACTTGTAAAGATCCGGTCCATCTTCCAGGCTTCCCGTGTGGGTGATGATGAACGATGGATCGATCTCGCCATTCTGGATGCGGTCCATCAGGATCGGCAGGTAGTGCTGCACCGGCGTCTGGGCCATCTTGAAGGTAAGGCCGCGGTTGATCGCCGAACCCATGGGAATCTTGTCGAGGAAGCCGCCGTAAACGCCGACGATCGAGACAGTCCCGAAGTTGCGGCAGCAATGGATCGCCTGACGCAGCACATGCGGACGATCGGTGCCCATAAAGGTCGCGACCTTGATGCGATCGAGACGCGCGTCCCAACTGGCGGATGGGTCTGACTCCGTTCCGACAGCGTCGATGCAGGCATCCGCGCCGCGGCCGTTGGTCAGCTCCATGATCCGGTCATAAATATCTTTGTCCATGTAGTCGAGCGTGATGGCTCCGGATCTTTCGGCAAGCGCCAATCTTTCCGGCACTGTATCGATGGCGATGACCCGCTCGGCGCCGAGAATGAACGCGGACTTGATCGCCATCTGACCGACGGGACCGCAGCCCCAGATGGCGATCGTATCACCCGGCTGGATGTTGCAGAAATCGGCCGCCATGTAGCCGGTCGGGAAGATGTCGGACAGGAAAAGGACCTGCTCGTCTGTCAGTCCCTCGGGCACTTTGATCGGACCGACATCGGCATAGGGCACGCGCAGATATTCTGCCTGCCCCCCGCTATAGCCGCCGAGCAGATGCGTGTAGCCGAATAGCCCCGCAGGTGAGCTTCCCCAAAGCTTCTTCGCTTTCGATGGATCGGGATTGCTTCGTTCGCAGCCAGAAAAAAATCCGCGTTTGCAGAAGAAGCATTCGCCGCAGGAGATGGTGAAGGGAACGACGACGCGGTCGCCGACCTTGAGCTTCTTGTTGTCCTTGCCGACCTCGACAACCTCGCCCATGGTTTCGTGTCCCATGATGTCGCCACTATGCATATCGGGCATGATCCCATTATACAGATGGAGGTCGGAGCCACAGATTGCACAGGCGGTGACCTTGATGATCGCGTCGCGGCCTTCTTCAATCTGCGGGTCAGGAACGCTTTCGCATCGAATGTCGTGCTTGCCGTGCCAGGTTAATGCTTTCATATCTTCCTCCCGCGGCCGTCATGCCGTGCTGCGACGGAAACCACGACTTCGAGAAGTTGTTCCCTTTCGCATGGTTGTAAGAGAGCAGAACCTGGAGGCAGGCTGCGCATTTCTCCGCCATGGCCGGACGATCACGATTTCTTCGGATCCAGAGATTGCCGTTGCACTCGCGCGACATCGTCATGATGTCGCGGCAGCTGCCCTGTCGGCGGCGGGTTGGTGCGCGGTCGGTGTCGGGCTTGATTTTCGGCAGAAATGGTTTCTTCTCACAACATGCTCTGACCCTTGTCGTTTTGCTCCTCTTGCTTCTGATGGAGCATTCTCAAAACCTAAACCTGAGGGCGCTCCAGGCCAAAACTGACGAAATGATCCGTTCAAGCGATAGCCAACATAACCGATGATCGGCGCCGAGCAGCGTGAACCACATGAACTCGACGCGAATTCGGGTTAGACTGATTGCAAAAATTCCTCTGTCATGAGGAGTTCGAGCTGCACCGAAAAACGGTCGCCCAGCAGTTCGAGCGACGCATCATGGGTCTCGTCGGCGCCGGAACAGACGGCGTCACGAAGAACGATAACGCTATAACCGAGGTCAATTGCTCCTAGTGCCGCCGATAGAACGCAGACGTCAGTCTCGCCGCCGGTCAAAACCACGGTGCCGACGCCCTCGGCCGAAAGTATCCCATGAAGCGTGTCGCCCATCCACGGCGAATAGGTCATCTTGTCAAAAACGCGCGCGGGAGGGACCAGTCGTTGCAGGATGGGCAGAAGATCGAGCATCTGGGGGTCTAGACGCTCGCGCGTCATTTGCGACCACTTTTCATAATAGTCCCGCCACATGCCGGGCATGTCACTGGAGCGCGAGGGGGTAATGAACCGGGTGAAGATGGTGCGCTCCGGGAAGCGCCCTGCAAGTTCCTCGACTTGCGGACAAACTTCCTTCATCCACGGCACGTGCCAGGGCGTTTCCTCTGCAAAGATCCGTTGCATGTCGATGCAGAGATGGATCCAGGGCCCTCTCATTCTGGTCTCCCTACGCAGCCATCGCCACAAGCGTTTTTGTGACAGCAATGGAGTCACAGGGTTTGGCGAAAAATACGCCTCGCGACGGCAGTTTGTCTGGGCGCGGCATTTTCATGCCGGAGACCACGATGATCTCCATTGGCCAGCGGTCGCGGATGGAGACGGCGAGTTTCAGGCCGTCCATCCAGCCCGGCAGGTCGATATCGGTGAACCGGATAAAGACTTCTGGCACAGTCTTCAGGATCCGCACCGCATCCGCGGTGTTCATTGCCTCAAGCGCCTCGAACCCGGCTTCTTCGACCAGATCCACGGCGGCCAGGAGCAAGAGGGGTTCGTCTTCGACGACCAGGACTTTGGGCTTCATGCTACTTCCTAATTTTACAGTTCTACGGCAAAATTCCCGTCGGCGGCACAAGTTCCGAAGCCCACTTTTTACAGCCCCGGCCTCAAACGTGCGTACGGCGGTGGCAGGAGATTCATGTGTCCACGATCCTCATCCTCGAAGACGAACCGTTTATCGCGCTGGACCTTGAGGAGACGCTGGTTGAAAGCGGCCATCAGGACCATGTGACACTTTCGACGTGCAAGGACGCCTCGGCCTGGTTGGACGCCCACACACCAGCCGCCGCGATCATCGACCCGCGACTGTCGGACGGGATCTGCACCACCGTCGTTCGACGCCTTTCAGATCTTGGCGTTCCCTTTGTCGTCTACTCCGGAGAACCGGATTCGCTGATCGAAAACGAGCCGGTCTTTGGCAAGGGCGAAATGCTCGGAAAACCGGCGTCGCCCGACCAGGTCAGTGCGGCCCTTAGCCGAGCGCTCCAAACGGAATAGCCTCTGCATAGATCCATCGACCGAGACGTCTGATGCCCTTGCCAGGGCGTCTTCCTCTTGTCTGACCGATTTGCTTGCGACCTTGTTCTGAAGGGTGATTTAATAGGTCCACAGACACTACCCGTCGCTCTTTGCGGGAAGCACCGAGCTCAATACCTGCCGCACCGTGCCGCGGATAATGCCTCCTTCATTGGGATCACCTTTTATCAGCGTCGAGGTGAGGTTCTTGACCTGCTCGAACGTCAGGTGTGGCGGCATCGGCGGGACTTCAGGGTCGGTCTTGACTTCGAGTAGCACCGGCCGGTCCGAGGCAAGTGCTTCGTCCCAAGCATGCCCCAGGTTCTCCGGGCGATCGACAAACAGGCCTTTGAGGCCAATGAGTTCGGCGAACCGGTGGTACGGCACGTTCGGAATGCCTTGTGAGGCCTCGAACTTCGGATCGCCCTCCATCACCCGCTGCTCCCAGGTCACCTGGTTCAGATCCTCGTTGTTGAAAACGCAGATGATGAAGCGGTGGTCGGCCCAGTCACGCCAGTATTTTGAAACGGTGATCAGCTCCGCCATGTTATTCATCTGCATGGCGCCATCGCCGACGAGACCGATGACAGGACGGTCCGGATGGGCGTATTTGGCAGCAATAGCATAGGGAACTGCGGCACCCATCGATGCCAGTCCGCCCGAAAGCGATGCCATCATCCCGGGCCTAATCTTGATATCGCGCGCATACCAGTTCGCACAGGAGCCGGAATCGCTGGTCAAGATGACGTTGTCAGGCAGGCGTGACGACAGCTCCCAAGCGACCAATTGCGGGTTGACGGGATTGGCTTCGGCGTGGGCCCGTTCCTCAAGGAGCTTCCACCAGGCGGCAACGTTCTTTTCTATGCGGTTGCGCCATTTGCCATCTTTCTGCTCAAGCAGGGGCAGCAATGCGTTCAACGTTTCCTTCGCGTCGCCGACGAGATTGACGTCCATTGGATAGCGGAGCGACAGCATGCCCGGCTGGATATCGATCTGGACCGCCTTCGCCTGTCCTTCCTCGGGCAGAAACTCCGCATAGGGAAAGCCGGAACCGATCATCAACAACGTGTCGCAGTCGCGCATCAGGTCCCAGGAGGGCTCAGTTCCGAGAAGACCAATCGACCCTGTGACCCAGGGCAAGTCGTCGGGAAGTACGGCCTTGCCAAGTAATGCTTTCGCAGCCCCGGCACCAAGCCGATCGGCGATGGCGATCACCTCGTCGGTTGCGCCGCGCGCGCCGGCACCCACCAAGATTGCAACCTTTTCGCCGGCGTTGAGGACATCCGCTGCGGCTTGCAGGTCCTCTTGGTATGGCACGATCTTGGGGGCTCGATAGCCAAACCCAGAATGGACGGTCCCGTGGGCGCGCGCCGGTTCTTCGTAAGCCATTTCCTGTAAGTCATTGGGCAGGATCAGCGCCGTCACCGTTCGATTTGCCAGCGCGATGCGTACGGCGCGATCGATGAGATGGCGAACTTGCGCAGGTGTCGATGCCTGGTGCGCGAAGTCACCGGCGACATCCTTGAAAAGAGCCGCGAGATCGACCTCTTGCTGGTAGTGTCCGCCAAGTGCACCCCTTGCCTGCTGGCCGACGATGGCAAGAAGCGGCTGATGATCGGCTCGCGCATCGTACATGCCTGTCACGAGATGTGCCGCCCCTGGGCCTGAGGTCGCGATACATACGCCGAGCTCGCCGGAAAATTTCGCATAGGCAGACGCCATGAACGCGGCCATCTCCTCATGGCGTGCCTGGATGAACTCGATCTTGTCGCCGGCACGGTTCAGCGCGCCGAACACGCCGTTGATGCCATCGCCGGGATAGCCGAACATGCGGCGGACGCCCCACACGTGAAGACGGGAAACGACGAAATCGCCGACGGTCTGTGTCATATCGATGCCTCTTGGGTCACATCAAAATAGGTCTGCAACAAACCCTTGTTTCCGGGTGTTGGTTCCGCAATGGCGGCAGATCCCTTCTGCTCCGAAAATCCGATCTGGAGCGGTTCGATCCGGACGTCCTGAGCGTCAGTCGCAGAGACGCGATCACAATTCACAGTCAGCGGAACTTTGGTCGAAAACCGCAGTTTTCCCTGCGTCAAATCTCATGTCAGTCAAGGAGATGTTCCATGCCCCAAGGTGACAAGTCCGCCTATACCGACAAGCAGAAGCGCAAGGCCGAGCATATCGAGGAAGGCTACGAAGATCGTGGCGTTTCCGAAAAGGAAGCCGAGCGCCGCGCCTGGGCCACCGTCAACAAGGAGAGCGGCGGTGGCAAGAAGTCCGGATCGGGCCGTGGCCATGCCGAAAACCATGCATCCTCCGAAAAAGGCGGGCGCAGGGGTGGTGCCGCTGCCGCATCGCGGACCAAGGAAGAGCGTTCCGCTTCGGCCAAAAAGGCCGCTGCCACTCGCAAACGCAATGAGCACCACGCCCATCATTGACCCCTGATATGGCGCCCGACCCAGGGCGCCGCTTCACATGCGGAGGATCCGATGCCGAAAAAGAAACCCAAGCAGAAATGGTCGCAGGACGTGACCGACAACAGCGATGCGATGGACCTCGAAGGCGGGGTGTTCAAGCAGCGCAGCGCCAAGAAGATCGCGGATTCGCTCAAGCATTCCGCGGAGGAAAGCCCGCGGCGAAAGGCCAGCCCTTTCCAGTCTGCGATGTCGATGCTTACCTTCTATATCAATCGTGCCGGTAAGCAGTTGTCTCGATCACGCCTGGCGACCCTCAATCGCGCCAAGGACGAGTTGCGCAAGGACTTTGGCAAGCAGCCGAAGCGCTAAAGAGCCTCTCGTTTGATGCTGAAGGGAGAGTGGCTATGCCGGTCATAAAAGCGCCGAATGACAATCCGCGCGACGACGATCTCGAATGCCAGCAGGCTTTGGAACCGTCGTTTCTGTCGATCATCGAGGAAGCCGTTGCTGCCGGCTGGCCCCGCCGCCTCGTGCTGCAATCGCTGGGCGATCTCGCCGATAACCTTTGGACCGATGAGGAACAGCTCGGACCGCAACCGGAACTACCGGCCGTCGGGAGTTTCGATCCTTAAGCATTTTGCCGTGCCGTCATCAGTGACGCATTCAGATGGTCGCCAATGCTCTTGAGGTCGCTGATAAAGCGCTGGCGCTCGCTCTCACGATCATCGTGATCGCGGATCCGGAGCAGATAGGACGGATGGATCGTGACCAGGATAGGCGTCCCGCTTGCTGCAGGTAGAACGTGTCCTCGTTCCTTGGTCAGTCCGACCGATCGGCCCATCAGAGTGTAGAGGGCTGTTGCCCCGAGCGCCACGATGAGGTCAGGCCGGAGGAGCTCAAGTTCGCCGCCCAGCCACCAGGCGCAACGTTGTATCTCACCGGCGTTTGGCTTGGCATGAAGGCGCCGTTTGCCGCGTCGTTCGAATTTGAAGTGCTTGACCGCATTGGTCACGTAGCAGAGTGATCGATCAACGCCGGCTTCCTGCAGACATTCGTCGAGCAGCCTACCCGCGGGGCCGACGAAAGGCTTGCCGGCGATGTCCTCCTGATCTCCCGGTTGCTCGCCAATCAGCACAACCCTTGCCTCGGACGGGCCTTCGCCGAACACGGTTTGGGTAGCATCCCGGTAGAGATCACAGCGTTCACAGGCCTCAGCTTGGTGCCGCAACGCGCTCAAACTTGTTGCCTGTGGATGGGGTTCTGCAAGAGCAGGCGGGACCTGCGCCTTGCGGGTGGTCGTCGGCATTGCCTGCTAGCCCTCCTCGCCCGGATATTGGGATTTCTTCAGAAGCTTGGCGAGATGAACCGTATTGCGCGCCAGCATCGATATCATCGTCTGAACCGCCTCCGGGGTCTTTTTGAGATCGACAAAGTTCGTCGATCCCATGGCCTCGCCGACCCAGTAGGCAACCGCATTGGCCGGAATCGTGAAGCCGACATCGTTGAGGGCCTGAAACACTTCCGCGGAAACGTGGTGGGCGCCATCCTCGTTACCGACCACCGCAACTGCTGCGACCTTGCCATAGGACACCATGCGGCCCTGATCGTCGGTCTCTTCGAGAAACGCGTCCATCCGCTCGAGAGCCCGCTTGCAAACGCTTCCCGGCTGCCCGAGCCAAATCGGCGTGCCGATCAGCAGAATATCGGCTTCCAGAACCTTTTTGCGGATGGCTGGCCACGCGTCTCCTTCGCCTTCGTCCGACGTCACGCCCGGCTTGATGTTATGATCGGAAAGCCGAATGCTCTCGGTTTCGACGCCGTGCGTCTTGAACTCTTCGGCAATGAGTTCGAGCAATTTGCCGGTGGAGGATGGCTCTGAGGCATCCGAGGATTTCAGAGTGCCGTTCAAGGCAAGTGCTTTCAAAGACATAGTTGCTCCTGCTGTGAAAATGGGCCGGCTGTTCCAACAGCCTGATGTTCGGGAAGCGTTGGTACCTCCAACTCGCAAAGCGAAACCGATCATCAGCCTAGTTGTTCCCTGCGCGCCGACTGCAAGGGAACGATCGCATTGCGGTGCGGTTTCCGTTTTGAACAACAAAAAATCCCGAACATCAAAGGAGTTTCATCATGCAGGCTGTGCGCATTCATCGCTTCGGCGGACCGGAGGTCATGGCAATCGAGGGAATTGACCGTCCGATCCCGTCTGCTAACGAAGTCCTCATCAAAGTCTTTGCCGCAAGCGTCAAATCCGGTCGATGCCAAGATGCGCGAAGGGAAATGTCCTGTGGTTACCGAGAAGGACTTGCCCTATGTGCTCGGGCGCGATGTCAGCGGACAAATCGCGGCCGCCGGCGACGATGTCTCAAGCTTCCTCATCGGCGACGAGGTCTTTGCGTTTCTCTCGCCAGAACATGGCGGCTACGAGGAATTCGTCCTAGCACGAGTTGACGAAGTCGCCGCGAAGCCAAAATCACTGGATGCGGTCGGCGCGGCCGCCGTGCCGCTTGCCGGCATCACCGCCTGGCAGGGTCTCTTCGACCAGGGCGGTCTGCGGCAGGGCCAGCGCGTTCTTATCCACGGTGGCGCCGGCGGGGTCGGACATTTCGCCATTCAGTTCGCCAAGGCAAAGGGCGCCTGGGTCGCAACCACTGTATCGGCGTCCGACAAAGAGTTCGCCAGAGACCTCGGCGCCGATCAGGTGATCGATTACAAGTCCGAAAAATTCGAGGACCTCGTTGAGCCTGTGGACCTCGTGTTCGACCTGGTCGGCGGTGAGACCCAGGAGCGCAGCTTCAAAGTCGTGAAACCGGGAGGCGCGTTGATTTCCACGCTGCAGGAGCCGGACGAGGCGCGCGCTGCTGATTGCAACATTCGCGCTGCCCGTTACACCGCGCAGCCGAACGGCGCTCAATTGCAGCAAATCGCGGACTTGATCGATGAGAGCAAGGTCAAGGTGGTGATCGCGAGCACCTTTGAGCTTCGCGAGGCCGCAAAAGCGCAGGCAGCCCTCAAGGAGAACCATATCCGCGGCAAGGTCGTTCTGAAAGTCGTGGATTAATCCACCGATCTGGAGGCGCACCTGGAGACCCTTCATCCGGGCGCGTCTCTCTTGTCGATATCTTGGCAGCGGGCACCGCGCTCCGCTCGGTCGATTTTCCGTGGAACAGTCAGGCTGGCAAATCCGTTTTTAGGCGATGACAATTCAGGAGATCCCTATGAAACATCTTGCTATCGCTTCGCTTGCCCTCGTGCTTGCCGGTCCGGCCTTCGCGCAATCTGCCGCCGAAAAAACAGGCGTCAATTCGCTGATGGGCGTCGCGCCGAAGACGGAAGACTTCGTCAAGGAAGCCGCCACCAGCGATATGTTCGAGATCGCCTCGAGCAAGCTTGCCCTGGAGCGTGGTGACGAAGCAACGAAAGCCTTTGCCCAGCAGATGCTTACCGATCACCAGAAGACCACGGATGAACTCAAGGGCTTGGTGACCAGCGGCAAGGTCAAAGCACCGCTTCCGGCAGCGATGACATCCAGTCAGCAAAGCATGCTCGACAAGCTGAACGGCCTTCAGGGCGCCGACTTCAACAAGCAATACCACTCTGATCAGGAGTCCGTGCATGAAGATGCGGTCGATCTGTTCAAGCGATATGGCGATGAAGGCGACAATGCCGATTTGAAAGCGTGGGCCGCCAGTACACGTCCAGCTCTGGAACACCATCTGATGATGGCAAAGGACCTCAACAAGTAGTGCTGTGAAAAAGTCAGGAGGCAGTCATGATCGACGAAGAGGAAAAAAGACTGCGCGCCTATCAGATCTGGGAAAGCGAGGGGCGGCCGGAAGGACGGGATCTTGCGCACTGGTATCAGGCGGCAGACGGCGAGGCCAGCGCTACAGGTCAAGGCGCTCACTACATGCCTTACTCTGCTGGCGCGGCGTCTGCCGGGTCACTGGTGATCAAGTTCTATCATTCCGGCAATCAAGTTCGCGGATATGTCCGCAAGATCGCCGAGACCGGGCAAGACGATTCGATATTTCCTGGTGAGGAGATGGAGCCGGAGGCTGCTTTCGAACTGGCCCAATCCCACAATGGAGGTTGCGGCGAGCCGATCTTCGTGGAGCTGACAGAAGGCGTCGAATGGGATCCGTCATGGGGGGCACTCGAAAATAATGATCTCGAGACGGTTCCAGCCGAAACGGATGCTTCTCGCGCTGCGGATAATCCGACCGCCGCCCGGCGTCGCACGCGTCTGGCTCGAGAGGCAGAAAAGGGACTGCGCCGCGCGGTGGGCGAGACGCAGGCCGAGGAGGATGTGAGAAACCGCCGGTCCGAACGCTCAGGAGCTCAATCATGACAAAAAATGGCAAACCGTCCAAGGCGCAGATTGAACAGGACGCCAGAGGGCAGTCCGAAAGCAACCATGCTGGTGGATCCAACAACGGCGTCAGCAGCGCCAAGCCGCGCGTGATCACTCATTCCGACGACGCGACGGTCAACAAGAAAACGCCCGGCAAGGGCAAAGACTCCGCGGACTGGCACATCAATTATGACGAGCGCGACATGAACGAGGGCGAGTTTCGAGGATAGAGCTATGAAGCAAGCTGCGCCTTCCCGGCGCAGCGGAACTTGGTGCGACATCGAAGGTTTACTATAACCGAGGAGCCTCAACCGAGATGGCTCGCCTCGTGGTATCTCTTGAGGCATCCATGACGTCGAAAACACGCTCTCCCAAAATCAAGCCCTATTCCGGACCTGCGGGCGGATGGGGTTCTGCAAAATCCGTGGCCGAGATCACCCTGAAAGAGCATGTCGCTCTGCGTGGGCCGAAGCTGCTATCGGCGCAGAACAAGCCGGAAGGTTATATGTGCGTGAGTTGCGCCTGGGCAAAACCTGCCAAGACTCACCCTCTTGAGTTCTGCGAGAATGGGGCCAAAGCCACAGCCTGGGAGGTGACATCGCGACGTGCCGACCGGGCATTCTTCGATAAACATCCTCTTCGCGAATTGGAGCTTTGGAACGATCACGACCTCGAAGAACAAGGTCGTTTGACGCATCCGATGCGCTGGGACGCAGCCACCGATCAATATCTTCCGGTCACCTGGGCCGAGGCGTTCGAAGAGATCGGTCGGGAGCTACGCGCTCTCGACCCGCATCAGGTCGATTTCTACACGTCGGGTCGGGCATCGCTCGAAACGAGTTACATGTACCAGCTGTTTGCGCGCATGTACGGCAGCAATAACATGCCCGACAGCTCCAACATGTGTCACGAGAGCTCATCGGTCGCTCTTCCGGAAAGCATCGGGGCCGCTGTTGGAACAGCCGTCCTTTCGGACTTCCAGAATACCGACTGCATCTTCTACATCGCGCAGAACGTTGGTACGTCGTCGCCGCGCTTGCTGCACGATCTCCAGGATGCCGTCGATCGCGGCGTCAAGATCGTCACTTTCAATCTGTTGCGCGAACGCGGCCTTGAGCGGTTCGTCAACCCGCAGTCGCCGACGCAGATGCTCACCGGCAACGAAACGAAGATTTCCTCCGAATATTATCAGGTCAACAACGGTGGCGATATCGCCGCACTATTTGGCGTCTGCAAGGCGCTGATCGAAGCCGACGATGCCTTGAAAGCCTCCCATCAAAGCCGTGTCGCCGGTGACGACGGCAAACCAAAGGATCCAGATAACGCTGCAATGGTTGCCTTTGCGGCCTCGATTGCGGCCGCCGACAAGAAGCATGTCCTCGACCATGACTTCATCAAGGAGCACACCACCGGCTTCGAGGAATTCGCCAACGCCGCACGCGGCCATCGGTGGGAGGAGCTGGAGCGGGTTTCAGGTCTCAGCCGTGATGAGATGACGCAGGCAGCGGCCACCTACGCCGAATCCGAGGCGGTGATGCTGGTTTATGGCATGGGTTTGACGCAACAGCTTATGGGCGTCCAGAACGTCCATATGGTCTGCAATCTGGCACTGTTGCGCGGCAATATCGGCAAACCGGGCGCCAACATCTGTGCCGTCCGCGGTCACTCCAACGTCCAGGGACAGCGGACTGTCGGCATCACCGAGAAGCCGGGCTTAGCGCCGCTGGACAAGCTCTCTGAACTCTACGGCTTCGAACCGCCGCGCTGGACGGGCCGCTCGACGGTGGAGACCTGTGAGGCGATCATGAGCGGGCAGTCGCGAGCCTTCATCAGTCTCGGCGGCAACTTCCTGAGAGCCGTCCCCGACACGATTGCCATGGAAAAAGGGTGGCGTAGGCTGCGGCTTAGCGTGCAGATCGCCACCAAGCTCAATCGCAGCCATGTCGTCCATGGCGAGATTGCCTATCTGCTGCCGTGTCTCGGTCGCATCGAACTGGACGAGCAGGCGACCGGTCCGCAGGCCGTATCGATGGAGAGTTCCATCGCCCATTTCCACGGCTCCCGCGGCAAGACGAGACCGGCAAGCCCGGAACTCCTTTCGGAGCCGGCAATCGTCGCCGGCATTGCCAAGGCGACCCTCGGCGAAACCAAGGTACCCTGGGAAAGCTGGGTCGGGAATTACGCGGAGATCCGCGATGCGATCGAGCGAACCTACCCGGAGACGTTCAAGGATTTCAATAAACGCCTGTTTACGCCGGGTGGGTTTGTCAGGCCGCTGCCGGCGCGCGAACGCAAGTGGGTGACGAAGAGCGGCAAGGCGAACTTCCTGACGCCGGAGAAACTCTTTCCGGAATTTTCGACGGCGCGGAGCACCGACGTCCTCCACCTGGCGACGCTGCGATCTAACGACCAGTTCAACACCACGATTTATGGGTACAGCGACAGATTTCGCGGTGTGGAAGGCACTCGCAAGGTGGTGTTCATGAACCCGGAGGATATCCTTCGGTTTGGTTTCAAGGATGGCGACAGTGTCGATCTGACCACTGCGATCGATACAGACAACGTTCGGACTGTGACGGCGTTGAGGATCGTTGCCTATGATATTCCCAGGGGATGTTGCGGCGCGTATTATCCTGAGACGAACCCGCTCTTTCCGCTGGCTCACCATGATCCGAAATCGAAAACGCCCTCCTACAAGCTCCTTCCGGTGCGTCTCGGTCGATCCTCAGAAGTTCCACATGATTGAGGGGGTGACCGGGTGAGCACATGATGTTCGGGAGCATCAACGACGCAAAGTGGTCGTTTCTGGCAACCTTTCTGCTGGTCGCCGCCGGGGCCGCGCTTCTCGGCTGGGCTCGGCAGCCGCGGGAACTCCGTACGGATCCACCCGTCGTCGCCGACCTCGACCGGTTCCGGCTAATGTCCAATGGCATCAGCGGTGCGCCGCCCGAGAGTTATTTCGCTGAGGGGAAACCTTACGAAAGCGACGCTTATAATCTCAGCCAGGGCCAGCGACTCTATAGCTGGTTCGGCTGCCAAGAGTGTCACGGCGATGGGCGCGGAAACGTAGGTCCTTCCTTCCTCGACGGTTGGTGGCTGTATGGTCCGGAGATGGTGTCGATTGTCGCGTCGATCCGCGACGGTCGCCCGCACGGCATGCCGGCCTTTCGTGACCGGATGACGATCGAGCAAATCTGGCAACTGGCCGGTTATGTCCAGACCATCGGCGCCTATTCGGCCAAAATGGCGGCGACGGGTCGCAGGGACGACCGCCACACGCGGCCGGCCGAAAACCGGGCGCCGGCGAAGATCCTGTTCAACGAAGGACCGGTCGGCGCCCACCCAGACCAGGGGCCCTCCCCTTGAGAACCGCTCGGATCCTTGCGCTGTCGATCATTGCTGCTGTCGCTGGCTGTAGCGGCAACCAGTCGGCTCTGGATCCTCAGGGCGCTCCGGCGATCCATGTCGAGCACCTGATCATCGGCATAACCGTCATCTGCACGGTCGTCTGGCTCCTGGTCATGATCGTGCTCGGCTGGGCACTGCTGCGGAAACGGTCCGGCGACGGCGGCGAGGCCCGTGAACGGCCCTTGACGATGAGCGTTGGCAGTGCCGTTGCCGCGACGGTCATGATTATCGCAGGTCTGACGATCGCAAGCTTTTACACCACACGCGGCATCGGTTTACCGGAAAACGCACCGCTGACGATCACCGTCAGGGGGCAGCAGTGGTGGTGGCAGGTCATCTATGCCGACGCCAATCCGGCGCTCAGCTTCCAGACTGCCAACGAAATCCATATCCCGGTCGGTCAGGATGTTCGGATCCAGCTCGAAAGTGCGGATGTTGTGCACTCGTTCTGGGTGCCGAGCCTTGCGGGCAAACAGGATCTCGTGCCGGGCCGCAGCAACAGTCTTCTTCTGCGAGCGGAACGGCCCGGCAACTATCGCGGCCAGTGCGCCGAATTTTGCGGCCTGCAGCACACTCACATGGCGATGATGGTCATTGCCGATGAGCCTGCGGATTATCAGCGGTGGATTGCGGTCCAACGCGAAAACGGCGTGATGCCGACGGACCCCGACGCTGCCGCCGGAAAGCTCGCTTTTCTGTCAAGACCTTGTGCTGCATGCCATACGGTTCGCGGTACTCCGGCCATCGGCACCACCGGCCCCGACCTGACCCATGTCGGCAGCCGTCAGACGATTGCGGCCGGGCTTCTCGAAACCACACGCGGGTCGCTCGCGGCCTGGATTGCCGATCCGCAGACCCTCAAGCCGGGCAACAACATGCCGATGGTTCCCCTAACAAGCGTGGAGCTCCGGAATATCTCCGCCTATATGGAGAGCCTTAAATGACCATCAAGGAGGACGGCCAGGATCTGCGCGATACCGGATTGGGCGAGATCGAGCTCGACCGCCGTCTCTCACAGACCTGGTCGACACCTGCGGGGGTGTGGGGCGCGCTTTCGACCGTCGACCATAAAATCATCGGCCGCCGATACATCGTGACGGCCTTCGTGTTTCTGGCGCTCGGTGGGCTCCTGGCGATGGCGATGCGGCTGCAACTATCCGAGCCCGAAGCGCGGTTTATCGGTCCCGATCGCTACAATCAGATTTTTACCATGCACGGCACGAACATGATGTTTCTGTTTGCCGTGCCAGTCATGGAGGCGATGGCCGTCTATCTGGTGCCGCTGATGGTCGGCACCCGCAACATCGCCTTCCCGCGCCTCAACGCGTTCTCTTACTGGATGTATCTGGCCGGCGGGCTGCTGCTGTGGATCGCCTTTGCGGTCGATACCGGCCCTGACGTCGGCTGGTTTGCCTACGTGCCGCTATCTGGACCGCAATATGCTGCTGGAAAACGCGCCGACATTTGGGCGCAGATGATCACCTTTACCGAAGTCTCGGCGCTGGCCGTCGCCGTCGAGATCGTCGTCACCGTGTTCAAGCAACGCGCACCCGGCATGTCGCTCGACCGCATCCCATTGTTCGTCTGGTCGATGCTGGTCACATCCTTTCTGATCATCATGGCGATGCCAGCGATCATGATCGCCAGCTCGGCGCTGATCCTCGACCGACTGGTCGGCACCCACTTCTTCAATCCGGCCGAAGGCGGCGACGTATTGCTGTGGCAGCACCTGTTCTGGTTCTTCGGCCACCCAGAGGTCTACATCATCTTCCTGCCAGCGGTCGGTATGGTCTCGACGATCGTCGCGACCTTCACGCGGCGCCCCGTGTTCGGCTACCTCGCCATGGTGATGGCTTTGATCGCGACAGGGGTTCTGGCCTTCGGACTCTGGGTGCATCATATGTTCGTCGCCGGGCTGCCGCGTCTGGGCGAAAGCTTCTTTACGGCGTCGAGCATGGCGATCGCCATTCCTGCTGGTCTGCAAATATTCTGCTGGCTGGCGACGATGTGGGCCGGCAGACCGGTGTTCAAGACACCGTTCCTGTTCGTCATCGGCTTCATGGTGATCTTCGTCATCGGCGGGATGACAGGTGTCATGGTGGCCTCCGTGCCCTTCGACACGCAGGTTCATGATACCTATTTCGTAGTTGCTCACTTCCATTACGTTCTTGTGGGTGGCGCGGTCTTTCCGCTGCTCGGGGCGATTTATTACTGGTTCCCAAAGATCACCGGCCGAATGATGAGCGAGAGGCTCGGTCGCTGGGCGTTCGGCCTGATCTTTACCGGCTTCAACCTGACCTTCTTTCCCATGCATATCCTCGGGCTGCAGGGCATGCCGCGCCGCATCTATACCTATCAGCCGGAAATGCCGTGGTCTGGCTTGAACATGTTCGTTAGCCTGAGTGCCGTCATCCTTGCGGCCGGTTTCCTGCTGTTCTTTATCGATGCCATCCGTAGCGCCGTCTCCGGTGTGGCCGCGCCTTACAATCCCTGGGACGCATCGACGCTCGAATGGTCGACCTCGTCGCCGCCGCCATCCTATAATTTCTCGCGCTTGCCGGTGGTCAGTAGTCTCGCGCCCTTGTCAGAGAAATCAGAAACGCTTCCCGTTGCCTCCGGCCTGTCGGTCGACCGCCGCGAATTGATCGTCAGCAGCGTCGTCGAAGCGCTTCCAGAGGCGCGCGAGTCGTCACCTGACAACTCGATCTGGCCGCTCTGGTCGGCACTCGCAACCACGGTGCTGTTGATCTGGTCGATCTTCACGCCCTGGGCAGTCGTCTGGGGATCGATCCCTGTGTCGATTGCCCTGATCGGATGGTTCTGGCCGAAAGGCACTCCGGAGGACGACTCATGAAACAATCCGTCGTACTCGATCTCACGAAACTGCCCCCGCATGGGCTTGGCACCGCAAGCCTGACCTGGTGGGGAACGCTTGCCTTCATGCTGATCGAGGGAACAGGCTTTGCGCTTTCGATCGTTGTCTACCTCTACCTCATGAGCCTGGCACCGCACTGGCCGTCGAATGCACCGCCCCCCGATCTGCTGCCCGGAACGGCCTTGACGGCGTTGCTGATTGCCAGCCTGCTTCCCAACGTCCTGATTGCCCGCTGGGCACGGCAGCAGAATTTGGCGAAGGTCCGTGTCGGCCTGATCATCATGTCGCTGCTGGGGGTGGCGCCGCTCATCGTTCGTATCTTCGAATTTCCGGCCATGCACGTCTCGTGGGACCAGAATGCCTACGGCTCGATCGTTTGGGTGATGCTTGGACTGCACACGACCCATATCATAACCGACCTGATCGACACGCTGGTGCTGACCTGCCTGATGTTTTCCAGGCATGGCGACAATCCGCGGCGCTACGGCGATGTCAGCGACAACGCCATGTACTGGAACTTCGTGGTGGCAACCTGGTTGCCAATGTATGTCTGTCTCTACTGGGTACCGCGCCTATGACCAGAACCTGGATGCGATATGGCGGACTTGTCGTGCCGCCGCTGGCCTGGGCCGTGGGGACGCAGCTTGGGCAGATCACCCCCTACCTCGATTGCCGGCGACAGATGGTTTGGACACCCGCCCTTTGCTCGGCCCTCTTGTTGATGTCGATTGCAGGGGCTGCTGCCTCTCGTCTCGCGCCAAGACCCGTCGGCCGGACCGAGCGGTTTGTCATCGATGCGGGATTTGTGATCGCCTCCGCCTTTGTCTTTGCGCTGCTATTGCAGGGGGCGGCGTCGATGCTGCTGGACCCATGTCAGCGCTGATCTGCACCTTGATCTCACTGATGATGGCCGCTCCGGCGCTGGCCCATGGAGACGATCCTCATACGGCTGCGTCGGTTTGGACATTCGATCCGTGGATCGTGCTACCAATCACCGTGATCAGCGCACTCTACACGTTCGGCATCGTGAGGCTTTCAGGTCGGGCGCGCCGGCTTGGAGCGAGGCACCGCCAAAGCTTGTTCTTCTACAGCGGTATGCTGACTCTCGCGGGCGCGCTGATCTCGCCGCTCCACTGGCTCGGAGAACACCTTTTTACCTTTCATATGATCGAACACGAGATCGTCATGGCCGTCTCGGCACCGTTGATCGTGCTTGCGCGCCCGGTCGGCCTCCTTCTATGGGGTCTGCCAAAACGAGCGCGTCTTGGCTTAGGCGCTGCCATGCGAACTCCTCTCATCCGGCGGTCATGGGACTGGAGCACGGGAGCGACCAGCGCCACCGCCATCCATGGTGTCGCCATCTGGGGCTGGCACCTGCCCTTCCTGTTCGACGCAGCCGTGACCAATACCGCTATGCATCGCCTCCAGCACCTCAGTTTTTTTGCAACGGCGGTCCTGTTCTGGTGGGCGGTCGTTTGGAAAAGCGACTACGGCGCCGCTGCCTGGCACATGTTCCTGACGATGTTACACACGAGCATCCTCGGCGCCTTGATGGCGCTGGCACCGCGCGTTCTCTATATCGCCCAGACGCAAACCGCTTCTGCCTGGGGGCTGACACCCCTGGAGGATCAGCAACTGGCCGGCATGATCATGTGGGTGCCGGCCGGTACCATCTATGCAGCTGCGGCGATGACGATGCTGGCGCTCTGGATCCGCGGTTCCAGCGAGAGAGGAGCGCGAAATGCCTGATGTTGCCGGCTTGGCCCCTCGCCCCATAGTCTGGGTTGCCGCCGCTGTTGCTGCCGGGCTGAGCGCCTTTGTGGTTACCAATACAATACGCGACAGTCAGACAAGGACGGCCGCAGCTGTGGCGCTGACCGGTGGCGATCCGGCGCGCGCTCCCGCACTCTTTCGTCGCTATGGTTGTTCGGGTTGCCATACCATTCCGGGCATACCGGGGGCGGACGGCCAAACCGGCGCGCCACTCACCGGGTTATCCAAACACGTCTATATTGCCGGTGTGCTGGAAAACCGCTCCGACAACCTTGTTGCATGGATCGTTTCGCCGCAGAGCTTTTCGCCGCAGACGGCGATGCCCAAGACGGGCATCTCAGAGCAGGAAGCTAAGGACCTGGCCGCCTATCTCTACGCACATTGAGGTTAGGGATGGGGCGTCGGCAAGGCCGGGAGGGCCTTGATGTAGCGCGCAATCGCATCACGATCGCTGTCGGGTAACATGGCCGTGTTGGTCACGACGTCGGCCATCGACGATCCGACACGGCCATGGTCGGGCGTGTCGCCTGTTTTTAGCATCGTTGCAATGTCTCGCTCGGTCCACTTGCCCAGGTTCTGCTGCGTGATGTTGGGCACGAACCCCGTACCTTGCGGATCGACTCCTCCGGCAAACCGGGTGTCGGGTTTGATGGCACCGAAGACGTTCCGACTGGAGTGGCATTCGGCGCAGTGGGATACGTTCTCGACGAGATAGGCGCCGCGATCATGGATCGGCTCGCCGCTCAATCGGGCCTCCGATTGGCCCTCACGAAAAAATAGCAGCTTCCAGAATCCGACGAACCGGCGAATGCGAAACAGGATCGAAGGGTGATGCGGCGGTGCCCGTCCCGAGACCTTGGGAAGCGTCATGAGATACGCGTAGAGGTCCCGGATGTCGCCAGCCGTCATTCCAGTGAAGCTCGTATAGGGAAAAGCGGGATAATAATGCTCATGCTCAGGCGACACCCCGCCGACGAGCGCGTTCGCCAGATCGACGGCCGTCCATCTGCCGATGCCGTCCACCGGATCCGGAGAAATGTTAGGCGGCCGAAAGGTGCCGAATGGTGAGCCGAGCGCCATGCCGCCCCCAAGCCGCAGTCGATCGGGTTCGCCAGGGGTCGCATGGCAGGACGCACAATCCCCAGCCGCGAAGATCAGTTGCCCGTGCACCGCGTCACCGGCACCCTTGAACTGCGGATCGCCTTGCGAAAACGGCGGGCGGGCTGCGCTTATATACAAGCCGGCCGCCGCCGCGGTGCTGGCACACAGAATGACGACGACAGCCATTTTCCCGAGCGTGGCCGGGGCAACATTCACAGCCCGGGGTCGCGCAGCTCCCGATTGTGACAAGATCAGTCGTCTTTCGTCTTGAAAGCGTCGGAAACCTTTTTGACCTCAGGGTCTCTATTGCTTTCGCCATTCGCATCCCGGTCCTGGTCGGGATCGTCCTTCGCGCGAAGGTAGCCCCTCGGCGTGTTTTTCTGGGGACCTTCCCAGCGTGGAGACTGATCCGTCGTGCCCGGAGCCCCGTCATTTGGTGAATTCATACCCATGTTCGCTTCCTCCTATGATCGAAGCTAACTGAGGCAGGAAATGAAAGTTCCACCGTGCCGCGCCACAGCGCGTTTTTGACTGTTTCCTGCAGGGGCTCATCCGGTAGACTATCAACATACGACTGCCGGGAGTGGCAACCGGGCAAAATTCTCGAATTCAGGGATTCACAGATCTGAAGCCAAAGCGTAGCAAGAAGCGCTCCTTGAGCTCGCGGCGGACCTGGGGCGACGGCCGATGCGCGAGGCACCCGGTCGTCGCCACTCAGCCGGATCGTCTGCTGATCATGCATCTATATCCAGCACCGCGTCGATTTCGCAGACGACCCCGGCGGGATCGTAGCTGATTGTCGAACGGCCGTTCAGTTCGGCCGCGAGAAACCTCTCAACCAGACGCAATCCGAAGCCCTTCATCGTTGGGGCTTCATTGCGGGACCACCGTGTTCAGCCCACCTGAAATGTAGCCTTGCTTTCGTGCTCTCATCACCATCGCCAAGCCGCCAGGAGATCGAGATCTTGCGTTGAGCAACCGACAATGCGCCGTACTTTGCAGCATTCGTCGCGAGCTCGTGGATAGCCAAAGAAAACGAGACGACTGCCTTCTGCGGCAGAAGCACAGGGATGCCTTCGATCTCGAAACATTCTGCGGGATAGGGCTCCAGGACTTGCCTGACCAGCGCTGAAAGATCGCCGCGCTGCCAGTCTCGATGTGTAAGGAGATCATGCGCCTTCGCCATAGAGGTCAGCCGTTCCCGGAAGGCGTCTACTTCGTCCTGCCCCGTCCCCTCCCGCCCTAGGGTCTGTTTCGAGATTGCGATGACGGTGGCAAAGACGTTCTTCACGCGATGATTGAGCTCGCCAGTCAATACGGTAAAGCTTCTCGGCGGGGGCATTCCAGCTGGTAATCGTCAAGTCGAGATCGATGCCAAGGATCGCGTCATTCGAGGACTCGATGATGGCAGCCAGGTGGCGTTCAGCCTCCTGCGCATTCTTGCTTGCCGAGATGTCGATGGCAATGAACCCAACTTGTCGGATCCGGCCATCCTCACCCCGGAGCGCCGAAACCGATATCGCCGTCACAACATTGGTCTTCATTCAGGATTGAGACGGCATCAGAAGCCTAGCGGTTTCACACCTCTAGTGGCGTGCGTGGCTCACCATACGATAAGGATGCACGGCCTTGAACTGCGAGATCATGGCGGTTGCTTGCTGTAACACGCGCTCGGCTTTACGCACGTCGTCACGCGCCAGTTCGTCAGCATTGATGAAGATCGCCTGTGCCATATTGGCGGAAAGCGCGGCAAAATGGCGGTTGCCTTCGACATATGCCTCGCGTGCAGCTGCCTCCAGGACATGCGCGATATCGGCAAAGACCTCTTCGCGCTCCTCGATGCTGAGGTCTTCGATGACTTTGATCTTCTCTTCCATTCTCGATCTCACTCCGGATAGACGTGTGATAGTGACCGAGCTCATCGGAGCCTCGATCGCGCAAAGAGCTAGGAAGCGAAAATTTCCGTTTCAAGAGCTTAGTTAAGCCTGAACTCGCCTTCGAGACGACGCCATTCGTTTGGCCCTATCAGACGCTGATGGCTGTAGCGGACGGAATGCAGCGGCCCGTCGAGGCTGGCGCGCCAGAAGTCGAGGAATTTATGCATTTCCGGAAAATCGGGAGCCAGATCGTAGTCCTGCCAGACATAGGTCTGCAGCACGGATTCGAAATCAGGAATGCGGTAGAGGATGTGCGCGGTGGTGAGGCCGTAGCCGTTAAGCTGACGCTCGAAATCCGACGAGAATTGCATGCTCATCTCCGTTTCATGACACTGCCAAAGGTGGCAAAAAATCATGCATCCATCAACGGTTTTCTTAAACCTTCGAAGGCGTTTATCGTTCCTCTCCAGCATGTTAGCAGCCGCCGGGGTAGAGTGCTAATTTTTCTTGCCGACCCTCTTGAAATCAAAAAATCTCGAAAATAAATTTTCCCCGCGAACGCTCAGATGAGGTTCGCACCCGTCCGGATTGGTAACCCGGTCCGGCAGGGGATTTTGCGTCATCTTTTTGTCCAATGGAGGAAAACATGTCGTTCCGACCGCTTCATGATCGCATTCTTGTCCGCCGGGTCGAATCCGAAGAAAAGACCAAGGGTGGGATCATCATCCCTGACACTGCCAAGGAAAAGCCGCAGGAAGGCGAAGTCGTCGCCGTCGGTCTTGGTGCACGCAACGAGGCCGGCCAGATCCAGGCGCTCGACGTCAAGGCTGGCGACCGCATTCTGTTCGGCAAATGGTCCGGCACCGAAATCAAGATCAACGGCGAAGACCTGCTGATCATGAAGGAAAGCGACGTCTTGGGCATTATCGAAGCTCAGGCCGAGCAGAAGCGCGCCGCGTAATCACGCATTACCGCCCATCAGTCAAAAAGCTGCCTATTGAAGGAGTGAACAAATGGCTGCGAAAGAAGTCAAATTCAACACCGATGCCCGTGAACGCATGTTGCGTGGGGTCGATGTCCTTGCCAACGCCGTGAAGGTCACGCTCGGTCCGAAAGGCCGCAACGTCGTCATCGACAAGTCGTTCGGCGCGCCACGCATCACCAAGGACGGCGTGTCCGTCGCCAAAGAGATCGAACTGGAAGACAAGTTCGAAAACATGGGCGCGCAGATGCTGCGCGAAGTCGCATCGAAGACCAATGATCTCGCCGGCGACGGTACCACCACGGCAACTGTGCTCGCCCAGGCCATTGTTAAGGAAGGCGCCAAGGCGGTTGCGTCGGGAATGAACCCGATGGACCTGAAGCGCGGTATCGATATTGCCGTCGACGCCGTCGTCAAAGAATTGAAGACCAACGCCCGCAAGATCACCAGCAATTCCGAAATTGCCCAGGTCGGCACTGTCTCGGCCAATGGCGACGAGGAGATCGGCAAGTATCTCGCTGAAGCGATGGAAAAGGTCGGCAACGAAGGTGTCATTACCGTCGAGGAAGCTAAGACCGCCGAGACCGAGTTGGAAGTCGTGGAAGGCATGCAGTTCGACCGCGGCTACCTCTCGCCCTACTTCGTGACCAACCAGGACAAGATGCGGGTCGAGTTCGAGGACCCCTATATCCTCATTCACGAAAAGAAGCTGTCTAACCTTCAGTCCCTGCTGCCGGTCCTCGAAGCCGTCGTGCAGTCTTCTAAGCCGCTGCTGATTATCGCGGAAGACGTCGAGGGCGAGGCTCTTGCTACGCTGGTCGTCAACAAGCTGCGCGGTGGTCTGAAGATTGCGGCTGTCAAGGCGCCGGGGTTCGGCGATCGCCGCAAGGCGATGCTCGAAGACATCGCAATCCTGACCGGCGGCACTGTCATCTCCGAAGATCTCGGCATCAAGCTTGAGAACGTAACGCTCAATATGCTCGGTCGAGCCAAGAAGGTGGCGATCGAGAAAGAGAACACCACCATAATCGATGGCGTCGGTTCCAAGGCCGAGATCGACGGCCGCGTCGCCCAGATCCGGGCGCAGATCGAAGAAACCACCTCGGACTACGATCGCGAGAAGCTGCAGGAACGTTTAGCCAAGCTGGCAGGCGGCGTTGCGGTGATCCGTGTCGGTGGCTCCACCGAAGTCGAGGTGAAGGAGAAGAAGGACCGCGTCGACGACGCCCTTCATGCGACCCGCGCGGCCGTCGAAGAGGGTATCCTGCCGGGCGGTGGTGTTGCGCTATTGCGCGCCGTCAAGGCACTCGACAATCTTGCAACCGCCAACCAAGACCAGAAGGTTGGTATCGAGATCGTCCGCAGGGCGATCGAAGCCCCCGTTCGCCAGATCGCCGAAAACGCTGGCGCGGAAGGCTCCGTGATTGTCGGCAAGCTCCGCGAGAAAACCGACTTCTCCTTCGGGTGGAATGCGCAGACCGGCGAATATGGTGATCTCTATGCTCAGGGCGTCATCGATCCAGCCAAGGTCGTGCGGACCGCGCTTCAGGATGCTGCGTCGGTCGCCGGTCTGCTGGTGACCACGGAAGCGATGATCGCCGAGAAGCCCAAGAAGGACGCTTCACCCGCCCTGCCCGCTGGCGCCGGCATGGACTTCTAAGAGGTAATTTCTGGGGCTCGCCCGTCGACGCGGGCGAGCTCCGATAAGGAGGTGAAAGGATGGTTCATGCAATAACAAAACCTTTGCCAACTCCTTTCGACAGCCGTGATCTCGCCGTCTGCCAGAGGGTTTCAATGAAATCCGGTCGGGCGCTGGGATTGCGAAGGAGTCCGAGGAAGCGGAGCGCATGGCGGCCATAACGATAGAATTGTACAGGCAAGGTGTTCGCGAGCCGCGCCATCTCAGAACAATGGTCGAGTCCGCGCGAGGTCTGTTCGGGCGCCAGGGAATTTTACAAAGCTGAGCCAAACAACAACGTCAATTTGGCATCACATGGGGTCAAGCTATGAGAAAGGAAAGCTTCGAAAATTCAACACCAGTGAACGCAGCAGCAGCAATCAGCGCTGCTCATCTGCTGCATCCGGGCAGGCATTTTGCTCATCCGCGCGACGTTCTTGCGGCCGACGAAATCGGCAGGGACGAGAAACGCGCCATTCTTGCGTCCTGGGCATCCGACATCTTCGCCATCGAATCCATTCCGGCCCTTCGCCTTTTTCCAGGTACGGACAAGGCCGTCTCCTATGACGAGATCATCGAAGCGCTGAAGACGTTGGACCGGTCTGATATGCTGCCCGGAAAGCAGGACGCATCCCGTAATCAAGACAATCAAAGATGCCGCCGTCGCCGAGTTCAATCACGTCGGTTTGGCGGCCTTGGTCTGTGCAGCTATCGGAAAGGAGGACGCCACCGACAACCATTCGAGATATAGAAATCCAATCTGACGTGCCGCGTGCCTCTTTGAGGACGCGGATCTGGTTTTTACCGACGACTCTTTGCTCAATAGAGGAGGTTTTGCCGATGAAGATCGCTCAGATCGCACCGCTCGCTGAAAGTGTTCCGCCCAAACTCTATGGGGGAACCGAGCGCATTGTTTCCTATCTCACCGAAGAACTGGTCGCCCAGGGCCATGAGGTCACGCTTTTTGCCAGCGGCGATTCCGTCACCGACGCCAGGCTCGTGGCGTGCTCGGACGTCGCGTTGCGGCTCAACCCCGCCGTCAGAGATCATCTGCCCTATCAGGTCGTGATGCTGGAGGAAATTCGCCGGCGGGCGCACGAATTCGATGTGCTGCACTTCCACATCGATCTACTACATTTCCCGCTGATCCGCGAGTTCGCCGACCGCACGGTGACGACGCTGCACGGCCGCCTTGACCTGCCGGACCTCAAGCCCTTCTACTCGGCTTTTCCCGATATCCCGCTAGTGTCGATCTCCAATGATCAGCGCCGCCCAATGCCGCCGGTCAACTGGTCAGGGACGGTCTATCATGGCCTCCCTCTCGACCTGCTGTCATTCACGGAAAAGCCCAAGGGCAACCATCTTGCTTTCCTTGGACGGATATCACCGGAAAAGCGGCCGGATCGTGCGATCGAAATCGCAACCAAGGTCGGGATGCCGCTGAAGATGGCCGCCAAGGTCGACAATGCCGACAGGGCCTACTGGGAGACGGTGATCGACCCGATGGTGAGGCGCCATCCGAATGTCGAATTCATCGGTGAGATCAACGAGCATCAGAAGGCCGATTTCCTCGGCAACGCCGGCGCCTTGCTCTTCCCGATCGACTGGCCCGAGCCGTTCGGACTGGTGATGATCGAAGCGATGGCCTGTGGCACGCCCGTCATCGCCTTCGGATGCGGCTCCGTGCCGGAGGTCATCGACAACGGTGTCTCTGGAGTCCTCGTCGATAGCGTGGCCGACGCGGCCGACAACATCGAATGGGCGCTCAAGATGGATCGAAAGAAAGTTCGCGCGACATTCGAGGCGCGTTTCAGCGCCGCGCGGATGGCACGGGATTATCTGGACATCTACCGGAATCTTCCTGGCGTGCGCACCAAGGCGGCCCCACTACGCCGTGCCAACGGGCAGGACCTCGATCTGCAGGTCGTTGCATAATCCGGAGGCCAGTAGCATGTCGATCGCTTCTGTACACGACGCTTCCGAGCCAGCAGGCGGCCACGCACCGATGGCGCAATTTTTCATTCCGGCCACAGCATCACTGCAAGAGCGACGGCCGCGCACCCTTAAGCACGGCGATACATTCGCCGTCTTCGACCACAATGGTGACGCGCTTTCTGGGCCCGGCAGCCCGGAAGGCGTTTTCCATCGGGACACGCGGTACCTCTCCCACCTCCATCTGACGATTAATGGCAAGCGCCCGATGCTTCTCTCGTCGACGCTGCGCGACGACAATGCGACGCTGACCTGCGATCTCACCAATCCCGACCTCTTTGATGAGAAGGGGAAGCTCACACTTGAGCATGATCTCATTCATATGCGCAGGACACGCTTTCTGTGGAATGCCGGTTGTTACGAGCGCTTGGCCGTAAGGAACTACGACGAGCGACGACAACAAGTGCGTATCGAAATTTCGTTCGGGGCGGACTTCGCCGATCTGTTCGAGGTTCGCGGAACCGTCAGGGCGAGGAGGGGCCGCCATCTTCCGTCCGTGATGGAACAGGATCGCGTTCTTCTCTCCTATATCGGCCTCGACGATCTGAAGCGCGTCACGCAGTTGTCGTTCGATCCCCGCCCAGACGAACTTGGGAGCGGCCATGTCATTTACGATCTTGATCTGGCGCCACATGAAACGCGGTCGCTGTTCATCCAGATCTGCTGCGACCAAGACAAAGACCGGCCTCTCGGCTACCAGTCTTTCTTTCTGGGCCTACGGGATGCGCGCCGTGCATTGCGCTCCTCTTCCTCCCGCGCGGCATCGATCGTCACGTCCAACGAAATATTCAACGAGGTGGCGCGGCGCAGTGTCTCCGATCTATATATGCTAACGACCGATAAGCCCGAAGGTCCCTACCCCTATGCCGGCATCCCCTGGTTTAGCACTGTTTTCGGACGTGATGCGCTGATTACCGCGCTCGAAACGCTGTGGCTTGATCCGCACATTGCCCGCGGTGTCCTTGGCCATTTGGCCGCAAACCAGGCCACGGAAGTCGATCCGGCTGCAGACGCCGAACCTGGAAAGATTCTCCACGAAGTGCGCTGTGGCGAAATGGCTGAACTGGGTGAAGTGCCCTTCCGCCGCTATTACGGCAGCATCGATTCCACACCGTTGTTCGTCCTGCTGGCAGGGGAGTACCTGAAGCGAACAGGCGACCTTGCCACGATCAACCATCTTCTGCCAAATATCGAGGCAGCGCTCACCTGGATCGACGCGCACGGCGATCGCGACGGCGATGGTTTCGTGGAATACGGGCGGTTAACGCAAGAAGGCTTAATCAATCAGGCCTGGAAAGACAGCCACGACTCGGTATTCCACGCCGATGGTACGCTCGCCAAAGGCCCGATCGCCATTGCCGAGGTTCAGGCCTACGTCTACGGTGCCTGGCAGTCCGCAGCCGAGATCTTCCGCCGGCTCGGCAGACCTGAACGCGCGGCAAAGTTCCTGGCACGGGCCGAAGGCCTGCGTCATGCCTTCGATACGAGTTTCTTCGATGAGGAACTCGGCACCTTTGTGCTCGCGCTCGATGGGAATAAGCGGTCTTGCAGGGTCCGCTCTTCCAATGCCGGTCATGCCCTGTTCACCGGTATCGCCTATCCCGAGCGAGCCGTCCAGGTTGCCAGGACACTGATGAGCGCCTCGTCCTTCTGCGGTTGGGGCATCCGAACCATCGCCTCCACCGAGGCACGCTACAATCCGATGAGCTATCACAATGGCTCGGTTTGGCCGCATGACAATGCAATGATCGCCAGCGGTCTCGCCCGATATGGCTACCGGGCTGAAGCGGCGCGCATTTTCGAGGGGCTCTTTGCCTCGTCGACATATATCGACCTGCGCCGCCTTCCGGAACTCTTCTGCGGCTTGCCACGCCAGCGGGCTCAGGGACCGACCTTCTATCCTGTTGCTTGCTCTCCGCAGGCGTGGGCGGCCGCAGCACCGCTGCTTCTTCTGCAATCCTGCCTCGGCCTGGACTTCGAACCGAACGCCCTGCTCATCAGCTTCACGGAGCCGCAACTGCCCTCCTTCATGGATGAGGTGATCCTGCGACACCTGCAGGTCGGAAACGGCTCGGCCGACATTGCCTTACGCCGCTCGGGACGCAGCGTCGTGGTAGACACCCTCGGTCGAGGGGGCGAGGTTCGCGTACTGACCACCGCTTAGGCAAGCCGCTTCCAGACAGGCGTCTTGCCTAGTCCAGTTCGTCGTTGTCTGAGACCAGCAGGTCAATCAACAAGGCGATTTTGCCCGTGGGTGGCGGCCGTCGTTCATTCATCAACGCTTCGTCATTGTTGACCCATGCGAAAGCTTCCGCCAGTTCAGCCTGACTGGCACCAGTGGCCACGACATCAGCTATCAAAGTTTCGTCGACAGGTCCGAGGATGTCGATGACGTCTTCGGAGGTCATTGTCATGCCGATTTCTCCTTTTGTATCACCACACGAATCTGGTGGCCCAAACAAAAAAATCAAATTTTTTACACCAGGCAATTCCACAGCTCTTGAAACCGCAAGCCACTGAATTATATTGATATTGTTCGATCGCCCAATGGGGATCGACAGGTCCAGGAGGCGCCATTGTGCTCTTGGCGCCTCCTTGTATCCATGTTGCTTACAAGGAGGATATGGTTATGAGGACAAACCTCGATTTTTCTCCCCTGTTCCGGTCGAGCATCGGCTTCGACCGAATGCTGAACGCGCTCGAGGCTGCAAGCCGCATCGAGACGATCGACAACTGGCCGCCTTACGACATCGTCAAGACCGGTGAGGATGAGTACCGCATTGCCATGGCAGTGGCGGGCTTCACGCAGGACGAACTGACGATCACGCAAGAGCAGAACATGCTCTTCGTATCGGGTCAGAAGGCGAATGCCGACGATGTGCAGTATCTGCATCGCGGCATCGCCGGCCGCTCGTTCCAGCGCCGGTTCGAACTTGCCGACCACGTCAAGGTCGTCGGGGCCGGTCTCGTCAACGGTCTGCTGACCATCGATCTCAAGCGCGAAATCCCTGAAGCGATGAAGCCGCGCCAGATCGCGATTTCGACCGACACGGCTATGCCGCAGGCCGAGATCAAGCAGATCGAAGCAGAGAAGCACGCGGCTTAAGCTCCAGCAACAGCATAGTCGGGAAAGACGGCGCCGGGTATATCGTCCGGCGCCACCAGAGAAGCTTTGCCAATCGAACCAACGGAAAGGAGAAAACCATGAGTGTTCGTGATCTGATTCCCTGGGGCCGAAACAATGGCAACCAGGCCCCGACTGTCCTGCGCGACGACGACCGGGATCCCTTCCTGTCGCTGCATCGCGAGGTGAACCGCCTGTTCGACGACGTCTTCCGCGGCTTCGGCTCCGGCCTGCCGGCCTTCGGAAGCGCTTCTGCCTTCGGCGCCGGCTGGCCGAACGTCGAGATCGCCGATACCGACAAGGAGATCAAGGTGACCGCCGAGGTGCCCGGCCTTGAAGAAAAGGACATCGAAGTCCTGCTCAACGACGGCGTGCTGACGCTGAGAGGTGAGAAGCGCTCCGAGAACGAAGACAAGGATCGTCAGTTCTCCGAGCGCTACTATGGCCGTTTCGAGCGCCGCATCCCGCTCGGCGTCGAGGTCGATGAAGACAAGGTCGCTGCCAGCTTCAGGAACGGCGTTTTGACCGTGACCCTGCCGAAGACCGAGAAGGCGCAGACGCAGGTCAAGCGGATCGCCATCAAGAGCTAACCGAACCAGCCTGCCCGGCGGCCGGCCTTGTTGGGGGCCGCCGGCATCCTTCGCCAATAGGGAGGGATAAAATGATGGAGATTATTAGAGAGACACACACCAAACCAAGCAAAAGCCTCGCTTCCGTTAGCCAGGCCTCCAATGATAACCGGCGGAAGCGTCTCGCTTTCGGCCGCTCCGTGTTTCCCGAAGACGTCGTCGCCCGCATCTTCAGACCATCACACTCGGTGATGACATCGGGCAAAGCACGAATGAACGGCTGGCTGCTTGTCTTCGAGCGCCGCAGCGCGCCGTTCATTGAGCCTTTGATGGGCTATACGGGCACCACGGATACGCTGACGCAGGTGGAGCTGGAGTTTCCAACGCTGCGATCCGCCATCCGCTATGCCGAGCGGCAAGGCCTGACCTATGTCGTGCAGGGTCCGGCAAGCAAAGCTGCGGCCCTGACAAAGAAAGGAATTCGTCGCCGATTGAACCGGCCATCTCACGCCTTCTCCGATGCGACATTGGAGCGGCTCGGCATCGCCGCGCTTCAGGAGAGCTACGGTGAGGCAATGGTCGAGGCGGCGGAACGGCACGATGCTTCCGGTCCCGCCACATGGTCATCGCCCATAGATGTCATCCGTGATCCGACGCTGTCTCTCGAAGCAAAGCGCTCGATCCTGATGAACTGGGCATGGACCGAATATCTGATCGACCAGGCGACCAACGAAGGCATGCCGGTGAACAATCGTCCGTCCCGCCTTAATGAGGTCGAGCAGGCGCTGCTTGCGCTCGAACGAGACGTTGAGCGCAGGCAGGACCGTACCACTGCCGATCGGAAAGCTGCATGAGGTGCACCCATGGACCCGCATGTCGTTTTCGGTTGCCAGGAGATTGTGCCGAACAGGTTTACGCTGACGATGGCCGCAGCTGCCCGTGCCCTCAACCGCGGTGCGGGGCCGAGGCTTGATCTGCCGCATGCCAGTGTAAGCGATCTTGCGCTGCATGAGATCGCCCGTGGCGCGTTCAGCCACGACGAGCTCGCGCCGTTCTTGCCCGAATTGGCAGCAAAAACGCTTCCTCCGGCTCCTAATCCAACCACAACCGAGCTTCGCGGCGACGGCGCGGCAAGCGCCGCCGCCGCACCCGCCTTCTGTCCGCAGGAGACGGTTCAATGATGATGCAACCAACCGATGAGGAGAAATGAACGATGCTGAAGTCCCTGTCTTCCAACAACCGGACCGCTTTCGATATCGTCAATATCGTTGCCGGTCTTGGTCTTCTTGTCTCACCGTGGCTAATTGGCTTCGCCGCTGAAACCTATGCCGCCTGGAATGCCTGGCTCGTCGGCGCGGCCATCGCCGTGATCGCCGCTGTGGCTCTCTATGCCTTCTATGAGGCGGAGGAATGGGTCAACCTAGTGCTCGGCATTTGGGCGGTAGCTGCTCCATGGGTTCTCGGCTTCGCGGGCGTGACGGCTGCGATGTGGGTCCATGTTGTTGCCGGTCTTGTCGTCGCGGTGCTTGCCGCCGGCAACATCTGGTTCGGCCATAACCGCCCGCTCTCGACCGCCTGATCCTATGGAGGCGGGTCCGGATCTTCGGACCCGCCTCTTTTTCGAGTCCTTCATGCGTCATGCCCGGAGGGATACCAATCATTTCAATTCATGGAGCAACCGATGTTCGATCTCACCCCGAGGCTTCGCACGATTGCCATTTCCGCAGCCGTCGCCGCCGGAGCCATTTTCTTCACCACAAGCCCATTGCCTGCGCAAATGACAGGACAGGCTTCTTCGTCCACCGGCCTGCCGACGCTGGCGCCGATGCTGGAACAGGTCACACCCGCCGTCGTCAATATCGCGGTCGTCTCCCGAGCGCCGGCGCAAGACAACCCGCTCTATAGCGATCCCAACTTCCGAAGGTTCTTCAATCTGCCGGAGCAACAGCAGCAGGCTCGGATGAGCGCCGGCTCCGGTGTCATCGTCGACGCCAACAAAGGATATGTGCTGACCAACCATCACGTCGTCGACGGCGGATCAAAAATCTCGGTCACGCTGAAGGATGGCCGACAGCTCCCGGCAAAACTGATTGGCAGCGACAAGGAGACCGACATTGCCCTGCTCCAGATCAATGCCAAAAACCTCACAGCCATTCAGATCGGGGATTCCGATGCCCTTAAGGTCGGGGACTATGTCGTCGCCATCGGCAATCCCTTCGGACTTGGTCAGACGGTTACCTCTGGCATCGTCAGCGCACTCGGTCGCAGCGGGCTCAATATCGAAGGCTATGAGGACTTCATCCAGACCGATGCCTCGATAAACCCCGGCAATTCCGGTGGGGCGCTCGTGAGGCTCGACGGCAAGCTGATCGGGATCAACACTGCGATCCTCAGCCCGGCCGGCGCCAATGTCGGCATCGGCTTCGCAGTCCCGAGCGACATGGTGCTATCGGTGATGAACCAACTGGCGACCCAAGGCGAGGTGCGCCGCGGCAGACTCGGCATCGGCATCCAGGACCTGACGCCCGACGTGGCCGAGGCACTCAAGCTCGGTGAGCTGCGCGGCGCACTGATTGGCAGCGTCGAACCTGGCTCAGCGGCCGCGCGGGCCGGATTGAGGACCGGCGACGTGGTTACCGCGATCGACAATCGCCCCGTCCACAGTGCAACGGATCTCAGGAACCGGATCGGCCTCACCCCGATCGGAACCAGGATCAATGTGACGGTAAAGCGCGGCGATGGCGAGCGGGTGATCGCCGTCACGATCACATCGGAAGACCGGTCGTCCGCCGACCTCTCCGGCACGCCCCTCGATGGCGCCAAAATGCGGGAAGCATCTGCCGAAGAGGCTCGCCAGGCCGGTGCCCCCGGCGTTGTGATCGAGGGTCTCGGCTCAGGTAGCATGGCGGCCCGCAGCGGACTGCAGGCCGGTGACATAATCGTGGCGGCCAATCGCTCGCCGGTCTCTTCCGTCGCGGATTTGCGTAAGGCGCTTGCCGACAAACCGGCAATCCTCGCGCTTGAACTGATCCGAGATGGCGATCCTCTCCTTCTCGTCGTCCGATAGCGGAGCGATGATTAAACGGTCCCGCTCACTTGCGAAGTGGGACCCAATCGACCTTTCGTCTTGCCCTCCAACCGGAAACCGGGCCGCCGCCTATATGAGAGGAGAATTGATCGCAGTGTATGTTACCTGTGACAGGAGATATGCATGAGCCGAGATCCATATGAGCTTCTGGGCGTGAAACGGGATGCGCCGCAAAAGGAAATCCAGAGTGCATTCCGCAAGCTGGCCAAGAAGCTGCATCCCGACTTGAACCCCGGCGCTAAAAATGCCGAGGCCAGGTTCAAGGAGATTTCCGCGGCCTACGAGCTTTTGAGCGATGAGCAGAAGCGCGCCCGCTTCGACCGTGGCGAGATCGATATGACGGGGGCCGAACAGGCGCCCCGCAACTTCTATCGCGACTATGCCTCGGCCAGCGGTCCCGGTGAGCCCTACCACAATAGCGGCGGGTTTGCCGATTTTGGCGATTCGGACGATATTTTCGCGAGCTTCTTCTCGCGCCGCGCCGGCCCTGGCGGCGGGTCCCCGTTCCGCGCTCCCGGACGTGACCGCCATTTCTCGATGGAGATCGATTTTCTCGATGCGATGAAGGGTACCAAAACCCAGGTTAAGCTACCCGAGGGTCCGGCTATCGAAGTGCAGGTTCCCCCCGGGACACGTGATGGCCAAACCCTGCGGCTGCGGGGCAAAGGCGAACCCGGGTTCGGGGGCGGTGCCGCCGGCGGCGCGCTGATCGTTATCAGGGTGCGGCCTCACCGCTTTTTCACGCGCGACGGTGACGACATCCGCCTCGAACTCCCAATCACGCTGAGCGAGGCAGTGCTTGGCGGCAAGGTGCGCGTGCCCACTCCCTCCGGCCCAATCGACCTAGCAGGCTGTTGAAGAAGTTCACTTTCGGGCGATGAAGTCAGCTTCATCACCGTTATGGAAGCAGATTTGGCCGATTAGGGAGCCGTCTGATTGGATTTCGGCCCATCCGTCGCCTTGGGCTTCGTCCATTTCGTCGTTGCCTTGCCAGGAGAAGGCGACGTAATTGCCGTCGCCCGTACCGAATATCTGCCCGGTGACGCAGCCGAAGGCGAATTCGCCGGCGCCGTTGGCCGCGAACTCGATGTAAGCGGGCTCCATCATGTCGGGATAGTCCTCGACATAATCGGGCATCGCGATGATCCGCCAACGACCGGAGAGGCTCATGCCTGCACCGCCAGCAGCTTGGGCAAGCGGATCAGATTGTAGGCCGCCAGGTTCAGGGTGAAGGCCGCGCCCACACGGGCGCATCCTCGCAGCTTGACCTTGGCCATGCCGGCCGATGACTTGATCCAGCCAAACACCTCTTCGATCCGCTTGCGGCAGCGCTGGCTGGCTTCGTAGCCCGGATGGCGCTTCGTGCGGCCATCGATGGCCGTTACGCGAGGCTTGCCGTTTTTGCTCAGATGGCCGTCGATGGCGATGTGCGGCGTGGCCTTGTGCTTGCGCAGATCCTTGACGAACTGGCATACGTCATAAGCCTTGTCGGCCCCGAGCGTGATGCGCCGCCGCGATGGCCGGCGCTCCAACATGGCAAGCGCAGCCTCGCGCTCGGCTTTGCCCGTGGCCTGGGTGACGCCGCCATCCACGACCAGCCCGTGACGGTTCTCCATCAACGCATGGCCCATGTAGCACAGCTTCGCCGGCTGACCGTCGCCCTTCTTGTAGAGGCGCGCTTGCGGGTCGCTCGTGCTCTGGTGCGTATCGTTGGAACGCTTCTCCTTGTGGAAGCTGCGCTCGGCGTTGCGGCCAGCACCATCCGGATCGTTGTCACCGCCATCCTTGCGGCGGAAGCTCTTGATCGAAGCCCAGGCCTCGATCAGCGTCCCATCCACCGAGAAGTGATCCGACGACAGCAGCCGCGTCACCCTTGGCTGCGCCAGCACCGCGCGCAGAAACTTTGCCGCGATCTCACCTTCCAACAGCCGATCCCGGTTCTTGGTAAAGCTCGAATGATCCCACGCCGGCTCGTCAACGCCGAGCCCCACGAACCAGCGGAACAGAAGATCGAACTCCATCCGTTCCATCAACTGACGCTCCGAGCGAATGCCGTAGAAGGCCTGCAACAGCATCGCACGCAGCAAGCGCTCCGGTGCGATCGAGGGCCGGCCGAGCCCAGGCGGATAAAGCACCGCAAAATCGCCATCCATCGTCGCAAGAGCCGCGTTCACGATCTCCCGCACCACCCGTAGCGGATGATCGCGCCGAACCCGCGCCTCAAGGTCAACATACGAAAACAGCGAGCCTGTCCGTTCGTCCAATCCCCGCATCCACCGCCTCCAAATCCTTTGGACAGCAGTGAATCACGCTTCAAACAACCGCGCCAGCACCTCTTCAACACCCTGCTAGCCCTCCCCCCCCAATTCCAGCAGCGGCAAGGTCTTGCGTATCAAGGGCAAGGGTGTGCCGCGCGGAAATGGCAGCGCCGGTGACGTCTATGTGACTGTGAAGGTCGTGTTGCCCGACCGTCCGGACGAAGATCTGACCAGCTTCATCAAACGCTGGGCTTCCGGAACGACACAAAATCCGAGAAAGGGCATGGAGGGCTGACCATGGACGATCATGAATTCTGTCTTCGCCTCAAAATCGAAGTAACCGAGCTCGAACTGTGGATCCGGGAAGGTTGGCTGGCGCCGCAGATCGCCGAGCACCAACGCCGCTTCCGGGATGCAGATCTAGCTCGCGCCCGGCTGATCCTAGATCTGACGCACGGCATGGGCGTCAACGAAGCCGGAGTTGATATTGTCATGGATCTTGTCGACCAGCTTCAGGGCATGCGCGGCGCGATGCGCGACATCATAACGGTCGTCAGCGGAGAGGATGTTGCAGTCCAACAACGTTTGGTAGCAGCTCTGGACAAGCTCCACACCATTTGGCAAATGTGAGAGGATTCGCGGCAGGTAAGCAATCTCGTGGCGGATGTTCCTATGACGACATCATTGAGGCGCTGAAGACGTTGGACAAGAACGATGAGCGCGAGGACGAGGTTCGTCCGCCGCGATGAGAGCGAGCCTGCTGTAAAGCTGTAACACTCCCTTTAGGCAGGTCTGCGGCTTCACCACAACCAGCCTGTCATTGATGTTTCGAGAAACCTAAATATAACGAGAAGGCATCTTTCAACGACGATGATGCGCGCGCTCCGGCCCGGATCACGCTAACAGTTTTGAAAGATGAGTTATGCCGAAACGAAAAGCGCCAGCGGTTGTCAGCACAGGTATCTCCGGATTGAACGAAATTCTGCGTGGTGGTCTGCCGGCATCCAATCTCTATATGCTGCAAGGCGCTCCGGGCTCCGGAAAGACGACAGCAGCGCTACAGTTCCTTCGCGCCGGGGTGGAAGCGGGAGAGAGCTGCATTTACGTGACACTGTCGCAGACGGCGGCAGAGCTTGAAGCCATTGCTGTCTCACACGGCTGGACACTCGATGGCATTCGGGTCGAAGAACTGTCGACATCCGGCTCTGTCAGCGAAGCCGATGACCAGAGCATATTTCTGACTGCAGACCTCAGGCTCGACGAGACGCGAAAGGCGATCGAGGCAGCTATCGAAGAACACAAGCCGCGGCGCCTTGTTTACGACTCCCTCCTCGAAATCCGCCTGATCACGGGTGACTCTCCTAGGTTTCGTCGCGAACTGATCGGTTTCCAAGCGCAACGTCGTCGCACTTCTCCTTGACACCCAGACGCCCGGCTATGACCGCAGCGGCGAGGAAGTAGAGGGGCTCGCCCATGGGGTCATCCGTTTCGACAAGTCACTGGAGGAGTACGGCGCCGTGCGACGTCGTGTGGAAGTTTCCAAGATGCGCGGTGTCCCCGTTGCCGATGGTTATCACGACATGGCAATCCGGGAAGGTGAAGGGATCATCGTTTTTCCTCGCATTATGCCCAACACTGCATCTGAGGCCACCAAGCCGCAACTGATCAAATCAGGTGTCGCAGCGCTCGACGACATGTTTGGCGGCGGCCAGGAGGCTGGAACCACGACGCTGGTCATCGGACAGTCGGGCACTGGCAAGTCGACTATGTCGTCACTCTATGCGACCGCAGCACTCGACCGCGGCGAGAACGTTGCGCTATTCTTGTTCGAAGAGAGGCTGGAAACGTTCTTCCGCCGGTCGGAAGGCCTCGGAATGCAGCTTCGGCAGTTTCACAAGGATGGAAAGCTCATCCTGCGGGATTTCAATCCGAACGAAATCTCACCGGGTGAATTTGGTCAAATCGTCCAGGACGCGGTGACGCAAAACAAAGTCCGCGTCGTCGTCATCGATAGCCTGACCGGCTATCTGAACTCGCTACCGCATCGGGAAAAGGCGGTCCGCGACATTCAATCCCTTCTCAAATTCCTGGCTCGTTCGGGCGTGCTGACGATGCTGATTGTCGCTCAGCACGGCCTGATCGGTCAGAATGTCGGCATCGACGTAGATGTCAGCTTTCTGGGCGACACCGTGCTCCTGCTGCGGATCATGGAGCATGAGGGTCGGCTGCGCCGCAACATCACCGTCGTCAAAAAGCGCCACGGTCCACATGACCTCGATGCGGGCGAAACGGAACTGGATTCGTATTTTGCGCGTCGAGCCGCTCCAGTGCCGCATGTCGCGCTGGTAATCGGCCCCGAGGGTTGTCGCGCACGGCTTCTCGGAAACGATGATGAGATTGACGTGTGGGAAGTGGGCGAAAGTCTCATGCTCCATTCGCCCATGCACGGCGTCTCCGATCAGGAACGCGACGATCGGCAGGTCCGGGCATTTGGAGCGCCGGGGCAACGGCTGCTGCGCCGCCTCCATTTCGGCGTGATTGGTGCAGGTGGGACGGGATCGCTCGAGTGCCAGCAGCTTGCTCATCTCGGCGCCACGCGCGTCACGGTGATCGATCCCGATCTGGTCGAGGAGACGAACCTGAACCGCCTCGTCGGCTCTATACCCTCAGACGTTGGCTGGCCGAAGGTCGAGGTCGCGGCCAGGATGATCCGCTCCATTCATCCTGATGCCACGGTGGTCCCGCTTCAGGCTGACATCGTCGACGAGGAGGTAGCTAAGCTCATCGCGACCTTCGATTTCGTGCTGTTGTGCACGGACTCCCACGCGAGCCGGGCGGTCGTCAACCAGGTCGCCTATCAGTATTTGGTGCCCGTAATCGATATGGGCGTCAGCATCACTGTCGCGAACGGAGCCGTCAGCCACATCACGGGGCGCGTGCAGATGCTCGCCCCGGGTCTTCCGTGCCTGACCTGCTCGGGCGCACTCGACGGCGAGGCAATTCGGCGGGAAATGCTGACTCCCGAACAGCGCGCAGCGGACCCCTATGTCCACGGCGTGCACGAACCCCAGCCCGCGGTTCTCTCGATCAACTCTACCGTGAGTTCGCTCTCCATGACCATGCTGCTCGGGGCTGTAACGCCGGTTCCGATCAAACCACGTTATCAGGTTTATGACGGCATTCGCGGCCGAGTGAAGGAGATGGCTGTCGCCGTGCAGCCGAATTGCGTGGCCTGCTCGTCCATGGGCGCCTTCGGTAAAGGCCCAACCTGGAATCTCCCGGTCCGACCGACAGGTTACAACAGGAGCGATAAATGACAGAACCTGCACGAATGGTCCGGTTGGTCGGCGATGCCGAATACAGGGACCAAGCCGAAGCAATCCTCAACGCCCCTGGTGACACATCCATGGTGTTTCGCTCACGGCCCAGATCGATTGTCATGGCGTGTCCCGATGGGTGCGGCGAAACCCTGGTGATCAACCTAGACAGTCGCGCCGACAAGGCTTGGCGCTTTGATATGCGGGGAGAAGGACTTACCCTCTTTCCCTCAGTGTGGCGTGAAGGAGGGTGCGAAAGCCACTTCATCGTCTGGCGTGGTCACATTCTGTGGTGCGACCGATTTGAGGGGGGAAATCGGGAGCCGCCTTATAATCCCGAGATCGAAGCGGCCGTTCTCAGCGCAATGGACGAGGTTCAACCACGCAATGCCGTGGAACTAGCCGATGCAATCGATGAACTCGTCTGGGACGTAAATCGCGCAGCAGGCCGGCTCGTAGCTCGCGGGCTTGCTCGGTCGTGGAAAATCAATACCGGGTGGGTGTTCGTGCGTGTGGTATAGCCACTACAAAATGTGGTTGACTAACGTCTTTGACGCCAGAAAGGCGTGGCGGCTCTACAAGTACTCGGCTAAAAGTTGTGGGTACAGGAGAGGCCGCCAGCATGTCGAATTCAGATGCCAAGATTGCTTTCGTTGCATACGCCTCCAAAGAACCGGCGGTCTCCAAGATCATTTTTGATGCCGTTCGACGTGCCAACTCCAAACCCATTCCGGTTCGTTTCGAGCCTTGGGAATTCAACGATATCCCCGGGACTGAGTTGGTAGGACCAATTCTCGGGAAAATCTCGGAATCACCATTTGTTGTGGCTGATATCACGACGCTTAACTTAAATGTTGTCTATGAAGTAGGATTCGCAATCGGACGGGGAAAGCGAGCATTCCTAATCCGCCACAGAGAGACCGATGGCGATAAATCGCTCGCCAGCGAAGTAGGCATTTTCGACACGCTCGGCTATCACCAATATTCCACCGTTGACGACCTTCAAGCTCGCTTGACGGCTCACATCGACGAATCCCCGCTTCCTCTAACAACTCAACTCAACAAAAAAGCGCCGATATATACCGTTGACCCTCCGGCTGTCGGGCAAGCAGAAAAGCTGCTCGTATCGCGGATGAAGAAAGCGGGTTTCTATTCCTATAGAAGCTTCAATGCCGACGAAGATCTTCGGCTCAGTGCAACGGACGCGATCCAGCAAATTTCTCAATCATCTGGTGTATTCCTCGCACTTCAGGGCCAAGCGACACCTGGATCCTTGGTGCATAACATAAGGATAATGTTCGCTGCTGGTCTGGCGCATGGGATGGAGAAACCTACTCTGATCATAGCGCCTAGCACCTTCACCGTGCCTCTGGACATCCGTGACGTGGTTCGTCCCTTTAAACGAGAGGAAGACATTATAAATGCGGTCGCTGATTTTTGCCCGTCGATAGTCGCCTACAATGCTAGTTTCGAACCAGCGTCTGAAGAGCCGCTCACGAAGCTTCAGTCCCTAACATTCGGAGATCCTCGGGCCGAAAATGAGATGCCTACTCTTGGACGCTACTACTTGAAGACCCATGAGTACGAGCGGGCCCTAAAGGGCGAAGTTAACCTCGTTGTAGGTAGGAAAGGGTCGGGCAAAACTGCTTTATGGATCAGCGTGCGTGACAAAACCAGACAGGATAAGCGGAACATTGTCGTCGATCTTCGGCCCGATGGTTATCAGCTGATAAAGCTTAAGGAAGAAATCTTCGATCACTTATCAGAAGGTGCCCGCGAACATCTCATTACCGCTTTTTGGGAATACCTTATTCTCCTTGAAGTTGCTTACAAGTTGCTTGAAAAAGACCAGCAGATTTACCGTCAGGACCATGAGCTATATCAGCTCTACATTGATTTGGCAGACGCTTATAAATCACCGGACCTCTCCACTGACGGCGACTTTGCCGAGCGCCTGTCAAATCTTTCTCAGCGCATCGTCAACGAGTACCGAGCTCGTTTCTCGGACAAGGAGGGGCAACGTCTGACAACCGCTCAGGTTACGGAGTTGCTCTATTCTCATGACCTTCGGGAGCTACGTCGAAGGGTGTCAGAGTATCTGGAATTCAAGAAATCGGTTTGGGTGCTGTTTGACAATCTTGACCGTGGATGGAGTACGCAGGGGTTTGACGCCCTCGATGCTATCGTCCTCCGCTGCCTTGTGGATGCTGGCCGCAAGCTCGAACGAGAAATGCGGCGGGACCAGCACGATTTTCATTGTATAATTTTCATTCGGAACGACGTCTACGACCACCTCATGAGGCACTCCACCGATTACGGCAAGGAGATGAGGGCCACGCTAGACTGGTCCGACCCAGATTTGCTCAAGGAGATGCTTCGGCTTCGCCTCGCTGCGGGCATTGAGGGCAGTGAACGATCTTTTGACGCGATATGGCGCCAAATCTGCGTCCCGCATTTTCAGGGCGAGGAGACCTTTGCGTTTCTGACCGAACGCTCGCTCATGAGACCCCGCAACATCATCAAAATTCTCAGCCACTGCCGAGGCTTTGCGACAAGCTTTCGACATGAACGAATAGAGGAAGGGGATATAGAGAAGGGGCTAAAGGCTTACTCCACCGACATCACTTCGGAGCTGGATCGGGAGCTCACTGATGTATTCCCTGAAGCTCGTGATCTTCTTTATCATTTCCTTGATGCACCCGACACGCTTACAAACGAGGAACTGAAAAACATACTGAAAAACAGCGGCATCGAAGTTGATCGCTGTGAGGCTGTGGTCGACTTCCTCCTTTATTACGGAATCCTTGGAGTGAGAGCATCTGGAAGTGAGTATTATATCTACACCGTAAATTACGACTCAAGACCAATCAAGATCAGACTGAACCGCGATCCGAACGCAAAATATATAGTAAATCCTGCATTCTGGCCGGAGTTGAATATAACCCGCACATCACAAGGACTGTTAGAGCCTGACGGAGATGCAAAAGTAAGGGCAGGCCAAGAGATCGCCAGCAGTTAAAAGCTGTCGCATTTTTGCTGATGATACGCATCATTGTCAGAGCACTCCCCACGCCCGAAACCTCCCCCTCCCCGTCATCTCCCGCAGGCCCAGCTCCAAAACGATCCGCCGCGCCGCCTGAGGTGTCACATCGAGCGTCTTCGCCACCATGCCGGCCGACACCAATGGTTTTGCCATCACCAGCTCGACCAGCTCCGGCAGTTTCGAAGACGTTCGCCGCCCTTCCAGCTTCCGATCCATCATCGTCTTCGCCAGCGTCAACCGGTCATGTTCTTTCATGCCGATCTCGGCGGCCGCCAGAAATCCGCGGGCGATGGCGAACAGCCGGGTTTCGCGGTCGCGATGCCGGCGCCGATCGACCGGAATGGTTTTGAAGCCGAGATTGACGGCGGCAAGATGGGCGCCGGTAGTGATGCCGGCCTGGCGCAAAATGGATGCGGAAAGCGGCCGGCCGAGCCATGGCGCGTGCTGAAGCACCGAAAATTCGTTCCAGGCATCGAGGGCAACGATCGCCTGCAGCACGGCCGGCAGATGTTCTAGTTGCCGCAACACTTCACGCCATTCCTCCAGCCTGGCATCCTCGTCCCAGTCAAGATCATAGACCAGCGGATCGGCCGGAGCCCGGCCGGGCTTTTTGGCTCGTTCGATCGCGGCGTCAGAGCGCGCGAGGATCGCATCGATCGCGGCATAGTCGACGCCGGGTAGATTTTCCACGTTATCACCATCGTCCTCCCCTCCCGCGTCGATCGCGACAGCCGCCCGAATAACTCCGGCCGTCGTCGCCTCGTCCCCGCCGCCCGACCCGATCTCCGAGGTTTTCCGCAGCGAGCGGATGCCGTCGGCAGAGAGCGCCCAATCCGGGGATTGGTCGGCGACTCGCCGACGGGTGCGCAACACGTCGCGGGCGATTGTCAGCTCATGGGTGGGTGTGCGAACATCGCGGGTGGCATCGTGGAGGACGAGATCTTCCAGATGGACGAGCTCGCCGTCGATCCACAGCGAGGCGCAGGCGTCGGCAAAGTGGGTGCGCTCGATCCAGCCTGCGCCGATCGGCGAGCGCGTGATGCGCTCGTCGAGACGGGCGAGAGCGACACCGGCGTCGAAAGCCGGCCGAATCAGGGCGCTCATGCTGATTTTTGCGAGATCGTAAGCCATTGAAATAACAGTAAATGATTTCCTATACGAACGCTATTGGAACATTACAATTCCCTACATGGCATGGTTGCCGGTTGGTATCATAACCATCGATAAGTATAGGGTATCGATGGTTAATCGACAAAGCCCGCAAATCACCCTGTCCGTCGCCCTGGATGACCGTAAACGCCTGGTTTTCCGGCCTTTCGAGCAGATTTCGGCGAGGTTCGGCGGAACGGTCTCGCTCTGCAGGACACTCACAGCAGCCCTCTCCTGCCGAGCGAATGGAAATTTCTCGACAATCTTTCTCTCAGGCGACACCTCTTGCCCTCCCCTCCTCTAAACGCCTTAGTTTCCGGCATTTCCGCCGAAGATGGCCATCAGAGCGCGTTTCCCACTGGCTGCGGCCGGATGCCCGTTCGGCGTCGCTTTTCGAGTCTGGCGGGGCTGCATTTAGGCCATAAAACACGCTTGCAACTGAACGTTTGCTGGCACCTTCTGCATTTGTACAGACCGCTTACGAGACATATAATGTGTCGATATATTGCGATTCTATCGACATGATTTGACGACATATCCGCTCGGCATGTCGATCGCACGAGGATGTGGAAACAAAGGTCGCTAGTCGCATCAAATGCTCCCATAATCGCTTCGGCAACTGGCAATTCTAAGAGCGGTTATTCGACCCCTTTGATGGGTTGAATAATTTAAAGAAATGCATTATTTGAACCATTGAAAGGGTCAATTAATGCGCCTAACGCTCCAAATCCATTTCAATGGTGAGTGGCATCGCGCCGCGACGCTAGAACTGAAGGGCGACGCGGCCGGCTTTCAGGGTGCGTCCATCGTCGACTACGATCTCGACTATTTCGTCACCGTGGCGTCGGCGGAATTCGCGGCCGGAACAACGGTCCGCGACCATCGTGCCTTGTCCGTCCGTTATCCCGTTGATCTCGAAAATAGATATAGCAGCAGCTGGCCGCCCTTCCTCTTGGATCTTATGCCACAGGGGCATGCAAGGCGAAAGCTTGCCGAGCACCTCGGCCTTGCTGAAGGCTCGCGCGTTTCCGATCTGCCGCTGCTGCTGCGATCGGCAGCGGGCGGCATAGGCAATATCCGCATCAAAGAAGCGGCGGACGCCGAAGCGGAACGGCTGCGCGGTGTTGAGCGCCAAGGGGTTACAGAAGCGGAAATCCTTGATCGCTCGGATCGGTTCATGGAAGTCGCCGATCGCTTTGGAATGCTTGCCTCCGGCTCAAGCGGCCTGCAAGGCGAATGGCCGAAGGTCTCGATGACCCAGGCGAGTGACGGGTTATATTACCCCGACAGCTTCGTGACCGATGATGAGGCCGTGCGCCACATCATCGTCAAGCTGGTCCGCAGCAACGAGCCTGTGGACCGCCTGATTCTCGAAGGCGAAGCCCTCTACTCGCGGATCGCTCAAGGGATCGGTCTAAATGTCAGCGAACCATCGACATATGCCGAAGGCGTCCTGATCATTCCCCGTTTCGATCGGAAGACTAAAGAAGGCGGCGGAACCGTGCGGCTGGGTCAAGAAAGCCTGGTGTCAGCGATCGGCGTTGCCCATTTCGGCCATGTCGGCACGCATGAGGCCTATATCGACGTTCTACGCCAATATTCAGCCGATCCCTTCGCGGACGTTGTGGAATACCTGAAGCGCGACATCGCCAATCTGGCGCTCGGTAATCCCGACAATCACGGCCGGAATTCGGCACTCAGCAAGCATCAGGACGGCACGATCCGCCTGTCTCCGCTCTTTGATTTCGCACCAATGCGGCTCGCCAAAGAGGGGATCGTTCGCTCCACCCGTTGGGCCATGATGCGTGACGGAGGTCGCGATCATCTTCCCGATTGGAGGCGGATTTGCACTGAACTGATGCCAAATCCGGAAGAGCAGAAAGTTCTCGCGGCTGCGCTTTCCGCGTTTGCCGAAAATCTGCGTCAGGGTCCGGCCATGGCGAAGAATATGGCTGCGGCCCCGGAGGTTCTGGAGCGTGCAATGGGACGCTGCATTGAGATAGCAGACAGCGTTCTGGCGGCGTGCCACTGATGACGAAGGACCGCTAAATGGCTCGATGGAAGAAACCGACGAAAGAGGAGATTCTGGAAAACCGGCGAACACTGGCGGAACGTGCTCGAACTGGGGACCTGAGGCTGCCCGGTGCTGTGGCGGAGATCCGTAAAGGGTTCGGCATGACGCAGGAGGAGTTTGCCAAGACGCTGTCGCTTACTAGGCGACAAGTTGCGGAGATCGAAGCCGGGACCGCGAACCCAACGCTCGAAACATTGGAAAAGATAGGCCGGTTGTTCGGATTCCGAGTTGGTTTTGTGGCCAAATAGCTCTGCGTGGCGTGAAACGCGGGCAACACAGACATTGGAATATTCGGATTTTCAAGAGTCTGTATTGTGGGCACCAGACGGGAATTTTTGGCGCAGCTTTTCATTCAGACATTACATCAATCCGGCCCTGCTTGCTCTTCTCAGCGACCGTCGGCCTCCGGTGGCAGCCGAGCGACGAAGCGCCCGGACACCAGACCGCGCCTTATCGGCTAACGGATACATCATTTGTCGCTAAGCGGATTCTCTGGCGCGGCGCTATCATGCCGGTCGGTCCGCCTTCACCTCAGGCGCAGGTCGGGCAGTAGCCGCAACCGCGTAGGAAAAATGATGCCGCTTCGCGCGCATGATTTTCCATCTCCGTCTTGACCGGCGTCAGGTCGGCATGAAACAGCGAGGACATCATCATCGGCAGCAAGACCAAGTCGATGAAGCGGCGGGTCGTCGCCGGAAGATTGTCTGGTGCAAAGGCCGGGAGAGATCTGATTTCCTCGGCCTCCGCCAGTTCTGCGACGAGCTTCATCACCGTGGCCGTCCCATGCGCACGGATGGCATAGTGGATGGTGGTAGCCAGCTCCGGATGGCGCGTTGCCTCTCCCATCACGCTACGCATGAGCCCTACGGTCTCGTCCTTGATAGCGCGCTGCACGATCAGGACACCCGCAGTCTGGAAACGTTCCTGAATATTGCCCGAAGTGGCAGAGGCAGCCATCTCGCCGGACTTCTGCACCCAGCGCAAAACCACCTCTCTGAACAAGGTTTCCTTGTTGGTGAAACGCGTATAGATGCTCGGCTTCCCGGCCCTGGCCACCTCGGCGATTTCGTCAATACTGGCCCCTTCGTAACCGCGGGCGACGAAAACCTGAAGAGCGGCCTGCAAGATCCTGTCTTCGACTTCTCCAGCCATTTCTCGCGGCGGCCGCCCGCGCCGGGGCATGCCTGCCTTCGGCTCTATATTTTTTAGTTTTGTCGTTTCTCTCGCCAAAACGGGCCTCACCGATTTTTGATTGGCATGGATCGGGGTCCCTGCCCTCTCCGCCTCTTGACTAACATCCCGATCAGTTCTAAGTCAATATTTAAATGAAACGTTTCGTTTCAATTTAATGCATCGAGCGGAGAGGTAGAACATGAGCGCGCCTCAGGATGAGACCTTTGGAAAGCTGATCGTGCTGGAGCCTAAAAAAGGCAGCGCGGCGGCAGACAATGAGCAGGATAACATCACGGCAAAAAAGGAGCAGGCGGAAGCGCCGCACACTAGCGACCAAGCCCGCATACGTGAGGATGAACGACAGCCTCCGGACAATTCCGATGAGGAGAAAGCCAAAAGTGGGCGCTCGCGACGCACGACGATGCTTTTGATCGGCGGGACCGCGCTGGCTGTGGCGGCGGCTGCAACCTATGTCTATTGGGATAATGGCTCGCACTACGAAAGCACGGACGATGCCTTTATCGCCGCCCGTCAATATGCCGTCACCTCCAGAGTTGCCGGTTACATTTCTTCCGTTGCGGTTACCGATAACCAGCATGTGACGGCAGGCGAAGTGATCGCCCGGATCGATGACCGCGATTACCAGACATCTCTGGAACAGGCGCAGGCGCAGGTTGCCGCCGCAGAGGCCAATATCCAGAATACCGAAGCGCAGAAGCAGGTCCAGGAGGCGAATGTGGAACAGGCCAAGGCTCAGATTGAGCAGGCCAAGGCCAACCTCGTCTTTGCCCAGCAGCAATATGACCGCTACGAAACGCTGATGAAGAGCGGTTCCGGCACCATTCAGGAAGCACAGCAATATCAGTCGCAATTGCATCAGCAAGAGGCTGCCCTGAATACGGACGAAGCCTCTTTGACCGCCGCGCAGCGCCAGCTTGCTGCCTATGATTCTCAGATCGCCAGCGCCCAGGCCACCCAAAAACAGGATCAAGCACAGCTCGACCAGGCAAAGCTAAATCTCTCCTATACGACCATAACGGCGGCGCAGCCCGGACGGGTCGTGCAGCTTTCGGCTGGCGATGGCCAATATGTCCAGACGGGGTCGAATCTCGCCATGTTCGTGCCGGACAAGCTTTGGGTGACGGCCAATTTCAAAGAAACGCAGCTCGACCATATGCGTCCGGGCCAGCCTGTCACGCTGACCATCGACGCCTATGGGGGACGCTTAATCGATGGCCATATCGCAAGCGTACAGCCGGGATCGGGGACCGCTTTTTCGCTGCTTCCGGCGGAAAATGCCACCGGCAACTACGTAAAAATCGTACAGCGAGTGCCGGTGAAAATCGTGCTTGACGATGCGCCGAGCGATGTGGCGCTGGGACCGGGCATGTCGGTCGTACCAACCGTGCGGACCGATGCAAGCCTATCCCTGTGGGAAAGCTTGAGGAGCCTGCTGTGAGCACGAACGCTGTTGCCAAACCATCGGCAACCCCGTGGATCATCGCCATTGTCGTAGCGCTCGCCAGCTTCATGGAAGTGCTTGATACGACGATCGCCAATGTCGCCCTGAATTACATTTCCGGTGGCCTCGGCGTCAGTCAGGACGAGGCATCCTGGGTTGTCACCACCTATCTCGTCTCCAATGCGGTGATCGTGACGGCGACGAGCTATCTCGTGCGCATTCTGGGACGTAAGACCTTTTTCCTTGGCTGCCTGGCGTTGTTTACAATCAGTTCGGTCATGTGTGGCTTTGCACCCAACCTGCAATTCCTGCTCTTAGCCCGGATATTGCAAGGCATCGGCGGCGGCGGGATGGTGCCTGTCGCGCAGTCCATTCTAGCCGACAGCTTTCCGCCCGAAAAACGCGGGCAAGGCTTTGCCCTTTTCGGGGTGGCGGTTGTTGTTGCTCCTGTGGTCGGACCGACCCTGGGCGGCTGGCTTTCCGATAATTTTTCCTGGCACTGGTGCTTCCTGATCAACGGGCCGGTCGGCATTCTGACACTGGCAGCCGTTGCCATGCTGATCAAGGAGCCCGAAGGCAGCGCCGAGGAGCGCGTGCGGCTGCGGAAGGAAAAGATTGGCTTCGACTGGATCGGCTTCGGCCTTGTTGCGACCTTTCTGGGAGCGCTGGAGCTGATGCTCGATCGCGGCCTTGAAGACGACTGGTTTGGATCGAACTTCATCATCATGGCCGCCGCGATCTGCGCTTTGGCCTTTGTCTTAATGGTCCCCTGGGAACTAAAGCACAAGAATCCAGCCGTTGATATCACGATGCTCGTTAGCCGGCAGTTCGGCACCTGCTTCCTGGTGATGATGGCGACGGGCGCGCTGCTTCTGGCGACAACTCAATATCTGCCGCAGCTGGTTCAAGCAAATCTCGGCTATACGGCAACTTGGGCCGGCCTGATGCTGTCTCCCGGCGGCCTTGTGACGATGATCATGATGTTCGTCGTCGGCGTTCTGTCGTCAAAAGTGCAGCCGAAATATCTGATCGCGGTCGGCGCCGGCTTTGTTGCCTTTTCCATGTATCAGGTAACCAGCGCCTATAGTGGCATCGGCTTCTGGTATCTTGCCGAGGCGCGCATGTTGCAAGGAATTGGCCTGCCCTTCATATTCCTGCCGATTACCGCGGCCTCTTATGACGGCATTCCCTCCAGCAAGACGGACCAGGCATCGGCGCTGCTGAATGCCGCGCGCAACACCGGCGGATCGATTGGCGTGTCGCTGATATCGAATATAATCACCCATCGGGAGCAGTTTCACCAGAGCCGTATGGTCGAGCATGTCATACCTTCGAACGGGGCATATCAGGATACGCTCAACCAGGTGACAAATTACTTCACTAGCCAGGGCAGTTCACTGGTGACGGCAAATCAGCAGGCGCTTGCCTGGATCAACGAGCAGGTGCAAAGCCAGGCTTCGTTCCTGGCTTACATCGATGCTTTCTGGGTTTTGACGCTGATTTCCCTGGCCGCAATTCCGCTGGCCCTTACCCTACGCAACGTAACACTCGGCAAAAAGGCATCCATGGGACATTAGAGCCTTTCGAAACCAGCAGCCCCAACTTTGTTCAGATGTATTCAGGTTCTTCAGAGGAGCATTTAGGAGACGGAGAAAGCCACCGCCTCAATGCCCGTCCGGTGCGACAGCTTCCTTCGGGATAGTGTCGGTCAGATTCTTCCGGTGGAAGATGAAAAGACCGGCAAGCACGATGATGGCGGCTCCGAGGAAGACCTGGATATCCGGAATGTCACCGAAGAAGAAGAAACCGAGCGCTATCGCCCAGATAAGCAGCGTATATTGCAGAGGTGCGAGCAGCGACGCGGGCGCAAGTTTCAACGATCGCGTTATCAGCATATGGGCGCTGCCGGCGACGACGCCGAGCGCCAACATGGCCGCAAAATCGAGCGCCGAGGCGGAACGCCAGTTGCCGACGCTGAGTACCAGTCCTGCAACAAGTGCGCCGACAGTCTGCCAGGCAACGAGCGTCGCATCGTTCGTCTGCCGCAGCCGCCGGCCAAGCACGAGCGTCATCGCGAACGCGAGGCTGCCGCAAAGGCCGAAAAGCGACGGCCAGGAGAACATTGCCGTCGAAGGTTTAAGCGCGATCAGTACGCCGGCAAACCCGAGGAAGACGGCCAGCCACCGCCGCCAACCGATCCTCTCTCCAAGGAAGAAATGCGAGATCGCGGCGACATAGATAGGACCGGCCATGTAGAAGGTCATGACATCTGCAAGCGGCAGATAGGCGACAGCCGCATAAAAGAGACCAACGTCGGTGGTCGTCATCACTATGCGCAGAAGCTGCAACGGCGGCCGCTCGATGCGGAACAGTGCATCGCTTCCCTGCCGCGCGATCATGGGCGCGAGAATGATGAAGGAGCCGAGCGAGCGTATCACCAGAACTTGGCCGACGGAAAAGCTCGCGACCAACCACTTGCCCATGGCATCGTTCAGTGAAAATAGAAAATCGCCGAGAAGCATCAAAAGCACGCCGGCAAGCACGAGATTGCCATCCGTGCCGGCTTTGCGAACATCCATGATGCTTCTCCCGACGATTCTCATGTTTCTTTCGCATGGCTGTAACCGCTTTTGCCCTTACCCCGCAAGGCGGCCGCGAGCGGGTCGCCTGGCTCGCTGCCTATATCCCGATCAGCCATTTTGAGGCGCAGACCATCTGTTTGCGGGATCAGGTGACGCCTGTTACCTTTTGCCTTGAGGAGCACTTGGTGGTTCGCATGGCGCAGAAGGGTGACAAGAGCGGCAGAAGCCGACCAGTTCGATCGTTTATCCGATCATACGGGAAGAAAGGCGCGTGGTTGGTCGCAAGTTGAGATCTATGCCCTCGCCTCCAACGATGAAAATGCATCCTGTGTTTTCATGTTTGCATAACCCGTTGCCGATATTATTCGTTAGCCAAGCAAGAGAGCAGTGATGACGCAGCAGCCGGGAAATTCCTCGAAGTCAACCATAGAAGATCAGAACGCCGCCCACCGGTGGCCCAGCGACTCGCTCGAATTGCTCCAAGCTCAGCTTCTGTCGCTCACCGAGCGATACGAATGGCTCGAGGCGATGATCAACTACGTGCCCGACTTCATCTACGCCAAGGACAGAGACGGCCGTTTCCTCTTTGCCAACCGTGCAATCGTCCTCAACAACGGCTTCACGCATGTCGACGAATTGATCGGCCTTACCGATGCAGAAATTCACCCGGTGGCCGACGCTCATAAGATTGACGAAGTCGAACGGCGGGTCATGGAGACGGGTGAGCCTGATCTCGGCGTGGAGGAACGACGGCTGAAAGGCGAAGGCTGGCTGATGATGTCGCGTGTGCCGTTGCGGGACCCGAATGGCAATATCATCGGCGTCGTCGGAGCCTCCCGCGATATCTCGGCCCGCAAGCGCGCAGAGGAGTTGATGAGTGCGCAAACGAAGCTTCTCCATGACGTCGCGCGAGGCGTCGACCTCGGTTCGTTTCTCAAAGATGCTCAAGTCCTGCTTGAGCGCCTCCTCAACGGAAGACAGGTCAGCTTCATCCTGGACGATCAGCAACGCGAGACCCTGGCGGATGAAGTCATCGAGTTTCCCATTTTCTCGCGAGACGGAGGCAAGCACGGTACATTGACAGCATCGAAGACCGAGAATGACGAAAGCGGCCTCGTGGAATTCCTCGCAGGCATCGCTCAAACCGTCGGCATCGCCATCGATCGGCATCGTGACATCGCTCACATCGCCTACCTTGCCGAACATGATGCGCTGACCGGGTTGCCAAATCGTACGCTCCTTAATCGAAAGGTCGTCGTTCTCCTGGAAAAAGCATCGCAGGCGGGGAAATCCCTGGCCGTAGCCTTTGTCGATCTTGATAATTTCAAGCTGGTGAATGACAGCCTTGGACATGCCGGCGGGGACGAATTGCTCAAGGTGGTTGCCCAGAGGATATCGGCGCAAATTAGAAGCAGCGGCATCGTGTCGAGGATCGGCGGCGATGAGTTCATCATTGTTCTCGAGGAGAACCAGGATCCTTTCCATGAAAGACTGAAGGCTGTTCTCGAAGGCATATCCGAGCCGCTGACCATCGATGGCGTCGAAATTCGGGTCAGTTGCAGCATCGGCGTGGCGTGCTCCAGAAAGCACGGCGATACCGCGTCGGAGCTATTCGCAAACGCCGATATGGCGCTTTATCGCGTGAAGCAATCCGGTCGCAACGGTATCCAGATGTACACGCCCGCAATCGGGGAAGAAGCCCGCAGCAAGCTGAGCCGTATCGAGGAGCTACGGCGGGCGGTGGAGCGGAACGAGTTCGTGATTCACTATCAACCGCAGAAGGATATGAGTAGCGGTCAAGTGATCGGCGTTGAAGCGCTCGTACGATGGCAGCACCCTGTCGATGGCTTGCTGCTGCCGGGAACTTTCATCCCGCTGGCCGAAGAAACTGGGCTGGTGGTCTTGATCGGCGATATGGTTTTGCGCGAGGCTTGCCGCCAAGCTCGGGCCTGGCAGGACCAGGGTCTGCCGGCATTGCGTATAGCGGTGAATGTATCCGCCAGACAATTTCTCGAGAATTCGCTGATAGACCAGGTTGCATCGGCGCTGCAGGCCGCCGACCTCGATCCGCAATGGCTCGAACTGGAACTGACCGAAAGCTTGATCATGCGGGATGTGGAAGGTGCCATAGAGCGCATGCATGCATTGAGAGAGCTCGGTGTCAGCATCGCGATAGACGATTTCGGCACGGGATATTCGAGCCTAAGTACCCTCAGACGCTTCCCCCTCTCCCGGTTGAAGATCGACAGGTCGTTCATTGCGGACATTCCCGAGAAAGCTGGCGACATGGCGATCACCTCCGCCATCGTGTCACTTGGCCGAACTCTCGAATTGGAGGTTATCGCCGAGGGTGTGGAGACCGAGGAACAAGCCCAATTCCTCGAGGGGGCCGGATGCGAAATGTTTCAGGGCTTTTTGTTTGCAAAACCCCTTCCCGCTTCCGAGGTCGGAAAGCTTATTGCCAAGCTGGCTGCCCAAACCGGATAGCCCAACCGCCTACCTTACGCACCAGCGTAACCGCTCCTCTTCGGCTGTGCGAGTTCAAGGCAACGTCACGATTTCGATCCAGTTCGCGCCGGCGTCGACCGGATATCTGCCGATGGAACCGAGCGTGCCGCTCGTCTGGTCGATGGCATAAACAGACAGTTTGTCGGATTTCTCACCGGATGCCACAAGGAATCGGCCCGACGGATCTATGCGAATGCCACGCGGTTGCTGCTCGGTCGGGTAATTCGCGACATAGGTCAGCGTCCCGTCCCCACCGGCCACATGGAAGAGCGCAATTTTGCTGGTGGTTCGCTCGGTCGTATACAGGAATTTACCGTTGGGCGTGATGCCGATGTCGGCAGCCCAAACCTTCGGTTTGCCGTCATCCACTGGGGCCGCGGCGGGCGTGAGTGCATTGAATGGTGGAGGAGCCGGCGGGGTGGCGCCCGGAGACAACCCCGCGTCGTCAGGCACGGACGCCACACTTTCGATTTCGCTCAACGTACCCCTGCCGGGATCGAGAGCGTAGTGGATGACGTGGCCGGTCAATTCGGTCAAGACATAAACGGACTTATTGTCCGGAGACAGAATGATATGACGCGGACCGTATCCCGGCCTGGTCGCGACGTGCGGCGGATCGTTCGCCTTCAGCATGCCGGCCCCCGGATCGAGGACGAACTGCTGCACGATATCGGAACCGAGATTGGTTGCGAAGACGAATTTGCCGGTCCGATCGCTGACGATCGAATGGGCATTGCGGCCGGTGAGGACCATTTGTCGCGCGCCATCGGTGACAAGTCCGTTTCTGCTGATAGGCAGTACCGCGATCTTGTTGCCGCCATAGGAGGCGGTGAAAAGCAACCTGCCCGATGGGTCAGTGGAGACGTAAGCCATGCTATCGGGCAAAGCAGCAACAGCTTCGTGCGTCAGCTTGCCGGTTTCCGGGTTGATCGCCAGCGTCAGCACCCGATATGGTTGCGAGCGAATGACGGTATAGAGATGCTTCCTGTCCGGGCTGACGGTCATCGGCATGATCATCTTGCCCGCATCGAAAGTCGAAACCTGCGTGAGCACGCCTGTCGTTTCATCCATACTGTATGTGTCGATCGTCCCCGCCGTCGTTGCGGCGACATAGACGAACGTCCGGGTAGCTGCACGGAACGAAGCTTCAATCATGGGTCACCTCACCCGAGCGTTGACTGCCGGCCTGGCTTGACGATCAGACGAGCCTTCTAGCAAAAATTATCCGGCTGCGGCGACGATCTTTTCCAGCACGGTCATTTCTTCCGCCGTCAGATCGGTCAAAGGTGGTCTCACTGGACCTGGATCCTTGCCGAGCACGCGCAGGCCCGCCTTGATGATCGAGACTGCATAACCTTTCCTGCGATTGCGCAGGGTGACCAACGGGAAGAAGAAGCCTTTGAGGATATTGTCCACCGTTGTCTGCTCGCCGGCACGCAACGCTGCATAGAAGCGCTGTGCCAAGGCGGGCACGAAATTGAAGACGGCGGAAGAATAGGTCGTTACTCCAGCGCCGAAATAGGCCTGAGCATAGACTTCGTGGGTCGGCATACCGCCTACATAGACCAGGCGGTCCTTGAGCAGCGTCGTGATCTCGATCACCTTGTCGACGTCACCCACGCCATCTTTGAAGCCGATGAGGTTCGGACATTCGTCGGCAAGGCGCGCCAGGCTCTCGGCGTTGAGCACGGCATTGTCGCGATTGTAGACAATGACGCCGATGCCGACGGCCTGGCAGACGGCCTTCACATGGGCAATCAGACCTGCCTGCTCCGCAAACATCAGATAGGGCGGCAGCAGCAGCAAACCGTCCGCGCCGGCTTTTTCTGCGGCCCTGGCGATTTCGACGGCAAGCGACGTTCCGTAGCCGGTTCCCGAAATGATCGGCGTATTGCCTGCCGCGGCCTTGGCGGCACGAACGACCTGAGGGATTTCGGCAGGGTTGAGGGAGAAGAACTCGCCGGTGCCACCGGCTGCAAAAAGTGCCGCTGCATCGTAGCCTGCCAGCCACTCGACGTGACTGCGATATTTGGCTTCGTCGAATGTCAGATCCTGATTAAAATGCGTGACGGGGAACGACAGAAGACCGCTGCCAACTGCCTTTTTTAGTTCATTCGGGTTCATCGTGAAATCCTTTTGCAGATCGATGGAGCGACGATGCTTCAGGCGTGTTCGAGCGTCTGGACGAGAGCGGCGATGTACCCGTAGCAGAAGGCGAAGGCGACGCCTGTGGGATCGCGGCCGCTGATCGTCGGCACATGGTCCGGCATCAGCATGTATTGATAGCCGACCTCCTTGTAGATCCGGGCCGAGCGAATCATGTCCATGTCGCCCTCGTCCGGGAAGGTCTCCATGAAGGACAGCTTGCCGCCCCTGATGTTGCGGAAGTGGACGTTGAAGATTTTGCCGCGCGTGCCGAACCAACGGATGATGTCGTCGATCTCCGCGCGCGGATTGTCGAGCATTTCGCCGATCGAGCCCTGGCAGAAGTTCAGCCCGTGATAAGGGCTTTCGCGCATAAGCACGAATTTCTTCAGGCCCTCCACCGTGCCGAGGACGCGCGTGACGCCGCGGTAACCTGGCGGCGTATAGGGATCATGCGGATGGCAGGCGAGGCGGACGCGATTGCTTTCCGCCACAGGAACGACGCGCTCCAGGAAATAGTCGATCCGCTCCCAGTTCTCGTCTTCCGACAGCACGCCGGCCAGGCCGGGGGTTGCCTGGTGGTCAGCCTTGTCCCAGCGAAAGCTCGCATTCATCGAGCCGCCTCGCCCCGCCTCCTCGGGCGTGCGCGGGATGCCGATTAGATTGAGATTGTATTTCGCCGATGGGATGCCAGCGGCCGCAATATCTTCGATCAGCTTGCAGACCGCGTCGATCTGCCGGTCGCGATCGGGTCCGGCAAGCAGGATATCGGGATAGGAAGCCTTCTCGATCGGCTGGGACGGCAGAGGCAGCTGGATCATGTCCAGGATCAGGCCGAAGCTTTCGATCTTGTCGCGGTGACGTTGGAGATCGGACAGCGTCCAACTGTCAGGTCTTCCCGGCGGATCCGCGCAGATATGCTTCAGCCCTAGTTGCCTGAAAACCCGGTAGTCATCATCGTCTCGTGCCTCGACCTGCGTCCCTGCATACACCTGGTGTATCTCCCATGAGATTCATATCATATGACATAATATGACTTTTGTCGGGAGTCGAGCCCTATTGCGGTTGCTGTTCTGCAAGGAAGCGATACCGTCGCTGGCTCGCCATCATGTGAGCACGCATCGCTTGCCGCGCACGCTCCGGATCCTGATCTGCGATCGCCGCCAAAATCTCGACATGCTCCGCATGAACCTTTTCCAGATAGGCGCGATCATTCGCCTCCGGCAATGTCGGAAACTGCCCGCGCGGGATGGTGCGAGTACCGAAATGCTTGAGCACATCCACGTAGAATCGGTTGTTAGTGGCGATGGCGACGGCCATGTGGAATTCGTAATCCGCTTCGACGGTCGGGAGCCCCTGCTCTATCAGGGCAGCCATTTTCCGATTGGCCGCAGCGATTGCCGCCTCCTGTTCGGCGGTCCTGCGATAGGCCGCAATGGCGGCCGCCTCACCCTCTGTGGCCATGCGAAACTCCAGCAATTCCAGCGTTTCCGGGATGCTTCTGATCTCCACAGGCGTCAGCATTGATCCTGAGGGTATCATCATTTCGGCAACAAACACGCCCTTGCCCTGAACAGGCCTGACGAGCCCGGCAGAGCGCAGATCGGCAATCGCCTCGCGCACGACGGTGCGGCTGACGCCGTATGTTGCCTCCAGCTGCGGCTCCGTCGGAAGCTTATCGCCCGCCTGAAGCTTGCCCGTCTCGATCTGGACGCGCAGCTGGTCGATGACCCGTTGCGCCAGTCTTTGCCGGCCTCGGCCGATTATCGTCATTCCGTGGTCCCCAAATCTGTCATGGCAAGTCGATCTGTTTCGTCCATAGGCCGATCAATCCAGAAATTCATATTATGACATGTGGATACTATAGGGAAGCAGGTATCGGAGAGCGCGTTATCCCGAAAACAAAATCAGCATATTGACATTTGTCGATAGCCTATCGAATATTGTCAATATTGGTGCTTGACGGTGGCAATCGGTGTTAGCCGACCTTGATCCGGCATCGGGAGTGCGGAGGAGAAAGTGGATTTCCTGCTTGAAGTGGAAGGACTGAAGAAGTCCTTTGGCGGCGTTGCTGCGCTGCGCGACGGGCGCTTTCAGTTGCGACCGGGGTCTGTCCACGCATTGTGCGGCGGTAACGGCGCTGGCAAATCGACCTTTCTCAAGATCCTGATGGGCATTCACAAGCGTGACGCCGGCTCCATCCGCCGCCGCGGCAAAGAGGTTGATTACGCCAGTCCAGCGGAAGCCCTTTCCGCCGGGATCGCCATCATCGAGCAGGAACTCAGTCCGATTCCGCACATGACGGTTGCGGAGAACATCTATCTCGGCCGCGAGCCCTCTGCCCGTTTCGGCGGCATCGATTTCAAATCGATGAACCGCAATGCACAGGCGCTGCTCGAACGCCTGCAGTTCAATATCCGCGCCACGCAATTCATGATGAACCTTTCGGTCGCCCAGGTTCAATTGGTCGAGATTGCCAAGGCGCTCAGCCACGATGCCGAAGTCATCTTCATGGACGAGCCCACCTCGGCCATCGGCGAGAAGGAAGCGCAGCAGCTGTTCTCGACCATCGAGCGGCTGAAGGCCGACGGCAAAGGCATCGTCTATGTCTCGCACCGGCTATCCGAAATCTTCCAGATCGCCGATTCCTACACGGCCTTCCGCGATGGCTCCTATGTCGGCAGCGGTGCGCTCGCCGATATCGACAGACCCGGCCTCATCCGCATGATCGTCGGCCGCGAACTCGGCGAAGAATACATCAAGACCAATGTGCCGACGGATCTGCCCGGACTGGACGTCTCGGGACTTAGGGCCGACGGCAAGATCGACAACATTTCCTTTGTTGCACATAAGGGCGAAATCTTTGGCATTTACGGCCTGATGGGGTCGGGCCGTACCGAGATCTTCAACTGCATCTTCGGCCTCGATACGGCAAGCGGCGGCGAGCTCAAGCTCGGCGGACAACCGATCACCGTGCGCAAGCCAGCGGAGGCCATGCGACACGGCATCGCCTTCGTGACCGAAGACCGCAAGCTGACGGGGCTCAATCTCACCGATAGCGTGCGCAACAACATCTGCTTGGCGAGCCTGCCGGAAATGAGCCCGCGTTTTTCGATGGATCGCCAAGCCGAAGCGGCCGCCAGCCTCGATATGATCAAGCGTTTCGGCATCAAGGCCGCGCACGACAGTATGTCCGTCTCCGGCCTTTCGGGCGGTAACCAGCAGAAGGTCGTGCTTGGCAAGTGGTTCCTGCGCAAGCCGAAGGTGCTGCTTCTGGACGAGCCGACGCGCGGCGTCGATGTCGGCGCCAAGCGCGAAATCTATCGCATCATCTGCGACTTCGCCGCCGAAGGCGGCACGGTCATCATGATTTCATCCGAAATAGACGAGGTTCTCGGCATGTCCGATCGCATCCTGGTGATGCGCCAGGGACGCTCTGCCGGAATTCTCAAAAGGGAGGAGGCCGACGCGCAAACGCTCGTACACCTGTCGACGTGAAGGCGACAGACGACGAAGTCCAAAAACAGCGCCCGGCAACAAGAGGTATTTGCAATGTCCGCCACTGAAGACAATCAGTCCAATTCCTGGTTCGGCTCCGACCGACGCCGATTGATCATCCAGGAATACGGGATTTTCCTCGCCTTCCTGCTGCTCGCCGCCATTCTCTCGGTCTCGAACGAATATTTCCTGACGCCTGGCAACATTTCGAATGTGCTGCTGCAGACGTCGATAAACGGCGTGCTGGCAATCGGCATGACATTCGTTATTCTCACACGCGGTATCGACCTTTCCGTTGGCTCCGTCGTTGCGCTGACCGGTATCGTTAGCGCGAGCTTTGCAACGACCTCGGCAACGGCCGGCATTCTCGGTGCGCCCTATCCGCCTTATGTGGCCCTTACCGTCGGAGTGCTGGTCGGCCTGGCGTGCGGCGCCTTGGTTGGGGTCATCGTTTCGCGCTTCGCCGTTCCCGCCTTCGTCGCAACGCTCGGTATGCTCTCGGCAGCGCGTGGCCTGACGCTGATCTATGGCGGCGGCAAACCGGTTCCGGCGCTAACGCCTGATTTCCGCTGGATCGGCACCGGCAGCGTCTTGTCCGTTCCGATGCCCGTCATCCTGCTTGCCATCGTCTTTGCCGTCGCATGGTGGGTTCTCAATCGCACGCGCTTTGGCCGCTATATCTATGCCGTTGGCGGTAATCCGCACGCCGCCACCACGTCAGGCATCAATGTCAGCAAGCTGCGCTTCCTCGTCTACGTCATTTCCGGCGGCCTTTCCGGACTGGCGGGTATGCTGCTTGCCGCACGTACCGGCTCGGCTTTGCCCCAGGCCGGTATCGCTTACGAACTCGATGCGATCGCCGCCGTCGTCATCGGCGGAACCAGCCTTTCCGGCGGCGTCGGGCGCATCACCGGCACTCTGATTGGCGCGTTGATCATCGGTGTGATGAACAACGGCCTCGATCTGATGGGGATCCAATCCTACTACCAGCAGGTCCTCAAGGGCGCCCTCATCGTCGGCGCCGTGATGCTCGACCAAAAGCGAAATCTGGGCGGCTGAGCCCCAAGACATCCAGGTGCTGCGCACTCGGAAACCAAACGGCGCGCCACGACGGCCGCCGGACTTTCAACGGAGGAGAATTATAATGAAGAAATTACTGATTGCTCTTGCAGCGGCCACTGCACTTCTGGCTTCGCCGGCCCTCGCCCAGGACAAGAAGCTGAAGATCGGCGCGGCGCCCTACGGCCTGAATGCGGAATTCATGCAAATCTGGTCGGCAGCACTCAAGGAACATCCCGCCGTCAAGAACGGCGATGTTGATCTTACCATCTTCGATGGCCGCTATGATGCTCTCGTCCAGCAGGAGCAGGTGAACACGATGATCACGCAGAAGTTTGACGCGATCATCTTCGCCCCGATCGATATCGAAGCCGCCGCAACCGCCGTTCAGGCCGCACACGACGCCGGAATTCCGGTCGTCGGCTCCAACACCCGCGTGGACTCCGATCTGCTGACCGCCTATGTCGGCTCTGACGACACCGTTTCCGGCTACATGGAGGCGAAAACAGTGCTCGACAAGATCGGCTGCAAGGGCAATGTCGTCATTCTTGAAGGACCGGTCGGCCAGTCCGCGCAGATCTCGCGCCTCCAGGGCAACAAGAAAGCTCTTGCCGAGTGCCCGAATGTGAAGGTTCTGGAAGACCAGACCGCCAACTGGTCGCGTGCCGAAGCCCAGACGCTGATGGAAAACTGGCTGACATCACATCCAGGCCAGATCAACGGCGTCATCGGCCAGAACGATGAGATGGCGCTCGGCGCGATCGAGGCGATCAAGGCTGCGAAGCTCGACGTCAAGGACTTCGCCATTGCCGGTATCGACGGCATCACCGATGCACTCCATGCCGTCAAGCAGGGTACGATGACCTCCATCCTGCAGGATGCCAGTGCACAGGCACAGGGCGCGCTCGATCTTGCGATCTTCGCCGCCAAGAAGGGCAACTATAAGCCGGAATCGAAGATCTGGTCGCAGTATCCCGCCATGCCGTTCAACGATGGCAAGGACAAGAACTACAATGTCCCCTGGACCCCGGTGACGGCTGACAACGTCGACAAGCTGCTTGAAACCCGCAAGTAAGATCAATGCAGGTGGGGCGAAGATTTCGCCCCACCCAATCCCCAGCTAGAGGCTTGAACAAGATGACCGAGACACCTCCCGACATTGATTTGAACTTCCCATTGTCAGGCAAAATTGCCCTTGTCACGGGCGGCGGATCCGGCATCGGCGCCGCAGTCGCGGCGGCATTTGCATCCAAGGGCGCAAAAGTCGCCGTTCTCGATATCAATGTCGATATGGCCACGACAAAGGCAAGTGAGATTGGTGGCGGTGCTGCACCATTTGCCTGCGATGTCTCCGATCCCGCTTCGGTCAACAAGGCCATCAGCGATGTGATCTCGCATTTCGGCGGCATCGATGTCGCTGTCAACAGTGCCGGCGTCGTGTTTCTCGCACCAGCTGAGGATTTGCCGCTAGACTATTGGGATAAAACGATAAACATCAATCTCAAAGGAACCTTCCTCGTAACGCAGGCCGTCGGCCGCGCCATGATTGCCGCCGGCAAGGGCGGCAAGATCGTCAACCTCGCTTCGCAGGCGGGCACGGTCGCCATCGAGGAACACGTCGCTTACTGCGCCTCCAAGTTCGGCGTCATCGGCATGTCCAAGACCTTTGCAGCCGAATGGGGCAAGCACGGCATCTGCGTCAACACCATTTCCCCGACCATCGTTCTGACCGAGCTCGGCAAGAAGGCCTGGGCCGGCGAAAAGGGCGAGGCAGCGAAGAAACGCATCCCCACCGGTCGCTTCGCATATCCGCAGGAGATTGCAGCCGCGGCTGTTTTCCTCTCCTCGGCCGGTGCGGACATGATCAACGGCGCCGATCTTCTGATCGATGGCGGCTACACAATTCTTTGAGCGCAAGCGCTCGACAATTCGACAGGAGAGACCATGCAGCGGTTCATCAACAACCCCGATGAAGTCGTTGAAGACACTGTAAAAGGCTTCATCAAGGCACATTCGGATATCGTTCGTCTGGCCGAAAACCCACGCGTCGTCATCGCCAAGGATGCTCCCCACGCCGGAAAAGTCGGGGTGATCACCGGCGGCGGCTCGGGGCATGAACCGGCCTTCATCGGCTACACGGGCAAGAACATGCTGGATGCGGTCGCGGTCGGCGAACTCTTCTCTTCGCCGACGGCCAAGAGCTTCCATGATGCCATTCGCGAAGCCAATGGGGGCCGCGGCGTGATCTGCCTCTACGGCAACTACGCGGGCGACAACATGAACGTCAAGATGGCAATCAAGCTCGCCGCCAAGGACGGTATCGAGGTCGCAACGGTGGTCGCAAATGATGACGTCTGCTCCGCTCCACCGGAGGAACGCGAGAAGCGCCGCGGTGTGGCCGGCGAGATCTTCATGTGGAAGATCGGCGGCGCCAAGGCGGCGACTGGCGCAAGCCTCGAAGAGGTACGCGTCGCCGCTCAGAAGGCGATCGACAGCTGCCGCTCCGTCGGCATCGGACTTGGTCCCTGCACCCTGCCCGCTGTCGGTCATCCGAATTTCCAGATCGAGCCCGGCACGATGGAAGTGGGCATCGGCCATCATGGCGAGCCCGGCGTTCGCGTTGAGCCACTGAAGACCGCCGCTGAAATTGCCGAGACGATGTGCCAGATCGTTCTCGACGATCACGACCTGGCCGCCGGCACGGAAGTCGCTGTCCTCGTATCCGGCCTCGGGGCTACACCGGTCAACGAGCTCTACATCCTGAACGACACGATCGAGGCGAAGATCTCCGAGCGCGGTCTGAAGATCTACAAGACTTATGTCGGCAACTATTTCACCTCGCTTGAAATGGTCGGCGCGACACTGACCGTCATGGCGCTCGACCCGGAGCTGAAAAAGCTTCTGGATGTCGAAATTCAATGCACGACGCTGCTCTGAGGGGAACGCAATCATGCAGACATTCAACAATGCAACGGCGGGCGACATCGTGCTCGCGATGGCTGACCGCATCGTCAAAAACCGCGCCTATCTGAGCGAGATCGACGGCAAGATCGGCGATGGCGATCACGGCGTGAACATGGCCAAGGGTTTCGGCATGGCGTCGGAGCGCCTGAAAGGCAAAAACCTCTCGCTTGCCGCTTCGCTCGACACGCTGGGCACGATCCTAATGACGGAGATCGGCGGATCGATGGGTCCGCTCTATGGCGTCATGTTCACCGAGTTCGCCGAGAAACTGGAAGGTGTCGAAGCGATCGACAGCGCCACCTATAGCCGGATGCTGCATGCCGGCCTGGAAGGCATCCAGGCGATCGGCTCGGCAAAGCTTGGCGACAAAACGCTGCTGGATACGCTAATTCCGGCAATCGAAGCCTTTGACGCTGCGGATGCCGCCGGCAAATCCTTTGCTGAAGCGCTCGATGCTTTGGTAGCGGCGGCCGAGGCCGGGCGCGACTCCACGCTCAACTTGGTCGCCAAGATCGGCCGGGCCAGCCGGTTGGGCGAGCGCTCGCTCGGCGTGCTTGATGCCGGTGCAACATCCTGCGCCATCATCCTGAAGGAGCTTTCCTTGGGCGCTCTTTCGAGGCTGCAATAGATAGGGACATTTGATCTCCCAAGGCTGCGCGATCCCATGACCCTGCATGGGGCCGCGCGCCGCCCCCGTCCGAAGAAGCATTTGCAAACATACGCCTTTGCTTTCATGTTCGAGCGGAAAAAGGGAATTGTGAATCATCATGACAGGCAAGGCATCTTCGGTCAGCAAAACGGGTGGAAGCAAAGCGGGCGTGCCGGACGCGCTCGACGCTATGCCACTTCGCTATGGCGATGATCCTTATGTATGGGCCTGCTGGCTCTATTATGAAGACGGCAAGACCCAGGGCGATATCGCCGAGATCATGGGCATTTCACGGGCAACCGTGAACAGCTACCTGGCCGACGCACGCAGCCGCGGCATCGTCAATATCTCGCTCGAACCCTCGCGCCTGAGTTCGCTCTCCATCGCACAGGAGCTCAAACGCCATTTCGGGCTGCATGACTGTCTCGTGGTGCCGAGCGACGATGGAACGCGCCCGTTGATCGATCGCCTCGGGACAGCAGGCGCGCAGGCCATCGCCAGACTGCTGAAATCCGGCGACACGCTCGCCCTTGCCTGGGGCCGCACGGTTCTGGCAATCGCCGAACAGTCCAATGTTCCAAACCTGCAGGATGTCACGATCGTTCAGGCGACCGGCGGCACGCGGGCGCGTTTCGCCTATACGCCGGAGCTCTGTGCCGCGGCCTTCGCGAATGCCGTTGGCGGCAAGCTGATCAATATTACGGCTCCGGCGATTGTCTCGACGACGGAGGTCCGCGATATCCTGCTGCGCGAGCCGTTGATCGAAGATCAGTTTTCGATCCTTTCCAAAGCCAACAAGGCCCTCTTCGGCATATCGTCGTTGCGGCCGAATTCGACGATCCACACGAGCGGCTTCTTCGAATCCGTCTCGCTTCAGGATTATCTGGCTAAGAATGCCGTCGGCGGCGTCGCTGGCCGCTTCATCGATCCGAAAGGCCAGCCGGTCGCTGGTCCGCTCGATGACAGAACCATCGGCATATCCCTCGACATGCTCAAATCGATCGGGCTGCGCATCGCGGTCGCCGGCGGCTTCGATAAGGTGCCAGCCATTCTTGCCGCATTGCGCGGCGGCTATATCAATGTGCTCATCACCGATGCGGCCACCGGTCGCGGCATTCTGAATGCGGATGGGGTGACGGAGTTCGACCCGAAGGCAACCCAGCGCCCGAAAGTGGATAACAGCGTTGCGCTGCCCAGCAGCTATCGCACGCATATCAAGAAGTTCCTGAACAATCCCGATGATGTCGTCGACGAGATGCTGGATGGTGTCGTCAAGGCGCATGCGTCCTATCTCGCGCCGATCAAGGGATCGCACCGGGCATTGGTCGCGCGCAACGGCCCTCGGCCGCAAAAGGTCGGCCTGGTCATCGGCGGCGGCACGGGCCATGAACCTGGTTTTCTCGGCTATGTCGGCAAGGGTCTCGCCGACGCCGTCGCCATCGGCAATATCTTCTCGTCGCCCCCGCCGACGCCTATCCTCGAATGCGCCAAGGCGGCTTCCGGCGGAAAAGGCGTGCTCTTCGTCTACGGTAATTATGCCGGCGACGTCATGAACTTCGAGATGGCTGCGGAAATGGCGCAGGAACAGCAGATCGACGTTCGGACCGTATTGACGACGGACGACATCGCGTCGTCCCCTATCGAAGACAGGGAGGGTCGCCGCGGCGTTGCGGGCAATTTCTTCATCTTCAAAATTGCAGGTGCGGCCTGCGACAGGGGCCTCTCGCTCGACGCCTGCGAGGCCATAACGCGCAAGGCCAATGACCGGACCTTCACCATGGGTGTTGCGCTGGAGCCCTGCTCGCTGCCGCAGACGCGACGCCACAATTTCGAGATTGGGCCAGACGATATCGAGTTCGGTATGGGCATTCATGGAGAGCGCGGCGTCACCCGCGAAAGAATGATGAGTGCGGACGAGATCACGGACCGGGTCATGGATCGTATTTTCTCCGAGATGAAGCCTGCCGCCGGCGACCGGGTCGCTGTGCTGATTAACTCCTTCGGCGCGACGCCGCTGATGGAGCTGTACATCCTGTTCCGGCGCGTCGCGCAGCGGCTGAGCGCCAAGGACATCAAGATCGAGGCGAACTGGGTGGGACACTACTGCACGTCGCTCGATATGGTCGGCGCATCCATATCCATTTTGCATCTCGATCAGGAGCTGACGGAATTGCTGTACCACCCATGCGATACCTTCGCTCTGAGGGTCGGATGATCGAATAAGAATGTTGCCCAGCAAGCCCTAGGGACTGCTGGGATCGGGAGGAAGACGATGTCAGAAAAAGCCGCGCGATGCCTGAGCGGCATGTTTCAGCGCATATCCATCGCGATCAATGCCGGGAAGGATCACCTCTCGGAATTGGACGGAGCGATAGGAGACGCCGACCACGGAATCACCATGTCCCTCGGCTTTATGGCCGTGAACGCCGAACTGACGAAGCTCGACCTCGCTCAGGCGTTACCCTCGGAGATCTTCGCCGTCGCCGCCTCGGCCTTTCTGGATGCCGTCGGCGCTTCGACCGGACCGCTTTACGCGACAGGTTTCCGCAGGGCTTCGCAAGCGCTGAAATCGGATGAATCGCTCTCGCCGGCCTGCCAGGCGATGATCGTCGACGAAATGAGGGCCGGCATTCAGCAGCGCGGCAAGGGACAACGTGGCGATAAGACGATGCTCGACGCCTGGATCCCCGCCGCCGAAGCCGCCATCAACGCGAGCGCGCGCGAACTCGCCGTTGCCGGCATGTGGAACGCCATCCTGGAAGCCGCCGAAGCCGGCGCGAACTCGACAAGCTCCATGGTCGCGGCCCGCGGGCGGGCGGCGCGGCTAGGCGAGCGATCTTTGGGACATATCGATCCAGGTGCGGCTTCGGCCGTGATCATCTTGCGGGCAATGCGGGATGCGTTTGTGGAAGCGCGACTGAACAACAGCTAATGTTTGCTTAGTATACAATGAACTGGCCCTGCGGAAAAACACCAGAAAATCCGCATGGAAAGTGCCCACGGAAATAATATAACGAAAGAGAGGAAAAAAATGCTGGCTCCACCAAATCGGAATATTCAGCCTCCATACACAAATGGAATATGTCCCATCTGACACACCTCAAAAATGCATCAGGAAGCCTATGTGATATCGAAATATGTTCCGACTTGTCTTTCACTAGGGCATCAGAAAAAGGCTTCACGGTTTTTAAAATTGCATTCCATTGATTTAGCCGCTCCCTACTTTTCTCTCCGATTCGCTCCCGCAATTGATTGGCAGCTTCCAAAGTAAGATTTCCCCAGTCAGACGTCGAACAAGATTTTATGGCCTCGTTCCATGAGTTTACATATCCGACGTGATTCTGATCTTTACTGCCAACGTTCACAAACCATTCAACGGAATCCAGCTTATCTAACGTCGCGATTGTACGAGGATTGGGCTCCGACAAGAGTTTTCTCCAAAGTCATCTGGACAAATTTACAAGCACCTGCCGCCGGCATTCTTGCGGTGGGCTGATCTGAGTTACATCCTGGATCACATTGGGATCAAAATTCGGGTCTGTTCACTGTTCTGCGAAAAATTCCAACATTCTTTTTACTCCAATCTCCAATTGTCCTGGAGACACTACAACGACATAATGGACACCTGCGCCTCGTTATCCATAAAGCAGTAAAGTCCCCCTCGGCGCCAGAATTGGTAAGCATGCTCGAAAGAATTCGGCAGCGTCGTGAGAGGTGACATCAAATATCGAGTAACATCAAGATTCGTTGAGAGCTGAAAGATGGCCTCTTTCAATTCATACGCAAATTTCCAATCCACAACATAACTATCTCTGAAAATATCAGAGATAGCGTCGACGTAGTCTGCATGCACGATGTCCGTTTTGCTTAGATTCTCTTGCACGATAATCGGATCGTTTACCAAGCGATCCGCAAGGCCTACAATCTCCGCTGATAAATCACGGAACGCGTGATCCTTTAGCAGCGTGACAGCCTCAACCTTAAAAGATTGGAAAAGTGGCACAACCTCTCCGCGACTGGCCCTGTTTTCGGGTCTCGGCAGGCGATAGGAGGGTGCAACGGTGTCACCGAAGAACCTAACAAGCCGTTCGCTAGCAAGGTCACCATGATCGGCGAACGCAAAAATACGCTCCACCTCTGAAGGGTGGTTGTGCAGTCGAAACAGGTTAGCAAAATAATCCGCAGGAAATACGGTTTTACCGGTACAGAACTCAATCCAGTCGTCTAGCAAGCTCATTTATGGGTCGTGCCTCATCAATCGACGAGCTTGTTTGACCGTAAATGAGTGAGATAAACGGGATCAATATCCTCGAAAATCTCACGGCCTTCCAACATATAGGTACGCAGCAAAGAGTCGGTGCTCTCGTCTCGGCGCCCGAGATCATAAAGGCAGGTGCCGACGCCCAACAAGACGAACGGATTGGCGTAACCATCGCCGCAGGCGATTGCCGTCTGAAAAGACTGCAACGCCGCCTCTATCTCGCCGGCCTGCCTCTGCGCGTCGCCGATCGACGCATACAGCCACATCGCCGCCTCCCATTTGGTACGCGGTTCGGGTAGCAACTGCAGCGCCGCTCGCCACTCCCTGATTGCGCTCTGCGGTTGGCCTCCATCGAGCAGCATATTACCGCGCTCGGAAAGCTCCGTCACTTTCTCATAGATGTCATCAGGCAGTTCATCGCCCGTATCGTCAACCACGTTTGGCCCGCTCCTTCAGATAGAATTCAAGATACTGGAGTTGCTCGCCTTTGAAGCCTTCCCGGCCGAAAAGCTCATAGATCTTTTCGAATACGTCATAAGCCTCGTTTTTGACATCGAGTTTATAAAGCGAACTGCTTTCCAGCATCAAACGTAGTGGGAGGAATGGCTGGGATCGTCGTACATCTCGTAAGTTACAGCGAGCCATTTTCGCATAGCGTCGACATCCCGCAGTTCGGTATAATCCTCGACAAATCCGCTCGACAAGCTTTGTGGATAATAGTCCCATTTGTTCTTCGGATTGGGAACGAGGTCCCAAGCTTTCTAGGCGACCGCCAAAGACCCCTGCAAATCCGCTGCTAAAAAAGCCCAGCTGACTTCTGCAGGATGCTATCGATCTCTTTGGTAATTGCGGGGTCGATTTTATCTTTACGGATTGCCATAGATGGTTTTCCTCACCGCTAAGCTCGCTTGCTGATCTCATCCAGGAAGAAGGTGCCAAAACTTTCCGCCAAACGTTCACCCGGATTCGTCACAGAGACAGCCGGCGTCCATTCAACGACGGGATACTCGTCTTCTGAGTTCACGACGGAACTATCAAGGCAGAAAATGGGACCATAACCGCTGCTCGTGATGGTGATATGGGTCCCAGGAAAGCCGGCAAGTTTGCGATTCTCCAAAGTCTGCCAAACCATGCTGGGCACAGAACTGCCGGGTATCTTGTTGGCGATGATTCCGTAGAATTCGGCATCATCAAATGAGCCTCCCCCCAGAGTCGTCAGGAACATGCGATAGCTGGGTGGCATTCGAATACCCAACATCTGCTCTGCAGCGTCGACATTGTCGTCCGGTGCCGGGCCGAAGAAATCTGAGGCGGCTGGTTTAGCTCGCACAATTGCAAGCGCCTGCTCAAAGGCCAGTTGGGCTTTCATGGAAATTATGTGGTTCTCCAGATGACATCTCAAACTCTCATACGCCGACTAATGCTATGTTGTCGTTATATTGCGAGTTTACTGCCGAAGTTCGAGAAGGATCATCATTGCCTGTTTTTTCTTTGTATGTTTCCTCGGGAAGTTCTCTTTCGTCGGAATCACTCATGTCGTCCAGCTTTTTCTTTTAAGTAAAAATCCAGATAGGGTAGTCTTTCACTAAGGAAACCCCTTCTGCCATAGATCTCAAAAACTCGGCTGAATACATAGTAAGCACGATTCATATCGCCGAGTTTATACATGGCCTCTGCTTCCGTCATAAGCACCAAGTTGTCCTCGTGATTTGGATCGTCATACATTTCCGCCATGATCTCTATCCATTTTTGCGCGTTCTGGTGATCTCCAAGCTCCACAAATTTTGCAATCATGTTTCTTGATTGAACCTGAGGATAAAAATCCCATTGTTCAACAGGTTCTGGCATCAGGTTCCAAGCCTTCATCGACAAATCAATCGATTTTAATGTTTCGCCGGCTCGGAACTGCATACCTGCTTCCTTGAGCAGATCATCCATAGCATTAGATATATGTTTCGGGAGCTGTTTTCTTACCGTCATTGCGATCTCATTTCTTAGTCGGAGGCAGATAACGAGAAGATGTCGCCCCTCCTGAACCGCCCCAGCTTTCTGGGCCAGGTGAGGCTGGAGTTTTCCGGCTTCATTCAGGGAGGCAGGCTGGTTGCGCCTCCCGATTTAATCAGCGAGATCGGCACCTTATTGCCGATCGCACCATGTGGCCGAAACTCATTATACTCTCTACGCCAATCCTCCATCTTTGCGCGGGCATCCGCAAGGGTCAGGAACCAGTGCTGGTTCAGACATTCGGTGCGGAAGCGACCGTTGAACGCTTCAATGAACGCATTGTCGGTCGGTTTGCCGGGGCGTGAAAAGTCCAAGGCGACGCCTTTGGCATAGGCCCAAAGGTCAAGATCGCGAGACACGAACTCAGTCCCCTGATCGACACGAATCGTCTTCGGATAGCCAACTTTCCGGCATACCCGTTCCAAGGTTTGCACGACACCTTCACCTCGATAGCTGTGACGTGGATCAAGCACCGGCACATAGCGCGAGAAGGTGTCGACCACCGTGAGCACTCGTAGTTTCTTGCCGGTCGCGAGTTGGTCTTGAACGAAGTCCATGGCCCAGACATCGTTCGGTCCAACCGCCATTTGCCCATCTTCCCGCAGCTTGCGAAAGGATCCACCATTCTGTCTACTCCCGCTTCGCGGCGGGGACTACAACTCAAGATGACTAAGTCGCCAGGCCGCTTCGGAAAAAATTGCGAAGTCGCTCGGCTTCGCTGGAGGTGCTGCAAAAAGCTACCGCGGCCCTATCGATCGCACGACGACCGACTGTCCATATCCTTGGACATCGATCAGATTGTATTCCATAGTCTGCGCTACGATGGCAAAGTGCTCCGGCGACCTAAGACGCTTCAGATATTGAAGCTCTGGAGACCCGCCAAGTGCCAAGGCGGGGACGAAGCCATAGCACTCCCCTATCTGGAGCGACCCTAGTTTCTTAACGGCGCGCTTGAAAAGCGGTTTATCGTTCACATCGTAAAAGTCTGCATCCGCACCGAATGGCGTTATGAAGGTACGATCGGTATTGGCATCTCTCGACAGGTTTTTCGTAAGCAAGCGACACGTCACGCTCCCCGCGATGATGTCAACTATCGTCAGCCCGTAATCCTCGTGCCAACAAAAAATCTCGCCAAAAGCGCTGTAGGCGTATGCATGGCAATTTTGATGGGAGAAAGTCTCATCGCCACCAAAAATCAGAGTCAATACCGACTTCTGATCATCAGGATGGCAGATCTGGATTAGTCCATCTTGAAAAACTGCGCGGCCAAAGGCGCTCATAAATGCGAGTAGATCATCCGGAAATTTCCCAGCGAGTTGATGCATTTCCTCTTTAGAGAAAGCTACGTGTAATTGGGGGGCACCGAAATCCTCTATATACTCTGCAGCCTCCCTCGATAGCTTCATCTCAACACTTCCTCAGTTTGAAATTCATTTTTTTGCCTAAATTCTTGGCGTCATTTCACGTAGTCTTCCAGCGATTGTGATCCGCGATCTCTCCCCTGCGAATCGAGGGGTCCAAGGAAACTTCAGAATAATCACAATGGATGACCAGATTTAGCAATCTCATATTGAGCTCTGATACGTATCAAGCAGCACTGGCGAAAGGTAAGCTGCCGACGCTCAACTAGCCAATCGGCCGCACCGCCTGCAGCATAGCATTCGCTTGTCTCGTTTGCGCCGTAGGCGCGTTGGCATGCTGCAAACATCGGAGTACCAGCAACATCCAGGAAATCCGCCTCTTCTTCATCCGGAATCATGCCCGACGCAATATGCTCTG
>Ga0209233_1000215_pt1 | contig 108939 bp, 88 predicted proteins | sample AraplaCL_Cvi_mCL_FD_184269 | JGI IMG/M metagenome (GOLD analysis project Ga0209233, IMG submission 184269) | Arabidopsis root microbial communities from the University of North Carolina, USA - plate scrape CL_Cvi_mCL (SPAdes) (version 2) | ecosystem: Host-associated > Plants > Roots >...
CAACACCTCGACCACGAAATCCATCGGGGTGAAGTCGTCATTCAGCAGCAGCACCTGAAACAGTGGCGGTCGCGCCACCTCCGGCTTGGCGGTTTCCAGCGCCAGACCGCGGCCGCTGTCGTGCTCATGTTCGGATTCGTGGGCCATGGTTTCTTGGGGTGTGATCTCTGATTTGAAGTATACGCCGCGCGGGATATGCACCTCTCCGCAGCGACCGTCTGCATAGGTAATGGCACAATGGCTGCTTTTCCAGCCCCTTGCCGTTTCCCATGGTCGATTCCGTTCCCACCGCCGAGATCTGGCGCCCGCATGTCACCGTCGCCTGCGTGGTGGCCGACGGCGACCGTTACTTGATGGTGGAAGAAGAAGTAAACAGTCGCCTCGCCTACAACCAGCCTGCCGGCCACCTGGACGACGGTGAAAGCCTGGTTGCGGCCGCCGTGCGCGAAACGCTGGAGGAAACCGGCTGGACGGTGGAACTGCAGCACCTGATCGGCGTGCACCAATGGCGCAGTACCGAGCATGGCGCCGTGGTAGTGCGTTTAAGCTTCGCCGCCCGCGCCGTCAGCCATGATCCCGAGCGCCCGCTGGATACCGACATCCGCCGTGCGCTGTGGCTCACGCGCGCCGAGATCGCCGCACTGGGCGACCGCCTGCGCAGCCCGATGGTTTTGCTGAGCATCGATGCCTGGCTGGCCGGGCAACGCTTGCCGCTGGATACGTTGAGTTATCTACCTGAAGGCCGCCAGCCGTGAAGGTGATGCTCGGCATCTCCGGTGGCGTCGACTCCTCGGTCGCAGCCCTGCTGCTGCAACAGGCCGGCCATCAGGTCGAAGGCCTGTTCATGCAGAACTGGGAGGAGGACGACCGCTCCGGCCCCTGCACCACCGACGCCGACCGCAAGGACGCCGTGGCGGTATGCGGCCGACTCGGCATTCCGTTCCATGCGCGCAATTTTGCCGCGGCATACTGGGACGGCGTGTTTGAGCATTTCCTCGCCGAATATCGCGTTGGGCGCACGCCAAACCCCGACGTCCTGTGCAACCGCGAGATCAAGTTCAAGACGTTTCTGGACGAAGCCCATGCGCTGGGCGCCGAGAAGATCGCCACCGGTCACTACGCCCGCGTCGATTTTCACGAGGGTCATTACCGCCTGCTGCGTGCGATCGACGCAGCGAAGGACCAGAGTTATTTCCTGCACGCGCTGGGCCAGCAGCAACTCGCCGCCACGCTGTTTCCGCTGGGCGACATCGAGAAGCCACGGGTGCGCGAACTGGCCCGCGAAGCGGCGCTGCCGACCCACGCGAAGAAGGATTCCACCGGTATCTGCTTCATCGGCGAGCGCGATTTCCGCAGCTTTCTGGCCCAATACATCCCGGCCCGGGCTGGCGAGATGCGCACGCCCGAAGGCGAACTGATCGGCGAGCACCAGGGCGTGATGTATTACACCCTGGGCCAGCGCAACGGGCTGGGCATCGGTGGCCGTCACGGTGCCAGCGGCGAGGCCTGGTACGTGGTCGGCAAGGACGTGCTGGCGAACGTGCTGTACGTGGCCCAGGGCGGCGAGAACCGCTGGCTGTATTCGCAGCGGCTGCAGACGGAAACGCCGAACTGGGTCGCCGGCGCCGCGCCGGCCACCCATTTTCGCTGTACCGCCCGCACCCGCTATCGCCAACTCGACCAGGCCTGCATCGTCGACGTGCACGGCGACGGCCTTGAGGTACGCTTCGACGAGCCGCAGCGTGCGGTCACTCCGGGCCAGTCGGTGGTCTTCTACGATGACGAAGTCTGCCTCGGCGGCGCGGTGGTCGCTGCCACCGATGCACCTTATGGCGGCCTGCTCCCGGCATTCACTCCTTCCCCCACGTCCCCTGCAAGAGAATCGCAACCCCGTGTTTGAAACCTTTTCCATGAACGAAGAGCGTGTGCTTGCCCTCGCCGGTTTGTTCCAGGCCTGCGCGCTGGCGCAGCAGCTGGCCAACGAGGGTCGCTGCGACGACGGCGCGATGGAGGCCAGCGTGGCCAGCGTGTTCCGCATCGACGCACCTTCGGTCGTCGGCGTCTACGGCAATATTTCCAACGTGCGGATCGGCCTGCGCAACTTGATCGCCCAGCTCGACGAAAGTGACCGCGACATGGCGGTGACCCGCATGGTGGTGACCGTGATGCGGCTGGAGCGCAGTCTGACTGGTCGGCCCGAACTGCTCGGCAAACTGCAGCAAGGCATCGTCGCCGCGCAGCGCCAGGTCGAGCATTTCGGTCAGGACTCGGCGCAGGTCGTCAGCCGGCTGGCCGAGCTGTACGCCTCCACTCTGTCCACCTTGAAGCCGCGGGTGATGGTCAGCGGCAACCCGCAACAACTGCAGCTGCCGGTCGTGGTGGAAAAGGTGCGCGCCAACCTGCTCGCCGCCGTGCGCTCGGCTGTGCTGTGGCGGCAGGTCGGCGGGCGCCAGTGGCAGCTGCTGCTGTACCGGCGCCAGTGCAGCATGCTGGCGCGCGGCTTGCTGACCGGCGCGACGCTGGACAACCGCTGACGGCGGCAGTCCACGATGCCTGAAAAGCAAACGGCGGGCATAAGCCCGCCGTTTCCCGTCCGTGGATGAAACTCCCTTGCGATAACTCTTGATCACTGCCGCCTTGACCACTGCTGCAGCTGCAGTATGCAGCGGTCATGTGACAGTTTCAGAACGATGATTTGACGTCTGGATGAATCCAGCCGCATCGTGACGCACGCAGCCGACTCATCCGAACGCAACAAAGCAAACGGCGGGCATAAGCCCGCCGTTTTTCCGTCCCTGGATCGAACTCCTTTCGATAACCGTCAGGCTCAGTAGCTCAGGATGCCCCAGAAACCGATTTCGTTCGTCTTGTAGGCGAACGGGCTGGCCACCGGGCCTTCGAGCTTGTCATATTTCCAGGCCAGCGCCAGACGCAGGTTCTTCAGCACGTCGTAGGAGACGCCTGCGTTGTAGTAGGTGTCCTTGAGCTGCTTGTAGACACCGTTCACACCGGAGTACTTGTAGTTGACACTGTCGTAGCGAGCGAACAACGCCCACTGCGGCATGAAGGTCCAGTCGCCAAAGACCGAGTAGCCGTCAGCCTTGTCCTTGATCGCCGCCGGTGCCGGCAAGGCACCCTGATACTTCAGGACGTCATCCCAGTTATGCGCGGTGAAATACTCGCCACCGATGCCGAAGGTGTCGTTGCGGAAGGCGACCAACGCGTCACCACGCGTGGCATTGCGCGTCGGCTGACCGTTCTGCACGTCCTTGCCGCGCTTGCCGTCGTAACCACCGAGCGCGATGACCATCTCCTTGATCGGCTGGTAGCCGACGCGAGCCTCGATGTCCATGCCGCTGGAGCGCGTCGGATTCTTGTAGCCACCGCCGTTGACCAGCGAGACCTGGTAGTTGAATGCGTTGTCGCCGGTGGTGGCGCCCATCGCATGGACACCCCAGTCCGACGAGTTGCCGAACGAACCGACGCCGGTGGCCGCCGCGCCGGCCGTGCCGCGGCCGCCATCGATGGAACGGTCGGTGATCGTGTTCTCCAGGAAGCGGTAGCCGTACCACTTCTCGGCGTACGGAATCCACGGCATGTCGGCCGCACCGAAGCGCACGGCGAAGAGGTCGTCGAACTTGCCCTGCAGGTAAGCCTTCTTGACGAACAACTGGGTCTCGGAATCGGCAGACACGTAGTTGAAATCGGTGGTCAGGTTGGCCGACCAGATGTCGTTGAACTTGTGGTCGACGGAAAGGTAGAAACGCTTCACGTCATAGCCGACGCCATTGACCGAGCCATGGCCGTCTTTCTTGATGGAGCTGCCGCTACCGGTCTGCTCCTTGTGGCTGACGTCGGTCATGTCGAAGAACATGGTGCCGCTGACCTTGGTGTTGCTGACTAGCTTGTCGATCGTGCTGACCTTGCCATCGCTGACAACCTGCGCCTTCTGCACCGTTTCCACGGCCTGGCCGGTGGAGACGTTGATGTCGGACTGGGCGTCGGTGCGCTGCTCCAGTTCCTCCACCTTGCTCTGCAGCGCGGCCAGTTGCGCCTTCAGTTGTTCGACTTCGCTGCTGGTGGCCGCCGGGCTGGTGACCGCCTGCTTGGCAACCGTCTTGTGCTTTGCCGGTGCCGCGGCGACCGTGAAACTGGTAACGCCCAGGCCGGCAGCAATCGCCACCGCAATCAATTTGGAACGCATGTCATTCTCCGCAAGTTGGTAGGAAACATCTCAACCGCCCCCTCGATCCGATGGCCGGCTAGCGATTAGTTAACAAGTGTGGCGAGGGATTTTTACGATTGGATGCATCTTTGATGACACATTCAAGACAGCATGTCGGCACGACGGGACTCCTGATCGCGAGCGCGTCCCGCGTCACGCGAGGCGGCTGATATGCTTCACCGATGGAAATACTGAGCAACAGCACCGCATCGCGCATGGCCGAGCGGTTTCGCGGCTTCCTGCCGGTGGTCGTCGACGTGGAAACCGGCGGCTTCGATGCCGAACATGATGCCCTCCTCGAAATCGCCGCAGTACCGCTGACGATCGGTGCGAATGGCTTCCTGTGCCTGCAACCGACGGTGTCGACGCATGTGGAGCCGTTCCCCGGCGCGAACCTGGACCCGCGTTCGCTGGAGATCACCGGGATCGACCCGAGCAACCCGCTGCGCGGCGCCCTGGCCGAGCGGCTGGCGCTGGACCACATCTTTCATGTCGTGCGCGAGGCCGTGCGTGAGGCCGGCTGCCAACGGGCAATCCTGGTGGGCCACAATGCGGCATTCGACCTGGGTTTTCTGAACCAGGCGGTGCGCCGCTGCGGACACAAGCGCAATCCGTTTCATCCCTTCAGCTGCTTCGATACGGTCAGCCTGGGCGGCCTCGCCTATGGCCAGACCGTCCTGAGCAAGGCTGTGCTGGCCGCCGGCCTCTCGTTCGACAGCCGCGAGGCCCATTCAGCGGTGTACGACGCCGAACGCACTGCCGAGCTGTTCTGCAAGGTGGTCAATCGCTGGCGCCAGTTCGAACTGCTCGAACAAATGCAGCTTGGACTGGATGTTGCATGAAACCGCCGCCTGGTGCGGTTTCTGGCCCATGGTGGAGTGGCTTGCCGCGACCGCGTATGACAATCCGTCGCCCACTGTCATCTGGCTGAAACATTCATTACATCCAATGGCAACACGAAAGGCCTGAAATGGCGGGGTCTCATCCGACATCCCTTCAAGGAGCTACCGTGTTGACCTCCAACAAATCTCCGCTTCGATTCGCTGCCATTGCCGCGATTGCCGTGGTTTCAACGTTCGGCGCTGCTGCAAACGCCACTGACATCACCGGCGCCGGCTCCAGTTTCGTCTACCCGGTCATGTCCAAATGGTCATCCGCGTATGCCGAGAAGACCGGCAACCACCTCAACTACCAGTCGGTCGGCTCGGGCTCCGGCATCGCGCAGATCAAGGAAGGCACCATCGATTTCGGTGCTTCCGACGCGCCCATGAAGGCGGAAGACCTGCAGAAGTTCGGCCTCGGCCAGTTCCCGATCGTGGTCGGCGGCATCGTGCCGGTGGTCAACATTGCTGGCGTGCAGGCTGATCAGGTCAAGCTGGACGGCGTCACGCTCGCCGACATCTTCCTCGGCAAGATCACCAACTGGAACGACCCGAAGATCGCCGCGCTGAACGCCGGCCTGACCTTGCCGGCCGGCAAGATCACCGTGGTGCATCGCTCGGACGGTTCAGGTACCTCGTTCAACTTCACCAACTATCTGTCCAAGGTCAATCCGGAATGGGCCAGCAAGGTCAAGTTCGGTACCGCGGTGGAATGGCCGACCGGCGTGGGCGGCAAGGGCAATGAAGGCGTCTCGCAGTACGTTCGCCAGATCAAGGGTTCGATCGGTTACGTCGAATACGCCTATGCGGTGAAGAACAAGCTCGCCTGGGTCGATCTGAAGAATGCCAGCGGCAACTACATGAAGCCCAGCGCCGCTGCCTTCGCTGCTGCTGCTGCCACGGCCGACTGGGCCAGCGCCAAGGACTTCAACCTGATCATGACCAATGCACCGGGCGCGCAGGCATGGCCGATTACCGCCACCACCTGGATGATCATGTACAAGTCGCCGAAGAATGCCGGCAACAGCAAGGTCGCCTTCGATTTCTTCAAGTACTCGCTGGAGAACGGCCAGCAGGCTGCCAACGAACTGGACTACGTGCCGCTGCCGGCCGCACTGGTCAGCAAGATCGAGGCGTACTGGGCTTCCGACTTCAAGCATTGATGCAGTGAGCCAACTCCCCCAACGGTACCGCCGTTGGGGGAGTTGGCGTTTCTATCCCGCACCACATGGATTGCCATGCCAGTCAATCAAGCAGCCTTGCCCACCGACATTCTGGAGCAACGCAGCCATCGGGATGCCCGCCACGAGCGGCTGTTTCGCTGGTTGTTGAAAGGCTGTGCGTTGATCGTGCTGGCGGCCCTGCTTGGCGCCGCCGGCGCCACCCTGTGGGGCGGCCGCGAGGCCTTCAGCACGTTTGGCTGGCACTTCCTGGTCAGTTCGGCGTGGGATCCGGGCAACGATGTCTATGGCGCACTGGTGCCGGTGTACGGCACGATTGCCACCTCGTTCATCGCCTTGCTGATCGCCGTGCCGGTCAGTTTCGGCATCGCCGTCTATCTTTCCGAAGTGGCACCTGCCTGGCTGCGCACGCCGGTCGCCTCGGCGATCGAACTGCTGGCCGGCATCCCCTCGATCATCTATGGCATGTGGGGCCTGTTCGTCTTCGCCCCGTTCTTCGCCAACCATATCAAACCGTGGCTGACCAGCAACCTCGGCAACAAGCCCGATGACGGCAAGCTGTCATGGGTGGCCGAACACGTGCCGTTCGTCGGCAAGCTGTTCGGCAGCGACTATCCGTTCGGCGCCAGCATCCTGGTCGCCGGCATCGTGCTGGCGATCATGATCATCCCGTTCATCTCCTCGGTGATGCGCGAGGTGTTCCAGACCGTGCCGACGCGCCTGAAGGAATCGGCTTATGCGCTCGGCTCCAGTACCTGGGAAGTGTCGTGGGACATCGTGCTGCCCTACACCCGCTCGGCGGTGATCGGCGGCGTCTTCCTCGGCCTCGGCCGTGCGCTGGGCGAGACGATGGCAGTGACCTTCGTGCTCGGCAATGCGATGCAGCTGTCGGCCTCGCTGCTCGACCCGGGCACCTCGATCGCCTCGACCATCGCCAACCAGTTCAGCGAAGCCTCCGGCCTGCAGAAGTCCTCGCTGATGGCGCTGGCGTTCCTGCTGTTCGTGGTGACCTTCATCGTGCTGCTGATCGCGCGGCTGATGCTGCGCCAGCTCGCCCGCAAGGAGGGCCACTGATGAGCTCGCCCTATCTGCGCCGCCGCATCACCAACGCGCTGGCGATGGTGCTGAGCACGCTGGCCACCATGGTCGGGCTGGCGTTCCTGGCCTGGATCCTGTGGGAGACCCTGCGCCAGGGCATCAGCGCGCTCGACCTCAAGCTGTTCACCAAGATCACCGCCTACGGCGAAGACGGCGGTCTCGCCAACGCGATGGTCGGCAGCCTGATCATCAACTTCATCGGCATCGCGATCGCCACGCCGATCGGCGTGCTGGCCGGCACCTGGCTGGCCGAATACGCCGATCGCACCAAGCTGGGCGAATCGATCCGTTTCCTCAACGACATCCTGCTGTCGGCACCGTCGATCGTGATGGGTCTGTTCGTCTACACCATCATCGTGCTGCCGACGACGGTGCTGACCCACGGCTCGACCACGTTCTCCGGCTTCGCCGGCGGCGTGGCGCTGGCGCTGATCGCGCTGCCGGTGATCGTGCGTACCACCGACGAAATGCTGCGGCTGGTGCCATCCACGTTGCGCGAGGCGGCGCTGTCGCTCGGCGTACCGCAGTGGAAGCTGACCCTGCAGATCCTGATCCGTGCGGCGCGTTCGGGCATCATCACCGGCGTGCTGCTGGCGCTGGCGCGCATCAGCGGCGAGACCGCGCCGCTGCTGTTCACCGCGTTCGGCAACAACTACATGGCGATCAACCCGATCGAGAAGATGTCCAGCCTGCCGCAGATCATCTACCAGTACGCCAACGATCCCGGTGATTCGATGCACGCGCTGGCCTGGGCCGGCGCGTTCGTGATCACCATGTTCGTGCTGTTGCTCAGCCTCGCTTCCCGCCTGATCCTTTCCCGCACCAAGGTGTCCCATGACTGATTCCGCCCTCGCCACGAATCCGGCGTCTGCGGTGGCCACCTCGGCTGTCGCACCCAAGCTCACCGTGCGCGACCTGCACTTCTACTACAACGGTTTCCATGCGCTGAAAGGCATCAACATGGACATCCCGGAGAAGAAGGTCACCGCGATCATCGGCCCGTCCGGTTGCGGCAAGTCGACCCTGCTGCGCATCTTCAACCGCATCTATGCGATCTATCCGAAGCTGGAGGCCAAAGGTGAGGTCGTGCTTGATGGCGACAACGTTCTCGACCCTGGCTATTCGATGAATCGCCTGCGCAGCAAGGTCGGCATGGTGTTCCAGAAGCCGGTGCCGTTCCCGATGACGATCTTCGAGAATGTCGCCTACGGCATCCGCCATCACGAGAAGCTGTCGAAATCGGACATGGAAGCGCGCGTCGAGCGCGCGTTGCGCAGCGCCGCACTCTGGGACGAGGTGAAGGACAAGCTCAAGCAGAACGCGCTCGGCCTCTCCGGCGGCCAGCAGCAGCGTCTGTGCATCGCCCGCGCGATCGCGCTGAAGCCCGAAGTGCTGCTGCTGGACGAGCCCACTTCCGCGCTTGATCCGATCGCCACCGGCCGCATCGAGCAATTGGTGGAAGAACTGAAAAGCGAATTCACCATCGTCATCGTCACCCACAACATGCAGCAGGCGGCGCGCTGCTCCGACCTCACCGCGTTCATGTATCTGGGTGAGCTGATCGAGTTCGACCAGACCGAGAAAATCTTCACCAAGCCGGGCAAGAAGCAGACCGAGGATTACATCACCGGCCGCTTTGGCTGATCGAAGCCCTTCTCCCTTTGGGAGAGGGCTGGGGTGAAGGTACCGGCGAAGCCTCTGCGTTTCGCTTCGCCCACACCCTCATCCGTCCCTTTGGGGCACCTTCTCCCAGAGGGAGAAGGGAACAAAACACGAGGCAATCCATGAACACCGGCACCGACCACATCATCAAGAGTTACGACAGCGAATTGACCCGGCTCACCGGCGAGATCGTGCGCATGGGCGAGCTGTCGGTGAGCCAGCTCGAAGCCGCCATCGACGTACTCGAACGCCGCGACGAGCGCGCTGCCCAGCGCGTGGTTGGCAACGACGACGCGATCGACCAGCTGGAGCAGGAAATCGGTCACGACGTGGTACGCCTGCTGGCACTGCGTGCACCCATGGCCGGCGATCTGCGCAATGTGTATGCCGCGCTGCGCATCGCCTCGGACATCGAACGCATCGGCGACTACGCCGCCAACGTGGCCAAGCGTTCGATCCCGTTGTCGATGGTGGCGCCGGTGGCCCCAGTTGGTGGATTGCGTCACCTAGCCGAACTGGCCGCCGATGAAGTCCGCGACGTGCTGCGGGCCTATAACGACCGCAATGCCGACGCTGCCTACCAGGTATGGAAGAACGACGTGGTGCTGGACGAAGCCTATACCGGCTACTTCCGCCAGCTGCTCACCTACATGATGGAAGATCCGCGCAACATCACGCCGTGCACACACCTGCTGTTCATGGCCAAGAACATCGAGCGGATCGGCGACCACGCCACCAACATCGCCGAGAACGTGTGGTTCCAGGTCACCGGCGAACAGCTGAACAAGCAGCGCAGCAAGGGTGATTTCACCTCCAGCCCGGAAATGACCAAGCTGGGCGACAAGCCCGAGTGAGTCTCTGCGGGAATCCACCCACGGATGCCCGCAGAAAGACCATCACGCTGCGGTGAGCTTGAGCCCGATGATACCGACCACGATCAGCGCGACACACAGCAGCCGCGGCAACGTCGCCGGATCGCCGAACAGCACGATGCCGAGCGCCACCGCACCGACCGCGCCGATGCCGGTCCAGATCGCGTAAGCCGTGCCGATCGGCAGCGTCTTCACCGCCATCGCCAGCAGCACGATGCTGATGACCATTGCCGTCACCGTGCCGACCGTCGGCCACAGACGGGTAAAACCTTCGGTGTACTTGAGGCCGATCGCCCAGACCACTTCGAACAGGCCGGCCAGCAGCAGATAGATCCACGCCATGTCGGCGCTCCTCTGTGTGCGGCAGGGCCGTCCCCACGATGGAAAAGTGCGCAGGGTCGTCCCCGCGCCGGCACAAACCGCCGTTACGGCAGCTCGCGGGTTTCGCGACGACGCCTGATGCCACGCACCATGCCGTAGCCGCCGATCAGTAGCCATGCCACCTGCATGATGAAGGCCGCCAGGTTGAAATTGCCGAAACCGAGCGAGAGCATCACTCCGATCGCGCCGAAAATATTCATCAGCTGATAGGTCGGTCCGCTGCCCTGCAGCTTGCGCTCCTGCAGCAGGAAAAACGCCAGCAGCACCAGCGCCACGCCGATATAGCCGGCCCAGTCGTACCAGAACAGGTTCATCGCTTCGCACTCCGTTGCCGCAAGGCCTCGAACAGCACCACGCCGGTGGCGACCGAGACATTGAGGCTCTCCATCGTGCCCGGCATCGGAATCTTCGCCACGAAATCACACAACTCGCGGGTCAACCGGCGGATGCCCTCGCCTTCGCCGCCAAGCACGATGGCCACCGGCCCCTTGAAGTCGACGCCATAGACCGACGTATCGGTATCACCGGCCAAACCGGTGATCCACACGCCGGCATCTTTCAATTCGCGCAGCGTGCGCGCGAGGTTGGTCACGGCGATCAGCGGGACCCGATCGGCACCGCCTGCCGAGGCGCGACGCACAACTGGCGTCAGGCCCACGGCGCGATCCTTCGGCACGATTACTGCGGTGACTTTCGCCGCCGCCGCGCTGCGCAGGCAGGCACCGAGGTTGTGCGGATCGGTGACGCCATCGAGCACCAACACCAGCGTGTTGCTGCCGTCACGCTCCATCAGCGCGGCCAGGTCGTTTTCATGCGCCATCGGTGGCGCTTCATACAGCGCCGCCACGCCCTGGTGACGCGCCTCCCCGGCGAGCTTGTCGAGCTGCTCGCGCGGGCGATGGTTCACCGTGATCTTCAGCGCCTTCGCACGCTCGGCCAGCTCCAGCACCCGCGCATTGCGCTGGCCCTGCTCGACCACCAACTCGCGCACGCGCTCGGCATCGTTGCTCAACGCACCTTCGACGGGATTGATGCCGACGATCCAACTCTCACTCATGGCTTGCCTTTCGGTTTCGGTTTGCGCGCGCTGCGCTTCCTGCCGCTGCTCGCGGGTGTCGATGTCGGTGCCGTCTTCGCCGCGTGGCCTTGACCCTGCCGCTTGCCACGACTCGGCTGGCCTTGTGCCGATTTGGCCGGTACGTGACGCGAACGGCTACCACCATCGTCATGCCGTGCGGGAGCACGCGAACGCGGCGGCGGATTATCGCTCACTACGTGAGTCTCCGGCACCACGGCATCGCGCCGACCGAACGCGCGACCGATCGCCTTGGCCGCCCGGCCGAACATGCCGGGCGCCTTGACCGGCGCGGCCGCCTTCTTCGGCAACGAGTAACGCTCACCACTGGCCGCGTAATCGTAGGCTTTGCCGCTGCCTGTCGGAGGCGCAACCGGCGTACGCGGCGACACCAGCCGGAAGTCGATCTTGCGATCCTCCAGGCTGGCGCGCAGCACCTGGATGCGCACGTGGTCACCGAGACGGAACTGTGCGCCGGTGCGCTCGCCCTTCAGCAGTTTGCGGGTCGCATCGAAGTGGTAGTAATCGTTGGCGAGCTGGCTGATATGCACCAGCCCGGACACTTTCGATTCGTCCAGTTCCACGAACAGGCCGAACGAGGTGACGCCGGTCACGACGCCCTCGAACTCGCTGCCGATGTGTTTTTCCATCCACGCGCACTTGAAGCGCTCGTCCACATCGCGCTCGGCCTCTTCGGCACGGCGTTCGCGCTGCGAACAATGGATCGCCATCGCCGACATCTCGGCGGGACTGTACGTGTAGTCACTTGGCTTGCCGCTGGTCAACGCGTAGCGGATCGCGCGATGCACCAGCAGATCAGGATAACGGCGGATCGGCGAGGTGAAGTGCGCATACGCCTGCAGCGCCAGGCCGAAGTGGCCGCGGTTGTCCGGCTGGTAGGCCGCCATGCTCTGCGAGCGCAGCAGCACGTTCTGGATCAGCTCGCGCTCGGGGCGGTCATGCACCATGCGCAGGATTTCGGAGAAGTCGGCCGGCGTGACATCTTCCACCGGCGGCATGCGCAGCTTGAACTCGCGCAGGAACTGCTGCAGGTCCTCGTACTTCTCCGCCGGCGGCGGCTCGTGTGCGCGGAACAGTGCGGGGATCTTCTTTTTCTCCAGGAACAGCGCCGCCTGCACGTTGGCGGCGATCATGCATTCCTCGATCAGCTTGTGCGCGTCGTTGCGCTCGGTCGCGCCCATCGACTCGACGCTGCCGGTCTGGTCGAGGCGGAACTTCACTTCCGGCGTCTCGAAGTCGATCGCGCCGCGGCGCTTGCGTTGCTGTGCCATCGCCTTGTACAGCGCGTGCAGGTTTTCCAGCTGCGGCAGCACGTCGGCCACTTCATGGCGCGCATCGGCATCATTGAGGCCCACCACCTGCCACACCTTGTCGTAGGTGAGTCGTGCATGCGACAGCATCACGGCGTCATAGAACTTCGACTTGGTCACGTTGCCTTCGGCATCGATCAGCATGTCGCAGACCATGCACATCCGCTCCACGTTCGGCATCAGCGAGCAGATGCCGTTGGACAGCGTCTCCGGCAGCATCGGCACCACGAAACCCGGGAAGTAGGTCGAGGTGCTGCGCTCGTAGGCTTCGCGATCCAGCGCGTTGCCGACCTGCACGTAGTGCGACACGTCGGCAATCGCCACGATCAGCCGCCAGCCACCACCACGCTTCGGCTCGGCATACACCGCGTCATCGAAGTCGCGCGCATCGGCACCGTCGATCGTCACCAGCGGCAGCATGCGAATATCGGTGCGACCTTCGCGCTCGGCAGCGGTCACCACGGGTTCCACCTGCGCCGCATCGCGCAGCACTTCCGGCGGCCACTCGTGCGGCAGGTCGTAGCTGGCAATCGCCATCTCCACCACCAGCGACGGCTGCAGCCGTTCGCCCAGCACGGCGCGAATCTCACCCATCGGCCCGCGATTCGGCGTCGGCGGATCGGTGATCTCGACCACCACGATCTGGCCGGAGCTGGCACCCAGCTCCTGTCCCGGCTTGATCATCACGTCCTGGTTCAGGCGACGATCATCCGGCACCACCAGGGTCACGCCGTTCTCGACTACCACCCGGCCGACCAGTCGCGACGAACGTCGTTCCAGCACTTCGGCAATCGCACCCTGCTTGCGACCGCGACGGTCGATGCCGACCACGCTGGCCAGCACCCGATCGCCATGCATCACCGCACGCATCTGCTGCGGCGACAGGTACAGATCGTCGCCACCCTCGTCCGGGCGCAGGAAGCCGTAGCCTTCGGCATTGGCCAGCACACGGCCGGCAATCAGGTCGAGTTTCTGCGTCGGCGCGTAGCCGCCACGCCGGCCCAGCAACAGCTGGCCGTCGCGCACCATCGCACCGAGCCGCTTGCGCAGCGCGTCGAGGTCGTCTTCCTCGTGAATTTCCAGCGCCTCGGCAATGCGTGCCTCGGTCAGCAGCTCGGCGCGCTGCTCAAGCAACGCGAGGATCGCCTCGCGGCTGGGGATCGGGCGCGCATAACGCTGCGCCTCGCGATCGGCATGGGGGTCGCGCACGGCGCCTGCGGCAGCCTTGTTGCGTCGTGGTCCGGTGGATGCGCCGGCTTGCGGTTTCTGGTCGGCGGATTTCGCCCGACCTTTGGAGGACGTGGCGGCCTGATCCTTGCCGGACTGCGGGGGAGTTTTTCTGGTCACTAAATATCCTTGTGGTATCTGCGGCGCGGAGAATGACACGACGCGATGAATGGGTGTGAAAAAGTGTTGACAAGCTACTGACAGGTGCCTACATTACGCGGCTCACGCAGCTCGTACAGCTATGTGACACCCTGCCCGGGTGGCGGAATTGGTAGACGCACTAGCTTCAGGTGCTAGCGGGGGCAACTCCGTGGAGGTTCGAGTCCTCTCCCGGGCACCAATTGTAAACGAAGGCCGCCCTCCAGGGCGGCTTTCGTCTTTTCAGGGTTTGCTTGAAGTCAGGAGGGCCCTCTTCCCTCGCACCGTTCACCCTGAGCGTAGACCCAAGGGTCGAAGTCGAAGGGCCACTGCGTGGAAACCGGGCCCCTTCGACTTCGCTGCGCTACGCTCAGGGTGAACGGTGAGGGAGTCGCAGCTCTTCGTACTTCAACCGCCCGCCGGTCCCTTCAGCTCGATCATGTTGCCCTGCGGGTCATACAGGTAGATCGACGGACCTTCGCCCCGCGCGCCATAGCGTGAACCCACCTCACCGACACGTACGCCGTGCGCCCTCAGATGCGCGAGAATCGCTGCCTCGTCGTAATCCTCCACGCGCAGGCACAGGTGATCCATGTTGTGGCCCTCGCTGCCCGGTGCGGCGCCGCCGTGACGACCAAGCTTGCCGTCGACCGGCACCAGATCGATCAGCGAACTGCCTGCGCGCAGCTGCACCAGCCCGATCTCGTCCTGCCGGCGTTCCTCGCGGCAGCCCAGCACGTCGCAATAGAAGCGCTGCATGGCGTCGATGTCGATGACGCGCAATACCACGTGGTCGATTTCAGCGATGCGGATCACCATGCGCACTCGGAGATATGGGTGGGTTACCCAGCATAAACCGTATGAATCCGGATGATCGTCACTGGGTCGGCGGCGCCTGTATAATCAGCGCGGTAAACGCTTGGTGGGAGAAGCGGATGGCCCTGCAAAGGCACTCCGCTGCCGAAGACGCAACGCCCGTAATCGCTCAGGCCCCACACCATCACGCGTAAACACTCTGGAGAGAGCGGTTGAATCCGCCGCCGAAGGGGCACGAAGCGCAGCCGCGTTTCCAAACTCTCAGGCAAAAGGACAGAGGGGCGCCCCACGTGCGGCACGCACGTCCGGCCTTTATGGCCGGCCCTTATCGGCCGGTTCTTATCGGCCATTACCGGACGCCCGTCATGAGCCAGACCAACACGCCTTCCCTGCGCGACCTCGAGCACCACCACGCCTTCATCGAGCGCCACATCGGACCCAACGATGCCGAGATCGCGCAGATGCTGCGCGTCATCGGCCATGATTCGCTGGAAGCGATGACCGACGCGATCGTGCCGGGCAAGATCAAGTCACCCACCCCGCTCGCGCTGCCGAAGGCGATCACCGAGGTCGAGGCGCTGGCCAAGATCCGCACCATCGCGGACAAGAACGAAGTGTTCCGCAGCTTCATCGGCCAGGGCTATTACGGCACGCTCACGCCGAACGTCATCCTGCGCAACATCCTGGAGAATCCGGCCTGGTACACGGCCTACACGCCGTACCAGGCGGAGATCTCGCAAGGCCGCATGGAGGCGCTGATCAATTTCCAGACGCTGTGCGCCGACCTTACCGGCATGGAGATCGCCAACGCCTCGCTGCTGGACGAAGCCACCGCTGCCGCCGAGGCGATGACGCTGGCCAAGCGCTCGTGCAAGTCCAGGTCCAACGTGTTCTTCGTGTCGAACGGCGTGCATCCGCAGACGCTGGAAGTAATCAAGACCCGTGCCGAGGCGCTGGGCCTCGAACTGCATATCGGCGATGACACCGAAGGCAGCACGGTCGACAGCTTCGGCGTGCTGCTGCAGTACCCGAACACCTTCGGCACCATCAACGACTACCGGGCCGTCGCCGACGCCGCGCATGCACGCGGCGCGCTGGTCGCGGTCGCCACCGACCTGCTCGCATTGACCCTGATCGCCGCTCCCGGCGAATGGGGTGCGGATATCGTGATCGGCAACTCGCAGCGCTTCGGCGTGCCGTTCGGCAACGGCGGCCCGCATGCCGCGTTCATGGCCTGCCGCGACGCGTACAAGCGTTCGATGCCGGGTCGCCTGATCGGCGTGTCGATCGACGCCGAAGGCAAGCCGGCCTACCGCCTTACCCTGCAGACGCGCGAGCAGCACATCCGCCGCGAGAAGGCGACCTCGAACATCTGCACCGCGCAGGTGCTGCTGGCGGTGATGGCGAGCATGTATGCCGTGTATCACGGCCCCGAAGGCCTGACCCGCATCGCGCGCCGCACACATCGCCTCAGCGCGATTCTCGCCAGCGCGCTGCGCCAGGCCGGCGTTCATGTAGGCACGGACTTCTTCGACACCTTGCACATCACCGATGTCGACGCCGACGCCGTGCATGCCCGCGCCGAAGCGCTGCGCATCAACCTGCGCCAGATCCACGGCACCTGCATCGGCATCAGCCTGGACGAAACCACCACCCGCGCCGACGTGATCGCGCTGGCCGGCCTGTTCGGCGCGCAGATCGACGATATCGACGAGCTGGACGCCGCTACCGCCGACGCCCTGCCCGCCGGCCTGCGCCGCCAGAGCGAGTTCCTCACCCATCCGGTGTTCAACTCGCATCACAGCGAGCACGAGCTGCTGCGCTACATGCGCATGCTGGCCGACAAGGATCTGGCGATGGATCGCACCATGATCCCGCTGGGCTCTTGCACCATGAAGCTCAATGCCACCGCCGAGATGATTCCGGTCACCTGGCCCGAGTTCGGCGACATCCATCCCCTGGCGCCCAGCACGCAGACAGCCGGCTACAAGGAACTGATCGACGGCCTCGAGGCGATGCTGGTGGAATGCACCGGCTACGACGCGGTGAGCCTGCAGCCGAACTCCGGCGCGCAAGGCGAATACGCCGGCCTGCTGGCGATCCGTGCCTACCATCGCTCGCGCAATGAAGCCCATCGCGACATCTGCCTGATCCCCGAGTCCGCCCACGGCACCAACCCGGCCTCTGCACACCTGTGCGGCATGACCGTGGTGGTGACCAAGTGCGATGCCAACGGCAACGTCGACGTGGAAGACATCCGCCGTGCCGCCGAGAAATATTCGGATCGCCTCGCCGCGCTGATGATCACCTACCCGTCCACACATGGCGTGTTCGAGGAGGACATCGTCGCGATCTGCGACATCGTGCACGCGCACGGCGGTCAGGTGTACACCGACGGCGCCAACATGAACGCGCTGGTCGGCGTGGCCAAGCCAGGCAAGTGGGGCTCGGACGTGTCGCATCTGAATCTGCACAAGACCTTCTGCATCCCGCATGGCGGCGGTGGTCCGGGTGTCGGTCCGTGTGCGGTGAAATCGCACCTCGCGCCGTTCCTGCCCGGCAAGCTCGGCGAACATGGCGCGGTCGGCATGGTCAGCGCGGCCAGCTACGGCTCGGCCTCGATCCTGCCGATCTCGTGGATGTACATCACCATGATGGGCCAGCAAGGCCTGCGCAAGGCCACCCAGGTCGCCTTGCTCAACGCCAACTACATCGCCAAGCGGCTCGAAGCGCATTACCCGACCCTGTACACCGGCCGCAACGGCCTGGTCGCGCACGAGTGCATCCTCGACCTGCGCCCGCTGAAGGACGCCACCGGCATCGGCGCCGAGGACGTGGCCAAGCGGCTGATCGACTTCGGCTTCCACGCACCGACGCTGAGCTTCCCGGTCTCCGGCACGCTGATGGTCGAACCGACCGAGAGCGAATCGCAGGTCGAGCTTGACCGGTTCATCGACGCGATGATCCAGATCCGCGACGAGATCCGCGCGATCGAGGACGGCAAGCTCGACCGCGAGGACAACCCGCTGAAGAACGCGCCGCACACCGCCACGATGGTCTCGGCCAGCGAGTGGACGCATGCCTACCCGCGTGAACTGGCCGCGTTCCCGCTGGCCAGCCTGAAGCTGCAGAAATACTGGTCGCCGGTCGCCCGCGTCGACAACGTCTACGGCGACAAGAACATCATGTGCGCATGCATTCCGATCGATGCCTACAAGGAAGAAGTCGAGGCGTAAGCCACGGCGTCACTCACCGTCAGCAAAAGGCCCCGCATGCGGGGCCTTTTCTTTTCATCCCGCGACGATGCGATCCCGCCCTCGCAGCTTGGCCTCATACAGCCGCTTGTCCACCGTATCGATGAACGACAGCAGCTCGTCGCCGTGGCCGGGAATCACGGTGCCCACGCCGAGGCTGATCGTCAGCACGGGGCTGATCGAGGACTGTTCGTGCGGGATCTGTTCGGCCTGGATCAGGTCGCGGCAGCGTTCGGCCAGCATGCGTGCCGCAGCCTCGTCGGTTTCCGGCAGCACCAGCACGAATTCCTCGCCGCCGAAGCGGGCCAGCAGGTCGCGCGCGCGCGTCGCCACGGCAGTCAGTATCCAGGCCACGCGCTTCAGGCAGATGTCGCCTTCGAGGTGACCGTAGCAGTCGTTGTACTGCTTGAAATAATCGATATCCAGCATGATCAGCGACAACGGCTGCAGGTTGCGCTGCGCGTTGCTCCATTCGAGCTCCATCATCGCGTCGAAGCGGCGCCGGTTGGCGACACCGGTCAGGCCATCGCGGAAGGAAAGCTCCTCCAGCTCCTTCTGCAGGGTGATCAGCTGCTGCTCGGTGCGTTTGCGCTCGCTGATGTCGAACATGAAGCCGACCAGCGAATTCACCGTACCGTCCTCGTTGCGCACCACGTGCACCACGTCGCGGATCCACACGTAGCGGCCATCGTGGGTCAGCGCGCGGTAGTCGGCTTCGTGATCCACGCCCGCCTGCGATTGCGCCACGCAGAAATTCACCACCCACTCGCGATCCTCCGGATGCATGCGGCTGGCCCAGTCGCCCACGGTCACCCAGCTTGCCGGCGTCCAGCCGAGCAGCGCCTCGATCTGCGGCCCGATATAGGCGAACTGCATGGTGCCCCAGTCGATCTTCCACGGAATCGCCTTGGTCGACTCCAGCAAGGTCTTGTAGACCGCGCTGTCGGGTTCCATCTTGTTTTCGATATCGACCATCGCTTTCGGGCTCGATTGGTGAAGTGCGGCAGAGCACGTCCGCGATCATATCGCCGCGCCCGGTTCCGGAAGCAAGCAACCACACAGCATGACGCGCCCGGCCGGCACTGAAAAAGGAAGCCCCGCAATGCGGGGCTTCCTGCAATCAAACCGCAGCCGGGAATCAGCCGCCGTTCTTCGCCAGCCAGGCGTCGATCGCCGGCAGCCGCTCGTTGCGCACCATCATGCGGTAGTTGATGTTGGCGATCACCGTGTCCGCGGCGCGGCGCGAACCCTTGGCGATATGCGCATCGGCGTAGGCCTTGATCTTGCCGATCATCACCGGGTCGTTCGAGCTGCCGCCGAGTGCCGGGTAGTAGCGGCTGCTCGAGGTCGAGTCGACCAGCTTGTCCACCTGGGCGCGATGCGCCAGCGCGAAGTCGAACGCCATGTCCGGATGCTGGTAGGCGACGATACCGATCATGCGGGCGCTGTTGGTGGCACCCGGTTCATCGGTGAGCGCCATGTCCAGCGCGCGCTGGGCCAGTGCATCGTCCTCGGCCACGGCCAGCAGCGAGTACAGCTGATCCTTGATCAACGGGGTCTTCTCGGCCTTCGCCGCCGCATGCAGCTTGTCCCAGGTCGCCGCATCGGCATGCCGTGCCACCACCGCAAGAATGGTCTTGCGCAGGGCCGCCGGCATCGCCTTCGGATCGCTGTCCTGTGCCGCATAGCGGCGCTGTGCCTCGTTGATCACGGCGCTGTCGCCCAGGTCCGCCAGCACGCCGATCAGCTGCGTGCGCAGGATCGCGATCGGATCACTCTCGCCCGCCTTGGCCTCCCAGCCGATACGTGCAAACACCGGCTGCAGCTGCTTCCGCGCAAACGCATCGAAGCGTGCCTGCCGCGCCTTGTCGCCGCGGTAGTACTGATGCAGGCCGGAGAAGCTGTTGGCGATGTCGCCCCAGATCTGCGGATCGGCGCTGGCCGGCGTGGCCTGGGCCAGATCCAGATAGCCCGACGCCGGCTCCAGCCCGGCCATGCCCAGCGCCCAGGTGTCGCCCATCAGGCCCATCTGGTCGATCGGCGCCAGCTTGGCGAAGTCGCCCTTGATCGCCGCGAACTGCGCCGGCGAGTACAGCGTGCGGTAGTAGCCGCTCTGCCCCGCGTTGACCAGCACCGGGCCGCAGCCGGGCACCGACAGCGTGGCGCTGCCATCGACCACCGTGCGCGCCGGCTCGCCGCCGACGCTCTGCGCGATCACCGGCACATGCCACTTCAGCGGGGTCTTGTTCGGGCGGTCCTTGGTGAACTCGCCCTGGGTCAGTTTCAGCGTGGTCTTGCCGCCGCTGCATGCGGACGCTTCCACGCGGATCAGCGGCACGCCCGGCTGCAGGGTGAAGTCATGCGCGATCTGGGTGATCGGCTTGCCCGCGGCGGCCTGCACTTCGCGCCACAAATCGTCGGAGGTGGTGTTGCTGTACGCGTGCGCCTTGATGTAGCGGCGCACACCTTCGCGCCAGGTATCCGGGCCGACGTAGGCCTCCAGCATGCGGATCACCGCCTCGCCCTTGGCATAGGTGATCGCGTCGAACGCCTGGCTCGCCTGCTCCACCGTCTCCACGTGCTGCACCACCGGATGCGTGGTCGCCACCGCGTCGCGCGACATCGCGCCTTCGCGCGCACCCACCGCGTCGAGGTTGGTGTGCCATTCCGGATGCAGTTTCTCGGTGGTGCGCGCGGCCATCCACGAGGCAAAGCCCTCGTTGAGCCACAGGTCGTCCCACCAGCGCATCGTCACCAGATCGCCGAACCACTGGTGCGCCATCTCGTGCGCCGCGGTGTTGAAGACATTCTGCTTGTCCATTTGCGTCGAGATCGTGGGGTCGAGCAGCAGCGCATATTCGAAGGTGTAGATCGCGCCCCAGTTCTCCATCGCCGAGAAGAACTGGCTGCTGCCCGGCGAGGCGATGTTGTCCAGCTTCGGAAGCGGATACGGCACGCCGAAGTAGTCGTTGTACTCGTGCAGCACGTCACTGCCCGACTTCAGCGTGAAGCCGGCCTGCGACGACAGCCCCTTCTGCGTGATCACGCCGATCTCGGTGCCGTCGGACATGGTGGTGGCGCGATCGAACTCGCCCAGTCCGAAGAACAGCAGATAGGTCGACATCTTCGGGGACGGCTGGAACACCACGCGAGTCAGGCCGTTGCCCAGATCGGTCTTCGACGCGGCCGGCATGTTGCTCACCGCCATCTCGTCGCTCGGTACCGTCACCGCCAGATTGAAGGTGGCCTTGTACGCCGGCTCGTCCCACGACGGAATGAAGCGGCGTGCGTCGGAATTCTCGAACTGCGTATACAGCGCGCGCTTCTTGCCCGCCTTGGTGTCGTAGTCGATCGCGAACAGGCCGTTGGCCTGGGTGCCGATCTTGCCGGTGTAGTTCATCGTCAGCGTGTAGTTGCCGACCGGGATCGGCCCCGCGAAGGTGAACGTCGCCGTCTGCGCGGCGGCATTCACCGTCACCTTCGGCGGCGCGAGGGCGGTGACCCTCAGCCGGGTCGGTTTCAGACTCACCGACGAGAACGTCATGTCGATCGCATTGAGCGTGATGCTGGCGGTCGGCTGCAGCACGTCGATCGTCACTGTCACGGTGCCGTCGAAACTCAGTTTGTCCGCATGCGGCACCACCGACACGTCGTAATGGCTGGGCCGCACGCTGCGCGGCAGCTGGGTGGTGGCGAGCTCGGCATGGGACGCAACGGCGGGTGTCGCCGCTACGCCCGTCATCGAAACGCCGGCAAGCGCCAGGGCAATCGCCGAAACCAGAATGCTACGCATGGACATCCCCTCAAGTGGTGGTGCGGCAGCCCGTCAGGCTCGCCGTCGTCGGATACACGGAAAACCCCGCAGGACGGATGATGGTCGCCAACCGACCACCGCTGCCCTGCCCGCCGCGATAGTGACGCCCGCCCGGACTTCCGGACACGGCCGGAAGTCATGGCAGGCGCAAACGCGTACCGAAAAGCAGCCGGTCAACGCGTCGCCGCGAGCGGCGTTCCCTGTCTGGCATGCCGCCGCTCGACCGGCACGGCATGGCACCACAGCAAACGCCGGCATCCCATCCTGAAGGACACCGTCATGAAGAATGTTTCGATGATCCGCCTCGGCCTGCTCAGCCTGCTCGCCTGCACCGCGTTCGCCAGCGCCGGCGCGATGGCCGCCGACACCACCGTCCCTGGCCACCCGCGCGTCAATGAAGTCAACCAGCGCATCGACAACCAGCAGGCCCGCACCGCCAAGGGCGTTGCCAACGGCACCATCACCGGCAAGCAGGCGGCCAACGACGAAAAGCGCGACGCCAACATCGCCCAGCGCGAAAGTGCCGACGAAGCGAAGCACAACGGCCACCTGACCAAGGCTGAAACCCGCCGTCTCAACCGCGCCGAAAACCGCAACAGCCGCGCCATCCACCGCCAGCGTCATTGATCGACCGCACACAAAAAAAGGCCCCGATGCCGGGGCCTTTTTCTGTCGCGCTGGCGATGCCATCAACGGGATCGCGTCTCGGGCTACGCCTCAGCCTCCGGTTCGGGCTTCATCTTCTCCAGCACCTCTTCCAGATCGGCAATTGCGTTTTCCAGCGCCTCATGCAGCTGCCCCTGCCGATCCATCAGGTCGGCAATCTTGTCGGCCAGCTTCAGCTTGGACAACTCGCCGTCGAACAGCAGCCACTCCGCCGTCAGCGTTTCCACGTTGTTCTTCGAGTAATGCCGCATCTCCTTGAGCTGCGCCACCGTATTGCCGATATGGTCGGCGGGCGTCTTGGCATGTTCGTCGGACATTTGCGGTTCCTCTTGGCGAGTGTGGCTATTCGCTCAAACCGTAACGCCAAGGGCGCGAAGCCGAGGTCAATGGTTGCCCGCTCAAACCCTGAATGAGCGTGCGCCAGTAGTCAGCGACAGCCACTGCCACTTCTTGGTGTGACCAATCTCATTACGCCATCAATAAGGCCCTATCCATGGGTCGCATGCAGACACTCAAGGTTGTGCCGCGCCACTTTGCGCCTTGGCTCGCAGTGCTTCATACAACTGCGCAGGTCCCAGCAGGATGTCCTTCAATCCATCGCGTACGCGATCCGAACCGAGTGCCTGAGTGCTCATGGTGGTGTGCGCTTCCAGCGCATCCATGATCGCGTGCATCAGTGCATCTTTCAGGTCGGGGGAGTTGGCGAACTGTTCCTTGCTGTTGCTGCCGGCCTGCTGCATCAGGGTTTCGTTTTCCAGCAGCTTGCCCTTGAGCACGCCGTTGACGTAGACCAGCTGGTCGTCTTCGGTGAGCTGGCCCTCGAACAGCCCGTTGACCTTCTGGATGATCTCGGCCAGATAGGCCTGCTGCTTTTCCTGCACCGAACCGCTGCCGACTGCATCCATCGGCGGCAGCTTGTAGCTGCCGTCACCGTTGAGGCTGAGCGGCTGGCGTCCGGCGTTGCGCAAGGTATGGTGCGTGAGAACCACCTTGGACAGATCCACCGTGTCGCGCTCGCGGCCGAATTCCAGCAACGGGATCAGTCGCTTGTAGAAGATGAATCGCTTCTCGATATCGGTGTTGCCGTAGTCGAACACCTGCGACAGGAAGGCATACAGGCGCACGTACGCGCCCATGTCGTTCTTGAACAGCACCAGCGCATCGAGCACATCCTTGTTCGACTCGGCTGCCTTGTCGTCGCCGGCGGCCAGAGCAGCGACCCGTGCCTGTTGCGCAGCCTTGTAGCGCTTGAGCAGCCGGTCGGCGACGGGCGCGATGGCGCTGCTGAGCTGAGCCTGCGTGCCGTGCGGGTCGGTCTCCACTTTCGCGACGCGCTCCACTTCGAAGTCGTCGTAGTGACCGCTGGCATCGAGCTTGGCGCGCAGGTCGAAGACCATGTGCGGGTCGGTGGTCGCTTCCAGTGCGGCGGTGTCGTAGTAGGTCTTGAAGGCCTTGAGGATCTCGGCCGCGTCGTTGACGAAGTCGAGGATGTAGGTGGTGTCCTTGCCCGGGTACGCGCGGTTCAGGCGCGACAGCGTCTGCACTGCCTGGATGCCGCCCAGCATCTTGTCCACGTACATGCCGCACAGCAGCGGCTGGTCGAAGCCGGTCTGGAACTTGTTGGCGACCAACAGCAGGTGATAGTCGGGCCGGGCGAAGGCTTCGCGGATGTCGCGCCCCTTGAGGCCGGGATTGAGGTCGGCGCTGGTCTCGGTCACAGCCTGCGGATAGCTGTCCGGGTCATTCACCTCGCCGGAGAACGCCACCAGCACACCCAGCGGATAGTTCTGCCTGGCGATGTAGGCGCGGATCGCCTTCTGCCAGCGCACCGCCTCCTTGCGGCTGCCGACCACGACCATCGCCTTGGCCTGGCCATCCAGCAGCGGCTGCACGTTCTCGCGGTAGTGCTCCACCACGATCTGTACCTTGGAGGCGATGTTGTAGGGATGCAGGCGAACCCACTGCATGATCCCCTTCATCGCCGCGCTGCGTTCGACCTGCGCCTCGTCGTACTCCTTGCCGTCATGGGCCAGCTTGAAGGCGAGCTTGTACGGCGTGTAGTTCTTCAGCACGTCGAGGATGAAGCCTTCCTCGATCGCCTGGCGCATCGAATACACGTGGAATGGCTGCGGCAGGCCATCCGCACCGGGGCGGCCGAACAGCTCCAGCGTCTTCTGCTTGGGCGTGGCGGTGAACGCCACGTAGGTCAGGCCCCTGTTACCGCCTGCACGCGCCGCCATGCCGGCAGCCAGCAGTGTCTCGGTATCGATCTCGCCGCCGTCCTGCAGTTCGGCAAGCTCCTCCGCACTCAACAGCTGCTTGAGCTTGGCCGCCGCTTCGCCTGTTTGCGAGCTGTGCGCCTCGTCGGCGATCACCGCGAAGCACTTGCCCTCGGTGGCCGCCAGTTCCTGCACTGCCTGCAGCGCAAACGGAAAGGTCTGGATGGTGCAGACGATGATCTTCTTGCCGTCCTTCAGCGCCTGGCCCAGCTGCGCGCTCTTGCTGCCGTGCTCGCTGGTGATGGTTTCCACCACGCCGGTGGTGCGCTCGAAATCGAAGATCGCCTCCTGCAACTGCGCGTCCAGCACGTTGCGGTCGGACACCACCAGCACGCTGTCGAACAGCTTCTTGTGCTGCGCATCGTGCAGGTCGGCCAGAAAGTGCGCGCTCCACGCGATCGAGTTGGTCTTGCCCGAACCGGCCGAATGCTGGATCAGATAGCGCTGCCCTGCCCCCTCGGCCAGCACGTCGGCCACCAGCTTCCGCGTGGCGTCGAGCTGGTGGTAGCGCGGAAAGATCACGCCGGTGAGCTGCTTCTTGTCGTCGCGCTTGCCGATCAGGTAGCGGCCCAGTATCTCCAGCCAGCTGTCGCGCGCCCACACCTCTTCCCACAGGTATGCCGTGGCAAAGCCGTCCGGGTTCGGTGCGTTGCCGGCCGCGCCGTGGTCGCCACGATTGAACGGCAGGAAACGCGTGGCTGGCCCGGCCAGCCGCGTGGTCATCATCACCTCGGCCTGGCTCACCGCGAAATGCACCAGCGCGCCGCCGGGGAAACCCAGCAGCGGTTCGAGCTGCCCGCCCCTGGGCTGCGGATGACGGTCGAAGCGGTACTGGTCCACCGCATCGTTGACGCTCTGGGTGAAGTCGGATTTCAGCTCGGCCGTGGCCACCGCGATGCCGTTGACGAACAGCACCAGATCCAGCGCATCCTTCGCGTTGTTCGGCGAATGCCGCACCTGTCGCACCACACGCAACCGGTTCGCCGCGTAATGCTGCTGGATCACTGGATTGATCGCCAGCGCCGGCTTGAACTGCACCAGTGAAAGCGGCTCCTTCAACCCCAGCATCTCCACACCCCGGCGCAGCACCTCCAGCGTGCCGCGCTCGTTGAGGTTCTTGCGCACGCGCTCGGCGATGCGTTCGCCCGCTGCCGTACCGTGCGTCCTGGCCAGGCGCTGCCAGCTGTCCGGCTGGGTCGCTTCGATCCAGGCCAGCAGGTCGGGCAGATACAGGCCGTGGGTGCGGTCGAAATGCTCGCCGTCGCCGTCGGCGTGGAGCCAGCCGTGGGCAGCGAGGTGATCGCAGATCGCCTGCTCGAAATGGACTTCCCTGTGCAGGTTCATGCCTGGCTTTCCCTCGGGTCAGATACATCGTCGGTGAACAGGCGCACATACGGCTCGTAACGGAATCGCCGATTGCGCGCATAGCCAGTCATTTCCAGCAATATCCCCAGCTCGACCAGTCGCGCGACCATGGTGTTGGCCGCTGGATACGTCGTACCAGTCATCTCGCGCACGTCGGCGACGGTAACGATCGGTCGATCGAACAGGCTTTCAAGCACCTTGTGACCATTGCCGGCGGCGCGTCCCAGACCCTCGGTGATCGCCTGCCGGTGGCGCTCCCGCAACAACTGGATGCGCCGCGCCGTCTCGGCCGCCTCGCCGGCGACCTCGACCACGCCGCGAAGAAAAAAAGCCAACCAGTCTTCCCACGCGCCGCGTTCGCGCACCGCCTGCAGGTGGTCGTAGTAGGCCTGACGGTGCTGGCGGAAATAGTGCGACAGGTACAACACGGGCTTGTGCAACACACCGCATTCGGTCAGCAGGAACGTGATCAGCAAGCGCCCGACGCGACCGTTGCCGTCGAGAAACGGGTGAATCGTCTCGAACTGCACATGCGCCAGGGCAATCTTCAGCAGCGGCGGCAACTCGTCCGGGCGATGCAGGAACAGCTCCAGCTCACCCAGCAGGCGCGGCACCTCGTCCTGGGGCGGCGGCACGTAGTTCGCCGTTGCCAGCGTGCAGCCCGCGGGCCCGATCCAGTTCTGGCTGCGCCGCAGTTCGCCGGGTTGCAGCTTGTCACCGCGCACACCTTGCATCAGCTCGGCATGGATTTCCCGAATGAGTCGCACCGACACCGGCAACTCGCCCAGCCGCGCCAGCCCGTGTTTCATCGCGCGCACATAGTTGACCACCTCGTCCACATCGCGCGGCATGGCCTCGTCGAAAATGTCGGCCTCCGCCGCCAGCAAGTCCTGCAGCGAGCTTTGCGTGCCCTCGATCTGACTCGAAAGCACCGCCTCCTTGCGCACGTACATGAAGACGAACAGATCCGGATTGGGCAGGGTCAGCACCGAACCATCCAGTCGCCCCAGCGCACGATCGGCCCGCGACAACAGCCCCGCCAGCTCGCCCGTCATCGCCAGCGGTGGATCGGGCGGCAGCCCTTCGGGCATGAAGGCGCGATAGCCGGTCGGCTGACGGATGTAGCGACCGGCGCGGTGGGCATCCATGGGTATGTTCAACGTCGCGCTCCCTTTAACATGGCGCCGCTCCCGCCCCATGTTTAAGCCAGCGTTGAATATAGAGGCTGGATCGTGGCTTGTTCAAGCCAGCATTCAACAAAATGGCCGCCCTTGGCTGGCTGGGGCGGTGGTTTCCGGTGGCACAACCGATCGGCGACGCCGCCAATTTCAGTTCCCGCACCAAGTGAAATCAGCGGCCAAGACAACGCTTAGTTGATACCACCGAGATGTCGCTCATTCGCCGGCTATCTCCGGCTTGCCGGTTGACTGCCGTTCCGCCTCGTCCAGGGTCCGCCCCTTCGCATCCTTCCACTCGAACCAGCCGTTGGCAGCGCGACCCAGCAGGCATACGGCAGCGAAGCTGGGTGACTTGCTCAGGTAGTCGCGTTCGAAACGCACGCGGTCGCCTTGAACGGACATCACGCCCTGCTCGATCAGGCGCTGCCGATGACGCGCATAGTTGTGCAAGTCGAACGAGGGAGCAGTCTTGAGGCGACCGGTCGAACCCTTGAGCACCACGAATCCCTCCTCGGTGTACAGCCCCCGGCCATCTGCCTCGGAGCCACGGCAAAAGTAGAGCTTCTCGTTCTGCTGCGGCTTGCTGGCGGTACGCGTGAGCGACTCGAACAAAGGGTGCCCAAGCGTGGCGAGCAACACCCGAATGGTCTCGTGGATTTCACGACACTCCGCCTCCAATGGCGGCGGCGTATGCGGGCGCGATCCGGTGTTGCCATTCTCCAGTACGTAGCGCTCGGCCTTGCCGGCCTGCTGGATCGACAGCCATTCCAGAAAACTCACGTGGGTGTTGGTGAGGCTGTTGGTCACCGATACCGCCACCAGCGCGCGATTCCAGAAATCCTTGGCCTTGTGGTGCTGCGCAAGGCGGTCGGCCAACGACCCGGTCTGGCCGATGTAGGCCTGCGGCAGGTCGCTATCCTCGCTCTCGCCGATCAGGAAGTACAACCCGACTTGCTGGGCCGCCTCCATCGCCAGGAACTCGGCCAGCGCACTGCGCGGCACGTCGAACACGCGGATGATGCGCGTGGTGATCGCCGCTTCGCGTATCCCTTGCGGGTCACCGGACGGAAGGAAAATCTGGATGGTTTGCGGGAATGTCGCCATGAATCTATATCCCCCTGTCGAACATCGTGTTCTACGCGCGCGGCTATTGTCTTGGATAGTGGCTCACCCCAGACCGGTCAGCTTGCTGAAAAAATTGACCAGCAGGCCCTGCCCCATTTCGAGTGCTTTGCGCCCTGCCGCGTGCAGCCGGCCCGGTGGCTCACGCAGCTGCGGCAGGTACACGTCGCAGCCAGTCTCGAAGTGGAAGTGCCGAGCCATGTACCACAACTCGCCGGCGATGGCTGCCTCGTCGTAGCCTGCGCCATGCAGTCTTACGTAACGCTCCAGGGCCACGCTGGCGAGCATGTCGCCGCGCGTTTGCTGTTCGCGGGTGGGATCGCCTTGCCAGCGCACGCGCACCCAACCCAGTTGATCATCGTCGTCGGAATCGTCGATGGGAAGAATCAGCGTGCCGTCGATCAACGAGCGGGCACACCACAGGCCTTCGTGGCGCTGGCCGTCGTAGAGCGGCATCAGGCTGGCGATGAAGCGGACTACCGCCTCGCTCTTGCCGCTCATGCGGCCTGCCTCACGTCGATCTTGCCGGTGACGGCGGCGGCGATGAGGGCGCTGCGGCGTTCTTTGAGGAGGGCTATTGCACGTTCGGCCGTCCATGCCAAATCGTCCAGCTTGGCACGTTCGCAGACCAGGAAGTCAACAATTGTCAGTTGCTCCTCGACTGGTGGCAATGACATCCAAAAATCTTTGATGCTTGCCTGCGGAAGATTGTTTGCCAGCCCTTCGGCGCCTCCAATGGCCTGTTCTATCTGTTGCCGAAGGGGCGTGGAGCCCATCGCAACCGCAAAGAACCTCGGATCCACGTCAGCTGATAGACGAATACGAAAAATCTTGTCGGAAAGCATCAGGTGAGATGGTGGATTCATCACGCAAGCCACAGAACCAATCAACTTCGGCGAACCACTGGCCCGTGACATGAGGACATCACCCGATTTGAGCTCCAGTTCCTCTCTCGGCACAAGTGAAAGCGGCAGCGTCTTGTTTTCTTGGGCATCAAACTCACCACCGTTCACACATCCTGCCTTGAGCACGCCCCATTCGCCAGGATCCGTAGGTCTTGCTTCGCACTCCGGGCTCCATCCTTGCTCGAACCTATCGATGAGGCGCCGAAGGGCCAAAACTTTCCAATGCGCAGGCACTTCTCCCAACCACGGCACGCCAGAGTCTTTCATCGGGGCGCTGGGGTTGAGGCCGCGGTTGACGGCGTGAGAAATCGTGGCCTGGCGCTTTTCGGCCAGCAGGGTCAGCAGCTTTTCCTGCTCGGCAATCAGCGCATCAATCTTGCCGGTCTCGCGATTGAGGAAGGTGGCGATGGCGGATTGCTCTTCAATCGGCGGCACAGCGTCAAGGTAATCGCGAACAAAACTGTCCGGCACGCGCTTCTGCCCACCAGCTCCGTACATCGCACCCTCAGCGTCCTTACGAAAAGTCGGAGATGCGAAGAGCCATCCCAGGTAGTCACTCGTGGTCGCCTTGGGCTTCGGACGAACAACGATGAGCTCGGTTGTTCCAAAGCCAACGCCATCGAGAAGCCCTTGAACGACGGCTCCTTTCCCGTTCTCGAAGCACGGCGTGATCTTCGCGATCAAGACATCGCCATCGCGAAAATAGGTATATCCGTTCTCCACCTGAGCCAAGGGGCGCGTCTCATCCAGTCGAATGGATCCGTCGTCACCGATGGCATCCATTGGAAGAAACGAGACCTCCGTTTGCCGATCCACGTTCGCAACTTCGCTCTTGGATGGATTGAGCTCAGCAGCAAAACGTAATCGCTTGACCTGCCAATGCGATGGAATAAATCCAAGTGATGCCACCCCGCTGTCCCTGTACTCCGCATACCTCGGCAGACTCATGGCAGGCACCGTGCAGAACAAAGACACTGGATTCCCGCTTTCGCGGGAATGGCGGCGGTTGTCGTGACGATTGTTGCCGCGGGCAGACTCATTCAGCCAACTCCCCCAGCATCGCCATGATCCGCGCCGACACACCCTTCAGTTCCTCGTCGATCTCGTGCAAATCACGCGGTGGCTCGAACACGTAGAAGTGGCGGTTGAACGGGATCTCGTAGCCGACCTTGCTCTTGGCTTCGTCGATCCATGCATCGGGCGCGTGCGGCAGCACTTCGCGCTTGAAGTAGGCCTTGATGTCCTCGCCCAGCGGTACGTTCTCGGTGTCGCGCAGTGAACTGTCGGGCTGCGGCTTGCCCTCGAGCTTGCCTTTCTGGCCCAGTACCAGCTTGCCCTGCTCGTCGCGCAACGGACGCTCGACGGTGATCGTGGTGTAGCCGAAGTCCTGGTTTTTGAAGATGCGCGATATCGGCGCGATCTTCACCTTGCCGCCGGCGGGCGGTTCGGGGGCGAATTCGGCGGCGGCGATCACCTGGCGGCTGACCTCCTTGCCGGCGGCGTCGAACACGGTGGCCAGTTCGGCTTCGGCGAAGTCGCCGAACAATCGGGTGACGGTGGCGATATGTTCGTCGCTCATTTCCTTGCGCTTGCTGCCGAGGCTCTTGCGCATCTTCTGCCAGAAGCTGCCGGCGTCGATCAACTGGACGTAGCCCTTGCGGTCGGCGGGTTTCTTGTTGGAAATGATCCACACGTAGGTGGCGATGCCGGTGTTGTAGAACATGTCGGTGGGCAGGCCGATGATGGCTTCGACCAGGTCGTTCTCCAGCACGTAGCGGCGGATTTCGCTCTCGCCGCTGCCGGCGCCGCCGGTGAACAGCGGCGAGCCGTTGAGCACGATGCCGAAGCGGCTGCCGCCGTCGGTGGCCGGGCGCATCTTGGCCAGCAGGTGCATCAGAAACAGCATGGAGCCGTCGGACACGCGCGGCAGGCCGGGACCGAAGCGGCCGTCGAAGCCTTTCTCCTCGTGCTCCTTGCGCACGGCTTTCTCGACCTTCTTCCACTCCACGCCGAACGGCGGGTTGGACAGCATGTAGTCGAATTTCTGGCCGCCGTGGCCGTCCTCGCTGAGCGTGTTGCCGGCGACGATGTTGGCCACGTCCTGGCCGCGAATCAGCATGTCGGCCTTGCAGATGGCGTAGGACTCGTCGTTCAACTCCTGCCCGTACAGGGTGAGCCGCGCGGCCGGGTTGTGCTGCAGCAGGTGCTCGGCGGCGACCGACAGCATGCCGCCTGTCCCTGCGGTTGGATCGTAGATCGTGCGTACCACGGCGTTGCCGGGTGCGAGCACGTCGTCGTCCTCGATGAAGATCAGGTTGACCATCAGCCGGATCACTTCGCGCGGGGTGAAGTGCTCGCCGGCGGTCTCGTTGGAGATTTCCGCGAACTTGCGGATCAGCTCCTCGAACACCAGGCCCATCTGCGCGTTGTCGACAGCGTCCGGGTGCAGGTTGATGTTCGCAAACTTCTCGGTAACCAGGTACAGCAGGTTGGCCTTCGCCAGCCGCTCGACCTGCGCGTGGAAATCGAAGCGCTCGAAGATGTCGCGCACCGCGGGCGAGAAGCTCTGGACGTAGGCGTAGAGGTTCTGGCGGATGTGGTCCTGGTCGCCCAGCAGCGTGGGCAGGTCGAGCGGCGAGGTGTTGTAGAACGACTGCCTCGCCTTGCGCAGCAGGAACGGATCGGGGTTGAGACCGGCCTTGGTCTTGACGTCGAATTCGGCCAGCACCGCTTTTTTGGTCGGCTCCAGTACACAGTCCAGACGGCGCAGCACGGTGAACGGCAGGATCACGCGACCGTACTCGGATTGTTTGTAGTCACCGCGCAGCAGGTCGGCGACGGACCAGATGAGGGCGGAAAGCGAAGCTTGATTCATGCGAGTGTGAAAACCTGAAGATGGGTGTCGATCCATGGCGCAGCACGGACAGGCGTGGTGAAAGTGCGATCGCCTGCACGGAGCCTGCCGAGTATCGGCAATCCCGCAGCGCATGGCGAGCCTGCCGCGCTGCTGGCCGCGATGCGGCGAGTACTACGCCAATGCCGTACGCGACTCGACGCCCGCCAGCACGTGCATCATGTCCACTACGGCATCGAGGGTTCTGGCGACGGGCAAGGCGCGCTCGGAAAATATTTCGACCAGCGCCTGGTAGTAGCCGAGCGTGCCATCGCGCCCGCCGGTAAAACGATCGAACACGCGCGTGCCCACGTCGGGGTTTTCCAGATCCTGCACGATGGCCCGCGCGTTGTGCAGCTTGTCGCAGGCGGAGACCAGCAAGGTCTGCTCGGATGCCGCCCGCAGATGCGCGAGGTAGGCGAGCTTGCGTTCGATCCAGTCGCGGCGTTTGGCGTCGGGGCCGGTATGGCTGGCCTTGCCTTCGGCGGTGCCGTCGGTGCAGTCCTTGACGATGTCGGCGACGGCGTCGCCGAACTGCTCGCGGATCGCCGCTTCGTGCGAGGCGCCGCAGTCTTCCAGCGTGTCATGCAGCAAGCCGGCGATGGCCTGGTCTTCGCTGCCGCCGAACTCGATCACCAGGCTGGCCACGCCGAGCAGGTGGTAGATGTACGGGATGTCGGAGCCCTTGCGGAACTGCGCGGCGTGCGCGATGCGGGCGTAGTCGACGGCGCAGCTGAAGCGGTCGGTGAGTGCGGTCATATTGTCCCCCGTGGGTGTTTCACCGCGCCCATGATGTCAGTGACACGTCGCAGGGGGCGAGATCGTTGCCCGCCCTGCAGGGTATTGGCACAACGCGGCTATGGTTCGAACCGCCGTCGCCCGGCGCCGTGCACGCACGCCATGCACGCCCGGCCGTAACATCGCCAGACCTGGGCACGGCAGAGCAGGAGTATTCCCATGCTGTACAAGAAACAGACATTGAAATCGGTCGACCGCGCGTTCGAGGACGTGCAGGCGTCGGTGAAGGGACACAGCTTTGGCATGCTGCATTACTACGACTTCCGCAAGACGCTGGCCGACAAGGGCTTCGAACTGCCCAATGAGTGCCTGGTGCTGGAGGTTTGCAGCCCGCGGCAGGCGGCGGAGGTGCTGGGCATGGACATGTCGCTGAACATGGCGCTGCCCTGCCGCATCTCGATCTACGAGGATCACGGCAAGACCTGGATCGGCATGGTGCCGCCGACCGCGCAGTTGTCGCTGATCTCCGACGACCCGCGGATTGCCGAGGCGGCGCGCGCGGTGGAGCAGACGCTGAAGGAAATCATCGATTCGGCGGCCTAGTCGGCAGCCAGGATTTTCACCGACACTCTGCCCGACATTTTTCCTAACCCCGGTCAGGTGCTCCCGTCAGCATGGCTTCCGTCAAGGCCGCATGCAGGGCCCGCAACAGGCTGCCGAAATCAGCGTGGTGCCAGTGGGCGACTGAACCCCGCTTCCATTCGCTGCATGCAGTGGTGCAAGGCCTGCTTCACGGCGGGCACTTCATCGAGCAGGTCAGCATGGGTTTGCAGCTGCTGAGCGCAGGCTATCAGCAGGTGCCCGATGCGTTCACGCGGTTGTTCGATGTCGCAGCGTGCGGCCAACTCCAGCAGATGCAGACGCGCAGCCTGAAAACTCTTGCTGCCGCTGAGAGTCAGCGCCAGTGCATCGTCGGGAAGGTACGCGGTGGTGTTGACGATGTCGTAAGCCGGCGCCATGCGACAGTCGGCCACGGCGGGGTGGGTATAGAGCAGACCGAAATTTTTCAGATGGGCATCGCCGTTACCCACGATCACCGACAGCGCCACGGTATCGAACAGCTGGGTCAGTGCAGCCCGTACGTTTTCGGCCGGGCAGTTGTTGCGGATGACCTTGGTCAGGCGCTCGTAGCTGCCTTCGTACTTCTGTTGCGTGCCCAGGCCCATCAGCGTGGCCATGTCCTCAAAGCCGAGCGGCATGCCTTGCGCATCGCGATCGAAGCGTCGCATCACGAACAAATCATGCCTGTCGGATAGAAAGAACTCGGGCACGGGAATGTTCGCGGCACGCGCAATCGACATGCAGACGAATTCGTTGATTGCCAACCCCGGGTATTGGGCCTGCCCGCTTTTCACGATCAGATCGCCGGCGACGAGGGTGGCTTTGGATGCACCTGCGTCAGTGCGCTCGGGTACCAGCACCTTGGGCTGTACGCCGGAAACGCCGGTGCGCAACAGGTAGCGTTCCACCAGCTCGGTGAACAGGTTTTCGGTGCCGTCCCAGGCGAGGATATCGGACAGTCGTTCACCCTTCGCTTCCGTCTGCGTGTTGCCGAGCAGGCGTTCGACCTCGGGCGATTGCACGCATAGACGGCCAATCGCACCATCGTGCCCGGTAAGCGCGAGCAGCAGCATGGGATCGAGCTGGGTGAGCTTGGCCAGGCGCAGGCGCAGTTGTTCCAGCACAAAGCCTTCCGGCAGGCTTTGCTGGAAGATCGGCAGCAGTTGCGTGGCACGGTATTGATCGCGTCGCACCGGCATGGTCAGACTGACCGCCACATCCGGTGTGGTGCCTGAATAACGGAATTCGTATTGACCGGCTTCGTGGTGCAGATCGCCGCTTACACCTTGCGGCGTCAACACTTGCGCCTGCACGACAGCGGCCGTTCCCCTACTCACGGTAATGCTCCGCGAGTTCCTCGAAGGTCGGGCGCTGCGCTGGCTCCAGACGGAACGCCGCATCAAGCGCCGCAGCGATGCGGGCGTAGCTCTCGAATGCCACCGAGCCGCTGCCTTGTTCCAGCAGCACCAGTTTGGAACGCGCCATGCCGGCACGCTCGGCCAGCGCGGCTTGAGTGAGGCCACGACGCTTGCGCAACAGTCGAATCTGTTGGCCGATATCGCTCATGAGGGCTTGGGTATCCATGTCTCGAATATCGGACATATTTATATAAATGTCCATAATTCCAGACATTTCATTTATTATAGTCCGTGACCTGCCCAGCTTCATGGCTGCCTGTGGGTGCCCCAGCCAACAAAAGCCCCGCAATGCGGGGCCTTTGATTCCAATCTATGAGTGGCGGCGATCAGGCGAACGGATCATCCAGCACGATGGTGTCGTCGCGATCCGCACCAGTGGCGACCAGGGCGAGTTTGCAGCCGGAGAGTTCTTCCACTGCGCGCAGGTAGGCGCGCGCCGCGGGCGGCAGCTTGTTCCAGTCGCGGATGCCGGCGGTGGATTCTTCCCAGCCGGGGAATTCCAGGTAGACCGGCTTGCACTCGTCCCAGCCGTCGGCGTCGAGCGGGGCCAGTTCGCGGCGCTTGCCGCGGTATTCGTAGGCGATGCAGACCTTGATGGTTTCCAGGCCGTCGAGCACGTCGAGCTTGGTGATGGCCAGGCCGTTGATGCCGTTGATCTGGGTGGCGCGCTTGAGCGCGACCAGATCGATCCAGCCGCAGCGGCGCGGGCGGCCGGTGCTGGCGCCGAACTCGTTGCCGACCTTGCGCAGGCGCTCGCCCATCTCGTCGTTCAATTCGGTCGGGAACGGGCCGCTGCCGACGCGCGTCGCATAGGCCTTGCAGATGCCCAGCACGTAGTCGATGTCGCGCGCGCCCACGCCGGTGCCGGCCAGCGCGCCACCGATGGTGGTGTTGCTGGAGGTGACGTAGGGATAGGTGCCGTGGTCGATGTCGAGCAGCGCGCCCTGCGCGCCCTCGAACAGGATGTTGCCACCGTCCTTGCGCACGTCGTGCAGGATGGTGGCGACGTCGTCGACCATCGGGCGGATGTATTCGCCCCACGCCATCGCGTCGTCCAGCACCTTCTGGTAATCGACCGGCTCGACCTTCAGCCACTGGGTGAGGATGAAGTTGTGGTAGTCGACGGCGGTCTTGATCAGCGCCGGCAGCTCGTGCGGGTACATCAGGTCGGCCACGCGCACGCTGCGGCGGGCGACCTTGTCCTCGTACGCCGGGCCGATGCCGCGGCCGGTGGTACCGATGGCCTTGCCGCCGGCGGCGATCTCGCGCGCCTTATCGACGGCGATGTGGTACGGCATGATCAGCGGCGTGGCCGGACTGATCTTGAGGCGCGAGCGCACTTCGACGCCGTTGGCCTCCAGCTCGGCGATTTCCTGGATCAGCGCCTCGGGCGACAGCACCACGCCGTTGCCGATCAGGCACAGCGCGTCGTCGCGCAGGATGCCCGAGGGGATCAGGTGCAGCACGGTCTTCTTGCCCTTGATCACCAGCGTGTGGCCGGCGTTGTGGCCGCCCTGGAAACGCGCCACCGCACCGACGCGCTCGGTCAGCAGGTCGACGATCTTGCCCTTGCCTTCGTCGCCCCACTGGGCACCAAGAATGACTACTGACTTACCCATGATGTTCTCGCTTGGTTGGTCACGCCCGCTGATGGGCGTCTCAAATGTTTACTCGTCATTCGGGCGCGGGCCAGAATGACGTTGGTTCGGCATGACGTGCCGGAATTTGCCGGCTCAGCGCTTGGCGGCGGGCTGGCCGAAGTAGCGCAGGAACTCGTCATCCGGCTTCATGATCAGCACGCCCTTGCCGTCCTCGAACGACTTCTTGTACGCCTGCAGGCTGCGGTAGAACGCGAAGAACTCCGGATCCTGGTTGTATGCCTGGGCGTAGACCGCTGCCGCCTGGGCGTCGCCTTCGCCGCGGATCTTGGCCGCGTCGCGCTGGGCGTCGGCACGCAGCACCTGGCCCTGGCGGTCGGCGTCGGCCTGGATCGTCTCGGCCGATTCCTGGCCGGTGAAGCGCAGTTCGTTGGCCAGCTGCAGGCGCTCGGCTCGCATGCGCTTGTACACCGATTCACTGACTTCGTTGGGCAGGTCGATGCGCTTGATGCGCACGTCGACCACGGCGATGCCGAGGTTCTTGCGCGCCGAGGCGTCGGTCTGCGCACGCACCCGTTCGGTGATGTCCTTGCGCCCACCGGAGATCAGGTCGGGCAAGGTGCGCGCGTTGAACTCGAAACGCAGCGCGTCCTTGACGATCGGGGTCAACCGCTGCGCGGCCATCAGCTGGTCGCCACCGGTGGCGCGGTAGTACGCGGCGTTGTCGGCCACGCGCCACTTCACGTAGAAGTCGACGTTGACGCTCTTTTTCTCGGAGGTGAAATAGCGTTCCGGCGGCGCATCCAGCGACAGGATGCGCTTGTCGAAATCCATCACCTGCTGGATCAGCGGCAGCTTGAAGTGCAGGCCCGGCTGGTAATCGGTATGCACAATGCGGCCGAACTGCAGCAGCAGCGCGCTGTGCCCTTCGCGGACCACGAACATGCTGTTGAGGCCGAGCAGGATCAGCAGCAGCGCGATGACGGCGGAAGTGATCTTCATCATGGCTGCGTCCCCTTGTCGGCCGCGTTGCTGCCGGCCGGTGCCGGCGTTGGCGTCGGCACGATTGCGCCCGCGGTGGCCGAACCGGTTTCAGGCGCCGCCGCACCTTGCAATGTCTGCAGGTTGATGATGTTGCGACCGCCGGAGCTGTCGATCACCTTGGGGTTGTCGGCCATCACCTGTTCCATCGTTTCCAGCCACAGGCGCTTGCGGGTGACCTCCGGTGCTGCCTTGTACTCGGCCAGGATCAGGCCAAAGCTGGCGGTATCGCCTTGCGCACGAGCGATCCGCGCCGCCTTGTAGCCGGAGGCTTCGGCCGCGATGCGCGCGGCGTCGCCACGCGCAACCGGCACGACCTTGCTGGCGTAGGCCAGGGCGGCGTTCTCGATGCTCTGCTTGTCTTCGCGGGCGTTGTTTACGTCGTCGAAGGCGTCTTTCACTTCGTTCGGCGGGGACACGTTCTGGAAGCTCACCTCGGTGACGCGCAGTCCGGAATCGTAGCCGTCCAGCGTCTTCTGCAAGGTCACCTGGGCTTCGCTGACCAGGCTGGCGCCGGCAGCGGACAGGATCTGGTCCATGTCGCTGCCACCGATCACCGAGCGCACCGCAGCCTCGGCGGCAGCGCCGATGGTGCCGTCCGGGTCGTTCAGCGAGAACAGGTATTTGCGCGAATCGTCCACCTGGTACTGCACGGTGAAATCGATGGTGATGATGTTTTCGTCCTTGGTCAGCATCGCCACCTTGTCGGTGACCGAGCGGATCCGCGTGGCCTCGACCTTGGTGACCGACTCGATCGGCTGCGGCAGCTTCAGGTGGAAGCCCGGCGCCAGCGTGCGCGAGTACTGGCCGAAGCGCAGCACCACACCCGCCTCACGCGCACCGACGATGGTGTAGCTGCTCAGCAGCAGGAAGACCACCAGCAGTACCAGCACGGCCATCAGGATGCTGCCGGGACCCTGCCCCAGCTTGCCCAGATGGCTCTTCGCGTTGTTGAGCAGGTCGTCCAGCGGCGATTTGCCGGTGGCGCGCTTCCTGTTCCACGGATCGTTCTGCCCGTTCTTGCCGGGTTCATTCCATGCCACTGTCAGTCTCCTTGAGGCCGTCGGAGGCCGGCAACCCCGACCAGGACATGTCTCGGCACCGGGTTGCACATGAGATTCAGCCTGAGCTGTCGATGGGGTGTGCGGCCTGATGGGGAGTGGCCGCACAAACACTGGATATTCTAGCAGAGCCGGCAGCTCATTCCGCCACGGCAAGCAGCTCGCGCAGCAACAGGGTTTCGGCGGGATCACTGCCGCTGAGCGGGGCGATCACGCTGCGCGGCGCGTCGATGCGCAGCTGCCAGCCATGCTCGTCCACCGTCTCGCCGGTGATCGCACCGGCCGCCTTCAGCCGGGCGTGCAGCCGTCCGGCCGACAACGGCAATTGCAGCGCCGATTGCACCCGTTCGCCACCGAGCAGTTCGCCCAGCGCCTGGCGCAGCAGATCGAGGCCGACGCCGGTGGCAGCAGACAACCAGACCCGCACGGGCTTGCCGGCGGCATCGCGGTCGATGCGCGGCTCGGCACCGGCCAGGTCGATCTTGTTCATGATGTGCAGTTGCGGCACGTCGCCGGCGTCGATCTCTTCCAGCACGTTGTCGACCACGCGGTGCAGGCGCTCGCGCTCCTCGTCGGCGGCATCGCTGACGTGCAGCAGGAGATCCGCATCGCGTGCCTCGGCCAGGGTGGCGCGGAACGCGGCGACCAGATCGTGTGGCAGCTCACGGATGAAGCCGACGGTGTCGGCCAGCACGGCCGGACCGCAGCTGAGGTTCTCCAGCTTGCGCACGGTCGGATCGAGCGTGGCGAACAGCAGGTTGGCGGCGTAGACGTCGCCGGTGGTCAGCGCATTGAACAGGGTCGACTTGCCGGCGTTGGTGTACCCGACCAGGGCCACCTGCGGCACCGTGTTGCGCAGGCGCGAGCGACGCTGCTGGCCACGCTGGGTCTGCACTTTCTCCAACCGCTTGGTCAGCATCTTCACGCGCACGCCGATCAGGCGGCGGTCGGTTTCCAGCTGGGTTTCGCCGGGACCGCGGTTGCCGATGGCACCGCCGCGCTGGGTGTCCAGATGGGTCCAGCCACGCACCAGCCTGGTGGCCAGGTGCTTGAGCTGGGCCAGCTCCACTTCCAGCTTGCCTTCGTGTGAGCGCGCACGCTGGGCGAAGATGTCCAGGATCAGGCCGGCACGGTCGACCACGCGGATGCCGAGATGCTTCTCGAGGTTGCGCTCCTGCACCGGGGTGAGCACGTGGTCGACCAGCACCACGTCGGCCTGCAGCGCACGCGCTGCCTCGGCGACTTCGTCCGCCTTGCCGCTGCCGATGTAATAGCGCGGGTTGGGATCCTCGACGCGGGCGGTGACGACGCCCAGCACTTCGGCACCGGCGGACTTCACCAGTTCGGCGAATTCCTCGGCGCGGCGAGCCGTGTCGCCTTCACCGCGGGAATGCGGCAGGACCAGGACGGCGCGGTCGCCTTTCTCTTTTCTATCGAACACTAGTGGGTGCAATCCTTCAGGAGCAGACCCACTTCATGCGGGCGGGTGCCCCGTCTATCAAGCGTCCGCGTCGGCGGGCGCATCCGATGCACCGGCGTGGCTGTCATGGCCCTCGGGACCATCATGGCCATTGCCGATACGCACATTGCGGCTCGGTACCACGGTGGAGATGGCGTGCTTGTAGACCATCTGGCTCACCTGGCTGCGCAGCAGCACCACAAACTGGTCGAACGACTCGACCGTCCCCTGCAGCTTGATGCCGTTGACCAGATAGATGGCGACCGGCACGCGCTCGCGCCGCAATGCATTCAAAAACGGATCTTGCAACGATTGTCCCTTGGACATTTCTTGTTCTCCCCTTGCTACGGCACAGACCGAAGAAAAAACGCCGATGGCGCCCCGGCCCAACATGCAGGGATGTTAACTGCTTTCAAATACTTGATGAAAGGGGATTTTTGCGTGGCGCAAGTGCGCTGGGTCACGCCGGCAATGCGATCCGGCCGCTATGGCCCGGTCGGTTGATCTTGACGACCAAGAAACAGCTGCGCGGCGCTGGTGGCGCGCGCGGTCAGGCCGGGCTGATCCGGATCGAACAGGCGGGTGCCGTAATCGCTGCGCAGCCAGGTGATCTGGCGCTTGGCCAGCTGGCGGGTGGCGAAGATGGCGCGGTCGCGGAATTCGGCTGGATCGGTCAGGCCGTCCAGATGCTCCCATGCCTGCCGGTAGCCGACGGCGCGGATCGCCGGCAGCTCGGCGTGCAGGTCGCCGCGTGTGCGCAAGGCGCGGACCTCGTCGAGAAAACCCGCCGCCAGCATGGTGTCGAAACGCTGGGCAATGCGTTCGTGCAGCGCGCTGCGATCCGGCGGCAGCAACGCCAGCTTGAGTACGCGCCAGGGAAAGTGTGTCGTCACGCCATCACGTTGCAGTTCGGACAACGGCCGACCGGTCAGCTCGATCACTTCCAATGCGCGTTGCAGGCGTTGCGCGTCGTTGCAGCCGATCCGTGCCGCCGCCACCGGATCCCGCAGCGCCAGCCGCGCATGCATGGCGGGCCAGCCCATCTGCTCGGCCTCTGCGGAAAGTCGCGCCCGGATCGCGGGGTCGGCTTCCGGCAAATCGGACAGCCCCTGCTGCAGCGCGCGGAAATACAGCCCGGTGCCACCGACCAGCAACGGCACCCTGCCCTTCGCGCTGATCTGCTGCATCAGCGGCAACGCATCGGCACGAAAATCCGCCGCCGAATACGGCTGACTCGGATCGCGGATGTCGATCAATGCGTGCGGATGGCGCGCCAGCGTCGCGGCATCGGGTTTCGCGGTACCGATGTCCATGCCGCGATAGACGAGCGCCGAATCCACGCTGACCAGATCCAGCGCAAAACGCTCGCTCAGCTCGCACGCCAGCGCGGTCTTGCCGGAGGCGGTGGGGCCCATCAGGAAGATGGCGAGTGGGCGCTGGTCGAAAGACATGGGCTCATTGTAACGGGCACATGGCGGTTCAAAGGCAGCGTCATCTGCGGAGCAGCAGCGCTCCACAAAAGCAAAGGCCCGCGTCATCGACGCGAGCCTTTGTGGTTACACGAGTTGCCGACTTACTTCGCCGGCACGCCCATTTCCTTCAGCAGGTTGTCGGCGTGATCGAGGTGGTGCATCACCCACAACATGTAGCGCACGTCGACCTGGATCGAGCGGTTGAGCTGCGGGTTGAACAGCCAGTCGCCGCTTACCGATTCCCAGTTGCCGTCGAACGCCAGGCCGACCAGCTGGCCATTCGCGTCCATCGCCGGCGAGCCGGAGTTGCCGCCGGTGATGTCGAGGTCGGCGAGGAAATCGACCGGCAGCACGCCCAACTTCGGCGACGCGTAGGCGTCGAATGCCTTGGCCTTGATCGCGGCGAGTTCGGCCTTCGGCGAGTTGAACGGCTCGATGCCGGTGTCCTTTTCCAGAATGCCCTGCACCGTGGTGAACGGCGCATAGCTCACACCGTCACGCGGGGCGACGCCCTGCACGTTGCCGAAGGTGACGCGCAGCGAGCTGTTCGCATCGGGATAGACCGGCAGGTGCTGCGAGTCCTTCCACGCGATCATCGCCTGCATGTAGCGCGGACGCAGCTTGCTCATCTCGCCGGCGCGCGCGTCCTGCTCGTCCTCGAGTTTCTTCAGCTGCGGCTGCATCGCGACAGCGAGCTTGAGCATGCTGTCGTTGCTGGCGTCGATCGCCTTGGCGTCGGCCTTGAACCACTTCAGCCGCTCGTCGGTATTGCCCAGCTGGCTGCCGGCGTAGAGCGAGGCAACTTTCTGGCTGAGCTGCGCCTCGGTCTTCGCGTCACCGAGCCACACATCGAGCGCGGGCAAGCGCTGGTCCTTCGGCAAGGTCATGTAGCGCTGCAGGCCATACACCATCAGCTGCTGGTCGACCTTCGGATCGTAGCGACGCTCCATCTGTTTGAGCGCGCCTTCGATGCGCACTTCGTCGCGCTGCTGGTAGCCCGGATCACGCTGCAGGTCCGGCTTGGCGCGCTCCTTGGACAGGCGCACCAAGCGCAAGGCGCTGCTCAGCATCGAGGAACGGTTGACCAGACCCAGATCGAGGCTGCGCTCACGGGTTGCCTTGTCAGCGGCGATCGCCTGACGCAGCTTGCCGATGTCGGCGACCAGTGCCGCGTTGTCGGCACCGCCTTGCTGCTTCAGCCACGCTTCCAGCTGGGCTTCCTGCGCGCGCTTGACGTTGACCGCATCGGCACGGCGCAGACCTTCGAGCTGGCCACCGAAGTTCTTCAGGTAGTTGTTGAGGCCAGCGACCATGCTGGCATACTTCACCGCCACTTTCGGATCGGCCTTGCCGGCGGTGTTGATGAGGCTGAGCGTGTCCTCGTACACCTTGATCTGGGTCGGGTAGACCCAGTCGATCGAGCTCTGCACTTCATCGGCGAGACGGTAGCGATTGGTGCGGCCCGGATAGCCGACTACCATCACGTAGTCGCCCTGCTCCACGCCCTGCGGGTTCACCTTGAGCACGTGCTTCGGGTGATACGGCACGTTGTCCTTCGCATAGGTGGCCGACTTGCCGTCCTTCGAGACATAGGCGCGCAGGTAGCTGAAATCGCCGGTGTGGCGCGGCCACATCCAGTTGTCGATGTCGCCGCCGAACTTGCCGATCGACTCCGGCGGCGCGTAGACCAGGCGCACGTCCTTGATCTCAAGCTGCTTGATCAGCTGGTAGCTGTAGCCACCGTGGAAGGTGTAGACGTCGCAGCGGTAACCGTCACTCTCGCAGCCTTTCACCAGCTCCTTGATCGCCAGCTCGATCGCCTTGTAGCGCTCGGCACCGCTCATGCTGTCGTTGAGCTTGGCGTTGACGTCCCTGGTGACGTCGCGGATTTCCTCGGTGACGAACACGCGCATGTCCGGCGAGCCCTGCAGCTCTTCTGCCTGCGTCTTGGCCAGGAAACCGTCGACGATCAGGTTCTTCTGCGGCGTGGAGTTGTACTGCAGCGCGCCGTAGCCGCAGTGATGGTTGGTGACGATCAGCGCATCCGCCGACACGAACGAAGCGGTACAACCGCCGAGGCTGACGATCGCACCCATCGGGTAAGCGGTCAGGTCGGTCAGCTTGGCCGGGTCGAGCTTCAGGCCGTGCTGCTTCAGCGTTTCGGCGATCTTCGGCAATTGGGCGGGCTGCCACATGCCTTCGACAGCATGGACGGTACCGGCAAGGCCAGCGGTCAGCGCGGCAGCGAGCAGAACACGACGCATGGACAACTCCTTCAACGTGGGCGGATAACGAGCCATGTCGCATTTTCTTGCGACATGGCTGATCTTTATGCCGCAAACCCATGTTGCGGCGACAGTGACTTTCGGCAGGGTCCAGACCGTTGACCCTGCTCGCCGCCATCGTGCCCGTGCCCCTTCGGTGCTCGAGGCGATCCCTCTATAATTGCCGTCTCCCTGCCCGCGATGCGGGTCAATCAATGGATTCCCCATGCCGCAGACGATGAAAGCCCTGGTCAAGCGCAAGCCCGAACAGGGCATCTGGATGGAAGAAGTGCCGCTGCCGGTGGTCGGCCCGAACGAAGTGCTGATCAAGATGGAGAAGACGGCCATCTGCGGCACCGACCTGCACATCTACAAGTGGGACGAGTGGAGCCAGCGCACGATCAAGCCCGGTCTCACCATCGGCCACGAGTTCGTCGGCCGCATCGTCGAAATCGGCCCCGGCGTGACCGGCTACAAGATCGGCGACCGCGTTTCCGCGGAAGGCCATATCGTCTGCGGCCACTGCCGCAACTGCCGTGCCGGCCGCCAGCACCTGTGCCCGAACACGATCGGTATCGGCGTGAACCGCAACGGCGCGTTCGCCGAATACATGACCATGCCGGCCTCGAACCTGTGGCCGATCCCGGACCAGATCCCGTCCGAGCTGGCCGCGTTCTTCGATCCCTATGGCAATGCCGCGCACTGCGCGCTGGAATTCGACCTGATCGGCGAGGACGTGCTGATCACCGGCGCCGGCCCGATCGGCATCATTGCCGCCGGCATCTGCAAGCACATCGGCGCGCGCAACGTGGTGGTCACCGACATCAACGACTACCGTCTGAAGCTCGCCGCCGACATGGGCGCGACGCGGGTGGTCAACGTGTCCAAGCAGTCGCTCAAGGACACAGTGAAGGACCTGCATATCGAAGGCTTCGACGTCGGCCTGGAGATGAGCGGCAACCCGCGTGCATTCGCCGACATGCTCGACTGCATGTACCACGGCGGCAAGATCGCGATGCTCGGCATCATGCCGCGCGGCGCCGGCATCGACTGGGACAAGGTGATCTTCAAGGGCCTCACCCTGCAGGGTATCTACGGCCGCAAGATGTACGAGACCTGGTACAAGATGACCCAGATGGTGCTGACCGGCTTCCCGCTGCAGAAGGTGCTGACCCACCAGATCGCGATTGACGATTTCCAGAAGGGTTTCGACCTGATGGACGCCGGCACCTGCGGCAAGGTCGTCTGCTCCTGGAATTGAGCCTTGCGGTTCGACCCGGAACACGAGTCCACGCTCCCTGACCGCGGCTGAAACACGGGGAGCCTGCCCTTCACGGACAGGCCGGCTTCTCCGTACACTGGATCCACTCGGCCGGGGCGCCGGGGATGTTGGATGACCGGCGTGTTGCACCCCGCGCCGCCGGACCAGCGCTGACGGAGAGTTCCCATCATGGTTGATCGTCGTCGTATTCCCGATGACTTGCGCCTGGCCCGGCTACGCGCACATGCCGACCGTCTGTACCGCTCGCACCGGTTGCGCAAGGCCCTGCTCATCCTTGGCATCGTGCTGGTGGTGTTCGGCCTGCTGGGTTTCTTCGCCGGGCCGCCGATCATCCGTGCGCAGCTGCAGAGCCGCCTCGGCGCCAAGCTCGGCCGACCTGTCAGCATCGGCGCGGCGCACGTGAATCCGTATACGTTGCGGCTGCAACTGGATCAGCTGCATGTCGGCGATGCGGACGGCCATTCACCGTTCGTCGACGTGGATCAACTCGTCATCAATGCTTCCTGGACCTCGCTGTTCCGGCTCGCACCGGTACTGGACGAGTTGTCCCTGCAACACCCGCAGTTGCACATCACCCGCAATGGGCCTCAGCACTTCAATTTCTCCGACCTGATCGAGCGTTTCTCCGGCCCGGCCGATCCCCATGCCAAGCCAGCCCGTTTCGCGCTGGCCAATATCAGCGTGCACAACGGCGATATCCAGTTCGACGATCAGGTGCTGAAGACCAGCCACCGGGTCGACCAGATCGAAGTGGGCATCCCGTTCCTGGCCAACCTGCTATCCGACACCGATCTGTTCGTGCAGCCGCTGCTGGCGATGCGCGTGGACGGCAGCCTTTTGCGCATCGATGGGCAGACCAAGCCGTTCGCCGACAGTCGTGAGTCGGTGATGACCTTCCAGCTGGATCGGCTGGACTTGCCCCGCTACCTGGCCTACGCACCGGAACCGCTGCCGATCGCGGTACCGCACGGCCAGCTGTCCGGCAAACTGGAGCTGCATTTCACGACGGGCAAGAGCGGCAACCAGCTGCGCCTCGATGGCGACCTTGCACTGGACGACTTCAGGCTGACCACTCCCGACGGCAACGCACTGATGGAACTGGGCCACGGCGGCGCCAGACTCACCGATGTGCAACCTCTGCAGTCGCGTTACCACCTGGGCGCGGTCGGTGTGGACAAGCTGACCCTGCACTACCACCGCGCTGCCGATGGCCACAGCAACTTCGACGCGCTGACCGCCAGCGACCCGTCCAAACCGGCCGGACCGCCGACCGAAGTGAAGATCGATGTGCTGAGCCTGAGAGACAGCCGCTTCGATTATGCCGACCTGGGTTCCAGCGGCGAGCAGCCGGGCACGCTCGACCTGCAAAACCTGCACGGCACACTGCGCGGCCTGTCGACCGTGACGGCACCTGCCGCCGTGCTCGACGTGGCTGGCCAACTGGCCGGTGGCAATATCGCGAGCAGCGGCAAACTCGATCTTGCCAATACGCACTACAGCGGCAAGTTCAGCCTGAAGGACGCCAGGCTGGCGCCACTGCAGGCACTTGCCCTGCCCCAGCTGCAAGCCACCATCGACGGTGGCACGCTGGATGTCGCAGGCCAGCTGGTGGCCGAATGGGGCAAGCGCATCAATGTGCACCTGGAACCAGCCACGATCAGCGTCAATTCGTTGGAAGTGAAGCGCGCTGACAGCAAGGTGGCTCCGGTGGCATGGAAGTCACTGGAACTGAAGATTGCCAGGCTCGATCTGGCCGACAACGAAGCCCGCCTGGACAGCCTCGTCGCACGCGGCCTGAAGCTGGATGTGCAGCGCCAGCGCAATGGCAGCTTCGATCTGGCCGCGCTGATGGGACCGTCGGCGCCGGGCAAGGTGACGCCCCGCGGTGCCGCGACCAGGAACAAGGCCAAACCAGCGCCTGCTGCCTCGCCAAGCTGGCACTGGAGCCTGACTCAGCTGCAGGTCGAAGACGGCGATATCAACTACAGGGATCTTGCCGCTGACAAGCCGATGCCGTTGGCCGTGCATGTCGGGCATTACAGCATTCAGGGCCTGTCCGACGACATGCACCGGCCGCTGAAACTGGCGTTGACCGGCAAGCTCGGCAAGGGCGACTACGACGTCAACGGCAGCGTGAAACCGCAGCCGATGGAAGCCGACCTGCGTCTGAACACGCACGGCATGGATATCGCGCCGCTGCAATCGATGATCAGCGTACCGCTCAACGTGCGCATCGGCAGTGCCCTGCTCAGTCTGGACGGCCATTTGCGCTACAGCGACCGCGGCAGCGCGCCGGCACACATCGACTACCGTGGCCAGGCCACTCTGGGCAGAGTCAAGGTGCAGGACAAGCTGACCGGCGACGACTTCCTGCGCTGGCACTCGTTGAGCGCAACCGGTCTGACGGTACGCTTGGGCCAGGGCGCACCCCATGCCGATATCGGTGGCCTTGCGCTGAGCGATTTCTATGCGCGCGTGATCGTCAACCCGACTGGTCGCATCAACCTGCAGGACGTCGTGGCCAGTCCGGAAACCGCGCCAGTGTCGGTAACCCGCGAACAAAGCGCGCCGCAGGCCGCCGCCGCGGCGACTGCGGCAGCAGCCAAACCAGCCGTCGTGGAAGGCCCCAGGCCGGAAATCCGGGTTGGCCAGATCACGGTAGCCCGCGGCCAGCTGAACTACACCGACAACTTCATCAAGCCGAACTATACCGCCAACGTCACCGACCTGAGCGGCAAGGTGGGTGCGTTCGGCACCGCCGATGGCACGCCCCCTGCCGAACTGGTGCTGCAAGGAAAGCTGGACGAGAATTCGCCGGTGGATATCGGCGGCACCATCAACCCGCTGACTCCCGTGGCCTTTCTTGACATCAAGGCCAAGGCAAACGGTGTCGAGCTCACCCATCTCTCACCCTATTCCGGCAAATACGCCGGCTACCCGATCACCAGTGGCCAGCTCAATGTCGACGTGCACTACCAGCTCGATCAGCGCAAGCTGACGGCCGACAACCACATCTTCATCACCCAGCTGACCTTCGGCGACCGCATCGAGGGGCCGGGCGTGAGCCACCTGCCGGTCAAGCTGGCGGTGGCTTTGCTGAAGGACGCCGACGGCAACATCGACGTCAACCTGCCGGTCTCCGGCTCACTGGACGATCCTCAGTTCAGCATGGGCGGCTTGATCTGGCATGCCATCGGCAACCTGCTGGCCAGGGCGGTGACTTCGCCGTTCCGCCTGCTCGCCTCGATCGGTGGCGGCAACCACCCCGACCTGGGCTATGTGGAGTTTGCGCCAGGCTCGGCCGTGCTGGATGCCGGGGCTCAGGCGCGCCTGGACCAGCTGGTGAAGCTGTTGCAGAGCAAGCCCTCGCTGACTCTCGACATCACCGGGCGCATCGACCCCGATATGGACGAGAGCGGACTGCGCAAAGTGATGGTCGACGACCTGATACACCAGGCCAAGGCCGACGACGGCAAGAAGGAAGATCCAGCCACGCTCCAGCTCACTCCCGACGAGTACGAGCATTACCTGGAGCACGTCTACAAGCACACCAAGTTTCCCAAGCCGAAGAACATGATCGGCCTGACCAAATCGCAACCGCCAGAGGAAATGCACCAGTTGCTGGAGGCCAATATGCCGGTCGATGCGGCTGCCTTGAAGCAGCTCGCCGAACACCGCGCTCAGGCAGTGCAAGCCTGGCTGAAGGGCAAGCTCGACGACAAGCGCATGGCCATGCAGCCACCCAAGCTGGACGCCAAGGGCATCGAGGACAAAGGCAAGACCACCCGGGCGGACTTCGGCCTGCATTGAGGCGCTCGCGGACGGCAAGATGCGGACGATGTACAACGTGCAGGCGCGTCGCGCGCATGACGGGCGGGGCAGTTCACGGCAAGGCCAAGAGGCCTCACAATAAACACTTTCCCCGACTGAAATCCTCCTCATGACCTACACTGCCAAGGCACGTTACGCCAGCGAACTCGAATCCATCCGCGAGCAGGGCCTGTTCAAGGCAGAGCGCATCATCACCTCGCCGCAGTCCGCCGAAATCGAGCTGGAAGGCGGTCGGAAGGTCCTCAACTTCTGCGCCAACAACTACCTCGGCCTGGCCGACAACGCGGAAGTGATCCAGGCCGCGAAGGACGCACTCGACACGCACGGCTTCGGCATGGCCAGCGTGCGTTTCATCTGCGGAACCCAAGATCTGCACAAGCAGCTGGAGGCGAAAATCGCCGACTTCTTCGGCACCGAGGACACCATCCTCTACGCCGCCTGCTTCGATGCCAACGGCGGCCTGTTCGAGCCATTGCTGGGGGAAGAGGACGCCGTCATTTCCGACGCGCTGAACCACGCCTCGATCATCGACGGTATCCGTCTGTGCAAGGCCAAGCGCTTCCGCTATGCCAACAGCGACATGACTGACCTCGAAAAGCAGCTGCAAGCAGCCGATGCTGCCGGCGCGCGCACCAAGCTGATCACTTCGGACGGCACGTTCTCGATGGACGGCTTCATCGCGCCGCTGGACCAGATCACCGCACTCGCCGCGAAATACAACGCGCTGGTGCACATCGATGAATGCCATTGTACCGGCTTCCTCGGCGACACCGGTCGCGGTGCAGCCGAAGTGAACGGCGTGATGGACAAGATCGACATCTTCACCGGCACGCTGGGCAAGGCGCTCGGCGGTGCGTTGGGCGGCTTCACTACCGGCCGCAAGGAAGTGATCGAATTGCTGCGCCAGCGCTCACGCCCGTACCTCTTCTCCAACTCGCTGCCGCCGCACGTGGTTGCCGCTGCCATCAAGGTGTTCGACATGCTGAGCAGCGCCGGCGACCTGCGCAACGTACTCAAGGAAAACACCCGCTATTTCCGCGAGCAGATGAGCGCGGCCGGCTTCGACATCAAGCCGGGCGTGCACCCGATCGTGCCAGTAATGATCTACGACGCGAAACTGGCGCAGGCGATGGCTGCCGGCTTGCTGGAGGAAGGCATCTATGTCACCGGCTTCTTCTACCCGGTGGTGCCGCAGGGCCAGGCGCGCATCCGCACGCAGATGAGCGCGGCACATACCCGCGAACATCTCGATCGCGCGATTGCCGCGTTCACCAAGGTGGGTCGGCAATTGGGCGTGATCGGCAGCTGATCAAATCGCTTTGGCAGAACGGGCACTCGTTGCTCGCTCTGCCAAATATCGACAGTCAGCGTTTACCCTTGCGGGTATCAAGTGCACTGACTTCGTCAGCACTCAGTTGCCGCCATTGGCCCTTCGCCAACTCGCCCAGCGTCAATGGCCCGATCGCTACCCGGATCAGACGCAGCACATCGAAACCCAACGCTGCCATCAAGCGGCGGATGTGTCGGTTGCGGCCTTCATCCAGCACCACTTCCAGCCACGCATTCTTCTCGCCGGCACGCAGCAGCGTCGCTCGCCGCGCCTTCAGCAGGTCGCCAGCATCGTTGATGCCCGCCTGCATCGCTGCCAGCGCTGTCGCATCCGGCTGGCCAGCCACCTGTACGTGGTAAGTCTTGTCCAGGTGGGTGGCCGGATCAGTGATCCCGGCAGCCCAGGTGGTGTCGTTGCTCAACAGCAGCAAACCTTCGCTGGCCTTGTCCAGTCGACCGACCGGGCCCAACCATGGCAGGCCGGCTGCAGTCAGCGCGGTATAAACCGTGGCGCGGCCCTGCTCGTCAGCCGCGCTGACAACCAGTCCGCGCGGTTTGTTGAAAACCACATGGATGCACTCGGCAGATTTCACTACCAAACCGTCGACGGCGACCTGCTGCCGATCGATCAGCGTCGGGTGATAGGGATCGCGCACGATACGCCCATCCAGGCTGACGCGGCCGGCGCGTATCCACTGCTCAGCCTGACTGCGAGAACAAGCGCCCAGCTTGGACAGGACCCGCGCCAGCCCGTGTCGAGGCGGTTGCATCACGGGCGCAGCGGAACGTGCGGAACGAAAAGGCGGGCGAGACATCCCGCTAGCGTATAAGCCAGAGCCGCAGCATCACAAGGATCATTATGGAATGATGGGCCAATCCGGATATTGAACGTCGTTATCTGGCATGTATGGGAGCTGTTTCGACATGCCAAAAAAAACCCGGCCGAAGCCGGGTTTTTTCATACTGCTTTACCGAGGTTCGATTACTGCTGAACCTGCAGTTCCGTACGACGATTCTGCGCACGACCTGCGTCGGTTGCATTGTCGCCAATCGGGTTGCTCATACCGTGACCGATCGGGCCTTCCAGACGGCTTGCGTCGATGCCGTGGCTGGTCAGGTAGTTGTAGACGATCGATGCGCGACGCTCCGACAGGCTCTGGTTGTAAGCTTCGGTGCCCTTCGAGTCGGTGTAACCGGCAACCGTCACATGCACCTGCGGGTAACGCTGCAGGGTATCGACAGCCTGGTTCAGGACCGCGATCGAGTCGGCGCTCGGCTCAGCCAGCGACTTCGAAATATCGGTCTCACCCTTCTTCGGGCGATCGAACTTGAAGTTCACGCCGCGCAGGTCGATCACGACCTTCTGCGGGCAACCGTCGGGGCCAACGATCGTGCCGGCGGCCGTGCCCGGGCACTTGTCGTCGCAATCGTTCACGCCGTCGCCATCGCTGTCCTTGGTCGAGCAATCAGCCGGCGGCGGGGTCGCTGCCACTGGGGCCGGAGCCGCTGCCGGAGCGCCGAAGCGCGACACGATGCTGAAACCGAGGAACCAGTCACCATAACCGCTCTTCGCGGGCTGGGTCTTGTTGTCCCAGTCATAGCGATAGCCACCTTCGACGCGGATGTCCGAGCTGTCGGTGATCGTCTTGGAGACGCCGCCGCCCACCTCAGCTGCCGGCGACCAGCCGCTATCACCCAAGGAATGATGGTTGCTGCCCATCACACCAGCGAGCAGGTATGGACGCCAAGCGTTCCAATCGCCCGCATAGAAACGCGCAACGGCACCAACGTTGTTGTTGGACCACTTGTCATGCGAGTGGCCCGTGCCGCCATTCACTACCCGATTATCAACCTTGCGGCTGGTGCGATCGAAGAAAAGGTCGATCGACGCGTTCGGCGAGATGAAGCGACCTACACCCAGACCGTAATAGATCTGACGGCTGTTGGTATTGCGGTCGGTGTCGTTGTAATAACCGCCGATGGTCGGCGCGATATACCAACGATCGTCATAGGTCGACGTGGCCGTGCTGGTGCTGGCGGCATCGGCTGGAGCAGCAGTGGTGTCCTGCGCATGAACGGCACCTACGCCGCCCAGGGCCAGCGCGATAAGAAAATACAAGCCCTTACGTTTCATCAGGTGTCTCCTCAATTATTAGGTTTTCGCGTCCGTTCAACCCCAACCGGAAGTCGCGCGTCAGAACTGAACTACGTCATTCAGAGCATTTACAGCCCCTGCTTGGCGTTTCTGCGGCAAGCGGCGGGCAGTGTAGCAAACTTGTTAAGTTATTGGTGCTTTAACGCTGCGCAACTAAATCCTGGTGAGATTCCGTTCAGAAAAGTTTGTTGGCAACACGCCGTCAAATTCTTCGGGTAGCTGTCACGCACTACATGCAGCTTTCAATACTTGTCCATAGGTCGAACAGGAAGATCGGCAGGGTCAGCGGCCATCAATGCCTCTGCCCCTGTCTTAATCTTCCACTCACGCCGTCTTTACAACGTGAAGAGCGCAAGGAACTGCTGCAACGGCATCGCATCGAGCTGTGCCGGATCCTTCGTCGCCGCCATGATCGCCTTGACCCGATGCGCCGGCAAATGATCGCGCATGGCAGCTTCGAACTTCTGCAGCAATACAGGGATACCTTCGGCACGACGTTTGCGATGCCCGATCGGATAATCGATCGAAACCTTCCCGGTGCTGCTCCCGTCCTTGAAGAACACCTGCACCGAATTTCCGATGTAGCGCTTGGCCGGATCGAAATAATCTTTCGTAAACTGCGGATTTTCGACCACCGTCATCTTGTCGCGCAGTGCATCGATGCGCGGATCGGCGGCGATGTCGTCATTGTAATCGCTGGCCACCAGCCGACCGAAAATCAGCGGCACCGCCACCATGTACTGAATGCAATGATCGCGATCGGCGTAATTCGCCAGCGGGCCGGTCTTGTCGATGATGCGGCAGCCGGCTTCCTGCGTCTCGATGACGATCTTCTCTATCTGGTCGATCCTGTCGACAACTTCCCCATGCAGCTTCATCGCGCACTCCACCGCAGTCTGCGCGTGGAATTCAGCCGGGAAACTGATCTTGAACAGCACGTTCTCCATCACATAGCTGCCAAACGGGCGCTCGAACTCGAACGGCTTGCCCTTGAACGCCACGTCATAGAAGCCCCAGGTTTTTGCAGACAATGCCGAGGGATAGCCGACCACGCCGCGATAAACCGCATTGATCGCGTGAGTCACCGCACGTCGGCAGGCATCGCCGGCGGCCCAGCTCTTGCGCGGGCCGGTGTTCGGCGCATGACGGTAGGTGCGCAGCGCGCCGTTGTCGATCCAGCTGTGCGACACGGCCGTGGTGATCTGCTCCTTGTCGCCGCCGAGCATCGCGGTAGCCACAGCGGCGGAGGCCAGCCGCACCAGAATCACGTGATCCTGGCCAACCCGGTTGAAGCTGTTCAGAAGCGCATAGCAGCCCTGAATCTCGTGCGCCTTGATCGCATAACCAAGCACATCGCGCACGGTCAGTGGCTGGCCACCTTCGCGTTCCGCCTTGCGGCTCAGGTAATCGGCCACGGCGAGGATCGCGCCGAGGTTGTCCGAGGGATGGCCCCACTCGGCCGCCAGCCAGGTGTCATTGAAGTCCAGCCAACGGATCTGGGTACCGATCGCGAACGCGGCCTGCACTGGATCCAGCTCATGGCTGGTACCCGGCACGCGGGCACCGCCCGGCAGTGTCGCGCCCGGTACCAGCGGGCCGAGATGCTTCACGCATTCGGGAAATTTCATTGCCAGCATCGAGGTGCCGAGCGAGTCGAGCAGCATGTAGCGCGCGGTGTCGTAGGCCTCCTGCGAGTCGATCTGGTAATCAACTACGTAATCGGCGATATCGACCAGTGGCTGGTCAGGATCGGGACGGACAGCGGAACGGATGTCGTGCGCACTCATGTCGGATCTCGCAACAGGGAAAACCACTATTTTAGCCGACTGGCGCTTCCTGCGTTGCTTGACCGCAACCATCCTGGCCCCGACAATCCACTAACACATCCCAGAAGGGAGTAGTTCCCGGCGCAGGTTCATCTGCTCCGGTGCGGTGATCGTCAACACGAGCGACGCTTCGCTCCGGTCACCTCGGCAGTCATGCTGCGAACGAGACTTTTGTGGTGGATACGGGCCGCGCGCGTCCGTATCCACTGCATTGTCCGACGCGCATGGAACCCCGCATGGCATTCCCCGGTACAGACTTTTTCTCCGGCCTGCTGACCATCATCCTGCTCGACCTGGTGCTGGCCGGCGACAATGCCATTGTCATCGCCATGGCGGCCAGCCGTCTGCCGAAGGCACTGCAGAAAAAGGCCGTGTTCTGGGGCACGTTCGGCGCCGTCGCGGTTCGTTTTGCCCTCACCGCCGTCGTCGTCTATCTGCTCAAACTGCCTGGATTGATGCTGGTCGGTGGCCTGCTGTTGTTGCCGATCGCCTGGAAGTTGCTGCGCCACGATGCCGACGACGATACTCATGTCAGCGCCAGCAACACGTTCTGGAGCGCCCTGCGCACGATCATCGTCGCCGATGCGCTGATGGGCATGGACAACGTGCTGGCGATTGCCGGCGCCTCGAAGGGACATCTGACCCTGGTCATCATCGGTTTGCTGGTCAGCGTACCGCTGGTGGTGTGGGGCTCGACCCTGATCCTCAAGCTGATCGGACGCTTTCCGATCATCATGTATATCGGTGCCGGCGCGATCGCGTTCACTGCCGGCCGGATGATTTCCCACGATCATTGGCTGAGTGGCTGGTTCTACGCGCACAGCTGGGTGAAATACGCCATGGATGCGCTTCTGGTGATTGGCATCTGCGGCGGCGGTTGGCTGATGCAACGACGACGCCGACGAATGAATACGGCTAGTCGCTGAGGCCGTATCCGATCCATCCGCATCGAAAATGTCCGAATCGACGGTTAGTACATCGTCGGCACTCTGACCGTCACGGTCGCATCGGGCGTATCACGGGTCACCCCCACACCAAGCGTGAAGTTCATGCTGCGCTTGTCGCTGAAGCGATAGGAGCCGCCGATCAGCAAGGTACCCAGCACACTCTTGGCCGAGCCGGCCACGGTCTTGCCGTTTTGCTTGGTGATGCCCACGAAACTCTGGTCATAGCCAATGCTGATCGACGCCTTCTCATTGAGCGCGAGCCCCATACCAAGACTGGCATCAACGATGTCGCCGACCTGCACCGTGCCCAGTGGCTCCTTGCCGCCAAGCAACACCGTGCGACTGACGTCGTGACGCGGGAAATTGTGCAGGTAACTCACGTTGCCGAAGAACACCACCGGATCGGAGGGATACAACCAGGTCACACCCGGCTGCAGCGAGTAGAAACCCGAACCGGTCGGGAGCTGCAGTGGCAGCCCGGTGCCGGTCGCGTTTTGCACGCAGCGGGTGACGCAATCGGTGGTGACCTCGAAAGGATCCCTGCCGGTACGTGACTTGAAGCGCAGCCAGCCGATGTAATACGGCCTGTCCGCACCGCCATCGTTGATCTGGTAGCGAGCGGTGGCTTCCACGTCGCCGATGCCATGACCACTGCTCGTGAAGACCTTGTCCGTGGCACTGCCCGTGAATATCTCGCGACTGATCGTGTCGGTATGCCCATAGACGTACGGTATCCGCAGCTCCATCTCCAGGCGGTTGGTGATGCCGTAGCGCAGTGCGACTGCGCCGGTCTGCGTGGTCGTCTTCACCTGGCGCGCGTCGATCAGGCCGATCAGGATCGCCGGGATCACGGTGTAGCCGATCAAGGCGACCCGGTCGGCGGACGAGTAGCCGAATTGATAGGACGGCTCAACCACCAGCTTGCCACGCGGCGTCAGTACACCAGGTTGATTGAAGATCGGTGCGACGGCCGGCGGCCCGCTATCGCGCTGTGGTGCCTGACCGACCGTTCGATCCGGCGGATTGTCTGTCGGTGTTGTATCGACAGTGGCCGCATCGCTTGCAGGCATGGGCAAGGCGGTGGCCATCGAGCCACCTGCCCTCACGTTGCCCGCGCGTTGCCGATCGAGCACGTCGAGACCCACGGCATGCCGCAGCGCCCGATAATCGGCCTGCTGCGATGCGAGTGCCCGCTTCATCGCCTCGATCTGTTCGTTCTGGGCGGCCAGCTGGGCGCGCATCTCCTCGATGCGTGCGTCCTGCTCGCTCATGTTTTTCCGGAGTACCGCAGACAGCTCACCCGAACTTCCCGGGGTCGCACTCACCGGGGGCGGACTGACCGGAGCCACCGGGTCCTGTGCGCTTGCCACGCCACCGAGCAGCACCAGACCGGCACAACCGGCTGAGCATCTGCTTCGCCACGATTTCCGGGCCATCATGTTTTCCTCCTGGATCGGACATCGTTCAAAGTGGTACGGCGTTTGGCCGGCTATCCGTGCATCAGCCTTGAAACGCCAGTCAGTGCCCCAGCGATCCGATCAGGCCAGTCTGCAAACTCTCCTGCAGACCAAGACTGCGGAACATGCTCTGGCTGTTCGCCGTGACATTGAGCGTGGTCAGGCTGCGGATGTCCTGATTGTCGAGACTGTTCTGGATCACCGTCGCAGCCGTCGCATGGTTGAACGTCGCCGGGTCAACGGAGTTGTTCGCACCGTTCTGGATGATATTGACCGTGCCCGTGGCGGCAGCGAGGGCGCTGGCCTGATCCGGTGTTATCCGGCCGATGTCAGGAATGTTCACGCTGGTGCCGGAGACCAGATTGCCGTTGATGTAGACCGCGCGCTCGATACCGAAGGACACCAGCAACCCGTTGCCCAAGTCGAAACCACCTCGGGTGGCATCCAGCCGACGGTCACTGACCGCCACCGGCCACACGTTCACGGCATGCATGCCACCGACCGCTATGCGCGACGACGACGCAGGCCGCAGTGCCGGCGATGGCCCCTGCGCACTGGCCATGCCAGCCCAAGCCATCGACAGGCTCGTCAGCACGCAAAGACATGGAAGCCCGATACGGAAGATGTTGCTCATGGCGGCACTCAGATATCCCCCGGCCCGCGCTTGGGCAACGTGATGTTGCCCAGGCCGGTACGGTCGATGGCGGAATTGATGGGTGCCATTGGCGCAGCGCGCCAGTCGTCGCTGGTGTTGAATCTTGCCAATGCACGCCGGTTGTGGATGACGAATACCAAGTGGTTCTTCCATGCCGCATCGAACTGCGCGCGCGGAATCGAACGCGTGCCACGGGCGGGGTCGCCTACCAGGACACGCCCATCACGCAGACCCTTGATCACCACGAAATGGTGGTAGCCCCTTTCATCGATCAGCACGATCGCGGGAAGATTTTCCTGTCGCAGCTTTTCCAGCGGCACCTGGAACCCATCGGCGTCGAAACCATTGGCCTGCAGGAAGCGCTTGATATCGAGCAGCGAAAAACCTTCCCGATTGATTTTCGGCCGGTCGCCGTGGGCATACATCTGCACGAACGCTTCCTGCTCGTTGACCGGATAGCCGTACTGGTAGGTCAGCAAGGTCGCCACGGCGGCGGAGCCGCAGCTGAAATCGTATTTCTGGCGGATGGTGTTCCTGAAGCGAATCTCTTTCAGACTCGTCATGTGCAGGCTGTAACTGCCGCCCTGCACGCCCGGCAACACGACCGGCGCAGCTGCTGCCAGCTGCATCACGGGAAACAGGCCGGCGACGAACGTCGCGACCTGCCAGAAAGAGCAAGGTCGCTGGCAAATCATGGCTGGAACTGCACGTTGACGATCGTGGCGTTCTGGATCAGCACGGCGTTGCCGCTGTTCTGGATCACCATCGGCAAACCCATCGCTCCAGTGAACGAGCCGGAGCTGATCACATTGGCTCCGCTCACCACATGATCGACGCTGTTGTTTGCCACCGTACCGTTCAGTGTCATGGTTTCGGTGATATCGGTGCCGCCACTGAGTTTCGCCAGTGCTGCGGAGTCGATGCTCGGCCCCCATCCCGCGACATCGTGTGGCGGTGCAACCACATGTCTGGGCGATGACATCGATGCTGCCGTCACGTTGGGTAGCGGTGCAACGGACTCTGCTGCCAGCGCATTCCACGTCGTTGCCATGAGCAACAACGGAATGAGCCAGGACATCGGTCTGACTGTTCGCATGATTCTGTCTCCCTCACCGGTGCGGGCAGCGAACTCTGCTTGTGCCCAGCAGCCCGGACGCAACCATCGGAAAACACGGTGGAACGCCAGGCGCTCCACCGTGTCCGGTTCCACTTTTATGGGCCAACGTTGAGATTGGCCTGGACATTCACGCTCTGCTGGATCAGCGAGCCGACGCCACTGTTCTGCGCCATGACCGTAACGCCAGCGGCCGCCGCAGCTGCGCCTGACATGTTGTTGGACATGTCGAACGTGCCCGCATTCACCGAGTTCGATCCACCGGCTCCACCGGCTCCGCCGGCTCCGGCGACACCTTCGCCGCCCGTAGCGGAAGCACCGGCGCCGCCGGCACCACCCATGCCACCCGTGCTGTCAGCTGCACCACTGCTGCCACCGGTCGAGGTCGCTGCGCCGCTGCTTGCAGTCGACGCGCCGCTGGTGCCTGCTCCGCCGGCCCAAGAACCTCCGGTTCCGCCGGTCGCCGTTGCGGTGCTGGAGCCACGCGAGCGGGCATGCGCGTTACCGTAGTTGTCGCCACTGCTGTCGCCACCCGACGCAGTACTGAGCGCACCGACCTGGCCGCTATCAGCACCGGATCCACCGGCATAGCCGCTGTGCGAACGGGCATTGCCGCCGTCACCGCCGGATCCGCCGCGACCACCAAGGGCATTCCCGCCGTAGCCGTCGCCACCGGATCCGCCACGACCACCATTGGCATTACCCCAGTTGCTGGCGACATTGCCGATGTCATGCGCACGGATGTCCGTCACGGTGCCATCAAGCCGGCTGATCGCCACTGCCTTGCTGCTGTTGAATGAGCTGGCTATCGATGACGAAGCCGTACCGCCATTGTTGGCTGCGGCGCTGCCCTGCCCATCGGCGTACGAATCGCCCGCACCGCTGTTCGTGTTGGTGTGCGTGGAGCTGTCGCTGGTCTGCACTGCAGTGGAGTGTCGCTGGGCCGACGGTCCGGCTCCGCCGGTCAGTGTGTCATTCGCCAAGGCTGGAAGAGTGAGTCCCAAGCCAATGCATATCGCTGTTAAAAGTAGAGTCTTTCGCATGGTTATTCTCCTGGAACGATGCGGTGAGCCCCCTGTTTTTGCTGTGAAGCAATCAGCTAGAGCAATCTTCACGCCAGCCCGGATGGTTCTTTTCGATCATTTTTAATTTGCTTTAAAATCAACAAATTGAATATTTCATATGCAGGCGCACATGACGCGAGTCGCATGGTGAAAACCGCGAACTGAATCAGTTCCGCAACACCGCAACTTCACCGCAGGCTCAGCGATCCGCACGACATCAGGGGATCCGGCACAAATGCCGGCTCTGCAGCGGCTCACTGCAACATGTAACAAGCGTGATACAGCGCGATGGCCGCGGGAGCGACTCGAATCATCCGGAACGCCTTTGCGCCACCGATTTCGTCATTTCCATGAAAAAAGAAGGGAGCCTTGCGGCTCCCTTCTTCGGCAGAAAACGCGCTTGCTCAGCGTTTGTCGATCGGCACGTAGACCTTGTCTTCCGGGCCTGTGTAGTTCGCGCTGGGGCGGATGATCTTGCCGTCCTCGCGCTGCTCGATCACGTGCGCGCTCCAACCTGAAGTGCGCGCAATCACGAACAGCGGCGTGAACATCGCCGTCGGCACGCCCATCATGTGGTACGCGCTGGCGGAGAACCAGTCGAGGTTCGGGAACATCTTCTTCACCTCGCCCATCACCTTCTCGATCCGCTCGGACACTTCGAACAGAGTCGGGTTGCCGCCATCGGTGCACAGCTTGCGCGAGATCTCCTTGATGATCTCGTTGCGCGGATCGGACACCGTGTATACCGGATGACCGAAGCCGATGATGATTTCCTTGCGCTCGACGCGGGCGCGGATGTCGGCCTCCGCCTCGTTGGCGCTGCGGTAGCGCGCGATGATCTCCATCGCCACCTCGTTCGCGCCGCCATGCTTCGGGCCGCGCAACGCACCGATCGCACCCGTGAGCGCCGAGTACATGTCCGACCCGGTACCGGCAATCACGCGTGCAGCGAACGTCGAAGCATTGAACTCATGTTCGGCGTACAACACCAGCGATTTGTCCAGCGCGTGCGCATGCAGCTCGCTCGGCTTCTTGCCGTGCAGCAGGTGCAGGAAGTGCGCGGCAATCGAGTCGTCGTCGGTCTGCGTCTCGATGCGCATGCCGTTGTGGCTGAAGTGGTACCAGTACAACAACATCGAACCGAAGCTGGCCATCAGGCGATCGGCGATCTCGCGCGCGCCGGTGACATTGTGGTCGTCCTTTTCCGGCAGCACGGTGCCGAGCACCGAGCAACCCGTACGCATCACGTCCATCGGATGCGTCGCGGCCGGCAGCAGCTCCAGCGCGGCCTTGACCGGCGCCGGCAATCCGCGCAAGCGCTTCAGGCGCGCGCGGTAGTTGTTCAGCTCGGTCCAGTTCGGCAGCACACCGTGCACCAGCAGATAGGCGACTTCCTCGAAGCAACCCTTGGCAGCCAGGTCGTGGATGTCGTAGCCGCGGTAATGCAGGTCGTTGCCACTGCGGCCGACCGTGCACAGCGCGGTGTTGCCTGCGGCCACACCGGACAGCGCGACGGATTTCTTGGCCTTGGGCAGCGTTTGCGTGGTTTCGCTCATGGATGGAACCTCGATCAATGAAGACGCGCCGGCACGCCGGCACAGTCAGGGAAGGAACATGCAATCGATCAGTCGGATCTGCCGCCGGCGAACAGTTCGTCCAGCTTGCGCTCGTAGGCGTGGTAGTCGAGGTAGTCGTACAGCTCCTCGCGCGTCTGCATGGTCGGCACGGCCGCCTTCTGCGTGCCGTCGCGGCGCACGGTCTCGTAGAAATTCAGCGCGGCCTTGTTCATCGCGCGATACGCGCCGCAGCAGTACAGGATGATGTCGACGTTCGCACTGGCCAGTTCCTCGCGGGTGAACAGCGGGGTCTGGCCGAATTCGGTGATGTTGGCGAGGATCGGCACCTTCACTGCCGCCTTGAACTGGCGGTATTGCTCCAGCGTGTAGATCGCCTCCGGGAAGATCATGTCGGCACCGGCCTCGACGCAGGCCTGCGCCCGTTCGATTGCCGACTCCAGACCCTCCACCGCGATGGAATCGGTGCGCGCCATGATCACGAACTGCTCATCGCTGCGCGCGTCCACCGCAGCCTTCACGCGATCGACCATCTCGCCCTTCGACACGATCGCCTTGCCCGGACGGTGGCCGCAACGCTTGCTAGCGACCTGGTCCTCGATATGCAAGGCGCCGGCACCCGCCTTGATCATCGAACGCACAGTACGGGCGATGTTGAACGCGCCGCCCCAGCCGGTATCCACGTCGACCAGCAGCGGCAGGTCGCAGACATCGGTGATGCGGCGGACATCGATCAGCACATCCTCCATCGAGCTGATGCCCAGATCCGGCATGCCCAGCGAATTGGCGGCGACGCCACCGCCGGACAGGTAGATCGCCTTGAAGCCGCTGCGCTTGGCCATCCGTGCGGCATAGGCGGTGATCGCGCCGACGACCTGCAGCGGCTGTTCCGCGGCGACGGCGGCGCGGAAACGCGCGCCGGGGGATGCTGGCTGTGTCATGTCACCTCCGTAAAACGGATATTTTAGCGCACTGCGACGTGCGCTCCCCACGACCGTCGTTGTCATGGGTCGATCGTCCGAACAGTGGCATCATTTGCGACCGCATGCGCCCAGCCCGCCCAGCCCCAAAGCGCATGCTCCGGAACAGGTCGATGCATGCTGTATCGGACCTTGGCAGCGGGCTTGATGCCACTTGGCCCAGCCCCATCTTGATAGTTAAAAACAATCGAATCGATGCTGACAATCAATTAGATTAATCGACTAAAACCCCATATCCTCACACTTCGCTTTCAACCACCACGGGAAAACCCACGATGTCGCTGATCAACACCGAAATCAAACCTTTCAAGGCGCAGGCGCTCAAGAGCGGTCAGTTCATTGAAGTTTCCGATGCCGACCTGAAGGGCAAGTGGTCCGTCGTGTTTTTCTACCCGGCCGACTTCACCTTCGTCTGCCCGACCGAGCTCGAGGACCTGGCTGACAACTACGCCGAGTTCCAGAAGCTGGGCGTCGAGATCTACTCGGTCTCCACCGACACCCATTTCGCTCACAAGGCATGGCACGACACGTCCGATGCGGTGAAGAAGATCAACTACACCATGGTCGGCGACCCGACCGGCACGATCAGCCGCAACTTCGGTGTGATGATCGAGGAAGCAGGCCTGGCCGATCGCGGCACCTTCGTGATCGATCCGTCAGGCAAGATCCAGATCGTCGAGATCACCGCCGGCGGTATTGGCCGTGACGCAAACGAGCTGCTGCGCAAGGTCAAGGCCGCGCAGTACGTCGCCTCCCATCCGGGTGAAGTCTGCCCGGCCAAGTGGAAGGAAGGCGAGAAGACCCTGGCGCCGTCGCTGGACCTGGTCGGCAAGATCTGAGCAGTACCGCGCGCCATGCGCCACGGACCCGGAGTTCTTCCGGGTCCGCTTTACCGAAACACTGCGTATAGCGACGCCCGGGTCCGCCCGGGTGCTCGGCACGTGCACCCTCAAGAAACCCCTCGACGGAGCCAAGCCCATGTTGGATGCCCATCTCACAGCCCAGTTGAAGACCTATCTCGAAAAGGTCACGCAGCCGATCGAGATCGTTGCGTCCCTGGACGACAGTGCCAAATCTCTCGAACTGAACGAGCTGCTCGGCGAGATCGCCGCGCTGTCCGAACGGATCAGACTGGTGCGCCGCGACGACAACGAGCGCAAGCCGTCCTTCGCGATCAACCGCGTCGGCAGCGATATCGGCGTGCGTTTCGCCGGCATTCCGATGGGCCATGAATTCACCTCGCTCGTACTCGCCCTGCTGCAGGTCGGCGGACATCCGTCCAAGACCGCCACCGATGTGATCGAGCAGGTAAAAAATCTCGACGGTGATTACCGTTTCGAGACCTATTTTTCGCTGTCCTGCCAGAACTGCCCGGATGTGGTGCAGGCGCTGAACCTGATCAGCGTGCTGAATCCGAAGATCCAGCATGTCGCCATCGACGGTGCCCTGTACCAGGACGAAGTCGACGCGCGCCAGGTGATGTCGGTGCCGACGGTGTTCCTCAACGGCGAAGTGTTCGATCAGGGTCGCATGAGCCTGGAAGAGATCCTGGCCAGACTTGACACCGGCGCCGCCCGGCGCGAGGCCGAGAAGCTCAAGGCCAAGGATGCGTTCGATGTGCTCGTCGTCGGCGGCGGCCCGGCCGGCTCGGCCGCGGCGATCTATGCCTCGCGCAAGGGCGTCCGCACCGGCGTGGCAGCCGAGCGTTTCGGCGGCCAGGTGCTGGACACCATGGCGATCGAGAACTTCGTCTCCGTCTCGCATACCGAAGGGCCGAAGCTGGCTACCGCGCTGGAGCAGCACGTCAAGGATTACGACGTCGACGTCATGAACCTGCAGCGAGCCGAGAAGCTGCTGCCGGCGACGGAAGCCGGCGGCCTGATCGAAGTGCAGCTGGCCAACGGCGCCACGCTGAAGTCGAAGACCGTGATCCTGTCCACCGGCGCGCGCTGGCGGCAGATGGGCGTACCCGGCGAAGATCACTATCGCAACAAGGGCGTGGCCTACTGCCCGCACTGCGACGGTCCGCTGTTCAAGGGCAAGCGCGTGGCGGTGATCGGCGGCGGCAACTCCGGCGTCGAGGCGGCGATCGACCTGGCCGGCATCACCAGTCACGTCACCCTGGTCGAGTTCGACGGCAAGCTGCGTGCGGACGAAGTCCTTCAGCGCAAGCTGCGCAGCCTGTCCAACGTCGACATCGTCGTCAGTGCGCAGAGTACCGAAGTGCTGGGCGACGGCCAGAAGGTCAGCGGTCTGGTCTACAAGGACCGCGTCGACGGCGTGATGCACACGCTCGAACTGGAAGGCATCTTCGTGCAGATCGGCCTGCTGCCGAATACCGAGTGGCTGAAGGGCACGCTGGAACTGTCGCCACGCGGCGAGATCGTCATCGACGAACGCGGCCAGACTTCGCTGCCTGGCGTGTTCGCCGCAGGCGACGCCACCACGGTGCCGTACAAGCAGATCGTCATCGCGATGGGCGCCGGATCCACCGCTGCGCTGAGCGCGTTCGATCATCTGATCCGCAGCCCGCTTCCGATCGCGGAGACGGAGAAGGAAGCAGTCGCCGCTTAAACTAATGTGGAGTTGGTCGGCCTTCGACTTCGGCCTGCGGGCCTACGCTCAGGGTGAACGGGTGGAGTGTCCGCCAACCCCGTTCACCCTGAGCGTAGCGAAGCGAAGTCGAAGAGCCGCCACTGCCCATAATTCAGTCTCCTTGATCGGGGCCACGTTCCAGCGCACGCCGGATATCGTCCAGTGCCCCCGGATCATCCAGCGTAGACAGGTCGCCCGGATCGCGCTGCTCCGCCAGCGCCTGCAGCGAGCGACGCAACAGCTTGCCGGAGCGTGTTTTCGGCAAGGCATTCACCACGTAGACGCGCGACGGCTTCGCCACGCCACCGAGTTGATCGACCACGCGCTGCTGCATCGCCAACGCCACCGTACTGGCATCGGCTCCCGCATTCTGCTTCAGCATGGCGAACACGATGGGCACCTGCCCCTTCAGCTCGTCACGCACACCGACCACCGCCGCCTCGGCCACTGCCGGATGACTGGCCACCGCCTCCTCGATCTCGCGCGTGCCCAGCCGATGGCCAGCCACGTTGATCACGTCGTCGGTACGGCCGAGGATGAACGTATAGCCGTCCTCGTCGCGAATCGCCCAATCCAGCGAGCTGTACAGCAGCTCCCTGAAGTGGCTGAAGTAACTGTGCACATAGCGGTCGTCATCGCGCCAGACCGTACTCAGGCAACCCGGCGGCAACGGCGGCTGGAACACCAGCACGCCCTTCACCCCGGCGGCGACTTCCTTGCCGGTGTTCTCGTCGATCACCTTCATCTTGTAGCCCGGCGCAGGCAAGCCAGGCGAACCGAACTTGGTTGGCTTCAGCTCCAGCCCCGGCATCAACGTGATTGCCGGCCAGCCGGTCTCGGTCTGCCAGTAATTGTCGATCACCGGCACGCCGAGCGCATTGGTGATCCACTGCGCGGTCGGCTCGTCCAGCGGTTCGCCGGCGAGAAACAGCCACTTCAGTTTCGACAGGTCGTGTTTCTTCAGCCAGCTCTCGTCCTGTTTCTTCAGCACACGGATCGCGGTGGGCGAGGAGAACATCGTGTGCACGCCGTAACGCTCGCACAGCTGCCACCAGATGCCCGGGTCCGGCCGCGTCGGCGTACCTTCGTACAACAGCGAAGTGGCTCCGCCGATCAACGGACCATAGACGTTGTAGGAATGCCCCACCGCCCAGCCTACGTCCGACGTGGAGAACATCACCTGCCCCGGCGCGATGTCGAACACGGTGCGGATCGACAATGCCATCGCCACCGCGTAGCCGCCCACGTCGCGCTGCACGCCCTTCGGCTTGCCGGTGGTGCCGGAGGTGTACAGCAGATAGCTCGGCTCGTTCGATTCCAGCCAGACCACCGGCACTTCGACACCTTCGTGCGCCCGGCGCAGCTCGGCATAGTCGAGGTCGCGTCCCGCCACGCGAGTCATCTGCGGATCGAGTCCGCGATCGACGATCAGCACCTGCGGCGGCGGGGCCGAGGCCTCGTTCAATGCCGCATCGACCAGCGGCTTGTAAGGAATCACCATGCCGCCGCGCATGCCGGCATCGGCCGCGATCAGCAGCTTCGGCTGCGCGTCGTCGATGCGCAGCGCCAGGTTGTGCGCGGCAAACCCGCCGAACACCACGGAGTGGATCGCGCCGATCCGCGTGCAGGCAAGCATCGCGAACACTGCTTCGGCGACGTTAGGCAGATAGATCACCACCCGATCACCCTTGCCCACGTTCAGTGACCGCAGCACAGCGGCAAACGCATTCACCTCCCAATACAGCTCGCGATAGGTGAACTCGCGGGTGACCTCGGTTTCACTGGAAATCGCCACCAGCGCCAGTTGCTCGGCACGCTCGGCCAGGTGCCGGTCGACCGCGTTGTAGCAAAGGCTGGTGGTGCCGCCGACGAACCAGCGCCGGAACGGCGGATTCGACTGATCGAGGATCTGCCGCGGCGGCGTCTCCCAGTGGATCAGGCGCGCCTGCTCGGCCCAGAACTGCTCCGGCTGCTCGATCGACTGCCGATAGAAATCCTCGTAGCGCATTTTCGTCTCCGGATTCTCGCTGCACCCAGCCTAGACCAAGCCGGCGCGCGATATCAGCGCGACCATAGTCTTAGCTCAGCCTAGAAGACGGCTTCCGCAACGCTTGACCCTCACGTAACGTGAGCCCTTAGCGTACCGGGCACGCGATGCGAAAGGAGCGAGGACGATGTTGCTGACTGTGGGCAAACTGGCCAGGCGCTGCGGGATGACAGTGCGCACCCTGCACCATTACGACGCCATCGGCCTGCTTCAGCCCGCATCGCGGTCCGGTGCCGGTTACCGACTTTATGCGCGAGCGGACATTGAACGTCTGCATCGCATCCAGGCCTTGCGTCAGCTTGGTCTGTCGTTGACCGACATCGGCACAGCGCTGTCCGGACCACAACAGCCATTGGCCGAAGTGGTCGACCGCCAGATCGCACAGATCGACCGAGAACTGAGCGAAGCTGCAAACCTGCGTGAGCGGCTGGTGCATCTGCGCACACAACTGACGAACGGACAGTCCCCTGACCTGGCCGACTGGCTGGACACGCTGGAGTTGATGACGATGTATGAGAAGTATTTTTCCCCCGAGGAACTGAAAGCCCTGCCGCTGCACACTGACCCGGATGTGCAGGTGGAATGGAGCGCGCTGATCAGCGCCGTGCAATCAGCGATGGACCGTGGTGCAACCACGGATGACGCGGACGTGCAGACACTCGCGCTGCGCTGGATGACGATGGTCGAGCGCGGCACCGGCAACAACCCCGAGTTCCTCATGCGCCTGCACGCCATGAACGAGAACGAGCCCGCCGCCCGCGCGCAGAGCGGCATCACAGAGGCCCTGCAGGCTTTCGTGGAAGCAGCGGTCGTCGCGGCGCGACTGGCGATCTTCGCGCGCTACCTGGATGTGCACGACATGGAGCGCATGCGCGCCAACTATGGCAAGCAGATGTACGCGTGGCCGATGCTGATCGCCGATCTGCGCAAGGCCATGGAGGAAAACACGTCGGCGAATGATCCGAATGTGCAGAAGATGGCCCAGCGCTGGATGGAGCTGTTCCGCGCCTATGCCGGCGACTCTCCTGTCACCCACGCGCGCATCCGTGAGGCCTATGCAAAAGAGGCCGGCCTGCGCAGCGGCAGCGCGGTGGACAATTCGCTGCTCGACTATGTGCGAGAGGCGCTCGCCGGTCTTGCATCGACGACACACTGAAGCGCCGTGGGCAACAAGCAGGCCCACAAAAAGGAAGGGCGGCCGGAGCCGCCCTTCCTTTTTACCGCTGATGGACTCGCTTACTTCTTCGCGAACAGATGCTCGACGCCGGCACGCTCCTCGCGCAGCTCCTTGTCGGTGGCGTCCATGCGGCCGCGCGAGAAGTCGTTGATCGCCAGGCCCTGCACGATCGTGTACTTGCCGTCCTTCACGGTCACCGGGTAGCCGTAGATCACGCCCGGCGCGATGCCGTACGAACCATCGGACGGGATGCCCATCGAGACCCAGTCGCCTTCGGCGGTGCCCTGTGCCCAGTAGCGCATGTGGTCGATCGCGGCCGACGCGGCGGATGCTGCCGACGAGGCGCCGCGCGCCTTGATGATCGCCGCGCCGCGCTGCTGCACTGTCGGGATGAAATCGCTCTCGTACCAGGCCTGGTCGACCAGCGACATCGCGGCCTTGCCGTTGACGGTGGCGTGGTGGATGTCCGGGTACTGGGTCGAGCTGTGGTTGCCCCAGATCGTCATCTTCTTGATGTCGGTGGTGTGCGCGCCGGTCTTTTCAGCCAGCTGTGACAGTGCGCGGTTGTGGTCGAGACGAACCATCGCGGTGAAGCAGTTCGGGTCCAGGTCCGGTGCATTCTGCTGCGCGATCAGCGCATTCGTGTTGGCCGGGTTGCCGACCACCAGCACGCGCACATTACGCTTGGCGTGATCGTTCAGCGCCTTGCCCTGCGGACCGAAGATCGCGCCGTTCGCTTCCAGCAGATCCTTGCGCTCCATGCCCGGGCCGCGCGGACGCGCGCCGACCAGCAGTGCGTAGTCGACGTCCTTGAACGCGACGTTGACGTCGTCGGTGGCGACCACGCCGGCCAGCGTCGGGAACGCGCAGTCGTTGAGTTCCATCACCACACCTTGCAGCGACGGCAGCGCCGGGGTGATTTCCAGCAGGTGCAGGATCACCGGCTGATCCGGACCCAGCATGTCGCCGGCAGCGATGCGGAACAGCAAGGCATAACCGATCTGGCCGGCGGCGCCGGTAACGGCAACTCGAACGGGGGCTTTCATCGTGGCAACTCCATAAGAAATGAGGCGAGGTGGAATGAGACGAGGCCCGCATCCTGTGACGCGGGCCAGAACTAAACGGTCAGCTCAACTCAGCGAAGAACTCGGCGATGCGCGCGAGTCCCGGTGCCAGTTGTGCGGTCGGGCAAGTGTAAGAAATGCGCAGCGCACGCGGCTCGCCGAACGCCGAGCCGGGCACGCAGGCCACGCCCTTGGCTTCCAGCAGCGCGGCGCAGAACTCCACGTCGTTGCTGATCTTCACGCCGTTGTGGCTCTTGCCGAACGCCACCGAAATATCCGGGAACGCGTAGAACGCGCCCTGCGGCCGTGGACAGATCACGCCGGGAATCGCGCTGAGTGCGGCGAACACGGTGTCGCGCTTGCCGGCAAACTCGGCGCACTTGGCCTTGGGAATATCCTGCGGGCCGCTGAGCGCCGCCACCGCCGCTGCCGTGATCACTTCCGGCAGGCTGGTGATGTGGTTGGAGTTGAGCGTGGTGATCGCCTTGGCCACCACTTCCGGCCCGGCGATCAGGCCAACGCGCCAGCCCGGCATGCCGTAGGTCTTCGAGACCGAATCGACGAAGATCACCCTGTCGCGCAGCTCGGGCTTCGCGAACACGAAGTTGTGGTAGCCGAGGCCATCGAACACCATCGAGTTGTAGATGTCGTCGGTGATGACCCAGGTATCGGGGTGCTTCACCAGCACCTCGGCCAGCGCGGCGATTTCCTCGCCGGTATAGACCATGCCGGTCGGGTTGGACGGGTTGTTGAACAGGAACACTTTCGGCTTGCGCGCCAGCGCGGCATCGAGCTGTGTCGGGGTGAGCTTGTAGTTCTGCTCCGCACCGCAGTGCATCACGTTGGTTTTCGCACCGACGATATCGGCGATGTCGCGGTAGGTGGTCCAGTACGGCGCGGCGAAACAGATCTCGTCGCCTTCGTCGAGCAGCGCCTCGGCCAGGTTGTACAGCACCTGCTTCGCGCCGATGCCGATCGACAGGTTCATCCGCGTGTAGCCGCTGAAGCCCAGCGCCTCGATGTGTTTCAGGAACGCATCCAGCAGCGCCTCGGCACCGCGGTTGCTGCCGTACTGGCCGGAGTCGTGCGACAGCGATTCGCGCGCGGCGGCATAGACGTGCTCGCCCGGCAGGAAGTTCGGCACGCCGATGGAGAAGCTGATGATGTCGCGGCCGGCAGCCTTGAGCTGCTTGGCTTTTTCGGCGATCACCATGATCGCGCTGGGTTTGGCGCGACCGACGCGCTGGGCAAGCTGTGGCATGGGTTCCTCGACGTCAGGGGGATGAGGTCAGCAAACCCGCGAATTTTAGCATGTGGTGACCCGGGCATCGGTCCGGTCCGCAAAAGCTTGCGCCATCGGACGGCTATGGTGTTCCCTGCCCGGCTCATTGCATGATGCCTACGCCACTGCGTTGCCTGCACGCGATCGCCGGTGGAGGGGCTTCTCAACTCGTTCTCAATCCAAGGAGGTAGGCACCGATGTTTCATCTGATCTGGTCCATCATCGTTGGTTTCTTTGTCGGCCTGATCGCCAGGGCCCTTATCCCCGGCGCCGATCACATGGGGTTCTGGATGACTGCTGGCGTGGGTATCGTCGGCTCGCTGATCGGCGGTCTGATCGGCAATCTCATCAGCCGACCACCACCGGGTTCCAAGTTCCATCCTGCAGGCTTTCTGATGTCCATCCTCGGTGCCATTGTCTTGATGCTGGTCCTGCGTTACGTCTTCCACATGTAAGGCAGCGATTGCGCAAGCATGCTCCACACAAAAAAAGCGGCAGGGAGTAATCCCTGCCGCTTTCTTGTATCCGCTACTGAAACCGATCTCAGGCCGTCTTGCCGAACAGCTTGCCAGCCAACCCTTCCAATGCACCCAGATCAAAACCGCTGCCCTGGCCGGCCGCCGGCACCTGGCCGTCCGGGGTCAGGTGATCGACCGCATGCGGCAATACCTGCGAAAGCTGGCCGAGCAAGGCATTCGGATCGACGCCAAGCTTGCTGGCCGCCTCCTGCACCAGCGAGCCCATGCCGCCGTTCTGCAACGCCTGGCCGAGCTGATCGCCCGACACCGGCTGGTTCGCACCCGTGCCAACCCACGACTGCACCGCCCCACCCAACCCATGCTGCTGCAGCATGCTGATCAGGCCCTGCACACCGCCAGCCTTTTCGATCAGCTGACCGGCCACGCCAATCATCGAACCGGCACCACCTTGTTGTCCCTGACCACCGAGCAAATCATTGAGGAATGACATGGTCGTTCTCCCTGGAAATATGGATAAAGATGAAGCCTGCCGATCATAGGCCTGCGCCCGCGGCCCTGTCATGACTGTGGCGCACAAAAAAACCGCCGGCTGCAAACCGGCGGTTTCCTGCAAATCCGGCGCTGGAAACTCAGCCGCGCTGGTCGAGTACCGCATTCCACTCTTTCACGCGATCGGACTGTGCCGCCAGCAGCGCGTCGACGTCGCCGTCGACGGTGACCTTCTCGATCACGTCGCCCTGCTGGATCGTGTTGACCACGGCCATGTCGGCCGCATCGACCACTTCGCCGAACACGCTGTGCTTGCCGTCCAGCCACGGCGTGGCGCCATGGGTGATGAAGAACTGGCTGCCGTTCGTGCGCGGACCGGCGTTCGCCATCGACAGCACGCCCGGCTTGTCGTGACGCAGCGACGCGTTGAACTCGTCCTCGAACTTGTAGCCCGGGCCGCCGCGACCGCTGCCTTCGGGGCAACCGCCCTGGATCATGAAGTCGGCGATCACGCGATGGAACGACAGGCCATCGTAGTAACCACGCTTGGCCAGGTTGACGAAGTTGGCGACCGTGACCGGTGCCTTGTCCTCATGCAGACGCAGGTGGATCGGGCCGCGGTTGGTGGTGAAGGTGACGTTGATGGTCATCGCAAATCCTTGGGTTCAGAAGCTGCAACGTGCCACGACGCGGGCACGCGGGTTGCCAAGAATAACCCAGTGGCCATGCCCAGGGCATGCCGTTGCAGGATCGGTTTCAGCCGCGATGCTCCTGATCTGGTGTCAAAGGCATCGCGACTGAAGTCGCTCCTGCCGTTCAGGGCAGCCCCAGCATGCTGCGCTCCAGTGCACCCGCACCGCGCGGCTGCGCTGCCGGCGTCGGTACGTCCGTCGGCCACGTCGCACCCTCGTACAAGTGCGCCCACAGCCGATCCAGCGCCGCATAACCATACGGGAGCAACGGCACATACTGTTCGCCGAAACCGGGCAGCGCCAGGAACGCATCGAAGTGCTGCGCGTGCGGCACCTTCCAGTAGATCGGTGCGCGTCCTTCCTGGCGCAGCCACGCCACATACGGCTCGGAGCTGAACGCGGTCGGCAACAGTCCGTCGCTGGCGCCATGTATCACCCACAGCGGCAGGTCGTTGCGCGGCAGCTTGGCCGCCGTGGCCGCAATGGAAGCGTGCAAGGCCTGCGACTCATGGTCGTCGCCGGTCCACAGCGCGCGCAGGCATTCGCTGCCGATCAGGCCGGGATCGGTCGAGACACTGGTGCCGCCGAGCAGGCCGATGCCGTTGCCCGGCGGAATGCCCGCGCCATCGGCCCACCATGCCGCCCGCACGGCTGGATCGATAGCGCCGGGCGTCCCCTTGGCATCGATCGTCGCGTAACGGAAACCGCACGGCATGTCGGTGGCGCCGCGGCGCAGGTATGACGAGGCATAGCCCGCGGCGATCACACGCCACAAATCGAACGCGGTCGTGCTCGCCGCCGTACTCATCGCCTCGTCGGTCCAGCCACGGGTATGCAGGTACTGATAAGCCTGCTCCGCCTGCTCGGTCGCGGTGTTGCTGCTGAGTTTGCCCTGCGCGCGCAGACTGGCGCAGCGCAGCGGCCATGCCGGCGGCAGCACACCGCCCGGGCCACGCGCGAACGGAGTCGCTGCGAAGCGCTCGCTGCTCAGCGCGCATGGCAGCCAGATTGCCGCCTCGGTGGCGTAGTCGTACATCGCGCGGCCGCGCTCGAACACGTGCACGTTGGGTTCCAGCGCCACCACGCCGGCGAAGAAATGCTCGTTGTCCAGGCCAGCCGCCTGCAGCACCGCGCCGCCACCGTTGGACAGGCCGGTGGCGATGATCTTCGTGTTCTGCGGCGTGAACGGCGCCTCGTCCGGAAACGCGCGATCAAGCATGGCCAGCCCGAACTGCGCCGCCTGGATCACATGCCGGCCCCAGTCGGCCTCCGGGTTGTCGCCCGAGTGCATGTGCTTGATCGCGATGCCCGCGCTCGGTGGCGCCGGCGCCGGCTGGAATTCGAGTTCCGCCTCGCCGCGTTTCGCACGGCGGCCATCGAGCGCCACACCGCTGTTGTCGGCGTAGTCGAAATAACCGGTGCCGGTGCCCTTGTCGGTATACGCCACCGCGCAACCATGCGGCAGGCCCCAGGCACCGGCCAGCGAGATCGCGCCGTAGATGCCGCGCGAACCGGACGAGGCCGTGACGACAAGGCAGCGCTTCTGCCGGTCGAAGTGGTCGGGCAACTGCAGCAGCACGCGATGCGGTGCGCGTGCGCCGGGGATGCGCGCAAACGCCTGATACTCGCGGCCCGGCACATCCGGCACGCCGCCATACACCGTGCCGTAACCACCCAGCGGGCCGAGATCGGCGATGCCTTTCCAACTGGTCTGGATCGCCCGCCGACGTAACTCTTCGGCGGTAGGATCCAGCGGATCGGCAAACGGCAGCGGCGCGCCCGCCAGACCTGAAAGCCCCAGACCCGCACTCAGCAGATCGTCGTGACCGCGATGTTCGGTCACACGCACTTCGCCGTATTCGACCTCACGCATGGCAGGTTCCTTCGTCATCGGGCCGCGGGCACAAGCCGACAGCATGACCGATACCAGCACGGGCAAATACAGCAGCGTCGACAAGCGGGCGGATTTCTTCATTCCGCCACCATAACAAGCACACCGCCGCTCGCCATCGTACGAAAGTCCATGCCGCGCCACCCAGCGAACTCGACGCGACCGCCGCCGCCCGCTAACTTCAACGACATGACGAGCCTGCTGATCGCCGACGACCACCCGCTGTTCCGCGCAGCCCTGCGCCTCGCCGCCAGCGAGAGCCTGCCCGATTGCGTGGTGCGCGAAGCCGCGGACCTGCCCGGCGCGCTTGCCGTGCTGACGGCCGAACCGGACATCGACCTGGTCCTGCTCGACCTGCACATGCCCGGCAGCCAGGGCTTGTCGGGATTGGCTGCGCTGCGCGGCCAGCATCCCGCTGTCGCCGTGCTGGTGGTCTCCGCCCACGACGAACCACGCATCGTGCGCCGCGTGCTCGATCACGGCGCCGCCGGCTTCATCCCCAAGAGCGCCAGCACGACCGAGATCGGCGAAGCGATCCGCAGCGTGCTCGATTGCGGCCGCTGGCTGCCACCCGGCCTCGCCGACGCCGTCACGGCCTTGCCCGCCGATCCCGCCGACACCGACCTCGCCAGTCGCCTCGCCCGCCTCACCGAACAGCAATCCCGCGTGCTCGCCCTGCTCGCTCAAGGCCTGCTCAACAAGCAGATCGCCGACCGCCTGGCGATCCAGGAGCGCACGGTGAAGGCGCATGTCACCGCGATCTTCGAGAAGCTGCGGGTGAGGAATCGGACGCAGGCAGGGATGTTGTTGCGTTCGCTGGACCTGGGAGAACCGGCGCGGGTTGGTTGATCCAACGCAACCTGCCAGTCACCGACCACCCGGATCGAAGCGCCGAGTTCCAGCGCCCGACGGGTCGCGGCATCGAGCGCTTGGCTTAAAGTAGCCGCTGTTGATCTCGCTACGCACAACCACTCGGGGGAACCACCATGCTTCAGGGAATCAGCACTCGTGCTGTCAGCATTGCCGCGATCGTCGTTCTGGCGGTGATCGTGGTGTCCAGTTCGTTCTTCGTGGTCCCGCCGAGCGAAATGGCAGCCGTGCGCTGGCTGGGAGGCACAGTCACCACCAAGCAGCCGCTGGGCACCGGCCTGCACTTCAAACTTCCTTTTCTGGAAACCGCGGACTACCTGCAGACCTCGCAGTCGACCTACACCCTGCCTGATCTCAGCGTCTACACGAACGACAACCAGGCGGTCGACATCAGCATTTCGGTCATCTACCAGATTCCCGCCACGGCGGTGATGCACTTGCTGTATGACGTGGGCAAGACCGGCAATACCGACATCGAATCGACCATCGTGCCGGTCATCCGCGATCGCGCCCTGGCGGTATTCGCCAAGTACAACACGTTGAACGTCTCGGACTCGCGCGCGCAAATCACCGAACAGATGCGCAAGGAAGTCGGCATGGCGCTGCAGCGCCTGTTCGGCATCAACGTGGTGGATTTGCAGCTCACCGGCATCAAGTACTCGCCAGTGTTCTCCGCCTCCGTGGAACAGGCTGTCAAGGCCAAGGCCGAAGCGGTCCAGGCGCAGAATACGGTGCTGCAGAAGAAGTACGAAGGCGAGCAGAAAACCGTCACCGCGGCGGCCGAGGCGCAAGCCAAGATCGAGTCGGCCAAGGGCATCGCCGAATCCACCGTATTGGAAGCCGACGCGCAGGCCAAAGCCATTCAGGTGGTCGGCCAGGCGATGCAGGCGAATCCGCTGTACACCAAGTTCTACGCCATCCAGCACTGGAACGGCGTGCTGCCGCAATACGTCGGCGGCAATGGCGCGGTGCCGTTCGTGGATATCGGGGAGAAGAGCGGAAAGTGATGACGCCACGCCGGCGGGCATGGTGTTGCGGGCAGTGGAGCTGGGTGAGCGGGCAAGAATGAGTCGAGCCCGACTACGTCAATGGCCGACCTGCGCGTGCTTGGGCGCGACGTGCAACCTGGCGGCTCGTATTTGTATGGCTGATGGTCTGCTTTCGACCCAAAGCGAACCTTCTCGCAAAGCGTTGAAGTAGCCACCAGGCAAATGCCCGCTACGCATGCCATCATTTGTCCATGCATGGCGTACCGCACCTTTTTGATCACCCCGCGGATACCGCCGAATTCCGCTGCCCCGCGCACCGCGCGGGGATAGAGCTATATCGCGCGCACATTGTGCGCCACGCTTTCGAGCCGCACGTTCATGATGGCTTTGGCTTGGGTGCCATCGAATCCGGCGTGGAGCGTTTCCGCTACCGCGGTGCGGACTATCTGGCTTCGCCCGGTTCGCTAGTGCTGATGAATCCGGATGAGTTGCACACCGGTCGCGCCGAAACGGAAAGCGGCTGGCGCTACCGCATGGTTTATATCCAGCAGGCCGCTGTAGACGAGATCACCGGCGAACCCGGTTGGTGGTTTGGCGACGCCGTGCAGGCAGATGCGGTGGGTGCGCGGCAGATTACCGCGTTGCTCAATGCGCTGTGGCAGACGCGCGAGCCGCTTGCCTTTGACAGCTTGCTGCTGCAGTTACTTAGCGAATTCCGCCGCCATGCCCGTGTATCTCGCACGGCACGGCGTGAGGCACCATCGCGTTTTGCGTCAGTGATCGAATATCTCCATGCGCACATGGCCGAGCGTGTCACGCTAGATGATCTTGCCAAGGTGGCGGGACTCAGCCCCTTCCATTTTTTGCGCCAGTTCCAGGCGAACCATTACGCCACGCCACAGCAGATGTTGATGGCTTTTCGCCTCTCCGCTGCCAAACGCCTGCTCGCCACCGGCGAAGCACCGGCCCAGGTTGCTGCGGCCACCGGGCTGGCCGACCAGTCTCATCTGACCCGCGCCTTTGCGCGCCGCTACGGAGTGACGCCTGCGCGTTACCAGCGCGGGCTGCAGCGATAGCAATCTCGTACAAGACCATCCGATCGTGTAGCCCGATGCTTCACGCATGTGGAAAGGAACGCTCTACGCACTCTGCGCCGGCCTGATGTGGGGCTTGGTTTTCGTCGGGCCTCTGCTGGTGCCCGAATATCCGGCCGCACTGCAGTCGGTCGGCCGCTATCTCGCGTTTGGCTTGATTGCGCTGCCGCTCGCTTGGCTGGATCGCCACGCGCTGCGCCAGCTCAGCCGCGCCGATTGGACGGAGTCACTGAAGCTCACGGCCGTCGGCAACTTGCTTTATTACGTGTGCCTGGCCAGCGCGATCCAGCACGCAGGCGCGCCGCTATCGACCATGATCATTGGCACTTTGCCAGTGGTAATCGCGATTGCCGCCAACTTGCGTAACGCCCGTCGCGACGGCCATCTGCCCTGGGCACGACTCGCACCGGCGCTGTTGCTGATCGCCGCTGGTATTACTTGTGTGAATCAGTCCGAGCTGGCCGCATTGCGCGCCCAGACGCACGCGGACTTGGCACGATACGGTATGGGCGCTTTGCTCGCCGTCGGTTCGGTGGTGTGCTGGACCTGGTATCCGCTACGCAATGCTGACTGGCTGCGCCACCACCCCGGTCGCAGCCCACGTACATGGGCAACCGCGCAGGGAGTCGCCACTTTGCCGCTGGCGCTGGTTGGTTACGTCCTGGTCTGGTTGTACTTGCACGCTACCGGTAACGAATTCCCCATGCCGTTTGGCCCGCGCCCCATGGTCTTTGTTGCATTGATGGCGGCGATCGGCTTGTTCGCTTCCTGGCTAGGTACCACATGCTGGAACGAAGCCAGCCAGCGTCTGCCTACAGCTATTGCGGGCCAGTTAATCGTGTTCGAAACATTGGCAGCGTTGAGCTATGCCTTTGCGTTGCGCGGCAAGTTTCCGAACACGCAAACCATGCTCGGGGTGGCGCTGCTGGTAGCAGGTGTGATCTGGGCTGCGCGGGTGAGGCCCGTGTCGTTGGAGTGTGTGGAAGCGGAGCGGTTGTGATTCGAACGATTCCAGATCAAACATTCCGTTGTCTCCAGATGAGCCTTCGCTAGATAGCAAACTCTAGCCATTGCTTGTTGCCCGGACGATGGCTTGGCGGTGCATGAGCTGCTTGGCATGCAGGCAGTGCCCTATACACGGAAGAACGTGCTGGCAAAAACCAGCTTGCATTTTTCACATGCGAAGCGAGTGATTCCGTGAGTCCTTAGTCGCCCGCCAGCCACGCGGCCCATACCGCTGTCCAGACCACTCCCGCAAAAGGCGACGCGTCCCTCGACCCGACGTCGATCGACCGTTTCTGGCCGCGAGCGGACTTTCGATGAGCCTACGGCCCCAACGCAGCTGCAGCATGAAGCGGGCGCATTGTGGAATATAAAACGCGCACCTCACCAAAGCCCGATGATTGTGAGAAAGGCACGACGTAGGCATCTGGGGCCTTGTGCTTTACGCACGACTCCAATGGTCGCATTCCCTGCCTGTTTATATGCGCAACAATGCCGCCCCAGCAAATGGCGGCATGCCGCCGAAACATCACCTTTATTTCGGAGCCCATTGCCGTCTGAAACCTGCCTTCAAATTGATCATCAGGTGGTGGCGCTGTTGGAAGGTGGACTTGCGTCGTAATGCGGGGATGCGACGAGGCGTCGATGTGGGGGCGCTCTGGGTCGCCAGGAAGGTAGCCCCACCTATCGCTCCGAATGATGGTAAGGCACTTGGCCTGAGCGGCGTCGGTGACGTCCGAAACCCACGGTGGCGTGTCATTATTCCAGCCAAGTCCCATGCTCAAGACCTGCGATGCCAGCGGGTAGTGAGCGAGAGCTTGCTGGAATTTGGTGACCTGACCAGGATCGCCGCTGCGATGAGCATCAAGCTCAGCCTGAACAAAGCCAGCGAAGCTCTTGCAGAACACCACGTCCGCGCGGGTCGGTTCGCGCGCGTGCGCGATGCCGGCCGCTGTGAGCAGCGCAGTCCCTATCCATATCTTGTTGCATGGGGTGTGAAGCATCGATTTCATCCTTGGTCTTCGCCCTGAGGAGTCCGATGATGCCGCAATCACCCATGGTCAGCACCAGCGAGGTGTTCGGCGCCGGGCGCTAGACGGCGTCGACCGTCAGCTCCTGGCCGAGAGCCGACGGGGAAACCCAAGCGCGGTTAGCGCCTGTGGTTCGCTGTCGAACACCATGGCGAGGCCGTGGGGGAAGGATTGCTGCGCGAGCGTGGTTGGCGCGTGTGATGTCAGACGCTAACCCCAGGCTATCGCCGGCCACGGCCAACAGGCTCGCACCCGCGCCTTGCCCCATTCAACTGAACAGACGAGGTTCAAAGCCTCATCGCTGAGCGTTCTTTCCTCATGCAGGAGGCTTTCCGGCTCAGGTGCGAGGCTTTTTGCCTCGGCAATGAGCAAAAAGGGCCTCAACGATGAGGTGCAATCACCTCGACGTTGAGCCAAAAAGCCTCACACATGAGGCAGAAAGCCTCAACCGTGAGGCTCGACTACCTCGACGTCGAGCTGAATGACTTCAGCGGTGAGCCCCAAAAGCCTCACGCATGAGGCAAAAAGCCTCGGCGTTGAAGCCAACGAACCTCGATGTCTTGCCGAAAGGGCTCGATGATGAGTCCCGCAACCTGGCCCAGGTGGTGGCGCGGTTGCGCGCAGCGCGGCAACTCCATGCGGCCCCGTGCGAAAGCCGTGTCGGCATGCCCTTTCAAAGGGCCGCATCCGCCGCCGAAAGCCGCCAGCAGCGCCGAAGCCATGCATCAAGCACGCGCTACGCCGGCCGCGACCCGCTGCAACACCTGCCGCAGCGCCAGCGGTTTGAGCGGCTTGTAGAGCACGCCGATTCCCGCGTCCAGCAGGCGCTGGCGCAGCTCGCCGTCACGATCGGCAGTCAGCATCACGGTCGGTACCTCGGCGTGCCGCGCGCGCAGCAGCTCCCACACATCGAGACCGGTGCATCCGCCATCGAGGTGAAAATCGAGGATGTGCAGATCCGGCCGCCATGGCATCGCGAGCGCCTGCTCGGCATTGCGCACGGCATGCACGTGCCAGCCCCAGCTGGTGAGCAGGCTGCTGAGTGCGGCGAGTGCAGCCGGCTCATTGTCCAGCACCAGCGCACGACCGGCTGGCACTGGTTGCTGCGCATCGGCGACCTGCGGCAGTCGTATCGCCGCTCGCGCGATCGGCACGCTGAGGTCGAACACGCTGCCGCGACCGGGCCACGAGCGCAGCCGGAGCGGATGACCGAGCAAACCGGCCATGCGTTGCGCAATCGACAAACCCAGGCCGAGTCCCTGCCCGCCCGCGGCACTGCCGCGGCGGAATTCCTGGAAGATCAGTTGCTGTTCGCCTGGCGCGATACCCGGTCCGGTATCCCACACTTCCACGCGCAGTTGCTGGCCGGAGCGGCGCACACCGAGCACCACGCGGCCGTGTTCCGCATAGCGCAATGCGTTCGACAGGAAATTCTGCAGCACGCGGCGCAGCAGCTGCGGATCGGAGCGCACCCACGCACGCGTGCCGACCACGTCCAGCCGCACGCCACGGTCAAGCGCAATGGCGCGGAATTCGGCGGCCAGCGGATCGAGCACGTCGGCCAGCGGGAACGCGCGCGGTTGCGGATGCAGGCGGCCGCCTTCGAGCCGGGCCACGTCGAGCAGGCCGGTGAGCAGGCCTTCGGTGGCGGCGAGTGCGCCATTCAGATGTTGCGCGGTAATGGCATCTCCGCCGCGCTCGGTCAACGAATGGGCGAACAGTTGCGCCGCATGCAGCGGCTGCATCAGGTCGTGGGTTACGGCGGTGAGGAAACGGCTCTTCGCGTCGTTCGCGGCCTGTGCTTCGTCGGAGGCTGCGGCCAGTGCACGGGTGCGTTCCTCTACGCGCAGTTCCAGCGTTTCGTTGATGCGCTTGAGCGAGCCTTCGGCCTGGCGGAACGCGGTGACGTCGGTGAAGGTGGCGACGAAGCCGCCGCCCGGCATCGGGTTGCCGCGGATCTCGACGATGGTGCCGTCGGGGAAGCGCCGCTCGGACAGGTGTCGGGTGCCCGCGCGCATGTGGGTGAGTCGGCGCTGCACGCGCTGCTCCGCTTCGCCGGGACCGAGCATGCCGGCGTCGATGTTGTATCGGGTCAGCTCGGCCACCGGGCGGCCGAGCTGCAGCAGTTCGGGTGGATAGTTGAACAGGCGCGCATACGGACTGTTCCAGGCGACCAGCTGCAGTTCGGCATCGACCACGCAGATGCCCTGGCTCATGTTCTCAAGCGCCGCTTCCAGCACGCGCTGGTTGAAGCGCAGGTCCTGCGCCGCCTCGCCGACGATGGCGACGACGGTATCCAGATCGTCGCGGCCCTGCCGGTGGACCACTTCCAGCAGCAGGCGTGCGGAAGCGGCACCGATCACCGCGGCCAGTTCGTGCTCGACCTCGGCCACGCGCGTACTGCCGGCGGAGCCGGCAGCCGGCGCGTTGGCGAACAAGTGCTCGACCCGCTCGGGTGGGAGGAAGCGGGCCGCCAGCGCATGCAGTTCGGTGACGCCGACATGGCCCACACTGATTGCATGCGTGGCCCGGCCATAACGCGAGCCGGCCACGGCCAGCATGACCGCACCATTCGCCGCCAGACTCACCACCACCGCACGACCCAGCCGGTTCCAGTCGCCGAGCCCGAGCAGGTCATCCGGCGCCAGCCAGCGCAGGCCGAATGGGCCCACGTGCAGCCAGGGCAATGCTGACGGCAGCAGCGACGGCAGCACCGCATACACCCATACCAGCGTGCCGGCAGCCAGCCCGGCCATCACCGCACGCGAACCCAGTTGCGGGCGATACACCGCTGCCAGCAGCGCCGGCGCGAGTCCGGCCAGTGCGGAGAACGAGATCGCACCGATATCGGCCAGCGCCTCGTTGCGTGCCAATACGCGGCTGTACGCCCACGCCAGCAGGATCACCCCCAGGATCGCCACGCGCCGGTGGTTCAGCAGTTCGCCACGCAGATCACCATGTTCGTCGCGGCCCCAACCGGCTTTCACGCGCAGGGGTGCGATGAAGTGATTGACCACCATCAGGCTCAACGTCAGCGTGGCGATCACCACCATGCTGGTGGCGGCACTGAGGCCGCCGAGGAAGGCGATCAACGCCAGGCCGTGTTCGCCGCGGGCCATCGGCAGCGCCAGCACGTACATGTCCGACGACACCCCGCTCGGCCCCAGCAACGCATCGCCCAGCCGCGCCAGCGGCAGGATCGGCAGCGAGATCAGCAGCAGGTACAACGGGAACAGCCAGCGCGCGCTGCGCAGATGCCCGTTGTTGCGGCACTCCACGATGCCCGCATAGAACTGGTGCGGCATGGTGAACATCGCCAGCGCACCGAGCAGGATCAGCGCCGGGAAACCGCTGCTGTCCGGCGGTGGCGGCACGTTGACCGGCAAGCCTGCGGGCAGTGCGGCGAACAGGAGTGTGCCCAGCGCCAGCATCGCGCCGAGCTTGAACAGGGACTCGAACGCCATCGCCAATACCAGCCCGCGATTGTGCGCCATGGTCGAGGCGCGGCGCGTACCGAACAGCATCGCGAACAGCGCCATCAGCAACGCCACATACAGCGCACTGTCCTGCCACGGCTCCGACTCGGACAGCTGGCCGTGACTGAGGATGCCGTAGCTCATCGCCACCGCCTTCAGCTGCAACGCGATGTACGGCACGATGCCGATCAACACCACCACGGTGACCAGTGCGGCCAGCCCCGAATGCCGCCCCAGCCGCACCGCGATCAGGTCGGCCAGCGAACCGGCGTTGTACTCGCGCACCAGCTGCACCATCCGGCGCAGGAATTTCAGCGCGAACAGATACATCAGGATCGCCCCGACAAACGTCGGCGGCAGCCACCAGCCGGAGCGGCTGGCCTGGGTCACCGTGCCGTAGAACGTCCACGAAGTGCAGTGGATCGCCAGCGACAGCGCGTAGACGATCGCCCAGCGTTTCTCGAACAGTTGCGGACGACGTTCGCCGAGCAGGGCCACGCCGAACAGCAGGCCGAGCCAGCACAGCGCGGCGAAGGCGATCAGGCTGGTGCTCAGCATGGAAGGTTCCCTGGGCCATGCTCCCTCACCTGCTCGCAGGAGAGGGTTGGGCGATCGCAAGGGAGTCCTTCAAGTGAGGAGTGCTTTTGATCTTCCCGCAAGATTGAGCACCCCCCTCCCAACCTCCTCCTGCCCGCAGGGGGTGGAGCAGATGCCGCCATCAATACCCTGCCGGCAACCCCAAGGCGCGGACTGCGTTCACCAGCCAGCGCAACTGCACGCCGTGACGGCTGTCGTAGTCGGCTCCGGAGTATCCCCACCAGTCCCAGCATGCTTGCGGATTCAAGGGCGCGAAACTTGCGCGGGTTTGAGGATATAGCACGGCCACGTTGTAGACGTCGGCCCAGCGGTTGAAGCCGGCGTCTTTCACGAACGCCTCGCCCACCGCATCGGCATTCTGTTTGCAGCCGTGGAACGCGACCACCACGCCGCACGGCTTTCCGGCGAGGCAGGCAGGTGGCAGGTAGACGTAGCCGGTCTTGGCCATGAACGCATCGGCACCGTCGGGACGCAGGGCATCCTGGTCGAACGTGCGCAGCTCCCCGCGTGCCTCGGCTGCAGCATGCACCGGCTTGCCGAACATTTGCGCAAAGATCTCGCCGGCGGCGTCGAAGCCGCAGTGGCCGAGGTACGGCGCGACCGATTTGCCGCAGTCGTCGCCGCTGGCCGCCACCGGCAGGTTGTGTGCGAACGCGCGCTGGCCATCGTCATGCACCTGCATGCCCTTCAGGCCCGGCGTGCCATCTCGCAGCTGCTCGTAGAAATGGGCGCCAGCCTCCGCCACCGCCGGTGCCACCAGCGCATCGGCGCTGCCATGCAGCAGGTAGACATGGGCGTGCGCGAGATCCTTCAGCGCACCGATCTCGCCGGCGGCGGAACGCTTCCCGGCACTCGCCACCAGCACGGTGACATCCGGTGCCGGCACGCCCTTCATGCAACTGCCGAGCGCGACGTCCAGCTTGCCGCCGGCGCAACCGAACGGGCCGCCAGCCACCATGGCCGCGTTCGGAAACAGTTCCGGATACGCCAGCTGCGCCTGCGTTGCCATGTATGCGCCGGAGGACAAGCCGACCACGGCGGTACGCGCCGGGTCGATCTTGAGTCTGGGCAGGCTCGTGCTGGCGTCTTTCGCGCAGGCAGTGCCGGCGCTGGTCAGCAGGGCCAGCCATAGCAGGCGCGTTACCCATCGGGTGTTCATCGGTCTGCTCCGTTTGGTTGTGATGTCCAGGCCAAAGGCTTGCGCGAGCGACTGCGATCAGAACGCGTAGCGTGCACTGAGCGTAACCATCCGCGGGGCGCCATAGAACCCGGTGAAGATGCCCAGCGCAGCGATGTTGTAGCCGGTGGTGCGGTACGACTTGTTCGCCAGGTTGGTGCCCTGCAGGCTCAGTGTCCACGGCTGGTTGACGTGCCAGATTAGGCCGGCATTCCAGAGGCCGTAAGCCGGCTGCGCGATGAGCGGCGACAGCGTTGTCTCCGGGTACACCAGGCTCTGGTAGGTGTAGTTGATGCGGGCGGTGAAGCTGCCACCGTTGGCCAGCACGTGCGTGTTTTCCAGCGCCAAACCACCCGACCACTTCGGTGCATTGGTGAACTTCTGCTGGTCGGCGACATTGACGCCCCGGGTCAGGTATTGGGTGTATTTGGTGTGCAAGTAGGCGAAGTTGCCGCTGAGGGTCCATTCTTCGGCCGGCTTCCAGGCGAACTCCTCTTCCACACCATCGATATGGCCCTTGCCCGCGTTGGTGAAATCGCCGAAGAAGCCCTGACTTCCATTCGGCAGCGTGTACGAGCTGAACACCGAGAGCTGGATGTTCGAGTACACGTTGTGGAACGCCGCCGTGTTCATCATCAGACGGTCGTCCAGGAACGTCATCTTGCTGCCCAGTTCGAACGACTGCACCTTTTCGTCCTCGATCGGACGGCACGATGTAGGCACCGCGACGCAGTTGGCGCGAATGTTGTAACCGCCCGAGTGGAAGCCCTCGCTATAGCTGGCATAGAGCTTGATCTGGCTGCTGGCGCTCCAGTCGAGTGAGACCTTGGGCGAAATGTTGTTGCTGGCATGTGAGCCGCTGAAGTTCGCCAGCGTCGTGATCGGCGTGCTGAAGGTTGCATCGGCAAAGCCGAAGTTCTGGATCAGTGCGGTCTTCGTCTCGTGCGTGTAGCGCATTCCGACATCAAGACTCCAGGCCGGACTGAAGTCCCAGGTGAAATCGCCGTAACCGGCATAGCTTTTGGTTCCCGTCCGGCCGCCGGTACTGCCGTACTGCGAAAGCTTGAGCGTGCTGTACGGTGGTGAGCCGAGGAAGATGTTGTGGATCTGTCCGGTAGCCGAACCGTCGAAGTAGTAAAGACCGGCCACACCGTGCACGGCACCACCGGCATCGTAATTGGCCTGCAATTCCTGGCTGAACTGATGGTCCTTGTAGGTCGCGCTGACGTCGGCGATCTTTTCCGGCAGCGTGTCGAAATCGATGTTGGTCAGGGTCGCGGATCCGCGTACCGCAGTGACCGATTTGAACGACCATTCCTGGCTGGCGATCCAGTTCATCGTCAGCGCCGTGCCGTAAAGTTTGGTGTGGTTGACTTGCGCCATGCCGCTGCGCGTGTCGAAGTCGCTCGACAACGGCGCGTACGCGGGATCGAGTTTGTTGGCGATCAGCATCTTGGCGCCGCGCGGGTTGGAGTTGTCGCGCACGCCATCAACCGACAGCTGCGCATTGAAACTGCTGGAAGGGAAGAAGCCCAGCGTGGCGCGCGCTGCATTGGTGTTCTTGTTGCCGTTACGGCTGCCGCTGAGGATGTCCTTGCCAAAACCGTCGTTGTGCTCGCTGGCTACAGCTGCCCGCGCGCGCCATACCTGGTCGGCACTGGCTCCGCCCACGCTGGCCTTGACGTCCTTCTCGCCATGCGTGCCGGCGGTGACCTCGACCGAGCCTTCGGTCTTCACCGGCAGCGGATTGGAGACGTACTTGATCGCGCCGCCGATGGTGTTCTTGCCGTACAAGGTGCCCTGCGGTCCGCGCAGCACCTCGATCCGATTGACGTCGAACACGTTCAGCACGGCGCCTTGCGGGCGGGCCAGATAGACGTCGTCGAGATAGATGCCCACGCCAGGATCGAAACCCCAGGTCGGATCGGCCTGGCCAACGCCGCGGATGTAGGCGGTGAGCGTCGTGTTGGAGCCGCGTGCGGCATAGATCTGCAGCGAAGGCACCTTGCCCTGCAGGTCGGCGAGGTTCTGGACGTTCTGCTTGGCCAACGACTCCGCGGTAAATGCGCTCACCGCGATCGGCACGTCCTGCAAGGTCTCCTCACGTTTGCGCGCGGTCACCGTGACCTGGCCGAGCTGTTTGGCATTCACCGGCTTGCTCTGATCGGTCGCCGCACTATTGTCGCTGCCTTGCTGCGCATGCAGCGGTGCGACAAACAGCAGGCCCGTCGTCGCCAGACCAATCGCCAGACTCAGATACGTGCGCTTCATGATTTCCCCTTCCCGGTAGACGCATCCATCGTCGATGGGTGCTGATGTGACGAAGAGTAGGCAGCTGGCACTGACACGACACTTGTACCTTCGTACAGTGCCCGTGCGGCCGACACGCGCCGATACTCGGCCCTCGTCGATTCCGACGTTGTCTCCCGAGGATCCGCAAGGATGGCATTCCTGATCGTGCTGGCCGCGCTGTGTTTTCTGATGTTCGCGGCGTATCGCGGCTACAGCGTGATCCTGTTCGCGCCGATCGCCGCGCTTGGCGCGGTGCTGCTGACCGAGCCGTCGCTGGTCGCGCCGATATTCACCGGCCTGTTCATGGACAAGATGGTCGGCTTCCTCAAGCTGTACTTCCCGGTGTTCATGCTCGGTGCCGTGTTCGGCAAGCTGATCGAACTGTCCGGTTTCTCCAAGGCGATCGTCGCCGCAACCATCGGCCTGGTCGGACGCAGCCACGCGATTCTCTCCATTGTGCTGGTGTGCGCGTTGCTCACCTACGGCGGCGTGTCGCTGTTCGTGGTGGTGTTCGCGGTGTACCCGTTCGCGGCCGAACTGTTCCGCCAGTCCGACATTCCGAAACGGTTGATTCCCGGCACCATCGCGCTGGGTGCGTTCACCTTCACCATGGATTCGCTGCCGGGCACACCGCAGATCCAGAACATCATCCCCACGGCATTCTTCGGCACCAACACCTGGGCGGCCCCGTGGCTGGGTACGATCGGCGCGGTATTCATCCTGATCGCAGGACTGGGCTATCTCGACTGGCGTCGGCGCAAGGCCGCGGCGGCTGGCGAAGGCTACGGCGACAACCTCGTCAACGAGCCCGTACCGTTCGAGGGCGGCAAGCTGGCGCATCCGTTGATTGCCCTGCTGCCGCTGGTGCTGGTCGGTGTGTGCAACAAGCTGTTCACCGATGCCATTCCACGTGTCTACGGCGAGACGCAATCGTTTCTGCCCAGCGTGGTCGGCAGCGCGAAACCGGTCGTGCAGGAAGTAGCCAAGGTTGCCGCGATCTGGGCGGTGGAAGGCGCGCTGCTGGTCGGCATCCTGTGCGTGCTGGCGTTCGCCTGGCGGCCAGTGATCCGGCAGTTTGCCGATGGCAGCAAGGCGGCCGTCGGTGGCGCGCTGCTGGCTTCGATGAACACGGCCTCGGAATACGGCTTCGGCGCGGTGATCGCCGCCCTGCCCGGCTTCAAGCTGGTGGCCGACGCGCTGCACACCATCCCGAATCCGCTGATCAACGAGGCGGTCACCGTCACCGCGCTGGCCGGCATCACCGGCTCTGCCTCCGGCGGCATGAGCATCGCCCTGGGTGCGATGGCCGAGACCTTCATCGCCAACGCGCAGGCCGCCGGCATCCCGATGGAAGTGCTGCACCGGGTCGCTGCGATGGCTTCCGGCGGCATGGATACGCTGCCGCACAACGGCGCCGTGATCACCTTGCTCGCGGTGACCGGATTGACCCACCGGCAGGCTTACAAGGACATCTTCGCGATCACCGTGATCAAGACGCTCGCGGTGCTGGTGGTGATTGCCGCGTACTACCTCACCGGCGTGGTTTAGCCACCACAACGACGTCGCTCCCCCGACCGGCCGCAGGCCGGTTGCCGACGCCCGACCGATCCGGAGCCGCACGATGGCGCGCGGCTCCTCCCGTTCCGCGCCAGCGGAACTGTCGTGAAGCGAAGGGAGATATGAGCGATGTCGATCAAGACGACCATGCTGGGGCTGCTGGCCCTGTTGCTGTTCATGCCGGCACTGTCGGCACGGGCCACCTGTCATGACACCGTGGTGCTGGTACACGGCAACACCGGCAGCCCTGCTGATTTCCAGAACACCTACAACCTGCTGCGCCAACGAGGCTGGAGCGATGCGCAGATCGTCGCGCCCGCCTGGGGCAATGCACTCTGCGCCGCCTGCAACGACCACAACGGCAGCGAGGAAACACCCGTCAAGAATGCGATCAGCAGCGCAATCGCCAGCTCGTGCAGTGGGCACATCGACGTGATCGGCCATTCGATGGGCGTGACCCTGGCGATGCGCGAGATCGACAAGCTCGGCGTGGCCAGCAAGGTCGACGTGTTCATCGGCATCGCCGGCGCCGTGCACGGGCTGTGGTCGTGCGGGATGTATCCGTTCAACGTCGCCACCGCCACCTGCGGCTCCTACGGCCTGTCGGTGAGCAACCCGTTCCTGCAGGGCATCGCCGGGCATCGTTTCGGCGCGCACATGTACTCGATGAAATCGTGGAGCGACGAGATCAACTGCGCGACCGGCACTTGCCTCGTCTACGGCGTGCATACCTCGACGATACCCGGCGAGGATTACAGCTTCGACTATCCCTATGGCCACTACCAATTGCTGTGGCTCACTGCCGCCGACCAGGTGAGCCTGTTGCCGTAAGGCTGCTGGCAGGTGCGCGGCGCAGTCCGCGCACCTGCTGGACAAAGCGGCTCCGGATCAACTGTCTGCAGCTGCGACCCGCCGTGGCAGTGGGCGGCCCAGCGCCCCCATGCCCAATTTCTGCCAGCCAGGGGTACCCGCGGCCACGGCACATGGCCCCGACAGGTGCCTTGCATGGCACCGATGAACGGCTGACGCGGCAGTGCAGCAAGTTGCCACATAAATCCGTATAATCGACGGGTTAATCCTTCTGATAACCCACGTGGTGGCTACAAGCGCCACCCGAGTGCTTTCTATGTCCATCGAAAAACTGCGCAACATCGCCATCGTCGCCCACGTCGATCACGGCAAGACCACGCTGGTCGATTGTCTGCTCAAGCAGTCCGGCACGCTCAACGAGCGCACCGTGCTGGCCGAGCGCGTGATGGACTCGAACGATCAGGAAAAGGAACGTGGCATCACCATCCTGGCCAAGAACACCGCCATCACCTGGCAGGGCAACCGCATCAACATCGTCGACACGCCGGGACATGCGGACTTCGGCGGCGAAGTGGAGCGCGTGCTGTCGATGGTCGACTCGGTACTGATCCTGGTCGACGCGATGGACGGCCCGATGCCGCAGACCCGTTTCGTGACGCAGAAGGCGTTCGCGATGGGCTTCAAGCCGATCGTGGTGATCAACAAGGTCGACCGCCCGGGCGCCCGTCCGGAGTGGGTGGTCGAGCAGGTGTGGGATCTGTTCGATCGCCTTGGCGCCACGCCGGAGCAGATGGACTTTCCGATCGTCTACGCCTCGGCCTTGAACGGCTATGCCGGCCTCAACGACGACGTGCGCGAAGGCGACATGACCCCGCTGTACGAAGCGATCATGCAGCACGTCAGCAAGCCGGACGTGGATCCGGATGGCGCGTTCCAGATGCGCATCAGCCAGCTCGACTACAACAACTTCGTCGGCGTGATCGGCATCGGCCGCATCCAGCGCGGCGTCTTGCGGAAGGGCATGCCGGTCTCCGTGATCGATCGCCACGGCAAGAAGCGCCAGGGCAAGGTGATGCAGGTGCTGGGCTTCCTCGGCCTGGAGCGGATCGAGCAGGACAGCGCCGAGGCCGGCGACATCGTCGCGATCTCGGGCATCGCCGATCTGACCATCTCCGACACCGTCTGCGCGCTGGATACCCCGGAAGCGCTGCCGGCACTGACCGTGGACGAGCCGACGATCTCGATGACCTTCCAGGTCAACAACTCGCCGTTTGCCGGCAACAAGGATCTGTCCGGCGGCAAGTTCCTGACCAGTCGCCAGCTGCGTGAGCGCCTGGATCGCGAGCAGGTGCACAACGTGGCGCTGAAGGTCGAGGAAGGTTCCGACGCCGACAAGTTCCTGGTCTCCGGCCGCGGCGAACTGCATCTGTCGGTGCTGATCGAAAACATGCGCCGCGAAGGCTACGAACTGGCCGTGTCGCGCCCGGAAGTGATCATCAAGGAAATCGACGGCCAGAAGATGGAGCCGATCGAGCAGCTGGTGGTCGACGTGGAGGAAGTCCACCAGGGTGCCGTGATGGAAAGGCTCGGCGTGCGCAAGGGCCAGCTGAAGAACATGGAGTCCGACGGCAAGGGGCGCGTGCGTCTGGATTACGAGATCCCGGCGCGTGGCCTGATCGGCTTCCAGAACCAGTTCAAGACCCTGACCCAGGGCTCGGGGCTGCTGTTCCACGTGTTCGACCACTACGGTCCGAAGGAAGAAGGCCAGATCGCCAAGCGCCTCAATGGCGTGATGATCGCCAACGCCGGCGGCACCACCCCGGCCTACTCGCTCGGACCGCTGCAGGATCGCGGCAAGCTGTTCGCGGCCGAGGGCGACTCGGTTTATGAAGGCCAGCTGGTCGGCATCCACGCCAAGGACAATGACCTTACCGTCAACGTGATCAAGCCCAAGCCGCTGACCAACATGCGCGCGTCCGGCAAGGACGATGCGATCCAGCTGACCCCGGCGATCAAGTTCACCTTGGAACAGGCGCTGGACTTCATCGACGACGACGAGCTGGTCGAGGTCACCCCGAAGGAGATCCGCCTGCGCAAGAAGCACCTCACCGAGAACGATCGCAAGCGCGCTTCGCGCGGCTGAGTCGTGGCTTCAGGTGATGAACCAGAAGGCCGCCGCAAGGCGGCCTTCTGCTGTGCGGTCATGGCGTCGCGGCTTTTGTCTTCGCGCCCATCACGCGCAAGCCCGGCCGTTGCCGTGCCAGCTTGCGCAGCAGTTCGGCGAACGCCTGCAGGTCGTCGTGCCACGGCGAGGCATCGCGCCAGTACAGCGCGATCTCACGGCCTGGCGCCTGCCCTTTCAGCTTGGCCAGCACAATGTTCGGCATCGAGGCCAGCCGTTCGTGCGCCAGCGTCGGCACCAGCGCGTAGCCCCCGCGCAGGCTGACCAGCGCAGCGAGGCTTTCCAGGCTGACATCCTGCACGTGACCATGCTCGCTGCCGTCGCCGTCGAGGCCGTCGGCATGGCTCTCGGCCATCAAGGTCGCCTCGGCCGGATCGAGCTGGCCCAGCGCGATACTGCTCTGCCCGGCCAGCGGATGATCGGCACGCAACATCAGTTCCCACGGCTCGGCAAACAACGGCCGCACGGCAATGCCGCTGACCGCTGGCGTCGACGGCGCCAGCACGGCATCGAGCTCGCCTTCATGCAGGCGACGCAGCAGGCCACGCGGCTTGCCTTCGGACAGGCTCAACCGAGCCCCCGGAAAATGCTGCGGGAATGGCGCGATCAGATGCGGCAGCAGGTACGGCCCCAGTGAGGCCGGCACACCTAGCCGCAACTCGCCGCCAAAGGCGACTGCACCGGCACGGGCGACCTGCTGCAGATGTTCGCCCGCGGCAAGTACGGCATCGATCTGCTGCAACAGTCGTTCGCCGCCGGCGGTCGGCACGATGCGGCGGCCGCCGCGTTCGAACAGGGGTGCGCCCAGCGCCTGCTCCACCTTCTGTACCTGGTGCGACAGGCCGGACGGACTGATGTGCATGGCCCGTGCCGCACTGTTGAAACTGCCGTGGCGATGCACCGCCTGCACCAGCGCGAGATCGCGCAGCGAGACGGCCGCGAGGGTGGTCGAAATCATCGAACGCTGCATGTCATCAAAGGCGTTTGTGTGTGGCGGTCATCGGGCTCATCCTGTGCGGCGAAGTCAGCTACAAGCGTTGGCGCAGTTTACTCGCCGCACCGGTCGACGCACGCATCCCACGCACCACGCGCAACCTCGCTGCGACACGGCGTTTGGGCGATAATTGCGTTTTTGCCGGGCCGGCGAATACCCATCGCCCACGTTCAGTCATCCCAGCCGCAGGATTCAGCCAGGAGCACGTCCCCATGAAAGACACCTTTTCCGTACGCGACACCCTCGAGGTCAATGGCCAGCGCCATGTCTTCGCCAGCCTGACCAAGCTGGGCGAACGTTTCGACCTGAAGCGGCTGCCGTTCTCGCTGAAGATCCTGCTGGAGAACCTGTTGCGCCACGAGGATGGCGTGGACGTCACCTCGAAGGAAATCGAGGCGATCGCGAAGTGGGACGCCAAGGCCGAGCCGGCGACCGAAATCGCGTTCATGCCGGCCCGCGTGGTGCTGCAGGATTTCACCGGCGTGCCGTGCGTGGTCGATCTGGCCGCGATGCGCGATGCCGTGGTCAAGCTCGGTGGCGACGCCACCCAGATCAATCCGCTGGCGCCGGCTGAACTCGTCATCGATCACTCGGTGCAGGTCGATGCCTACGGTTCGGCCAGCGCGCTGGAGCAGAACGTGGCGATCGAGTTCGAGCGCAACCAGGAGCGTTACTCGTTCCTGCGCTGGGGCCAGAAGGCGTTCAACAACTTCAAGGTGGTGCCGCCGCGCACAGGCATCGTGCACCAGGTGAATCTGGAGCACCTGGCCCGCGTGGTGTTCACCGCCGACATCAATGGTGAAAGCTGGGCGTACCCGGATACCGTGTTCGGCACCGACTCGCATACCACCATGATCAATGGCTTGGGCGTGCTCGGCTGGGGCGTCGGCGGTATCGAGGCCGAGGCCGCGATGCTCGGTCAGCCCTCCTCCATGCTGATTCCGCAGGTGGTCGGCTTCAAGCTCACCGGCAGGCTGCCGGAAGGCGTCACCGCCACCGATCTGGTGCTGACTGTCACCCAGATGCTGCGCAAGCTCGGCGTGGTCGGCAAGTTCGTCGAGTTCTTCGGCAACGGCCTCAAGCACCTGCCGCTGGCCGATCGCGCGACGATCGCCAACATGGCGCCGGAATACGGCGCGACCTGCGGCATCTTCCCGATCGATCAGGAAGCACTGAACTACATGCAGCTGTCCGGCCGCACCGCCGAGCAGATCAAGCTGGTCGAGGCGTATGCCAAGGCACAGGGCATGTGGCATGACGAAAATGCAGTCGAGCCGACCTTCACCACCACGCTGGAGCTGAACCTGGCCGACGTGCGGCCATCGATGGCCGGCCCGAAGCGTCCGCAGGACCGCGTGCTGCTGGAAGCCGTGCAGCAGAGTTTCCATGACGTAATCGGCTCGCTCACTGCCAATCGCAAGCCGAAGAGCAAGGCCGCCGACGACTTCGCCAACGAGGGCGGCGCGACCGCGATCGGCAACCCCGCCAACGAGATCACCAATGGTGGCGTACGCGTCGAGAAGGACGGCAAGAGCTTCAAGGTCAGCGACGGTTCGGTGGTGATCGCCGCGATCACCTCGTGTACCAACACCTCCAATCCGGCGGTGATGCTGGCTGCCGGCCTGGTCGCGAAAAAGGCTGCCGCGCGTGGCCTGAAAGCGCAGCCGTGGGTGAAGACTTCGATCGGCCCAGGTTCGCTGGTGGTCAGCGACTATCTCGAGAAGACCGGCCTGCTGAAGGAGCTGGAGAAAATCGGCTTCTACATCGTCGGCTACGGCTGCACCACCTGCATCGGCAACTCCGGTCCGCTGCCGGTCGAGATCAGCCAGGCCATCGGCGAAGGTGACCTCGCGGTCGCCTCGGTACTGTCGGGCAACCGCAACTTCGAAGGCCGCGTGCATCCGGAAGTGAAGATGAACTACCTGGCCTCCCCGCCGCTGGTGGTCGCCTACGCGCTGGCCGGCACGCTGGACATCGACCTCACCAAGGAAGCGCTCGGCACCGGCAGCGACGGCCAGCCGGTCTATCTGAAGGACATCTGGCCTTCCAATCAGGAAATTTCCGACACGATCGCCGGCGCGATCAATCCGGCGATGTTCGAGAAGAACTACGCCGACGTGTTCAAGGGCGACAGCCGCTGGAACCAGATCGCCTCGCCGGACGGTGCGCTGTTCAAGTGGGACGACTCCACCTACATCAAGAACCCGCCCTACTTCGACGGCATGACCAAGGAAGCCGGCACCATCGACGACATCCACGGTGCCAGCGTGCTCGGCCTGTTCGGCGACTCGATCACCACCGACCACATCTCGCCGGCCGGCTCGATCAAGAAGGACAGCCCGGCGGGCCGCTTCCTGATCAGCAAAGGTGTCGAGCCGAAGGATTTCAACTCCTACGGTTCCCGCCGCGGCAATGACGACGTGATGGTGCGCGGCACCTTCGCCAACATCCGCATCAAGAACCTGATGCTCGATGGCGTTGAAGGCGGCTATACGCTGCACGTGCCGAGCGGCGAGCAGCTGGCGATCTACGACGCCGCGATGAAGTACAAGGCCAGCAAGACCCCGCTGGTGGTGCTGGCCGGCAAGGAATACGGCACCGGTTCGTCGCGTGACTGGGCGGCCAAGGGCACCTTGCTGCTCGGCGTGAAGGCGGTGATCGCCGAGAGCTTCGAGCGCATCCACCGTTCCAACCTGGTCGGCATGGGCGTACTGCCATGCACCTTCAAGGATGGCCAGAACGCGCAGTCGCTGGGCCTGACCGGCACGGAAACCTTCGACATCACCGGTCTGGACGACGGCAACTCGAAGGAGGCCACGGTCACCGCCACCGCCACCGCCACCGACGGCAGCAAGAAGCAGTTCACCGTCAACGTGATGCTGCTGACGCCGAAGGAACGCGAGTTCTTCCGCCACGGCGGCATCCTGCAGTACGTGCTGCGTCAGCTGGCCGGCAAGAAAGCCGCCTGAGTTTCAGTTTGAATCGATGCAAAAAAGCCGCCCCGGATTCCGGGGCGGCTTTTCAATTTGCGAGAAACGGCAGGAGTCCGCTGTGGGTGGTGCTCCTGTTCTCATATTTGGTAAAAAACATTCCCCGCCGGCATGCTCCTACAGGGTGTGCTTCCAGCTCGCCGTATAACAGCGCCACTTGCCGTCGTCCTTCCGCCACGCCGATTCGACCTGGTACAGACCCAACTGATCCGGCAGAAGCTTGCCACCACTGGTCAGCGTGACGGTAACCGTGGCCATCATCCGTTCGCCGCGATGTTCGATCGCAACCGGCCCCATCGTCACGCCGATATGCTCGCCGCGCAGCGCGAGGAGCCTGACCATGTTCGTCAATCCACGCCGATCCAGCTCGCCGGCATTGCCGTCGAAGTCGTCGCTTAGCGGTGCGCTCACCTCGCTTGCCGCACCAGCTTCGGCGGCCTGCGCGACCGCAGCGATCGCATCTCGCACCTGCTGTTCGTCCGGCGTGTGTCGGCAGCCCGACAGGACCAGCGCGAACAGCACGAGAACGGTCAACACACCGGCATTTTTTCTCGATCGAATCATGTGCGGGACTCATTGCGGTGCGGCTTGCCGCTGTACGCGGGCGTATGCTCAAATGAACCACGCTGTAATCCATGATGGATGCCATCGTCATCCGAAGTCCATCCTCGATCAGCGGTCATCAACACAGGGAAACCAAGCATGAGCATTGAACGTCCGTGGCTGGATCACTATCCGACAGGCGTGCCCAGCCAGATTGACGTCAATACCTATGCCTCGGTACCGGCCGTGTTCGAGGAAGCGTTCAAGCACTTTCGCGAACGACCGGCCTTTGCGAATTTCGGCCATCGGCTCAGCTATGGCCAGATCGACGAGATGAGCCGTCAGTTCGCCGGCTACCTTACCGGCGTACTCAAGCTCGGCAAGGGCGATCGCATCGCGGTCATGATGCCGAACGTGCTGCAGTATCCGATCGCGCTGTTCGGTGCGTTGCGTGCCGGATTGGTCGTGGTCAACACGAACCCGATGTACACCGCGCGCGAACTCAAGCATCAGCTGGAAGACGCTGGCGCCAAGGCGATCGTGGTGCTGGACAACTTCGCTGCGACGTTGCAGCAGGTGGTCGCCGAAACCCATGTGCAGCACATCATCACCACCGGCATCGGCGACCTGCTTGGCCCGAAGGGCGTGCTGATCAACTTCGTGCTCAAGCACGTCAAGAAGATGGTGCCGGCGTTCGATCTGCCGCAGGCCGTGCGTTTTCGCGATGCACTGGCACGCGGTGCGGCACACCCGCTGCAAGCGGTCACGTTGAATCACGACGACATCGCCTTTCTGCAGTACACCGGCGGCACTACCGGTGTAGCCAAGGGCGCCATGCTGACCCACGGCAACATGATCGCGAACATGCTGCAGGCCGGTGCGTGGATTGGCACCAATGCCAAACCCGGTGAAGAGGTAATCATCACCGCGCTGCCGCTTTATCACATCTTTTCGCTGTGCGCGAACGGGCTGGTGTTCACCCGTCTTGGTGGCCTGAATTGGCTGATCACCAACCCGCGCGACATGCCCGGCTTCGTCAAGGAGCTGAAGCAATCCGGCTTCACCGCACTGACCGGGGTCAACACGCTGTTCAACGGCCTGCTCAACACGCCCGGATTTGCCGAGCTGGATTTCTCGAAGCTGCACCTGACCCTGGGCGGCGGCATGGCCGTGCAACGCGCGGTGGCCGACCGCTGGAAGAAGGTCACTGGCTGCACGCTCGCCGAAGCGTACGGGCTGACCGAGACTTCGCCGGCGGTGTGCATCAATCCGCTGGATATCAAGGAATACAACGCCTCGATCGGCCTGCCGGTGCCATCCACCGATGTGGCGATCTGGTCGGAGGAAGGCCAGCCGCTGCCGACTGGTGAAGTCGGCGAACTGATGGTGCGCGGCCCGCAGGTGATGAAGGGCTACTGGCAGCGGCCGGACGAGACCATCAAGGTGCTCGGCGACGACGGCTGGCTGCACACCGGCGACATCGCGAAGATGGATGCCAACGGCTATTTCTACATTGTCGACCGCAAGAAGGACATGATCCTGGTATCCGGTTTCAACGTGTACCCGAACGAGGTCGAGGACGCGGTGATGACACACCCCGGTGTGCTCGAAGTCGCTGCTGTCGGTGTTCCCGACGAGCATTCCGGCGAGGTGGTGAAGCTGTTCGTGGTACGCAAGGATCCGAATCTGACGGAAGAGGCGCTCAAGCAGTTCTGCCGAGAGAATCTCACCGGCTACAAGCGGCCCAAGTTCATCGAATTCCGCGACAGCCTGCCGAAGAGCAACGTCGGCAAGATCCTTCGCCGCGAACTGCGTGACGAGAAAAAAGTCTCAGCCTGAAATCCGGCCTGACGCCTGAAACAAAAACGCCCGCATGACGCGGGCGTTTTTCATGTCATGGCGAGCTACCGCTCAGCCGTCTTTCCAGTACTCGAGAATATCGGCGTAACCACCCAGCAGGTTCCACAGTGGAACCTGTTTGTCCTCGGGAATGCGGCTGTACGAAAAACCGATGTGATGATCGGAAATCCGTGCGACGACGGCCTCCAGATGAATGTGCAGGTTGTGCCCGAAGATCATGTCGAGCACCCAGCTCTGCCCCGTTTCACCGGACCAGCCCAGGGGACGCCGCAACAACGCACCGGTGGCCGAGATATCGACCAGTTCGGTCGGGTGCGACTCGCCATGCCGACTCATCAGCACCGTCGTCTCGATCTGCATGCGTGCCGGGCGCAACTGTTCCGGCGCACCGTCACCCTGTTCATTTTTGCCGATCGTCATCAGTTCTACCGTCCCTTCGCGTTTGCGCCTGCCTCTGCGGCAACGACGCGATACCAACAACACCCTGAAACCTTTCTGCCGCATCATTCACGGACACTGCAGCCCACACATGCCCCGTGTGCACGACACTCTGGTGCAAGCGCTGGCCATGATGGTCAGCGGTAGCACAGCAATCGTCGTGCCATCCAATCCATTGTTCATACTTCAGACAAATATTTGGGATGTAAATCACATTTTCATCCCTGATCGGTCAGATTGGGCCCCTCCTCGCCCGGGTCAAATCCTGCCGAACGCATATCCCGCCTGTCACATTGCCGATCGGCAGCAGGGCGTGAGTCGTCGCCTTCATCCACTTTCGCGGCGCAGCGCGCAGCTCTGCCGCATATCGTCACATTCAGTCAAATGCTGCACCGGCATCGCGACGCATCCGACTTCATTGGCAAGCTGATCAACGTGAGCCATGCATTGTGCCTGTCGCGGGCACCACCATGAAACCGGCCGCCACGCACAGCATCGGAACCTCGCGAATGCGTCCCCGGCGCAAGCCGGATGCCCGGGGCGTCCCTGCTGGACTTGCCGGCAGCTAGCCGCTACTCTTAACCCACGCGTGGCTGCATGAACAGCGTTTGCCGATCACTTTCGGCGACCCATGACTCCCATTCGATTGCTCTCGAACCGACCAGTGAATAGTCAGTGGCGCTGCCCTTCGCCATATATGACTTGCGCCCTTGCCGTGGCTGACAACCCGAAATGGCGTGCGATGGCCGCTCGCGACCTGCCTGACCGAACCACCCTGGAGTGGCTTCATCTAGCCCGTCGTGACGATGGCACCCGCCGCACCTCGGCTGAAGATGTGAAAGAACGCAGTACCACGGGAATACTGCCTCACCGCCATGTTCCGAGTACGGACATTCCATGTTGTGCCGATGTTGTGAATGATTCCGATCGTGTTGAACGCACTGCCAGCCGCTGAAGGCGGCCACATGACATGCATTGATGAGCACTGAGCCAGTCGAGCCACAGAGCCTGGTCGCCGCACCGCAGGATGCATTTGCGGCGGTACCGCAACAGCAGGAAATGCCGCTGGCCATCGTGCGCGGTCAGCCGATGCTGCAGATGCCGCAGGACCTGTACATCCCGCCGGATGCGCTCGAGGTCATCCTGGAGGCGTTCGAGGGCCCGCTGGACCTGCTGCTGTACCTGATCCGCCGGCAAAACCTGGACATCCTGGATATCCCGGTCGCCGAGATCACCCGGCAGTACATGACCTACATCGAGCTGATGCGCGATGTGATGCGGCTGGAACTGGCCGCTGAGTACTTGCTGATGGCCGCGATCCTGGCCGAGATCAAGTCGCGGCTGCTGCTGCCGCGGCCGCCGGCCGAGGAAGGGCTGGAAGAGGATCCCCGTGCCGAACTGGTGCGGCGCTTGCAGGAGTACGAGCGGTTCAAGCGGGCGGCTGAAGATATCGAAGCCCTGCCCCGGCAGGAACGCGACAGCGTGGTGGTGCACGCCGATGTGGGCGAGCGCAACGTGATCAAGTTGCCGCCGCCGCTTGAGCTGAACGAAATGCTGTTGGCGTTGAAGGACGTGATGCACCGGGCCGAGCTGTTCGGGCACCACGCGATCAAGCGCGAGGCGCTCAGCGTGCGCCAGCGCATGGGCGAATTGCTGAGCCGGCTCGACGACGACAGTTTCCACCGCTTCGAGAGCCTGTTCGACATCAGCGAAGGACGCCTCGGCATCGTGGTGACCTTCCTGGCGATGCTGGAGCTGGCCAAGGAGATGCTGGTCGAGATTGTCCAGGAGGAGCCGCTGGCGCCGATCTACGTGAAGGCGAAGGCAAGCCACTCCGAAGAATCCGCCGAGTTACCGGCGGACGACGCACAAGCAGGCGAATCGGCATTGATCGAATCGTCCGGCAAATGAACGACACCCACTGAGCGGTACCGATCAAACCGGCATCCGAACCCAAGGTTATGCAGATCGAGCAACTCAAACCCATTATCGAGGCCGCCCTGCTGGCCTCCACTCAGCCGATGACAGTCCATCAGCTGGGCGACCTGTTCAACGACACCGACGAGGTCGATCACGGGCAGATCGCCAAGGCGCTGGAAGCGCTGGGCGAAGACTGCAGCGGCCGTGGCATCGAATTGAAGGAAGTCGCCTCCGGTTTCCGCTACCAGGTCCGCCAGGACGTGCATCCGTGGATCTCGCGGATGTGGACCGAACGGCCCAGCCGCTATTCGCGTGCGTTGCTGGAAACGCTGGCGCTGATCGCCTATCGCCAACCGATCACCCGCCCCGAGATCGAGCAGATCCGCGGCGTGGTGGTGTCCTCCAATATCATCAAGACGATGGAGGAGCGCGAGTGGATACGCGTGGTCGGCTACCGCGACGTGCCCGGCAAGCCGGCACTGTTCGGCACCACCCGCGCATTTCTCGACTACTTCAACCTGAAATCGCTGGATCAGCTGCCGCCGCTGTCGGAAATCCGTGACATGGAAGATCCACAGTTGCGCTTCGAACCGGAGCCCTTCCCTGCCCGCATCGTGCGCGACCTGTCGGTCGATCCGGATGAGGAAACTTCGGCAGACAGCGAAGTCGGCAACGACGAAACAGACACCGAACACCCTGCATCCGCGGACGCCGCAGATGCGGAGAGCAGCACCGACATCACGGCTGACGCCGACGCGTCAGCCGCTTTCCCCGAGTCCGACGAGCCTGGCTCCGACACGAGCCCACTCGCCGATCACCCGATTGCCACTGCCGATGAGGCAGCGAACCCCGCCGCGGGCGTCGATCCCGACGCTGCCGAGCAAGATACCGAGGAGTACCGCGCATGACTGCGCCGCAGAAATCCGTTTTATCCCTGAAGCGCGAACCGCGCATCGACACCGACGCACCCGCGCTGGAAGAGCGCCTGCACAAGGTGCTGGCCAATGCTGGCCTCGGCTCACGCCGCATGCTTGAAGTGCGCATCCAGTCCGGCGAAGTCGAACTGAATGGCGCCCCCGCCGAAATCGGCATGAGCGTGCACGCCGGCGACCGCGTGGTGATCGACGGCAAGCAGTTCGTCGTCGCCACCGACAGCCGCGACGACACCGAGGTGCTGATCTACCACAAGCCCGAGGGCGTGCTGACCACCCGTGACGATCCCGAAGGCCGTCCCACCGTGTTCGAACAGCTGCCGCGCCTGAAAGGTGCGCGCTGGGTCGCCGTGGGCCGCCTCGACATCAACACCACCGGTCTGCTGCTGCTGACCACCGACGGTGAACTGGCCAACGGCTTGATGCACCCGAAGAGCGGTCTCGAGCGCGAATACCTGTGCCGCGTGCACGGCGAAGTGCCGGACGAGATCATCGAGCGACTGAAAGCCGGCGTGGAGCTGGACGACGGCCCTGCCCGCTTCGACGAGATCGCCGTGATCAGCCGCGGTGGCAGCCACAGCTGGTTCCGTGTGGTCATCCGCGAAGGCCGCAACCGCGAAGTGCGCCGTCTGTGGGACTCGCAAGGTTTCCTGGTCAGCCGCCTCAAGCGTATCCGCTACGGCACCATCGAACTGCCGCGCAACCTGCGCCGTGGCGAATGTGAAGTGCTCGACGCGGAGAGTGTCAAGGAGCTGCGCCAGACCACCGGCCTCGGCGTGCCGCAGCCGGTGCTGACGCTGAGCCCGGTCTTGCATCAACGCCGCGCCAATCGCAGCGTCACCGAATATCGCCCCGAGCGCGGTACCAGCAGTGCATGGACCGGCGGCCAGGACGAGGCACGCGAAATTCGCGCCTACGACCGCATCCGCGAAGAACCGATCCGCGGCCGCAAGCCGCCGCGTCGCGACGGCAAGGAAGTCAACGGCAACGTCGCTCGTCCCGAGCGCGGTGCAGGCGGCAGCAGGGGCCGGCGTGTAGCGCCAGGCCAGGAACTGCCGTCGGTGCGTACCTGGTTTGCCGGTGAAAACCGCGATGGCAGCGGTCGCCCCGGTTCGCCGCGCGGCAACGCTGGTGGCGGTGCTGCGGGCAATCGTCGTCCTCCGGCCGGCGGCAAGCCGTTCGGCGCCCGCGGTGGCGAAGGTCGTGCTGCCGGCAGCAGCCCGTACAGCGGCTTCGGTGGCGAATCACGCGGCGCTGCCGGCGGCACCGGCAACCGTGCGCATAGCGCTCGTCCTGCGCATGGCGGTCGACCGCAAGGCCAGGGTCAGGGCCAAGGCAATCGTGCGCAGGGGAATCCCGTACACGGCAACGCCCGCCCCCAGGGCACGGGTGGAGCACGACCGCAAGGCCAGGGTGGCAATCGTCCGCAGGGCGCCGGCCGTCCACAAGGTCAGGGTGGCAACCGTCCGCACAGCGGCGCACGTCCTCAAGGTCATGGTGGACCTGCTGGTGGACGCCCGCCGGGGCGCGGCGGCAATCGTTCGGGCAATCGCTGAGCCACGGCTCGGCGTGACCGATCACGGTAACCGACCGATGGTGCTCATCTATCACAATAGCCACTGCTCCAAATCGCGCGCCACGCTGGCGTTGCTGGAGCAGCACGGCAGCAAGGTCGAGGTGATCAACTATCTCGACAACCCGCCGAACGCCGTCGAACTGGCCGTGTTGCTGAAACAGCTGGGCATGACTGCACGCGAACTCTTGCGCACGGGCGAAGCGGAGTACCTATCGCTCGGACTGGATGATCCTGCGCTCGACGAGGCAACGCTGATCGCCGCGATGGTGGCGCATCCGAAACTGATCGAGCGACCGATCGTGGTCGCCAACGGCAAGGCAGCACTCGGACGGCCACCGGAAGCGGTGCTGGCGATACTCTGAGTCGCCGTGTGCCCATCAACGAAAAGCCGCCCATGAGGCGGCTTCCTGTTTTCATGCTTGCTGACGAGTCAACCTGGATCCAGCGAAAACGCATCTGCATCCATCCACGCCGGAAAGCGTTCGCGGTGCGCCAGCAGCGGTGCCGGATCGAGCGTGACCGTCACCACCTGCTCCTGTGCGCCCAGCTCGACCAGCGGCTCGCCGACTGGATCGATCACCGCGCTGTCGCCGGCATACGGAATCTCGTTGCCGTCCACGCCGACCCGGTTCACCCCGATCACATAGCTGAGGTTCTCGATCGCGCGCGCACGCAGCAGCGTGCGCCACGGCCCGCGACGCGGCGCCGGCCAGTTCGCCACGAACAAGGCGAGGTCGTAATCCATACCGCCGTTGGCGGAGGCCAGTCGGCGATTGCGCAGCCATACCGGAAAACGCAGGTCGTAACAGACCTGCGGCAGGATCCGCCAGCCCTTCAACTCGACGATCAACCGCTCATTGCCGCCACCGTAACGGGTGTGCTCGCCGGCCATGCGGAACAGGTGGCGCTTGTCGTATTGCGCGAAGCTGCCATCGGGCCGTACCCACAGCAGGCGGTTGTAGACCGTGTCGTGTTCGCGGATCGCCAGACTGCCGCAAATCACCGCGCCCATTTCCACGGCCAGTGCACACAACCAGGCAACGCCCTCGCCGTCCATGCTGTCGGCGCTGGCACGGGTATCGTTGCTGAAGCCCGACAGGAAGGTTTCCGGCAGCACGATCAGATCGCTGCCTTGCGCCTCCCGCACCAGCGCGCCGTAGTAGTCGCGGTTGGCCGGTGCGTCGTGCCAGCGGGTAGCGCCCTGCATCAATGAAACCTTCAAAGCTTGCATAACCGCTCCGCTGCCGCCTCCATCGTGGCATCGCTCTTGGCGAAGCACAGCCGCAGCAGGCGCGTACCCGGTGCGCTTTCATAGAACGGCGCCAACGGGATCGCTGCCACGCCGCCCTGCTCGACCAGCCACTTGCTGAAGGTGAGATCGTCCTCGTCGCGGATCACCGAATAATCGACCAGCTGGAAATAGCCGCCGGGCACGTCGAGCAGCTTGAAGCGCGACGGCGCCAGCAGTGCGCGGAAACGATCGCGTTTGCCCTGGTAGAACGCTGGTAATTCCAGGTAGTGCTCCGGGTTGCTGGCCATGAATTCGCCGAATGCCACCTGCGCCGGGTGGAACGTGCAGAACGTGAGGTACTGGTGCACCTTGCGAAACTCGGCCGACAACGCGGCCGGCGCCACCGCATAGCCGACCTTCCAGCCGGTGCAGTGATAGGTCTTGCCGAACGAGGAAACCACGATGCTGCGCTCGGCCAGTTCCGGATGGCGCAGCACGCTTTCGTGTTGCGCGCCGTCGTACACGATGTGTTCGTACACCTCGTCGGACAGCACCACGATGCTGGTGTCGCGCACGATCGCTGCAAGCTCCTCAAGGTCAGCTGCCGACAGCACCGCGCCGGACGGATTGTGCGGGCTGTTGATCAGGATCATCCGCGTCTTCGGCGTCACGGCGTCACGCACGTGTTGCCAGTCGATCGCGAATGCAGGCACGGTCAGCGGGATATGCACCGCGCGGGCGCCCTGCAGCTCGATCGCCGGCTCGTAGCAGTCGTAGGCCGGATCGAACACGATCACTTCCTCACCCGCACGCACCACGGCGGCAATCGCCGCGAAGATCGCTTCGGTAGCACCGGACGTGACCGTGATATCGGTATCGACATTGAGCTTGCGGCCGTACAGCTGCGCGACCTTCAACACGATCTGCTCGCGCAGGGCTCCCGTGCCGTGCATCGGCGCGTACTGGTTGCGGCCTTCGTTCATGGCGCAGGTCAGCGCATCGCGCAACCCCTGCGGCGGTTCGAAGTCGGGAAAGCCCTGACCCAGGTTGACAGCCTTGTTTTCCAGCGCCAGCTGGCTCATCACGCTGAAGATGGTGGTGCCTACTTTCGGCAGCTTGGTTTCGATCATCATCGTTCGGCCGTTTGGATGTCCATAAAGGTTCAAGCGTAGCGTATCGGCGATGCCGTGTGCATCACGGCGAACCAATCACGGCCGGGGCAACTCGTCCAGCGGACGCGACTTGCATTGCTCATGCTTCAGCAGCGTCATCGCCGGCAGTCGCTCGGCCAGGAAGTCGACCAGCGCACGCACGCCCGGCAGCATGCCGCGGCGGCTGGGATAGACGAAGTGCATGGTGCCTTCGGGCACGCTCCATTCCGGCAACACCACTTCGAGTTCGCCGCGGGCGATCGCCGGCGCACACACGAATTCCGGCAGCAACGCCACACCCATGCCGCGGCGGGCGGCTTCCAGCAGCACGGCGAAATCACCCGTGATCAAACGCGCCAGCACTTCCACATTGACCTGCTTGCCGTCCGCGTCGATCAGTTCCCACACCTGCGCGCCCTCGTGCTCGCGCATCGACAGCGCCGGCAGCTTGGCCAGCTCATCCGGTTGGGTCGGGCGGCCTTGTGCACCCAGCAGCGCGGGGCTGGCCACCAGCTTGGTGCGCGACTGACCGAAACTGCGCATCACCAGGTTTGCATCGGTATCCAGCTTGGTGCGCACGCGGATCGCCAGATCGTAGCCTTCACCGATTACGTCAACCCGGCGATCGCTGGACAGTACTCGTACCTGCATCTTCGGATACTGCGCCAGAAAATCCGGCAGCAGGTGCGCCAGCACCGTCTGCGCCAATGAGACGGGGCAGCTCAGACGCACCATGCCGCGCGGCTCGGCGCGCAATTCATCCACGGCGTCCTGCGCCGCCTGCGCCTCTTCCAGCACCGCACGGCAGTGGGTATAGAAACGCTCACCGACCTCGGTCACCACGAAACGCCGCGTGGTCCGCTGCAGCAGGCGCACACCGAGACGCTCCTCCAGCTGGGCCACCCGTTTGCTCAGGCGCGATTTCGGTACGCCCAGGGCCCGGCCGGCAGCGGAAAAACCGCCGTGCTCGACCACCGCGGCAAAGAAGTACAGATCGTTGAGATCCTGCAGGGCGCCACTCAATACCGTCATGACTGTTTCCAATAAAGAACGATAAGTCCGAATATACCTATCTTATCGCCACATTGTTCCGAATATATCCTGCTTGCATCGCCGGCCCAGCCGGCTCGACCAGGAACCTCATCATGAAACTGTTGCATATCGATTCCAGCGCACTGGGTGGCTACTCGGTTTCGCGCCAGTTGACCGCCGACATCGTAGCCGAGCTGCAGCGCAACACACCTGCCGCCAGCATCCAGTACCACGACCTGGCAGCCCAGCCGTTGCCACACTGGACGCCGGTGGCCGATGCCAGCGATCCCGCCGTCGCGCTGGGCAACCAGATGCTGGAAGACTTTCTCGCCGCCGACATCGTGGTGATCGGTGCGCCGATGTACAACTTCGGCATTCCCAGCCAGCTCAAGGCATGGATTGACCGCATCGCAGTCGCCGGCAAGACCTTCCGCTATGGCGCCAACGGCCCCGAGGGGCTGGCCGGCGGCAAGCAGGTGATCATCGCCTCCAGCCGTGGCGGCATGTATTCCAGCGGCCCTGCCGCCGTGATGGATTTCCAGGAGTCCTATCTGCGTACCATATTTGGCTTTATCGGCATCACCAACGTGGAATTCGTGCGTGCAGAGGGGCTCAACATGGGCGATGAACCGAAAGCACAGGCCTTGCAGTCGGCACAGGCTGCAATCGGTTCGCTGATCGCACCGGTAACCAAAGCCGCCTGATCCAGCTCGCGCTTGCCAACGCCCTCTTCATTCGTGAAGAGGGCGCTGGTCGTTGTGCGGCCTGGTCGATCCCTTGACCCGGCAGTGGAAAAACCACGCGCAGGCCGACACACTGCGGATTCACCCGTCACAGGAATCCGCGCATGAACCGCTCCCTCCGTCTGTCGCTACTTGCGCTGCTGGCGCTGACGCCGGCATTGCAGGCTGCCGACCTGCTGGTGAACAACGTCAACGGCTATACGCTGGACAGTCACGGCAAGCTGCAGCATTTCCAGGCGCTGCTGATCGATCAGGGCAAAGTGGTCGCTACCGGCAACCGTGGCGAGCTGAGCAAACGCGCCGGCAACGCCAAGGTCATCGACGGTCACGGCCACACTTTGTTGCCAGGCCTGATCGACGCCCATGGCCACGTGCTCGAACTGGGTTATGCGCGCAACCGGGCCGATCTCACCGGCACGCAGTCACTGGGCGAAGCACTGGCGAAAGTAAAGGCATACGCCGCGGCGCATCCCGACGCGAAGTGGATCACCGGGGGCGGCTGGAATCAGGAGATATGGAAGCTCGGCCGCTTCCCCACCGCGAAGGAACTGGACGCCGTGGTGCCCGATCGTCCGGTATGGCTGAGCCGCGTCGACGGCCATGCCGCCTGGGCCAATACCGCAGCCATGAAGCTGGCCGGCATCACCAAGGCCACTCCGGATCCCCATGGTGGACGCATCGAACACGACGCGGATGGCAACCCTGCCGGGGTTTTCGTCGATGGTGCCACCGCGCTGATCGACGCCAAGGTTCCGGCGCCAACAGCGCAGCAAAAAGCTGCGGCGCTGGATACTGCGTTGGCTGAAATGGCCAGCGTCGGCCTCACCGGCGTCAGCGATGCCGGCATCGACCTGGCCAATTACCAGCTGTACCGGCAGTACGCCGACGCGCACAAACTCACCGCGCGCATCTACGCCATGATCCTGGGTACCGACGACGATTTCGATGTCATCAGCAAGGGCGGTCCGCTGATCGGCTACGGCGACGACTTCCTCACCGTACGCGCAGTGAAGCTGTTTGCCGACGGTGCACTGGGTAGCCGCGGCGCGGCGATGCTGCAGCCCTACTCCGATGATCCGCACAACCGCGGCCTGCTGTTCATGAAGCCCGACGAGATGACCGCGAAGATCAGCAAGGCGCTGGGCAAGGGCTACCAGGTCGGCATCCACGCGATCGGCGACCACGCCAACCGCGAGGTACTCGACAGCTACGCAGCTGCCTACAAACTTCATCCCGATGGCATCCGTCTGCGCAACCGGGTCGAGCACGCACAGATCGTGTCGCTGCAGGACATTCCGCGCTACGTGCCGTTGCACCTGATTGCCTCGATGCAGCCGACCCACGCCACCTCTGATATGAACATGGCGGAGGATCGCATCGGCCACGACCGCATCCAGGGCGCCTATGCATGGCAGCATTTTCTCAAACAGGGCACGGTGGTCGCCGGTGGTTCGGACTTCCCGGTGGAATCGCCTAACCCGTTCTATGGCCTGTACTCGGCCGTCACGCGTGAGGATCACCACGGCCAACCGCCCGGCGGCTGGCATCCGGAGCAGGACATGACGCTAGTCCAGGCGTTGCGTGCCTTCACTCTCGATGCGGCCTACGCCGAGCATGCGGAAACGACGCAAGGCACGCTGGAGCCGGGCAAATGGGCCGACTTCATCCTGATCGATCACGACATCGTCAAGGATGCGCCAGGCAAAATCTGGGACACCAAGGTGCTGCAGACCTGGGTCGGCGGCAAACAGGTGTACGCCGCGCACGACTGATCAACGCGCCAAGAGCCACAACGAAAAGGCCAGCCACAGTGCTGGCCTTTTCGTCGATGAGTGCAGCCACTTGAAGCCACGGGCACCAGCTCATGCGGTGCAGCTGCTCGCCTGAAGGCGTTGCGCATCAGCGACAAATCGCGTGCAGAGGCCCTATAGGCCATCAGTCATGTTGCGAAATGGCGCCTCGCCTATTGACGGCTCAAAAGTCGGTGTTATAGTTCACTACAACACCACCTAACGAGCTCACCAAGGAGGCCCGTCATGAAAGCGCAGAACCTGATCCCCAGCGTCGCCGCCGTCCTGTTCACCTTTGCCAGCCTGAGTGTCGTCAACTACAACGTTCCGGTTCGGCCAGCAACGGACAGCAAGACCAGCACGATCCAAGTCATCGAGCTGGCACCGGTCAATGTCCATCCCAGCGCCGCCGAATTGCGCGCCGCTGCCCTGCTGGCTGATGTCGGCACCGGCATCGCCACGATGCCGTCGATGATTCACATCGACGGAACCGGCACAGCCGAGCCGTTCAGCCTGCTCGGGTCGCCATTGGCCATGCCCTACTATTCGTTTGGCAACAAGTTTGGCCGCATCACCAAGGAATAAAACATGACCATTACCTGGAACGACAGCGTCCCGATCTATCGCCAACTGCAGCAACGTGTAGTGGCGATGATCCTGGACGGCGCCTTGAACGAGGGCGACCCGCTGCCGTCGG